>Ga0247780_1000601_pt1 | contig 32126 bp, 32 predicted proteins | sample UWRJL079202R5_FD_179927 | JGI IMG/M metagenome (GOLD analysis project Ga0247780, IMG submission 179927) | Plant litter microbial communities from Arlington Agricultural Research Station in Wisconsin, United States - UWRJ-L079-202R-5 | ecosystem: Environmental > Terrestrial > Plant litter >... | reverse complement strand
GCCAACAACCAACACCAACACCAACACCGACAAATATCAACATCAAAACCAAAACCAAAACCAACACCCACCAACCACCAACTACCAAAATGCCCATCCACACCGTCGCCATCGTCGGTGCCTCCGGCAACATCGGCGCCCCCATCGTCCACGCCCTCCTCGCCGCAAACTACATCGTAACCGCCATCTCCCGCGCCACCTCTACTGCAACCTTCCCGCCCTCCGTGCGCGTCATCAAAACCGACCTGTCCTCCCTCTCGGCCCTCACCACCGCATTCACCGGACAAGACGCCGTCATCGTCACCACCGCCAGCGCAGCCGTGTCCGACCAATTCGTCCTGGTCGACGCGGCTGTTGCGGCGGGGGTGAAGCGGTTTCTGCCGAGTGAATTTGGGCATGCGACTGCGAAGGTGAGCGGGGGGTTGGGGGTGATGATGGGCGGGAAGACGGAGATGGCGGCGTATGTGGCGGAGAAGGCGCGGGTGAATGAGGGTTTCTCCTGGACGGGGGTGGCGACGAGTCCGTTTTTTGATTGGGGGTTGGATCATGGGGTTTGGGGAGTGGATTTGAAGGAGAGGAAGGTCAGGGTGATTGACTCTGGGGAGGAGATTGTGTCGACTTCGACGCTGGGGTTTGTGGCGAAGGCGGTGGTGGCGGTGTTGGAGAGGGAGGAGGAGACGAGGAATAAGTTGGTGGAGGTGGTGGAGTTTAATGTCTCTCAGAATGAGGTGGTGAGGATTTTGGAAGAGGTGGTGGGGGAGAGGTTTGGGGTGGAGAGGGTTGATGGGAAGGTGTTGGGGCAGCGGGGAGAGGAGAAGTTGAAGGAGGGGGACTTTGGCGGGGCGTTTTTTGATCTGTTGCTGGCGTGGAACTTTACGGATGGCGGGAAGCATGCTGTTAAGCAGGAGGAGATGGCGAATTTGTGGCTGGGACTGAAGGGGCAGAGTGTGAAGGAGGCGTTGAAGAAGTATGTCAAGGAGCACAGTGAGTAGGGAGTAAGAGATTTGGTGTAGCAGGGTAGATTGCTCAACTGTTAGATTCGGTCACTACCCGGTTCCTACCTATACATTCTCGGAATGGACAAGGTAGATTTCAATTCATTCTATTTGACACGTACCTAGCACAACAAATGTGCGCTGTGGGCTGACTGCGGAAGAACCATCCAATGAAGTAACTTAACTGCCCGTCTTGGCCTTGGCGAACAATTGACGTCTCGCACGACTGCTGTGCCGCTGGCGCATTCCTTTTCAAGAATTGGATCGAGTGTGCCTGAGATTGACTAAAATATTCCCCATGGATGCTAGCTGAGAGCACGTATGTTCTGTGCGGAGCCCGTTGCGTCCCTTCTCCTAATTCGTAAGTCACTGTGTCAAGATCACAATCGCTTCAATTGTCATTAGCCCAAGTCCGGGTAGATCTGGGTTAGTTTTCCACTCCAATGCAGGTATGCAAGCCTTCGGCATAAGGCAAGGTGGCTTGGTGCCGGCAGACTTGCTGTCCAGGGAGAGAACGGACCTCCTCTATGCACCATAGCGGCTCGTCACGAAGACGATGCCCTGCGCGGCTTTCACCGACTCTTCCTGTCTCCTTCCACACCTGGTTTTTTTTTTGTCGACCCCATCGCCTATGCGCAATCTAGCAAGTTTCCCTTCGGCTCACTGCTGGGGCGACAAAGGCAGCCGCGGTCTAGTTGGGATTTTGATTGGTTCAGACACCCTCTCCATCACGGCGAGCCTGGAGATCGCCCTCCGAGCCCTACAAAAGAAACACGGCTTCATGCTGCTCTGGATTGATCAGATTTGTATCAACCAACAAGACTCAAAGGAGAAGTCGTACTAGATTTGCTTGATGAAGGACATTTACTTGCTTTCAGCCGAAACCATTGGGTGGCTTGGGCAATCCACGGACGAGTCGAATGTCGCGATGGACCTATCTCCAGGGCGTCGGCCCTCGCGCGCGATTGATTGGGCTTGCAACGCTGAAGGAGGGGGTGCTGCGGGCCATCTTGTTGGACGAGGGCGTCCTGAATTCCGATATTCTCAGTCCCGTCGACCCATTGGCAGCGCAGATGCGAAGGGACGTCGTCAATCTCATATCATCGCAGGGGGATCTGCTGGCACACCCGGCGCGGCAGGGCATGATGCAACTCTCCATGTTGCCGTACTTTACAAGAGGCTGGATCTAGCAAGAGATTGCTATCCCTCCAAAGCTGAGGTTCTAATGGGGAAGTAAAAGCATCGATGTCGACACATTTGCCGCAGGCGTTTGGTTTCAGTCCCTCTGGATTCTCAAAAGCATAGCGTCCCTCACGACACTAGCCGTCTATTCTCACCCGTCAACGGAGGGGCTTTTAGCGACAATGACCGGATATAATGCGGGCTTTGCTCATAATATTCTCCCGAGCCTCACCACACGCGGTCGGTACCAGTCGCCAGAGGCCCGGCACAAGCTAACCATGGCTAATCTCCTACAACGGCTTCGTATCGTCCAGTTTACCGAGCCACGAGATAGAATCTTACGGCATCTTGGGAATCGCCCGGAGCACAACGGCCCCGGAGTTTGTCGTCGACACCACGAAGAGATGGGAGGACGTCTTCGCCGATGCAACAAGGTACATCATCGCGAACATGGACGAGAAATCGAACATGCGAGGTCATGGCATCAACTTCCTCTCGCTTGCGACGTTCCTCAAGAAGAAGAACGGGAGCTCTTTGCCGTCATGGGTCCCCGACTTGGCGGATCTCGCAAGCATTTCCACCCTCGCCGCAACCACGGCGGGGCTCCCCTCGCTTTACCATGCCGACGGCGAGGCCTTGGTGCGGCACGACCTGAGCTTTTCCGATTCGAAAGTGCTCGGCTGCCGCGGCATCATCATCGACAGAATCACCGAAGTCGGCCCGACATGGGAGGGCGACCCCACCAACCACGCGCGCGACCACGCCGCAGGCCTGGGGTATGCAAGTCGATGATTTGGTTTGTTTTTTGTATGGTGCGTCGTTTCCATTTGTGCTGAAGGAGAAGGAGGGTGTGGAGGGGAGGTATGAGCTTGTGGGGGAGGCTTATTGTGATGGGATTATGGATGAGGAGGCGGTGGGTATGGGGCTAGAGGATGCGAGGTTTTTGTTGGAGTAAGCGGGTACGTGTCACTGCTTAGGAGCCACTGGTTATGGAGGGAGCTGCGAAACGACGGTGTTAAGTACGCAGGAAATAACAAACCAGATATTTTTGGATTAGATTTGTAAAAATTTGATATAAAAGTCTAAGGATTCTGACGTGGGTCTTGATTGGAACTTGGGACAGACTCTGCAGACTTAAAGAGACCTGAGGCAGAACAAATTCGGATCAAAGGACACCAGACGCGAAAAGCAATTCCGTACACAAATATTTTCCGCATAATGGTAATTTTAAAAATCTTTGGCCTTGAATCGTTTCCAAGTCCCTGGTTCTCCAACTCGATCTCCAATTCGATCTTCCTGGAACTTGCCTTCAACTTGACCTTGACGACAGTTCACCAACTCCAACTCAACTTAACAGTGAAGATATCTCGATTCAAGATGTCTGGTATGTTATTTCCTTCCTAAACTGCTATTTAATGACAGTTGCAGATTCTCTCCTCACTGCCGCCAACATGACTGGTATGATGATAGATATGCAGCGGCATGTCTACTTTATTTCTTAACTTTCCTACTACAGTTCCTCTGCTTCACAAGCACCCCCAGAGGTTTAACATGGCGAAATCAGAGGAGGCAGTGCCTCCGCTAAAGCAGCCCCCGCAGAGGGTGAAGCTCCCGGGACTGGCCCCAGTCCCCTTAACCAATTTTTTGACCCAAACAGCTCGCAGAACCAAACTGCCCGGCCTGGCCACGCCAGCTAGTCAACATCTCCTCGGCCAAGCGGCCCGGCATGGTATTTTCCTTGCTTCGGTAATGATTCCGTAAGACAGATAAGTGGCCCTGTGAATAGCGATGATGTGACGAGCTAGGAGAGGTGATGGTCCTGGGAATGGCGACGATGCGACAAGCTAGGAGGCAATGATGGGACGAGCCGGGGTTCAAAGCGCCCCCTTTCTTTGTCCATCTCATAAAGCGCGGCCTGGAAGCTGCGCTAGCAGGGGAACATAGGCAGCTGTCGACACCTTCTTTGTTGTCCACCTCCTGCCCACCATCGTATCGACGCCACGAAACATGGCACCTGCTCTTCTCAGACGTGAGAGGACAGCCCTCTGACCATCACCGCCTCGCCATCACCGTCTCACCATCAGATGAGAGGCCAGCGACGCTGCGGATGGAGATATCACTATGGCTAAGCGTGGGGCCAGCGATGACAATGGGAATGTGCCCGCCATGGCTAAACGTAGAACCGGCGATGGTGACGATGTTGTAGATATAAGTACCTCTCCCACCGAAAGAACTTGGCTCTTCTCGACTTTTTTAACCAACACCAGCAACTTTGCCAACAACGGCTTTATCCTATTTGCACAATAGTTTTGTTCTGTCTTATACCAGTTTTTTTTGTCCCGTATGTAACTGGAACCTCATTGAGACAAAGGTAAGCAAGCGATTTTATTCTATTTAAATTCCCCGATCTACCTCTCATCCACTTATCTCTTCAACCTCACTCCTACAGTTATCTCCACTATTATCCGCCTATCTCTCCGCCATGGCCCTCCAAACTAACCTGTCCGTTGTAAGCCTGCTGCAGATTCCCAACTTGCACAACATTTCACACGACATTTCACACGACATTATGGTTTATCAAGCTTTTGCTTCGGCCACTTCGGCTCTTTGGTCGGCCGGTGGAGGTAGCGCCATTGGACAGATTTACGTCACTTACAGCTTCAAGTCGCTTCTCTGGGCATGGCAGTTCCAGGTCGCTATTATCACTTTCACTCTGCTTGTATTCGCCGCCAAGTTTTATGCTATCAAGTCAAATACCAATGCCCGAAACAGAGAGACGGAGGCCAAAAACAGAGAGACTGAGGCCCGAAACAGAGAGACTGCGAGCAAAGAACGGATTGCCCGGATGCAGATTGAGATGGAACTCGTGAAAACGCAAATGGATCTCACTTACCGCTTCCTCAGCTCACAGTCCAACCCGGCTGCTCTTCTACCTTTGGCTGCGAAGCCCCAAGCTCTTCTAGCAGCACGTGAAGCTGGCCCCGGTGACAACATGTTACAGAATCCAGCCTTGGCAACAGCTTCAATCTAGCCATCCTCCATGCCAGCGATCAACCGACCGTTGTATTTCGCCAAGACCCCCAACGCCTTCCTTCCAGGCCAAAGGAATGGATCGCGCCTTTGCGCATATATAGAAGCCATCGTCGGCAACCTTTGATAGATGTAACATAGCTCGATAACCCCACTCGACCTCAATTTTAATCTTGATACGTGAATGACATGAAGAAGTGACGAAAATGGCTGTAGATTAGACAACACGATGTCACATTCGTTCCTTTACAATAGCAGAAGTGGCAAGCTCTAGCACCCATCTCTCTATGAGCTAACCCTACAAACATAATACTAGCTCTCTGGCCACGCTAGGGAGCAAGGAAGGCAGGCTTCAATTAATCACTTACCCGACCCCCTATTACACAAGCCACTATCCTCGTTACCCCTAACGCAGCTCTACGTTACAGTTACTTAAAAGAATTTCTAAGTTTATTTCAGCTAATAATGCGTCCTTGTTAACCTGTATACTTGACCATATTAATTCTATCTATACATCTCTGTCTAAGTACTATCCGTATACATTAGTGAATCCGCGGCCAGGCAATCCCATTCTGTACCACCATCTCTATAGTACTAAGCTTGTATAGTGATAATTTCAGTGACAGACATTTCCCTCCTCCAGCAATCCCGAGCTATAGTACTTAACCGTAATAATCTATAATCCATACCGCAATATCTAGTTATTATTATACTTGTGAAAAAATATTTATATTAATAAGTTATTTAATCGAGAAAATTGGAAAATTCGAAGCGGGTGTAATGGGTTCAGAGACGTTGGAAAAGGTATATATTAATACTTTTGGAATTTGAATATAATATATATGATTTATCGACGTGTTAAAGTTGCAGGTTTTTCTCTCCTGTAGTTAAAGTAAAAGAAAGAGCGCCTAGGTGGTGGTAGAGGTCCCAAAACTGGGTCCTCATAACTCCAACGCCATTTTAGACCCGTGGCAGCTGTAGTGGAGGTAGCCTAGAACTGTGACCCCCTCGCTTAGTCTGGTTTAGGCCAAGGCTGCAACTTCTCGGTTCCGGGGAATGAAAGGGAAATTCGTGTTGTCGGTTCTAGGGTCGTGAAATCGCTGTTGCATGACAGTCTGCTGACCAATTTTCAGCTTGTTGGAAAGGAGCTCAGCCGAACTTCGATGAACCAAGAGGTTCTTATCAGCTCTAACTCGTACCACGACGGTGTCTGCGCTCTAGAGCTAGGTAGTGAGGCACGGAAAGGGTTCACGAAATTGATCGACGATATTATTGCCCAGGAAACAGATCCCTAAACGACCAGCGAAGGAGCTTGTAAGTGAGAGAGCAAAGTCCAAACACTGCTAAAGTTGCCTGGGGGAAAAATCGCTAATACTACCGCTATTTTAATCCTCGCCACGCCAGTGTCAATCTCTTAGCCGCCGTCCAGCGAACTTGACAACTGGGAGGTTCCGGACCCCACCGGAAGCTCCGTGTCCTCGGAGAACGAATTGGCCGATAGAATTGCGGCTGTGGATCTTAATGGCCAGGCCTTCCACCAAAGCTGCCTTATCACGCGGCGGCCACTATACCTCCTGCTTCGATCTTTGTTGGGCGGGACGAAGTTCTTCAGCTCTTGGATAAAAAGCTCTTGCCGCCGCCGGTAGGAACGGATGGTCTATCTAGCCTTCGCAGCTTTGCGCTCTGCGGGATAGGTGGTATGGGTAAAGGCGAGCTGGCTGTCTAGTATTTGAGTACCCGCCAACATTTTTTCGACGCCACGTTCTTCATCTTAGCAGAAACGGCCGTCAAAAAAGACGAGGCATTCTCAGATATTGCTATCGAGCTCCATCTTCTCACCCCTTCGCAAGCCAAAGTCTACCTAACCAGCAAGAAAGCGGTCCTCACCTAGCTATCAAGGTCATACAAAACCCCACCAGAGAGGACGATCAGGACGAGGGGGTGTTGGACCAAACACAGCTTGCTCGATGGCTGCTTGTTTTTGACAATGTGGAGAGCGCGACACTCCTCAAGGATTACACCCCCCTTGCAGGGCCAGGCTCCGTCCTGTTTACAAGTCGGGATCCCTTTGCCAAGTACTACTTATCACCACAGTCAGGAATGGACTTGTTGGCCCCAGTCGCCGAGGATGCGGTAGCCCTGCTTCAGCGACTCACCTATTCCGTTAGTTCACCACAGGAGTTGGATGTTGCTACACGACTTGTTAAGCGGCTGGACTCTCTACCGATCGCGATCCTGCACGTCGCGGGTATTATTGCGAGCCAAGATTTAACTAGGCCTTGTCTATATACGAGAGGATTCCGAGAGCGCTTTGACCCAGGGAACCTATGTACAGACATAACCAACGGTTTGGGCATTGGACGCTCTACCGCCGTCGGCACTCACGTTACTGCAGGTCCTATCCCTTCTCAACCGCGATCAGATCCAGGAAAGCCTGCTTAAGAACGACGAAGCTCACCAGCTCGTTCCGGCCTATCCTCTTACGAGCGATTTCGATAAAGTGAGGCCGACGCTCAGCAAGTCATCTCTAGTAACCCAAAACAAGAACACAAAGACGCTTTTAGTGGATCATGTGGTTCGGGATGTCGCGCGGCAGAATATGACGAAGGAAAAATTTGCCGACTCATTCAAAGCTGCAGTAGCCCTGTTAGCTTCCAATTGGCAGCACGATCGGTACTTTGCTTTTGGCCACCGCCTACAAGACTGGCAGGTTGCCGATGTTACGGTTTCACCACCCTAAAATCAACAAGCACCCATGGTTATAGTCACGTGATATCAAATATCACAGCTTTTGCGAGAAGGTGCAGTTTTAGCCGAAGAGCCCAAAAATGATCCCGTATAAACAAGGAGCCCAGAACAGGAACATTTGCATCCGCAATAGCCACTACCCAGAACTTCATAGACAATTCGTCCTTACCGCCCCTGTACCAGTAGAGCCGTAGCCTCCACGTAACTTGGCAGAGACTTGAAATGGCCTTTTTGGGCATCGTCGATCCCCCACCACACATTCAACCAAAGCCCACAAAACAACAGACCTCTCAATCACAGTCATCGAAAACCAGCTACCAGAACAAGTCGAATAAAGAAATTCCAGGCAGGCACCGAGAACAGGATGGGCTGAAATTGCCCTGTGGGGCCACATCAGCCAAGTGGGGCAGGTGGGGCCCAACAGTTAGGCTATGTTGAGGCAAGTCGTAATAGCCTCAAATGAAACGCTTGAATCATATGGAAAGCACGACATTACAGCATTTCACCGACGAGCATGAACTTATGAAGTCACACCCCATTTGCCTATTGATGTATTTGTTACAAATCCACTAAGTCACCCACATGCCTTGGCAGATGAAACACGGCAGGGTGGCGCAGACATTGCACAGCCACCACAGCCTATACGCAAACAACGTGGCGTTGGGGCTGTGGCCCTCTGTGCTTTCTGTCACAGTATAACATGGGGCCCACTATGGACCTACACCAGCAAGTGCATTCACTTTTTCTGCGTGTTTGGCATAGTGGTTATTTGCGACACTTTCTACTGCTTTATGCCGCGCTGAATGCAAACTCCTGAACTCCCAAAAGGAAGGGACTTGGCTACCCCGCCGCACATCTTCTCGACACCTCGCTCCTGTGGATTATCTCGTCCGTCGAACTCTACTCACACTTAAAGAACTGGGTATTACATCAGGTCTCGAGTATTCAAGCGTCAAAGTTTGAACGTCAGAGTTGTGGACGTTGGGCTTTGAAAGGCATAGGTGGAAAAAGGCAAAATCAGCATGGCGCAATTTCAGTACCAGCCGTTGATGCCGTTTACCACGTCTTCGATTTCCATAATTGATGATCTCAGCAGGCATGGAGATCACAACAAAACGGAACCTCCCAACATACGTCTTCTAACAGTTCTGCCCGGACACGATGATGACAAGATCTTTTGCCAGCTTCGGGTTGCTTCACTCCAGCAAGTAGCGAACAACGCTACGTATGAGTCATTGTCTTATTGCTGGGGTGGTGAAGATGCCAGCATGTGTATCTCACTCCACAATGCCTTCGAAGCAGAAGAGCAAGCATCGGCTTTCCACGTCCGACCTAACCTATACTCGGCACTCTGCGCTCTCCGCTTTCACGATCGACCTCGAACTCTTTGGGTCGATGCTGTATGCATAAATCAAGCGGACGAGCGTGAGAAGAGCGCTCAAATCCCGCTCATGCGTCAAATATTCGAAGGAGCGATCAGGACACTTGTTTGGCTTGGTGGGAGCACTTCAGACAGCGAGCCCGCGGTCAGACTTGTGCGCGCTCTGACTGCAGCATGGGAAAAATGCAACGGCGATATCCCCACGATTGCTAAGCTCAAGAGCGATGAAATGCCGCAACTAGGGTTACCGACGTATCCTAGCATGGACTACGACAACCTCTTGAACCTGCTGGCATTGCCATGGTTTGAAAGAGCCTGGGTCGTTCAAGAGATTATCGTCTCGAAGAGCGCTTGGGTTTACTGGGGCTCTGAGCGCGTCGATTGGAAAGACCTTATCACGGCCGTGTTCTTTGCTGTGCGAGTGGAGATGCCGTTCGTAACGCACCCCGCAGTGAATCGCCTCATCGCCATTGCTGATGAAGACTACTTTTACCGAAACGAAAAGTGTCGCCTCCTTTCGGTCCTGTTACGACACCGGTCTCGCCAAGCCACAATTCCATTGGACAAAGTATATGCTTTCATGTTCTTGACGGAGAAGGGCGACAACTTTATTCCAATCGACCTGGATTATAAGCAAGACCTCGCGACGGCATACACCAGCATCGCAAAGCAGATCGTCCAACATGATCAGTCCTTAGATATTCTGAGTCTGCCAGCGACCCCATTCACATCGACGATTCAAGATTTGCCCACTTGGGTTCCAGACTGGAGCATAGTGCCCGAGAGTAAATTGAGGCAAGGTTTCAGCGTCGAAGGCATCTCGTTGGCAAATAACGAGGAGAGGGGCTCTCGTATCTCAAGACGATTCCGCGCTGCTCAAGCCCCTCAACCTATAGTGTCCGATCCGACAACTTCCTCATCCAAGCCTCTCAGCCAAACATCTTGCTCGTTCATACTTCCGGACCAAAAAATCTCACATGTACTCGTCGTAGAGGGTCACCGACTAGATATTATACCCGCGAACATCTGTAATGCTCGCTATTGTGGATGTGGTGCTCACCCTCACAGACACAATAAGCGCTATGACAGATATGATATAGGCCGCAATGACACAGGTGTGGACGCCATCTTGGAATGGGAAAAATATATTGGCTTATCCGAAGAGTGGCCCTTATCCGCTTCCTCGCGGCTTTCACGGACGCAAAAGTACTTGACTGGCGAAGACCTTGGCGATGCCTTTCTCGAAACGATACTGGTCGGCAATATCTCGCCAACGGAAGACAAGAGAAACTTGAGAGAACAGTACTGCACCTGGTCTGCTGGCCAGAGACATGCTCGAAATTTGGTCGCTATGTTCTCAATGTTGTCGATCACCGGCATGATCGAAAGTTACAAACTTTATAAAGATGTGCCGGAAACTTTTATAAGAAGGATGCGAGCCGTTATCTTCCGCACATTTGTGAAGACAGAGATGGGTTATATGGGATTAGTCTCCGGCGACGTCCAAACCGGTGATGAGATCTGGCTACTGAAAGGTTGTAAAGTCCCCATTGTGCTGAGGGCTTGTAGTAATGGCAAGGATTGGAGACTGGTCGGGGATGCGTACGTACATGGGGTTATGCACGGTGAAGCTTTCGAAGAGAAGAAGTGTCGGCAGATTTTCCTGGTCTGAGGGAGTAGAGCATGCTAAGCCTAAATATCATACCTAGACTAAGCTTAGTAGTTGTTACGATTAGGGTCTCTCTCGCCACTAGTGGTTTCTCCACTGTACAAGGAAGAATTCGTAACGGCAACACCGCTGCGCAATTTCATTAATCCACAACTCCAATTCCTTCTAGAAGCTTTTACAGAGTTTTTAAAGTTAATCGCTAACTAGTAATATTATACGTAAAAGCTAAGATTTTATGACATAACTAATGGCATGTGAATGACTTCAGCCTAGCCTTCGTGACGAAAAGGGTGAAGGCCTACACTTTAAGTACAACAGGGACCCTTCTTATGTATATGATATTTAGTTTTGCGGGGACTAGCCCGGATTAGAATTAAATCCGTTGAGTTGTGGGCGATTGAAATAGGTGAGTTGGGTGGCGAGGGTGGCGAGGATGAGTCAATCTGCGTGGTCAAAAGGTGAGTTGGTCAAAAAGCCGGTCACCTGACTTACCGTATCAACTACCCTCTCTGCCCAATCTTGCAAGTGCTTAGCAAAGATTTCGAGCTTGTAGAGAGGTACATTGAGGAGCAGCGGCTTCACCACTATCACAACTTACAAAGTCGGCATCCTCGGTTAGAAACACGGGGCACTTTGGATTGCACAAGTGTGGATTCCTTTTATTGCTTGTGTTGTAGGCAGTTCAACTCCCCCGGACTGTTATTTAAGTCGCATGGCCACACACCCTCTCGCGACATCCTCATCCTCGTTATTAATGTGTTAAAATTCCAAGAGGGGGGTGGGGGGTTCTCTGTCATTGGAATGAAGGAAAGCGTAATTAGGTGGTGTTGTGATTGTCCCAAAACTGGGCTTAGGAACTCATCCTCGCAACTTCATTGCCACTTTAGACCATGGCAACTATAGGCATTATCCGAAGCAGTTTAGAATAGTGACCCTGAACAGTGACCCTGTCGCTCAGTCTGGCTCAGCCTGGCTCAGGTCAAGACGGCAACTGCTCAGTTCCGAGGTAGGAAAGGGAAATTCGTGGTGTCGATTTTAGGGTGGGGTACTGGCTGTTCCCCACGTCTCGAGGATTGCAGCCCATTTTGAAGTTGTCGAACTAGACCGCTGCACCAAAACACTGCAAAAGTGAATCCACTGATACCAGCATTTAGTAACAGCGACTACATCCATATTGTTCCACAGAAGTCCATAGCCCAGCGCTGACACTTTCTTCGCTGGAAACCTTTACAACTTTAGTAACTCGCGCTAGCATGTGCGTTGTTTAATTCCTGACCTCTTTGACGTCCGAACGAACTAACAGTTGCTATACTCAAACATCTTAGGGAACGCGGAAATTGGGACCAGTCTCTCTCCCTTGCCAAATTAGCCATGGAAGTTCTGAATGAGCATCAGTCAGAGATGGCTGAGCAATATGCTGATATTCTGATGTCCCAACTATCATTGTCTTAGCGACCGGTAAAATGGGCTACAGTACGCAAATGCCCATTTCAAGCAACGTCTACTTGTGCAAAAAGCAATACCGGCGGCAGAGCGTGATGAGGGATTCACTGCAATGGCCTATACAGAACTATTCCTTGCTTGGCTTATGAATGGTGATTACGACAAGGCCATCACCTTAACATGCCAGGGGCGGAGGGTGTTGGAAAAAACACCTGAGTTCCTGGACAATGCATACTGGCCACACTAGGCGGACTACCACGATGACTGGTGTCTTGTCGGTCTCAGTAGGGCCGAAGAAGCTCGGTCAATCCTGGACAAGGTGCTGAAATGGTGCCAGCAGTTTCAACCAAACACGAGATTGAGTCAATGAAGTGAGTTGTCTCCTTCCTCTCACCCGTGGTGTGAAAGGTGCTGACTGTGGCACACCCAGGACGGCATACACTCTTCAGATGCTTAGCTTTGTGAATGAGAAAACAGGGAGGATTACGGAGCCCATTTCAAATTGGGAACTTGCACTTTATCTCTACTGCAAGACTGAGGGAGATAGCTCGTTCCGAACCAACCAAGTGCGTGACAAGCTCGGCCAGTACTATGGAAAACAGGGAAAGCCTGACACTGCATCGTATGTGCTCTCTCCTACCGCCCATTGCTTGTCCTATTGCTAACAATTTTGCTAGAAAAATGTTTGAGACGGCCCTGCAGTCTTTCACCGGAGTCAAGTACTACAAAGGGGAGCGGGCAAGGACATTCTTCAAACAAGCCGAGTTTCTCGCCCTGATTGGCAATTCGACCGGGGCCGCAGAGGTCAGACAAAAATCAGGGAGCACTCTTCTCGAGCTCCGGCCGCTGCTTGCTCGGGACAGGGTCAGACCATTTACACTCGGGGACTATTATGAGGCAGTCATGATCATGTCGCGGTAAGCTCTAGCTTGTCGGGCTGCATTGTATGCTGGGGGCGGGGGAGGGGGCCTCATTGGTCTCCAGACCATGACACCGGGAGAAATGGTGCGGTGCTCAATCACCGGGGCTAGCTACCCGAGCAAAGATGGATTGTGGTGGTTTCATTTGGATGACACCATTTGATCAGTATCCCTGATCAACTTTGACGATAGGCGGGCATTTCCTTTCATGTTCACCGATATTCATACCCGATTTAAATTGCCCTCGGTTTTCCCACACAGCGTGCCAAAGTCCAGGAAGTATGTGATTCACCTACTTTGAAAATGTGAGCCGCCGGTCACGACCAAGCCGCGCTTGGTTCACTAGAGGCATGCAATATTTACCTCCTTTAACAACCCTTCCTCCGTTACCGGTAAATACTCTTGCCCCCGGGCCACCGACACACCACCAAAACCTGACCCTACCTCCAAAGGAGGTACCCCCAAATCACGCTCCCCACTGCACCCCCAACCATCACACACCGATTCTGATTCTCCACGGCGTCAACAAACTCCCGTCCGACCCGATGGTAGTTGACAATATGACACATATTAACCACCCCCGAAAAGACCATCAGCGGCCATGTGCAGGCTTTGCGGGCGCGGGGGCTCAGATTCATCCCAATAATGTCTGGGTTAAACGAGGCGATGTTATCTGCCATGGTGATGAGGACTGTCAGGCCCATGGCGAGGTAGCTGAGTGTTGTGATGCGCTGGATTGAGGGCATGGTGTTGATGGTTGGCGGGTGGGGGAGGTGAAGGGGATGAGGAGCGAAGGTGGTGTCTTTGTGAGGACGGGAGGGTGATGGGTGTATTTCAGGCTGGTTGCTTCGTGTTGCAGGTCAGATCGGGAGGGTGGGATGGCCATTGGCTTCATGTTGGCTTGCAGGGGTGTATTCAACCGGGAGTGGTGGGTTGTTACACGAACTGCTCGGTTGGGTTCGATAGGACATACTGGGTTTCTGTTTAGTTGCTGGTCTATGAGTTTAGACCAAGTGAGTGCTAGACTGTTGTTGCCCGACTCAACTGTTAGAGACTAGCTTAGGGGGTAGGGTCGGGTGTCTAGGCATCTGTGGAAGCAATCCCGTCGATTGAAAGAGACCTCAAATCACGAAACAGATCGACAATGCGATGCCCGCCTTCCGGTAACTCTCAATCAGGTGGTCGTGATCCTCTTTTGGCGGTGTGTCGCGAACCTCAAGCGTGACAGACCTGAGCTTCGGAAACCGGGAGCACTCTTCCGCAGCGCCAGTATATCCCTGTACACGATCGGCCAGTAGAAACACAGTCGATGCGGAGATGCCTCAGTGACATCGGGAAATTGGCTAGGAAGTCGCTGGTTGTAACCAATTCGCGGCTGCGGTCGCTGTCGACCATTTGCGGCGTTTCAAAGACTGGCCCGTGCAGTGGAAGCTGTTCGAGCTCCAGCCGCTCGAGGGCAGAGAAATCCCGTAGCGAGAGGCCGACTTTGAAGCCATTGAGCAAAGAAGCGTACTCACTGGGGTCGAAATAGTCGTCGTCATCATCATGACCGTCGTCTTCGTCACTCCATATTCCCTCTTGCTCGCTAGAGGTGTCCGATTTCTCCTGCTTCGCTTCGATGGGGAAAACAGCCTAGTTGTCTGCGACGAATCTGGGCACACGATATTTCCTTTTTCGTTAGTCGTCCTAAGCTGGGGTGAGCTGGGGTGAGCTGTCGCTGATTTGTTCCTGAGCTTCCCCTGATTCTTCCTGAGCTAGGGCGACCCCGTACGCTGCCGCCGCACAGCCTCAGAGGCCCCTTTTCAGTTCCCTCTGGCCAAAGTTTCCTCTTAATAGAAAGTAGATGACGCGTAATCTGTCAGGATGGCTCCTAGGCAATAATTCTAATTACGACGTATATAGATCTTAGGTGTGCGTATAACTCGTCCCGAAAGCCCTATTGTCAAAACTGAGTAACTAATACCTTACGAAAAAAATCAAAACAAACTAAAAGAATTTAATTATATTAATTTTAAACTTATAGCGTTACTATACTATACTATAAATGGATATAGTGTAGAGAGTCGCTAATAACAACAGTAAGGTTACCTGTCTATATTTTTATTTAGTTAACAACTTAGTTTCTATTATTCAGGATATATAAGTTACCTGATTAAATTTTTAATGTTTATTAGGAAGACGTTTGAGAATTTAATAATAACGCTAGCGGTTAGTTTATGTGTCGAACCCTTGTGGGGAGCAGCGAGGTGCAGTACAGGCCACACCTTCGGATGGGGAGTATGGCCCTATGGGAACGTTGGAGAGCCATGGGAAAATGGCACTCCTATAGGAAACATGCACCGCCACAGCATGACCCACTTCGGATATGGTAAGCCACATCCGAAAGGGTGACTAGGATAGGTAGCGCAGGGGTTCTTGGCATTTGGGTAAGGGGGCTCCATGGGAAACGTGTATATAACCAGGCGCTTCCCGCCATCTCTTTAGTTTAGAAGAATTAAGGCATTTTATATACTGAAATGTTCTACTTCCCCAGCTCTCTAACTTCGACATTATGATAAAGTTTTATCTTTATAAGATAGAATTCCTGACCTGGTTGATATTTAGATACGGGATATTTCTATTAGGTACATAGTTATTCTGCTGGCAGAAAATTATATAGCGTCTAAGTCTTATTTCGCTGTATTCTATACCGTTTTTACCAGCAGAATATAAGACCCAGTTCTCGGCCACGAGCGTATATCTAGTCCCTGTTATGCGATGTTCTGCGATTAATGCTAAAGTATAGACTAAACTCTAGAAGACGGCTAAGTTAAGGCCTAAATTTAGGACCGCCGTTGGAAACTGCTAAGAGCCAACAGTGCCCTAATGGCCCGAATCCTGGACCACGGTCCTGAATTTTGGCCCAGAATATACCAGTACATGCCCTATGATAGTACTCAATACCCCAGCTTGAAATTTAGGACAGCACCGATAGGATATCCTACAGGGTACCAGTACATAAAACATACTAGTACATGTCCTGGGATAGTACGAAATATTAGTAAAAACAAGCGCATTTACATTTCTTATATTTGTCCTATCTAAAGTTACCAAACCTCTTAACAAGTCTGCATCTACCCTGTAGCTTAATATGAGCATTTTTTCAGGATGCTAACCGCTTTTAACAGGTATAAACACGCCAAATATTAGCCATCTTAGGGCGTATGATCGTTAACTAGACCTCCTTCTAGCTTTATGGGCCTAGTTTGAGGCACTGGATGTTTTTCAAATGTTTAGAAAGAATGGTAGGTGTGGGCGGCGACTATTATAGTAGAAATCACAATGCCGTGTGATGGGTGTTGGTATATACACGGGGGAGGCCTGATTACGAAGTGTCTGAGGGATTTATTGACTGTGCCGGTTGAGACGGGTAGGACCTTAGTGGCGGTAACAACGACAAATTAGGTTTATAAGTATAAGCCCAGGAGTTTAGATTTAGTAAGTCTGTGAGCTCTTCTCTGTATTTTTCCATGTACTAGCTGCGGCTCTTGAATGAGGATTAGTGCAAATCTAGACGCCCTATCTAGATAGCGGCATAACACTCTGCACTAAAAACCACGGAACGTTCATTACTCTGACGGTAATTGCTGTCATGTCTAACAGTATTCATCTCGCTAAACTTTAGCGGTTGCGCCACTAGAATCATCTGTCGATTTCAGCGCATCCTGTTCGCGAATATTCGACAGCCCTATTTGAATATGTCGCCGCCCACCCTGCTGTGGCTACGGTGGCTGCTAAGAAGGCTTCTACTACAAAGAAGAAGGCTACCGGGGAGAAGGCCACTACCAGAAAGGAGGCTAAGATGGGGTGACGGTTGAAGAGCAATGAAATCTAAGGGATGTTGAAGGTGTGAATTTTCCTGGAAGCTGAACCTCAGCGTGTTGTTGGAACCTCAGCCAAAGAATGGGACTCGCGAGCAAGTTTAAAAGAGATTGAAGAAAAGATAACCAGTTCTTACACGAGCCTGAATTCCTGGTCCACGATACCCATATCTAGAGCCTCGCCATCCATGATGCCATCACAATATGCTTGGCCGACAAGCATGTAGGCTCCTGACTCGCCGTCCTTATCTGCCTCCCGTAGAATAAACGGAAACGACCCTCCATACAGAACACATACGACGTCTCCCGCTTGCATCCCCATCGACCCAACACCAACATAACCTTCCGCTCCGAGGAAAGATCTTCTCACTTTGAATGCATCCATGAGGAGACAGTAGGTTGAGTGCTCGGGGCTTTTGTTGTACTCGATGTTCTTCTTGAACTTTAGCCGTACTTCAGCCAACTTTCTGTCATCATCACCCAGGCCCATGGCCTTTAGCTCGACCTCTTCCTGTGGCGTGAGATGGATATCTGCAAGGATTTTGTAGACATCACGATGTAGCCTATCGAACAACATAGTGTACTTTGCCATGTTGTATCCTATTTCGCTGCGTGGTGTAGCGCGGCGGCAGGCGCCTGTCGTAACTTCTGACTCACGGTTTAGGACTGGGACACGCCACTTCGCCTCAGAAAGCCGTTGTGGGTAAGAGCGGAAGGGTGCTTGGAAGACGGATTGGATGTGACAATAGCTTCCGATATGGTAGCGAATTTGTCCACAGCTGATAGCGGATCAAGCCCCATTGACTGCGGGTGTTGGCCGGAATCATCGATTTGCCAAGCTGGGCCTAGTTCGGTAATCCTGTCGATGATAACGCCACGGCAGCGGAGAATTCTTGGTTCCAGATCTTTCGCTTCGTCCGGGGATTTTGCGTGTACAAGTTGTCCACAGGCCTGGTAAGGTTGGGATAACGCAGCCGTCTCCATTCCAATGGTTGCAATTTGTTGAAGATTGTTGACGTTCGGAACCCAGGAGGGTAACGTGTCGGTCTCCTCAGGAGAGGTGACAAGCGAGAGGAAGTTGATTCCATCCCTCCAGCTGCTGGGTTGACATGCGTTGATGATACGCTTCGTTGCATCGGTGAAGACCTCCTCCCATTTTCTTGTCGTGTCAACATCCAAGCCAAGAAGCTTCTTATCAGCAGCAATTCCCAAGATACCATACACCCTGTCCTGTGGCTGGGAGAACTGCGTCTTGCGAAGCCGCTGTAGTAAACTGGCCGTGGTCAAGGTGGCTCGCTTGGACGAGTGATACCAGTTACGCATGGTAAGACTGGCCATCACATGGCTCGACAGCCTCGCATTTTGGCCGGCAATCCTCCCCAGAAACGCTCGAATGGATGGATTCTCCATAGCAGAGGGCACCAGCGCCGTAATGCTCCTCATCAACCAGATGTGGTGGAACCAGATAGCCGCTGTAAAGGTCTCGGCGGCCAGGACTCTACCGCCCCATTTGAACATCAGTTTCCGAGGAAGGGCAATTTCCTGTTGGATCCAACCCCTTTCGAAGTATGGCAGCATGAGAAGTTGAGCTATTCCTTCGAGAGCTGGTAGTTCTTGCAAATCCACCTGAGTCGCTATCAGGCGCTGCACGGATCTTCTCAGCTGAGAGGTTGTCGGGTCCATGATGAGAATACCGGAATTCAGATCAGCATCCTCTAAGATCAATGCCTTTAATTCCACTTCATCTAGGTCTGAAAGCCCAAGCAAATAGGCGCGACTGCCGACATCCTGGAGATAGTCCATGGCTCGATCAGAGTCAGTCGTCTCTCTTCCAAGCCATCCGATGGTCTGATCCGAGAAGGAATATATCTTGTCCATCAGTGGAATCTGGCGCGTCTTTTCCTCTGCATCGCTTTGGTTGATGCGGACCTGGTCGATCCAGAGGAATACTGACTGATTTACCTCTCGTAGCGCTCGGAGGGCCGCATCTAGGCTCACAGTAATGGTGAGAGAATAGACTCTAAGAGCAATTTGAGTTGTGTGGCGTCCGTCGCCCCAGGCGTACGAAAGCGCGGAGAACGACGGCTGACTGAGGATTCGAGCTTTGGAGATCCGTGTCCTCACAGGATCGTCGAGCGATGCTGCTGGCAACAGCTCGAGGATGCGAATCTCCTCGTGGCCCAACGGAAGGGTGCCATAGTCGAAAGCGTCCATGGATTTTCCACTGAATGAGTTCGGGTATGTGACTGACGATCGCCGTGGGAGGAACAAAATACGAGTAACAGGCAGCCTAGTAGCAGCAACAACAGCAACACTCGCGTTCCGGGCCAAAACACGACTCCCAAGTATCAAATTCTTGTTATTGATCGTGCTGAAGGCATAAACATGCATGCTGGAACTCACTCCATAAAAAGCAGCATTGTCCTGGCAGTCGTTTACGCACATGGTTCGTGATAGGCCGGTGACAAAGTTCCAGAAGCCGCTGCTGTAGAGGTTAAGGTCGGTGGAGTTGGTGATTATTGGAAAAAACCCATTCGGCACTATGAACAGGGCAGGTCAGTGTTTTGGATAGAAAGGGTAAAGGAAGGTAGTTAGGAAGAGTGAAGGGCAAAAGGGGTACGGGAAAATGTGGGAAAAGGGGGGAAAGTGGTAAGCGGGAAAGGGGAGCGTTTACCTGCGCTGAGTCCGATGTGCATTAGCTAAAGTCTGGAAAAGAATGTAAAAGAAGCTTTGTCTAAGGCTTTGGGCAAGGAGTTTATTACCGATGCCATGTTAGTACGCGGAATCCCTTTCCTGGAGGCTGATAAACACGTTCTTAGAGTTATTGATGTTAACTTGATACAGCACACGGTAGTTTAAACATATAACATATCAGTAAGTCTTCAGCCCTCCCCGATAGCAGAAAGAGACGAAAACTTATCAACCCCCACCTCTAAATCCGACCCCCCCTTGCCTTAATCAAAACCCCCCTGCCGTCCCGGGGTACACTGTCTCCACTCCCCTATCTAGAATATAATCCACTGCCCACAACCACGTATTCTCCCCATATGCCTACAACTCCTTTGGTAAATGTAACGACAGCCTTATATCATGACCCAGGTCACGACATTGGGCCGCGGATGCCTGCGGGCACCCACGGCAGACCAATCACGGATAAACCCAGTAGGGTTCACTACAACCAGTCAGGTTGGACGCGAAGACCCGATCTTCGGGTCCACGAGTCATTGCTTTTATAGCGTAGATAGTTTCCTATTTAGATAGCCAATACGTAGCCCCTTGGTAAGGAACTATTCTTGTTCCTCACGTAAGCAATTTCTATGTTCACGTCTATAATCTTAGAAGCACCTTCTTCAAGCTCTTTGTAGAATACCCTATTGAGATAGTGAACGTCACTGTCTGGATAAAACAGCTTGGCGCGTGCGCGACAGTGGTGCCGACTGGAGCGTATCAACGCCTTGCTAGCGTGGCTATCTACGGCATAGCGCTATCTTACGTGTGACAGCAAGCCTGGGCAAATCCTGAGCACATCCTGAGCCGGACCCAAGCCGGACCTGAGCCGGGGTGAGCAACGTCACGTGGGCGAGGTACGAAAAGGGAAATTTTGTGTGCCCAGATTCGTCGCACAAAACAGAATAACACAGCCGCTTCAGAGTCTTGGTAGCAGTGCCCAGGTGTGGAACGTTTCACTGAGGGTACGGAGCTCATGGGAGCAGCGCAAGTGCAGTTGCAAAGTGACTTGATTAGGTAGAAAGGGTGGGAGCGAAGCTCCCAGACTAAATACAAAAGAGAGCTCCCTGTGTGTGAGGAGAGCACATGACGAAAGGCTCCTGCGCTCCAGCCTAGCCTGGAGCGGTAAGGCGCCTGCGCGCCTGAGCGCCAAGAACTGCCGCTGCAGTTCGACACCAGGTGACGGTCCAAATGGAGCACATCCCGTTTGATTCTAAACTCCAAACCGCTCTGAAATAGCTTAAGATCCTCAAGCACGGTACTGTGGCGAATGATGCCCTCAACTTCCGGACAGCCAACTATTGTGCCACTGACGGAAAGCTTCCGGAGGCCCCTTAGTACAAACAAGTCAATTCCGTCGCCGCCACAGTTAACCGCGACGAGGCTCTCGATGTCTAAGATTCTCCAGACGCTGCGGCCAACTCGTCCATGACATCGCGGGGGAATACCCAAAAAAGCTTTGCTGGAGGAATACATATCTGGCCTGAGGTGCGGTGGCAATAGCGAGTTCCTTGAGCTTCAGCAGCGTCGTGTAAGGACTTCCTCCCACCAGGACGCCAGACCATCGACAGCCCGCACAAACGTGACATTGTCGGGTACGAGTCTTAGTTCCGGGTCGAACAAGCTCGAACATGAACGCAGCAGGTCCTCGTCGTCGTACGCAGACAGCACCAGGCTCCTGACCGACAAAGCTCGGTCGGGGCGCGAGAACAGGATGCGAACGAAAGCGGCCAGGCTCCTGTGCGTGGCTTTGCTGCTGTGGCGCACGGGGGAGTGGAAGACGTGGAACAGGACCGGCTGCGTTATGTCCCTCAGTCGCTTGGAGCATTGGCTGAGCCGGACTGCCCCAAAGCGGAGCGCCCAGTTTCGAGCGATGCAACCAACCACAACAACTGCCAAGAAATCGGCCTTGACTCCCCGCATTCGGCTGAAGAGAGAACAGAAAATTTGGAGACGCTCCGAGTCATCCACCATATCGACGAGTTGAAGTTGAGAATCTCTCTGCATAATGTTGGTTTCTTCTTATGTGTTATAGGTGAGCACGAACGAGGCGAGCAATAGGAAGACGAAGCAAACGGGGAGAGGGGTTGAACGGGGAGAACTCGCTGTTTTGATGTGTACCTAGGTAGTGTTGCATCCCCTTCCGTTATATCCATACCTATGTTGAGAGTGGAGAGGTTACCTTGGTATAGGAGGTAATTGCATGAGTTGGGAACTGCATGGCTTTCTCAGAACAGAGCTCAGCGCCTTATTTTACCAGCCAGTGAAAGTTCATCAGGATTTGCGAAGCTGACTGGATATTGACTGATGGCAATGCCAGATTATGTATTAAAGTCTAACAACGGAGCACACGACAACGGTGTCGCTGTTCCAGCTGCGAATTAAGTGGCCAGAATCCCCTATCTACAGAGACAACCCAGGCAACTTCCCTCCACCAGCTATTGCCCTCGTGTTTCCCTCATCCCGTCGTCCTCTCTCGTCAATGTTGTCGCGTAGGCGGCATGGCACGTCATGGACTCGAGCCATGCAGATAATTCGGTGCAAACGATTTAGAGCTATCGGATGGCAAGAGTCAGCAAGTGTCACTCCAGCCAAGCTGTTCCCAAACAGGGGCACGTACAGCAACAAGCGCGGCAATCAGACCCAGCACGAGCTCGGGAGCAATGGCCGATCCTGCCGATCCCGGGGAGGATGCCGCGGGTGGGGCGCCGGTGGTAGAAGGGCCAGAGATAGTCGTGGGCTTGATAGTTCCGGTTGCGCTGGCGGTCGAGTTGGAGTACTTCTGGGTCGACGTCTCTGTGCTCGACGGATCGTAGCAGATATCGCCGTCCTTGGCGGTCGTGTATTGCGCGCTGACCGAGCCAATGAGGAAAAGGAGGAAGAGGCTCCACAGGGAGGGGACGGCACGAAGGGGAGTCATTTTCGCTGGCTGTGGATCTTGATTGAGGCCGGGAAGAAACGAATGAACTTGGAGAATGCGACACGGACAGACAGACAGGATGGAAATGGTTTGGGGAGGTTGGCCCCCTTTCTGGTTTTATTTGAGGACACAGCTGAGCGCCGGCGGTGTGCACGGCCGCAGTGCCCCCAGGCCAAGTCCGGACTCTGTTATCTGCGATTTCCGAGTGGCGGTTTCGGATCGTCATCATCGCACTCTTCGCGGTTAGCCCCTGTTTTTTTGGCGCAGGAACTGTGATCCTTGGCTGTAAGTGGAAATGAACAATTCACCAAGGCGCCGAGGTGGGAATTGCCGTCTCACTTTTCCTCACTTTTCTTCGTGGGCGTCTTGGCCTGCGTGCGCGATGCTGTGGCAGCCAGATCGTCACCAATGGATAAGGCAGCTTCTTATCATGAACCCGACCAGCACACGCCTCGCTGCAGTGCTCGGCCCGGGGCTTGCCAAGACGCTGCGTGAACAGCTGAGCCCGGTTCTATTTTGGCTGCAGAATTCTGGGAATACTGCCCAACCGACGAGTTTCTGGCTGTCATGATGGATCGCCAACACCAAAGCTGACGTTCACCAGCGCGGGTACCAAAGAACGTAGAAGTGTGAACAGGGTCGTTCATCAAATGTCAACTACCTGAAGCACCTACTTTCTAGATCTAGCAGACTGGTGGAAATCTCAAAAATGCAGCGCAACACAGCTCAGGCGGGCTTTGGCCACCCAAGGACAGTCCCTCAACTTTCCAGATTAAAATGACCCGTGACACACTGAGAATGGAGTCAGAACATCACATTACCTCGGAGTGTGTCATTTGGGGCCCCTCAGGTAGCAACACGCATTTTCCACAGCTGGCCACAAATGCCTTCAAACCAACGACTTCGTAACCACGCTGTTGGAACGCAATCAAGCATCATCTTTCCAACCCGGGCCATTTCAACCTAGAACCCCAGAGAAAACATCGCTGGTTTTGTTCACCTTATTCGACGCCACATCCTTTCGTGGCGCGATCGCGAACACCATCATCGGCCACTGCATAATCACAACACCACTCGAGCAGCAGCTTCCCATGCCTCTCTGCCGTGATTGAGCAGAGCATAATTTTCGCATCGCGATTATAAAATGTCCTCCAGTGTCCCGCCCATGAAGCGGGCGATCCCTCTACTAGAGTTGTCGCGCTGTTCCGAGGTACGATGTTTCTCCAACCGAGTCGGATTCAGAACAAACGACCCTAACCTCGAAATATTTCCACCTTGCACGCAGATGTCCAAGTGCTCGTGGCGAACCCCCCATATGGTCAAGTACTGAGTCGAAGTCTGGTGCCGCAGCACTTACCAATTGTTCTTCCGACCCTGCTGGTGCCACTCAGATCCATGGATCTTTCGATGTCCCGGGCAATATCGCTCGGCTCCCGCTTCCCCTGAGGCTTCCGTATGATCGCAACCCGAATTTCTGCGGAAGAGAAGATGTTCTGAGCGCTATCGAGGCCCGTCTCGCACCCCACGCTGACAGTGACGGGTTGCGAACGTTCTCCATTTATGGTCTCGGGGGGGTGGGGAAGACTTCGGTAGTAACCGAGTTCGTCTACAAGTGCCAAAGCTGCTTCGACGCAGTCCTTTGGGTCCGGGTTGACGACATCGCCAAGCTCGACGAAAGCTTCAGCCGGATTGCGGTGGAGCTACAGCTCGTACAAGCCGTCGACACTCTCGATCGCGTGATACGCCGAAATTTGGTGCTGGACTGGACGTGTGAGCCGCGAAGAGCGACCATACCGGAGGGGGGAGAAGCGGGCAATTACGTCAAGTTGGCAAAATGGCTTCTTGTATTTGACCACGCCGATAACATCACCTTGCTGGGCGACTATTGGCCCAAGGCCGCGATAAACGGCTCCATCTTGGTGACGAGCCGGGACTCGCTCACCAAGACCAAGCTGGCCTCTCATCATAAGATACAGCTGGGTCACCTTGATTCTGTCGTAAGAGGCCAGCTTATCCTTAATATTACCGCTAGCGACGGCCATGTCGTTATTAGACCCTACCAGATTTAGGAGTATTCCTTAACTTGGGTATCAACGCCAGCCTAAGCGTCGGCCTTCCCGCATTTAAGATGGATATAATGAACATTCTTATAAGGACTTGGTACGGTCCTTACTTATCTTGTAAACTAAAAATCAAGGTTATCGGATCGTCTATCGGATTGTGCAGGACGTGACGCTGAAACTTATAAGCAAAGAGCGTATTTTAAAAATCTTTGACTTCGCCGTTCACTTATTACGGTGTATTTAGGGGCCAGACAGAGAGGAATTCGACTCTAACACCACTGTGTAGGAGAGATTAGACATGGTTATACCCCATATGTAAAGATTACTGTCAATCTATCAGTCGCGATCAGGTTAGGCCCTCCCTATTCCTGGCTTAGAGAGATTTGTCAGGCTGCTGCAGATGTGTGGATGGTATATGATTGAGCGCGGAGATTTCGACTCGCCTTAATCACTGCTTCTAGAGGCCATCAAGACGTGCCGTAAAGGTGGGCCAGAGCTGAATGCTGTTCTCACTAACTGCTTTACATCGTACATTACCTTGCTTGTGGAGGCGGACGACCAGGAGGCGAGCTTACGAGCCGCCAAAGAGCAGGTAGCACTTCGACAGCAGCTTGATAATGGCTCCGACGGCGCTAAGGTGAGCTGGGCGATGGCTGAGGGCCAGCTAGCCCAGGCGTACATTCTCAGAAGAATGTACGACAAGCCTATCGAGCATTGCGACCTCTCCATCCAAGTCGAGTCGGAAACCGAGGAAATGAAGACAGGGGCATGGTTCCCACACTTTACGACGATGCGGAAATCGGCTTGCCTCTTGATGTTATGCCGTCCGGATGAAGCCTTGGCACTGATTCAGAACCTGCTCGACTTTCGAGAGCGAGCGCTGGGAGATGAGGACGGCGATACGTGCAGGTAAGTGGGTTTTTGGCGATCCATCGTGCCTGGTACTGACCCGATACTTGGGTTTACGAAGAACATGTATCTAACGGGAATTCATCTCTACGTTGGGCATGGCCTCGGAGGTCAAAGCCAATATCATGGTCCGCATGCAGCGCTATGCGAAAACCTTCGCGCTGTATCAGTCCACCCTCGAAAACTTCAAACACACGGTTGGCGAAAATCACCGGCAGACCGCGCAGATCAAGGTCAAGCCCGCGACCCATTATGCAAGGGAGAAAGACCCGGAAACAGCTAGGTGAGTCCTGACGCGAGAAGGCGTTTGGAGGGGCTCTGCTATCACCTGTTTCCACGAAGGAAATTGCTGGGTCAAGCGCTCGCCAGCCTCGGAAATACGAAGTATTACCAGGCAGAGGTAGTACGGACATTGCTTGTGGTTGCCAGATACCATTGCGATCTTGGCAATAGCTTTGCGGCCGGTAGCACAATGAAGGTCGCCAAGGAGCTTTACAAGAGGTTCGTTTCCAGCTACGACAAGGTGGAAGATCTGGTAGAGGGTAGCCTCGATGACATTGTGGGAAACACACCACACTATTGGTAAGCGGAACCGCTGACGCCAGACCATTAGTAGGCATAAAAGATGGACTTTACATGCTCTGTTCTGAGAGTGCTCTCTTTTGGAATTTGAAAATACCTGCATAGTCACACCCGACACTTCTTTCTGGCCGAGTCCTTATTAGTCGCAGATCCTGAGGAAGGGGTGAGCCGCACTGAGGGTTGCCTGAGCCAAAGTGAGTCCTCGGCTATACTTACCGTGACCATAAATTTGGCGGTGTGGTTGCAAGTGTACGATCATTTGCCCAGTTTTGTGAAACAAGTCCACTGTACGTAACCGTCGCTTTCACCACGTAACTACCGTTTCTCTTTTCCATTCGAGAAATCACCGTTAGCGGGTTCATTGAAATTTCGAATTAAATGCTCTCTATTAAATGTCGCAGCCTACACCAAAAGAGGGGTTAAGACAAGGCAGACAATCTAGGGTTGGTGATCAGAAGACTGGTTATTAAAGCAAGTAATCACCGACAAAGGGATACACTTGTCACTGTAAGCCGTTGCTCTATATGCACAGGCAAGCTAGACAGTAGAGCACAAATGAACAATGTATTGACTTGTGTGAGGAACCACGATTCCTCACTTCCATCGTGGTCACGATGAAGGTATCTATACTAGGCCTCTGGATCTAGTAAGGCATTGTCAACTGCAGGCATCACGAAGAACACACAAGGTGGTGGCCGAACCACGCGTTCCAGCCGGTCAGGTGACGCCGGAGCGGCTTAGTCAGCGGGTAATAGTTGGTAGTCAATTGTAATTTTATTGCAGGATCGATCGATTAATTGCGAGTGTTCAATTGAAATGCGGTCGCAAATGCGACCGCGGATGCGGCAGGCCATTCCGGCGCCGGCGGGGGTTAGGGTTATTCATTGCCGGAAAAGTGGGTTACTGTGCCCCTCCTCCAGCATAATAAAGACTAGCGCGACAAGGGGTCCACTGTTATGATTCTGGAGCGCTCTCTGCAAGGGGATAACAGTGGACCCCTTGTCACCCTAGTCTTTATTATGCTGGAGGAGCACATGGAGATGGTGGCTCTGTGCACAGAGACATTCTCAACCAAAAAAAAAACACCGAAAAGACATGGCCAAAAAAAAGTAACAAAAGACATATCACAGTTATGTTTAGTTCATATTTTTTGGTGGTTCCGCTACAGGAAGAGGCCCTTATTATAGCGAAATTGGGATATTTTATTTTATTTCCGCTGATAGATCATGTTTCGTGCGCACCCTCCCAACCCCTGATTCTCCCCTGGAGCTGGGCTGATGTGGGGTTGAGCCCTCACTCGATGAGACAGGTACTTGGTGTGGAAATAACGTGGGAACCTAATGTGAGATATCAATATAGTGGGGGACATTCATGCACCGCTATGTCGAACGTCGAGCCCATTATCATTCTAGCAACACGATTGTACCTAAGACATAGGAACTGCTGAGATAAGGGGGTGAAATCTTGTAGCCGTGACATGCAAGACGTACATATTAGGTAAAGAGGCTTCCCTCATGAGTGCTTTGATGTGTGCTCTGATGTGTCTTTTGGTACGTGAATGTACGTGCATATTGGTTAGCTCAGCGGATGCATGTTGGTCACCTGGAGCGAGACAAATGCGGAAAAGGGGACTGAATAGTCTAGTCGCTGAAGCCAGACGAGCAGAACCTCGCACAATTGGTCACTAAGAACTGTCTTTACATCATGATTTGAAGCCGGCGACGGAGGTCCGGGCCAGCATGCGCTGTGTTGTCAGGGTTGAGGAGTCGGTGAGTACTGGGGATTGATGCACACACACCCAGCAGCTCCTGTGGTGTTAGAGAAGATGAGGCTGAGACCACGGCCATGTGTTATCGTAAGGGATCTAATAAACAGGCCACGGTACGGGGAATGGGATAGTTACCCCGCCCAGTCAACATCACGACGAGAGAGTTTACCCAAATTTATTCTGCTTTGCCACGATGTCAGGTTCGTCTCACATGACCGCAACACCACCCTCGGGTCGAGAGAATAGCAGCACTGGAGCAACATTATCCCTCACCAAGACGGATTGCAATTCGTTCAGCATGGCTCGATGGATGGCACAAGAGGCTCATGATGAGCCTTGGATTCCACTGCGGGTGCACAAGAGCGGAGCTTCTCCGGGCGTGGAGAGTAATTGTAAGCAGAAAGAAAAACGATGAGAGTTTATTCTAGATACGGAATGCTGACGAGGAGAACTCCACTTTTAGCTACCGGAACAGTTCACGGGGCAGACGTGTCCAGGCTTGGAGTTTCTGCCAAGGGGGGCAAGCCGGAGTGATGAACTGGCCTTCGATAAGATGGAGAGCGCAACTGTTATTTAGGTGGTTTAGGTTGGGGAGTTGTCTATCGGGGCGAGAGTGCTGAGCATAAATGCGAGATGGAATGTGTCTGCTGTTAAAGCCTACAGGCGTTTGTTGACATACAACGGTGTGAGTAGTAAAAGTTGCGCGAGCGGAATGATGATGTACCAGAAAGGCGTGATCATTGCTGTGTGGGAATAATGTGAAACCTCGTCGCTGTTGTTCAAAAGGACATGGAATTGTTGTCTACATTATCGATGTTTCGCACCGAGTCGTATCAATACATCACTTCCTACTCCGTGGCTTGCCAGCGGGATATCGGCAACGCGCTCCCCAACCCTTCCGGATGCATATCGAGCAGGGAGATCTTCGATCACAGGCCTGCCCCCTCTTGCTGCATTCAGTACATTTGTACCGGCTGTGGAGAATATTTTTCTGGACGGGAGGCGCAATATTGGTAGCCGTCGTGGCCAGCTGGTCCTCGGTTTCGGTCGCTATCGGGTGCCCCTGACGAGAAGTCGGTCGTAGTTCCCGACCGATGACTGCTGGAGGGGTATCGGGCGTCGACCGGAGTCTCTTTTTGGGCCTTGGTCGGGGAGGAGGCCGGGGTTCGAACGCGAGCTCGTCTGACCACGAGGAGGAAGACGAGGAGGAAGTTCCGTCGGCGGGTCGCTTTTCAGCTTGAAATTCGGGCTCATAGCTGGGTAGTAAGGGCCGCGTTGACTCGGCGTGTTGCATCGGGGTGGGTCGCGAGATCTCCAGGTCAGGAGGCGGTACTGGCGAGGGCGGTGCACTCGACAGCGTGGAGGAGAATGGGCTGTCGGCCGGGGCAGAGTCGATGAGGGCGTCGAACGAAGGTTGGGCTGGCGGAGAGGGAGAAACCCCGCGAGTTAGGGGCCCGAGGCCCGATGGGTCGCTCGTGGGGTGGTACTTGATGACGATGCCCCCTAGGGCAAACAACTCACGGTCCGGGACGCCGAGACAGGGCTTCGCCCAGTGCCACGCACTGGCCTCCGGGACACAGGCCAACAGCATGTTGAGACAGGCGGCATGCTCGTCGACGAAGCGTTGATCCGCCTGCTTATACTCGACGACGGCGGCATGCAGCCGGTCGCGCATGGCCGTGCTAGCCTCGCCTCTTTGTCGCTCTATGTCATCAATCTTGTCCTTGATGGCGGCGATGAAATCCAAGGGCGACGGGGCAGCGTCCGCAGCATGATTGACAGGAGCGGGGGAGGGGCGGCGCGTGTGGTCCTGGTCCATTGTTGACACGGCAGGACACGGAGGTCCAAAGAGCGCATGGGGGTCCGGAAATCGCCGGCTCAGCGAATGGGCAGGAAATATCGCCAGAGCAAGAAGAAAGACCACGATCGTGGCAGGTGTGCAGAGGGGGGAAAGAAACGAACAGAATGCAGACCGTTCGCTGTTCGCTTTCTTCCGGAGGAGGAGGAGTCGGCAGTCACGCCAAGATGATCCCTGCCTCACCGAAAAAAGACCTTGTCGAGGAGAGAGGAAAATGTTGGCAAGGACCGGGGTAGTGCCGGGGTGATCCAACTCCCCTGCCACACACTCGGAGGGACCCGGAGTGCCGACAAGTGATGACAAGGCTCCGGGCTTCGTCCTCTTTTTCCGGAGCTTCTGCTGTCATCGTTTCCTCGCAACACAAGCAGATTCCCGCACAACGAAGTCCATTTTCCCGCTTGTTCACGGAGCAGGAAAAGACTGGCGCATTCAGCATTCTAATACTTCTTATCTGGCTGGGACGACATCGACTCCGAGTCAGGATGGCTAAGATCAAAATGCCCAAGAAGCCTCCACCGCCTCGTCGGCCTGCGCGGCGACCCGTCGTGCCCCCCCAGCAAACCACCACCACATCTTCAAAAGAGTCCGTTGCCGTTTTCTTTGTATTGTGATGTCTTGCTCATTTTCTTGCCGCTGTCATCGCCCACAACCCGTCGAGCACACTGCCCTTCCTTGACCATCGCCATCATGGCACTAATACCTCCCCCAAAGGTGCTGTTTAGGCATCGATATTGGTTCCCACCGATCGCGAATCTGTATCTGGGCCGACGGCTCCGAGATCGTCGTCGAGAACAAGTACAGCCACAATCTCGACACCACACACTACCCCGGCGACTTCCCCTCGGCGCTCTACGTGTTCGACGACGACACATCCCCCACCGCCGACAATGTCTACCTCATCGAAGGCGAGGATCCGAACCGGCTGTCCGTGTCAGCCAAGTATGTCTTCTACGCGCTCACCGACACCAAAGACGCGCTGCTCGAGCAGTACCCTCCCGTGCACCACCTTGTCGCCAGGAAGAAGGACCCCGTATTCAAGGCCAAGCTTCGAAACGCCATGGTCACGCTGCTCTCCGTCCTGCGAGACCGCGCCCTGGCCGTGTGCCGAAGCAAGAAGCTGCAGGTTGCCAAGATCGGATTGACCATCCCCGTGCAATGGACGCTCGAATTTGAGGAGGTGTACCGCGAGCTTGTGTCCGAGGTGTTCGAGATTAACCAGGATGCTATCTACTTCTTCACCGAGACCGAGGCGTTGGCGAGGTATCTGTTCAAGTATCATGCAGCGCAGATGGATCCGGACGGCGAGCACAACGCCGTCTTATTTTTCGACTTCGGGGGACATAATATGGTAGGTATCTGGCTTGTCATCTAAGTTTTATTCTCAAAATACTGACGGCGCTGTTAACAGAATGGTTGCGCCTTTGGGGTCGCTCGGGATTTGGAGAGTCCAGAGAGGAACAGCTTTTACCGTGTTGGAAAGAAGTTTGGTGAGCGCTCTTGCTTCGGTCTTTTACGTATCATTGTTCACTTCCTGCGCGTATCTTTTTTCTTCTTCTTTTCAACAGACACCACTGACAGCCCCTCTGTTCTTAGGTGCCGGAGGCGGCTCTGAACAGTGGGAACACCACATCAGCGAGTGGTTCGTGGACGCCTGGTATGGTATGGACTTTTCCATGGCGCCCCCGCAGCACCGTGAAGACTTCCTTTCTCGATTCCGAAAGCAAAAGGGCAAGAAGGCAGAGCTGCGCGTGCCTATCAGCGCCATCTATGCTCGACCTGATAATGGTGCCCCATGCCGAGTTACCCTGGGAACGGAAGTCATCGAAGCGAACTGGCGAAAGGCTTTGAGCCGACCTCTCGAGACGGCAAAGCGTGAGATCGCGAGGCTGGTTAGTATGGAGAAGAGTGGATGTGTGACCACACCGGTCGTTGTTGTTTCGGGAGGCTCGGCGCGTAACCCAGCCGTCAAGTCACAAATGATGGCTCTCTGCAAGGAGAGCGGCATCCCTGCTGTTTTCACTGATGATTTTGATGTCAGCATTGCATACGAGTGAGTTATCATTCCGCTTAG
>Ga0247780_1000600_pt1 | contig 32171 bp, 28 predicted proteins | sample UWRJL079202R5_FD_179927 | JGI IMG/M metagenome (GOLD analysis project Ga0247780, IMG submission 179927) | Plant litter microbial communities from Arlington Agricultural Research Station in Wisconsin, United States - UWRJ-L079-202R-5 | ecosystem: Environmental > Terrestrial > Plant litter >... | reverse complement strand
GGGGGGGTTGGTGGGGTGGGGGGGGTGGGGGGTGTGTGGGGGGGTGGGGGGGGGGGGGGGGGGGGGGGGGAGAGAAGCGAAGCGTAGGGCTTTGGCACTGTGGCGGCAACCCCAAGGGATGCTGCCATTAAAACGGTGAAGAACTGCTTGAGACTCATTTTCAGTGTGTAAGCTTTTTTACCCTTTCCCCTTTTCACATGGGATATTGGAATGAGATGTAGCATGATGAGGTGGAAACAGCAGGATCATGTTGGGATAACAGCATCTTTTATGTCTGCTGAATTTACCTACTGGCCCAGGAAAACACTGCAAAAAAAGCTATTGAATTCCTGTGTAGATCGCGGGCGGGGGCTTGGCCCAGGTTCTGTTGTTTTCCGCCCCCAACAAGATCGACTTTGCATTCCCGGTAGCAACGACCTGGAGTTGGCCTTCCCCGGCCCTACAACATCGGTCGTTTCTATCCGAAATGCACGCTCTGCGACACTTGGAGCCCTATTCTTTGAGCCTGATTAAAAACAAGGGGTCTTAGCAAACTGAATGTCAATGTCACAAACACAACTGCAAACGACCCGCTATAATTGCGAATGCAGCAACAGCAGTCCCGTGAAACAGGGCTGGTGTTAGCTCTCAAAGTGTAATCACCAAATATGCTCTCGCCAGCAGACCAAGTAAGGGTGTGACAAATCTATTATCCATGACAAAGAGGAAAGCAGAGGAACGAAATGGGCCACGCAACCCCTCTGCACGTCTACCAACGCTCCGTCTACCATTAATTTCCCTCGAAATGCTCAAACTCCCAACTCCAACTCCAACACCAGACCCCAAGCAGCCAAAACAGACCGCAGACACAAGGGAACCCCAACCTCACCTATTTTTTTCCGATTCAAGTCTCGACTGCACCAGCATCGTCAAACCACCTCACCTTGCCTTGGACTCAAAAAAGTTGGGTATAGCTACCAACCCCCGCCCCTTTTAGTTGCATTTACAATCGGCCCGCTCTCAAGCTCCTTCTCGCTGAGGTATTGGCTGTCTCGGACTTCCATTCCCTCAATCTCGGATTATGCAGACACCCCTGCTCCTCGGTCCCATACAACACTCAAATTTGGGCGGATGTGCAGGTCTGTGGAAGTCTCTCCTACGTGTACTCATCGTTTGGGTGGGTTAAGATCCCTCGATCGCATGGCGTAAAGAATTTGGGCGCGTCCCCAATCTTAAGGCCGGTCATGTTATTGGGGCAGATACCCCAGGGGTTATTGGGGTATTGACACGGACCGCCCGTCTCGGACGCCGCCCACAGGTTGTACCCACAGCCCGCGACGACAGGGTCTTTGTCGGTGTCGGTCCCCCGGGTCCCTTTGTACGAGCAAGTGATGGGGACCGTGAAGCCTGCGGCATACGAGACCGCGAGGCTTGGGACACGCGTGCTGCCGTTGTGGTTCCAAAACAACTCCTTGTCCGGGCTGGCTCTCCGCTGGTCCCAGCTGGCCAGCGACGCGTGCACGGCGGATGAGCGGCCCTCAAACCAGTCATGCGGGTGTGTTATGTTGGCTTCGATTGGCACGGACTCGTTGGAAAAGCCAAACTGAACATTCCCGCCCTCGCCGGACCCGAGGTGAAAGGTTTTGCTTCCGCCGATGTTGAGAATACCATTGTCGTACCGAGGATACCCTGCGGGCTGCGGGTGCGGCCACAGGGTCCTGTACGTTCCAAAAGACCAGACCCATTCGATTCTGTGGTAGTGCTTGTTGGTAAAGGTGATCAACACCGCTGAGGGCCCTGCAGGACCTGGAGATGCAGAAGTTGTCGACGTCGGGCTGGCCCTTGCGACAGGATATTTTGTGTTTGGACCGGAACTAGATGCATTGCAGTAGATGGTGGTGCCACAGCTTGCCGACAGCAAGAGGGCAAAAAGGCGTTGAGGATTCATGATCTCCCCTGAATTTGCAGCAAGACTGATTGTATGACGGTCTAAGTTCGAAAAACAGTGCGATAAATCCATTTATTTTGAGGGACCGGGACCCTTTTATGCAAGCTGACATGGAAGATGGCGGAATACACATTGTTAGTATATCCTAAGTGCAGAAATCGCCCAACCTTTGTTCGTCTCGGCCTCCAACAGTAGTGTTAGATTCGTGTCATCTGCAGCGACATCGAGACACCAACACCCCAAACACAATGAATTCGAGCATAATTAAAAACCAACAAACCTGCAAACAACACATCCGACATGTAAACCCGGCAAAGAGAAGTGGCAAAGGTGGGATCCAAACCTACTCTCGAGACTTGGAAATATTCCCAAAACGAGGGTCAATAGGGTGGAGTCTCAACCTGGATTCCAATACCGTATCCGGCCTGGTCGCCATTACAGCTTTCAGTTTAGCTTTGATGACCGACAGCGCGCCCCGCCCGGCTACCCACACCCGGACTACTACCTGGGTCGGGCCTCCACGGTGGATGCCAGCTTTGCCGAGACGGGCAGAGAGGCGGAGCTACACCCGGCGTGCCCCGTAGTCAAACCGGGTCTCCCGCAACCCTTCCAGGCCAACACTACCGCCTCCCCGGTTCGGAAACTTGGCGTCTCCTACACCGCGGGCTACACCATCCCCATCACTTGTTCCTGCAAAGGCCAGCTGACGAGCCCCGATGGGGAGGGTTTGGAAATTGAAAAAAGACCCCGTCATTGCCGGGTGCGGCTACGACCTCTGGCAGTCCGGCCGGCAATGCCCCCATCGCTCGGTGGAGGGGGTTTGTCCCAACTACCCCCGGGGCGCAGGGCCGTGGATCACGCAAGAGTCGGAGCAGCCATACTCGTTCTTTGCGCCTTGCCAGTGGAGCGTGGACGTCGCGGCGGGGCGCCACACGGTCGGCGCAACTGTTGCGCAGCGGTGCACGTCGGCCGAGTTTGTGTGTTGCATTTGGAACGGAGGAGCAAGGGTGTCCGCACAATCCGGCATTGAAGCCGTTTGAGCAGGGAGATGGCAAGTTGACGGTCTGAGTACACTGTGTCAACTAGTCGACGCTGGCAAGTGGGGTGGAGCTGGAAAGTTGAGGGAGGAGGAGAGACGGTATGTGGGCGTCTGTTTTGTTGCTCTTATATTGTACACCAGATTTCCTTGCGCGAGGTTCAGAACATTTTCCGGTGCTACCGTACCACAAGCAGGTCGACAATCGGGAAATTTAGACCAGTGACTGTTTTTGTGTGTCGATATAATAGAGCTTAATTCTTTGTTGCAAAGCCTGTGAGGGCAAATGTCAACACATCACTGCCCCTGATACGAGACGCCCCTAACCCCTTTGTGGACCCCAGACTCTTCCACACGCTGTCAATGTTAATTCATTTCCTTTCACCCTGGCCCAAGCAATCGAGGCACATGGGCGACCACCTATCGTACATATGGGGCATACCCAACCCTCTGGAACTCGTGCCTAGACCCCATGTGCTGTATGATAAGGAACACCGCAACAGACCCATGCACGCGTTTCAAGAACGTTACGCCCGTGTCAATCTTCAAGAGTTGCAGGAGAAAGTATTTTGGGGGAGATGGCGAGTCTGCGTGGCCGTCAGTGGACGTGTGTTGTTTCTCGTCAAAGAAACACTTCAACTGGGGCCAGCCCAAGCCATCGGTATCCCGTTGTAGGTTTTCCAAGCACTTTTTTGCTTTATACAAGGTGCCCATGGCGGTGATACGGCCCCCGCGCACCTCGCCAAACGAGCCCGGGTGGACCTCATCCACTTCCACATTCAAAATCTCCAAATCGCCCATCCTCGTACTGTGTCTCATCCAAGGACCAGAAACGTACTCCGTGAGTTTGACTTCGCCGCACTGCCAGTCGACTGGAGCGTCTAGGGCCGCCCAGCTCCACGATGGTGCCCTACCATCATGTCTTTGGGTTAGGTGGTTGTTGCTCTTGGGGACATGCGATGCAAGACCCAACACGAGATCCTCGACCCAAAGTCCAGCTGCGTATGTTCCCCCCGTGGCTGCTGCCAGCTGTGACATCAAACCTGCGAGAGCCGTGAGTTTGTCGCGGGAGACCGTCAGCATGCGTCGCGAGGACTCGGTCACCCACGAGTAGGAATGCCGAAGCTGGCCAGTGCTTGGAGACACGTAGGGCTTCTGATCCAAATCCTGCCATTTAATTTTCCCGTTTTCCACTTCCGCTGGTGCAGTCGAGTGGGGGTCTTTGGACGGGACGTTCGTTTTGAGGAAAAGGGGGGAACACCGCCTTATCTACGAGCGGCCGGTGTAATACTTCCCACCAGCCAACTGGGGCCAGTGGAGCCAGTAACAGCAGCAATCCCACTGTAGACCCCTATGTGTGACCCACAAAGTCACAGCTGATACTAGTGTCTCTTAGAAGACCCAACCACGACTGGAGAGAATGCTTGGGACTCTGGGCGCAAAGCGTCTGAAGGGAGGGGGCTCGCAGACTAGGAGAAGATTTGCAGTCTCGGTGGTAGGTGCTGGTGGCTTTCCCCTCGCGTCGCAATTAGTTGCCGTTGTGGCTGCCACTGTGCAAAGGCAAATGCCAGTGTTCTCGAGGGCCAACCCGAAGACCGGGAGCCAGGCCGGAGTGTGCGCACGGGAGAGGATGAGCGGCGCTAGCTGAACCAGCGCCGCACTGTGCTGCGCCCTAAAGTGTATACAGTTAGGTGTAAGTACGAGATGTCGAGGTAAAGGTTATGTAAAGGCAAAACCATTCGCTTTCGAAAGATGGGGACTGATTTGGCCATTTTTATGTATGGGACTAATTCTGGGCTCGCTCGGCTAGAATTGAAGTAGTTATACATGCTGAGGCGTAGCCTTCTGGAAATGGTTCTTAGGCTGAGCAAACCTGAGCAAATCCTGAGCTGGGCCTGAGCTGGGCCTGAGCCGGGCCTGAGCCGGAGTGAGTAACGTCACGTGGACGAGGTACGAAAAAGGAAGTTTTATGTGCCCAGATTCGTCGCACAAAACAAAAACACCATGCATGAGATTTATGCACAATGTTCACTCCAATATTCTAGCCTTGTAGACATTGCCAGAAGGTCCTTCTAGATTAGTATGACGCTTATAACAATGTTTAAAGGTCTCTTGTAATGCAATGAAGGAAGATGCCTTCATACAAGATACCTTTTGTGCGTAGGACGTAGCTAATGTCTAATCGCACGGAGTAGAAGGGCCCTTTCCTTTGGCCAGAGCCTTCGTACTGGTATGATGCTCTCGCGTCCACGCAAACTGAAAAGCCTATTTCCTCCACCCGCCCACGGGCACTGTAGGATATGCAGGTGGCGATTGATACCCAGGCGGTTGATACCCGGGCGGTGCCCCGTTGAAAGCAGGGGCAAAGTAGATGTTGTGGACGGGTGGGTATGCGGGGGCGGGTCTTGGGATTTGCTGGTAGGCGACCGGAGGTGCTGACATGGAGCTCCTTCGGGTCTTTCGCTTCTTTATCGCCACCCATTCCCCTATTATGGTTGCTATCGCCGACACGCTGCCGATTATTATGCCTATGAGCTCAGCCGTGCTCAGGCGGTCCGTCGAGAACCGCCAGGACCTGCGACACCACGACCAGCTTGATCGCGCGACGGAAGTGAGAAGTTGGCGATTCGTAGGGATGGTGTCCAAGACCGAGGAAGGTGACGGGTTGGAGGAGGGTGGCTGAGGCTAGGAGCGTGATCTGTCGCAGTCCATAAACGTCAGTAGCTGCGGCGGTTTGCTTGAAGAGAGGGGGAAAGTACCCAATAGAACAGCAGCACGAACCCGTCCCAGCCATGTTGCTTGCGGAAATGGTGCGAGACGAAGCGGAGGAGCATGAACAGAAAGGAGACACCGGTGAGGACGGTGATCCAGGTGCGGAGGAGGCGGGAGTAGTAGTCGAGGTCGGAGGAGTCGGAGGAAAACCAGGTGGTTGAGTTCGAGGAGTTGGAGGATGGGAAGGGTGGCGCTGTGGGTGATGTCGGTGGGGAGGGCTGGGCGGTCCATTGCGATGTTTTGCTGCGGCAATTGCGGTGCTGAGAAAAGGTGGATTGGAACGAGGAGGCGGATTGGAATTTTCTCGGCGCCGAAAAGATGGTTGGTGTTTGGGATTTTGGGCTCCTTCGCCGGGGTGGGCGTTTTGGTGAGGGTGGGTCCATTTTCGTGGAGGCATGGTCAGAATTGAGACTGGGAGATTCCGATAACGGTGAGCCGTTTTGGTGGAAGGTGTTCGCTACATGAGAAGATGTCCTCGGCTCTGAAAACTGGAAGGAACGATGTGCAAAATTGTTGGGAAGGATTGGCGCTTGTTTGCTTCAAAGGATTGTTGTTGCTAAGCTGTTGGGTGGACCCATTTCTTGAGCTGGCCACATCCCAAAACATCCCATCGTATCAACATTCGAGTACTAAAGGCCTTTAACAAGTTGCAGCCTCAATATCCCCCAAAATTACGATGGTGAGTATTCCATGGATGAACAGATGTAGTGACCGCCTACGAGGCTTCCAAAACTAAAGACACATTTAATAACAGGGTGCGTCAAGGAAATTACTTGTGATCGTATTTTGGTAGTTTGAGGGAGGTCTTGCTGCGAATCAGCTAACAGCGCGACAATCCCTAAGATACAAGGACTTGCCGGAGTGACTTATAGACGCCTTTCAGAGTTTTCCTTTGATGGTACCTATTACTGGGATAGTATTTAACATGCCAGTATATTATATTTGCATAATACATTCTAGACCAGCTCTTAAATTATGCCACTAATAAAATAACCCGTAGGCCCGATTCTCAGCCCTACAGCGGCTAATGACTGCAGATTATTCCGTAGCTTTGCTTCAAGCTTTCAATCTTGGCCAACTCTTCGCTAAGAATTTCGTTGGCAATGGACTTTGCTATTTTTGGCATAACACTCGGAATACGATAGCTGTTCTTGCTCTGCGGGGCGTCAGCGCGTCGTTTCACATTCAAGTTTAGCTTTACTAATACCGAGGACTGGCATTGAAGGCAAGCTTTGGGAGGACCTGCCGAAATCACGCCCTCCTCTTTCCCTTCTTTTCCTTTATTCATCAACTTCAGGCACCAACGACGCGCCCGAGTTTAGCGTCGACCACATCGCCACATGGATTCCGACGGTTCTTTTACCTTTGGAGTTTTCGATGCCATCAACCTGCTTTTCCAGTGGTGCTCCGCTGCCACGATTCAGAACAAGCGGTCTTCACATGCATGTGCAACGGCGCCGGAGCTTTGCGAACTGGTTGCATTTTTATAAGGTTGCTCCCCATTTCCCGGATCTGACATCATCGGTCGGCTGCACCTGTGGTGAACTCTCCTTTATCATAGCCGTCGTACCAAGGCCAATGAAACTTGCGGAGCTTCAACGGGAGTGGACTCCCTCAAACCTACCACGACCAGCTAAATAAATGTCGCGATGGACCCGAGAGCTCAGACGAAGACGAAACTCCGAAACCAACATCCGAGAGCTCCATCTCGGCTCTAGTCTCGTTCAAATCCACAAACAACCCCCCAAGTACCACATTTTATGCCTTAGGCCGAGATCGCGGTATTCTCTCTCAAGACTGTTCTGTCAGTGGCTGTAAACAACGCTCGAGTTGAGACCCTCCCGCAAGTTAGGAATGTGGAGGAGGAGACGTGGTTGGCATGTTCGACAGCTTAGGAAGGGATGTCAAGGGTTGTGCCGACTACCTAGATTGGGTTCCAACGATAGTTTCCTGGAGGGGGCAGTGGACAAGCAGAATGCGACTTTAACAACGGCCAGAGTCGAGAAAGCAGCAATGTTTTCCACTGATGGGTTCTGGCGCTCGACTAAACCCGAGGACGACGCCTAGGGCAGTATGGGGAGTCGACATGGGAAAGTCAACCATGATTCCGACCCCCACCAGCGCGAGCACCTCCACGCCACCGCCCGCGAGACCTCGCGCCTCTCATAACAGATCACACTACCAGACGCGCGCGATACTAAAGCTTCGTCTAGATAGATCCTTGGACCCCAACCGCTCTCCACACCACCCATCACCCGCCGTCGTCAAAGTCGCCAACCAGCGCACCCTTACCGCGGCCATTAGCCTCTCCCGACTCCACCCAGTAACCACCAGCAACTAGCTCATCGTCGATTTTCCCAACCGTCACCGCCCCAGCGGCGGCTGGCGCAATGGTGCTGTTGCCAAGGAGGAAGCGTTGTGTTATCACAGCACGCTGGCCCCCAACCTCGACTGCGCGCAGTACTCGCTTGCCCGTGACGAAGCGCTGTATATTCCGTATGTGCCGGCGCTGCGGGGGGGAGATTAGGGGCAGGCATAGACTGCTCGCGGGGCCGAGGCCGGTTGTGAGCGGGGTGGCAGTGGCGGTAATTTACTGTCCCGGGGTGCAGAAGTTTACATTCAGGGGGGGTTAGCGGGGGGTAGTGGAAGGACGTCTGATTTGCGATTTACGATGAAAGTGTCGGGACGTTTAGGGGCTTGTTGGATAGCAGGGGGAGGTTATGTAGGATACCAAAGGAAATTGAAGTTGGGTTCATTTTGGGTGTGTATATGGAACTATTCCTGTATGATAGCTATCCCGTCCTACCGTGATCTTTTTGGACATTTCTAGCTGTATAGTCCGCTTAAGGGGGGTCTTGAAATATTAAGCTCGTAGACCGTATAATTTTCAGAATTCGATACTGGCCCATCTTCTTCCTTCAAGCAACTCCTACCGGATCCTCAACCTCTTGCACTCGGACCCCGAGGCAAGCCAACCCACAGAATCTTTCATTAAGCCAGGAACATACGCCTCTCCCACAAACAAATACCGCTCCACATCCTTCGGGTCAGAACGTAGCACATACGGCGTTTCCCCTCCCAGCAGCACACACAACACATCCCCTGTCTTCGTTGTCGGCGGCACCAGAGCGAAGAAGCCCAACACCTTCGAGACAGCAAAGCAGCGATGCACGGCATGATCCTCAGCAGCCTGTATCCACGCCGCGGGATTTCCCTTCTCCCCGTTCGCGGCGACCAGCTTCCGCGGGTCATGCTTGGTACTGAACGAACTGGCCGGAAAGAGTTTATCCAGCGCAACGATACCGGAATAATAGGCACTCGTGTCACTCGGAGGCGAAGGGCTTGACACCCGAGAAGAAAAGTGTGTCAAACGCGCCACGGGAGCCAAAGTATCCAGAAAAGCCTTGAGCGCGGGGGTGAGATCGGACTGGTAGACCCCCTGAGCCGTAAATTTGCCCGAATCGGTTTTGTCCTTGTCTTTGTCCCTGGAGGAAGATTGGAATGCGGCGGGCTTAGCACGGCACAGACGCCAGGCGGCTTGGATGAATTCCTTCTTGGAAGAGTCAGGATTGAAGGAGTTGGAGGTAAACTTTGTCATGACGTTATCGATGACGTCGACGACGAGACCCTTGGCCACGAGTGTCTCGTAGCCATCCTCGAATGAGGCTTTGGTTAGGCCTGAACGTCTGGACCCAGAGGCGTTATAGCGGCCCGGGAACCCAATGATGTTAGCGAGCCTGCCTGCGTCCCATCGCGGAACCCATCTGGGAAGTGATCGTCCTCCGGGTAACGGCGGTCGGGGCTCGCCGTTATCTGAGACAGCGTTCAGGACCATGAGGGTACTGTCGGTCGTTAGAGCTCGGATGGCGATTTCATGGTAGAGGTCGGCGATTGTGTTGTCGTAATCCGGCTGGATGATCATAGCTTTCTCTGTCTCGATCCAGGCTAAAGGGTGGCCCAGCTAGGAGAAGACGTAGTCCCGCGGGTCAGTGGCGACGTTCTTTACACTCAGACACAGCTAGTAGATAAAGCTTTGTCGCGCTTGGGCTGCCGTCTTATCGGTTGAGAGATGGGAAAATCGTCTGAACAGGATTGTGACCGCCGTGGCGTTAATCTTGTGTTTCTTCTTGAGCTCCCACCCTTGTGTCTCGAGATGTCTTATCCTGCGGTGCAGATTTTCCCACTTTATCTTTTCGGAGCCCCAGTACACCAGGGCATCGGCATCCGTCCCAATCTCCTGCGGGATCCAGGCCCTACGGAACCAGGGGAGCTTAGTAAGTTCCTTAAGGGATTTCCAGTATTCTGCCGGAATCCAGTCGCAGCTTGCACCCTTTGTCTTACACAACTTGGATAAAAGCCTGTTATTAAAGATGGACTGTAAAGACTCGATAATCTGAAACGCCCGAGATGTATGTCCGGCGGGATCGGCGCCCAGCCAGACGAGAACTTGACTCGCATCCTTGAATATTGTGTGCATCAACCGCACCTGTTGGCTTCGCTCCACACTGTCCTTTTGGTTGATGCAGACCTGATCAATCCAGATGCGGAGCTGAGGCTGGCCGGCAGGCAGACGGAGTCGTCTCAGAGCGGCACCCAAACTGTCCGTGATGGCCAGTCTTTTTCCCTCGATGAAGATGATGTCGGTGAAGCGCGGCTCTCCCCACACATAGGACAGAGCCTTGTATCCCTGGGTATGGCCGACCGAAAAGGACTGGAGGCGACCAGTTAGCTTCTCGCCATTGCCACCAGGGTTGAGAACAAGGAGGCGTGAGCTATATGTGTCGTCGATGCGGTGGTACCGATGGAATTCGGCGAGCACTGCTGACTCGAGGGTGTTTTCCTGGGCGAGTCGTTCGCTATCACGGAGTTTTTGCTCTGCTTCGACTTGTTCTCTGGGTTCTTGCTCTTTGGCGTAGCTGCGTAATGTCATTCGCCCCGGGGAGAAGGCGATTCGGATAGGTTCGGCCATGATGGTTGCTGGAGTGCGGACTCAGCGGGATTGAATTGTTTTGGGCATCTGTCAGTCAGCAATGTTGCCTGGTGGTGAAAGGTGGAGATGTTACTCTGTGGCAGCGCCTTCCCTGCCTCTATACCCATTGAATCCCTGACGGGGGCAGCCTGTAAGGAGCGCTACGCGGACAAATGCCCGCTTCCTGACCTCCCTCTCCGTATCACTAACACCGGAAACGTCACGTTTAACTACGTCGCGTTAGTGTTTATATCCACCGCTGACGCGGGACCTACACTGCACCTGATTAAGCAGCTTACTACCTATAGGAGATTGCGTGATATCGCGGGTGGTGCCACGGCGGAAGGGGCGCTGAGGTGGACGGTGGCGAATCTGGCGAGGCATGATGCGAAGGGGAATATAGTGCTTTATCCGAGGACGTATTCGCTAGCGATTAATACACTGGCGTTGGCGACCGTGACGTTGACGTTGACGGGGAAGGAGGTGGTTTTGGATAGTTGGCCTGCTGCGTGAGGGTAAATGGAATTATTATACGGGGGTTGAAGGACTGGTTGGGGAGGATGGGTGGGGGTTGGTGAGAACATATGAAACAAAAGAATAGAAAAGAAAGGAAATCTAGGTACCGAGGTAATAGGAAGAGATGAATTTCACAACCTGGTTGTGTGAGTCTGACGAATCGGGCCTCACGAGATTTGCTTTTTCGTTCGGTATTCTATGCCCTTGCTTTTTCTCGGTGCCGAGGCAAAGGGTAATTGAGGCGACGGCCTGGGATCCTCGCAGAGCTTAGACCTACGCTCCTTTCGACACTTCCCTCTCCACTGCCATATTCAGAATGAATAGAACGCCCCGCTTCATCATGGCCCAGTTTCTATGCCTGGAGAACATTGGGTGATACTGTAACAAAACCTTGAACGCCCATCGGGAGCTGGTAGTGAATAAGGCGGGGGAGGGGGGTGTTTATACCATAGCAAAACCTGATGGTTGGCCTGGAGGAGCAGGTGACTAGTTAGTAGCTCCCTAAGCCTAATATGACGTTTTTTGCCTCCCGCCCTTACATGCGTGATGAATAGGAAATGTGTGATCCTTGCCGACTCGGATGTATTAGATTGTGTTTTTAAATCCTGGGTGCCTGAGACTTTGGATAGAGCGAAGCTATAGTATAAAGATAGTAAGATTGATTACTACATTCGTTTTCTTGAGGATAGTTGGGACTCAGCTAAGATAATCCGTCTATCTATTATCTCGGGCATGAGTTACGACGACGTACATCTGTTGATACCTCTAGGGTTGCTGAACATGAACGGCGGTGCTATGGACCTTGTAGCCATCTGTAAGCGGCCTTGGCGGAGCTGCCTGACACCGTTGTCAATTATGACGACTGGTAGGATAATATCAAGGGAAGCAGGACGGATCCACATCTACATGTTTAGCAGTCTCTTCCAACACTTGTACCATGTGCTCAGCGTCCCAGGTCTATGTGAAACTTGCAAAGAAGAGCGCCAAACCAACTAGTTGCAACATTGGACTCCCATCTGGAGAGAAGGACTGCTTGTAATGGCGGAAAATATCTACGCGTTACGGAGAAGATAAACTACATGGAATAAGGTGCACGAAGATTGCCGCCAAAAAGAGCAACAGATTATCTCGGTACAGAGGTTAGGGCAAACCGCTATTCCACGGCTCGTATCTCAGCGGAGTGACAAACAGAACCTTTTCCCAAACGATAGGTACCTAGGCTTTTGCCACGACCCGGTGACCCTTTCAATTCTCCTGGTATTACGCACTGGAACAAACTGATCGCTATTGGCTATGAACTGCTATCAACTTTCTGACCGGTTGTTCTTTCTGTCAGAGTGGACTTGAAAGATAAGGTATGACGCCAATGCGGAGACTGTCACCGGAATTGCGATTGCCCAGTAGAACCAAAATGTCGACTTTATCGAGGGGAGTCTTGAGTCTGCGCTAAAATCCAGGATCGGCATTGCGAAGAAGGACTGTACAACTCTGTGTCAACACATGTAATGGAAGCGCTGGCTGGGTGTGGAAAGGAGGCCGACGAACCGCCAGAAAGGTTCCCGGAAGGAAGGCCATGGTAAGCACAGCGATCGCTTTCATGGCATAGCTGTCGCGCTTAGACGCCAGGGCGACTTGGCTTGAGTGGTAGGCTATCTCTCGCTGCAATTTGGCTTCCTTCTGAGCGAGATCGTTGAATATCTGGTCGTCGTGAAAGCGGCCCAGTTAATAGTGTTGGTGCCTGAACTTGAAGGAAACACGGATCTCTAGAGGGAGGAGAAGAGCGAAACAATGGGGAGAAAGAAAGAACGGGTTACATACGGCAGCCTGCTGCGCCTGGGCACGTTTCTCGACGAACGTTATATTAGCCATGATGGCCTTGATCTTATACTCCACGAAATCCAACTTCTCGGCCAACATCTCGCCCGCCGAAGTTATGTACTCCGCACCATCCCTGTCATGGTCCTTAGCTGTGTCGCTCACAGTCTTGATACCCTTCCGGATCCCGTCGATTGCGAGCAGGAGTGACTTAACGTGGCTCTCGGCATAACTTGTCCGTTGGAGGACGCCAAGAACCGGAATCGTGACTTCATCTCCCTTGGAGTCGAATGCTTCTTGGTGTGTTACCACGTCGTTGCTCAGTGGGGTTTCCACAGTATCAGCTGACGCACGCTCACAGTCGTGCGGTAAGGGCACCCTCCCGCGATGGACGACTTGATCCGTATCTCTTGCTCGCGTGCTCTTCGGCGCTCCGTAGCAACTCTGGCTGAGCTTCTGCCGCGGCTGTAGCGGTGGCTCCGCATGTAAGTATTGCTGCATCCGCGGGACAACCGGTGTGGCAGTCTGTTTGCTGAGGTCCTCAACTGTGACAAGCGACTTCCAGAGGTCCACCTCTTCTTCGTGCAGACACTCCGTCTTTAACTCAACGGCAATGGTTGGGAGTAAGAGGGGATGGAAAGCGAAGACGGATAGTTCTTCGAGCCGTCTTCCGATACGCCCTTGCTGTTGGCTGGTACAGCCCTGAATCAGGACGCCGACTGTTCCTTTTTCAGGGCGCCACGAAATGGAGGCGCACATGTGAAGATCAATGATGCCGCGGGAGGGTAAACACAATGTAAATCCAACCCATGTCTCGGTCTGGTATGCTTGGAAATGTGAATGTGTGTCCCGGGATGTCAGGAGCTCTGGCGTAGCCCGTGGTAGTGCAAAGTGTGACTCGACTCGAGGGTAGAGCGAAACCGGGAAGGGCAAGACGTGAAGAGGGAAAGCATCCACGTCAGGAAAATCTCGGAATTTCTCCCCAAACTGAGTTCCCATCAAGGCAGATCCCAGACTAGTTGCATGGGCCATGTTAGCGCGGCTACCAGTCTGTCTGCTAGTGTGAAGGTTTAGGTACTCAAACATACATGAAGGTCGAGGTTCCACTGTCTTGACTTCCGAGCAGCCACTCGTCGAAATCTTGGATCGGATGCCGATCTATTTTTCCGACAATCCTTGAGACGGTTGGCGCTTGTGATCTGACACTAAGGCTATCGAAAGGCATCGGAAGCGCCTTTGGACCATCGTCGCTGAGCGGCGCCCCCCTCAGGGCTCGTAGGGAATGATATCTCTCATGACAGAATAAAAGACGGTACCCGTTTTCGCCAGGGAGTCTTTTCCCGTGACTGGCCATTTTCCATGGGGGAGCGGTGACGGAGAAGCCACTGCTAGACAGGTGGTGAGTTTTCGGACGAGTTCTCCCGGGGGTGGGAGCACAGTAGGGTTTCGGAGTTCTTGAGCATGCGGTTTCTCTCAATGTGGTTAGCTGAGGAAAAACCCAACCAGCGTAACGGACGCTATCTTGCGTCGCGCAGCTGAATGGATCATCGAATGGAAGTATTCCATGACACATCGCTACGGAGGTGTGGATTGGTTGGCTGAGGAAGAACCCAATCAGCATGGCGGACGTTATCTTGCGTTGCGCAGCTGAATGGATTATCGAATGGAAGTATTCTATGTGTCATCGCCACGGGGGTGTGGAATGGTTGGACGAATCGTCTTCCGCGTTACATCCGACATACCTACCTATTTATCGAATACTTAATTAATACTCGGGCTCCAATACAGTCTCCAAGCCCCATGATACCGTTTCAGAGTGGTCTTGACACTGACCGCCGAATCATTTCCGATATTCACGTCTACTTAGGTCCATACCTAGGTTCTGAGTTGAGCCGGGCATCCCAAAGATGGCGGACCTGTCCGAAACCCTGGAAGCAGCCCTAGTTCACAGTTTCGAGAGGGGCAAGCTCTACCTACCGCGGGACGCGCTGAACAACATACTCACTGTCCCCAATGTCAGCAAAGAACTCTCGTTGGCAACCAAGATCCTGTCGCCGGGTCTAGCAGACCGTATTGTTCAACATGCGAGCAAGACATTCGCTATTCTATGCCTCATAGACGAATCACGCCGGATAAAAGACTTGCTCGAGGAAGGATTCATCGACGACGATCTACCCATCGAGCGAGATAATAGGGTGTTCATTTCGGCCAGGGGAAAAGGATATCTCTCCTTTACTTCCTGGAGGCGGAGTAAGGTCAACAAATTCCTCGACACACAGTGGCAGATGCAGGCACCGACTTTCGATGGAACTGGTGGACATGTGGTTCTTGATCGAAGATGTCCACTGCCCATTCGAGATCTCAAACCGGGACGATCTGCCTATTCCGGAGGCGTTTACCATGTCTCCATTGATAAGGCCCACTTCAGGACAGCATCAAGAGTGCGTATTTCTTAGCCGTTACCCATCGCATCAGATACCCTCACCATCGGCCATGCTAACAATGGGGGCAGGGCGGCGACTCTGAGACGGAAGCTACCATGCGCGGGTACCTAGATGACTTTTCGGACACATATCCTTGGATGTTCGACCGCATAAGAGCCTTGAGCCACCCGCACATCATCAAGCTTCTGTTTTGGGTGAGGAGAGAAGAAAAAGGGTCTTCTCTTGATACACTATACACTTTCTTCCCGTTCGCGGACTATGGAAGTCTAGAAGAGCTTTGGGAGTTGGATGATTCTAAGCCTCGATCACCGGAGCTGCTTCTGTGGACTCTGCAACAAATTACGGGGTTGGCAGACGGTCTTAGAGTCTTCCATCAAGCTAATGGGACGCTTGATGGCATCTGCTCGACAACAATCCTACGATTTTGTGAGCCCGGAGAGGTTGGAGGATTTGGCCGTCTAGTCATCGCGGGTATTGCGCCCGGGAGGCGCGGAGTCTATATGCCGACAACATGGAATCGTGGGAGTGACAGGCAAGCCGCAGAGCGCAAATACGATGTCCTGCGGCCGGACTCGGAGGCAGAGCGACAATACCGCATGTGGGATGTCTGGTCAATGGGTCTCACCTTCTTGGAGTTCATGCTGTGGCTCCTGCATGGGATGGACACTGTCAAACGCTTCAGAAGGTTTCGCAAACAGTTGCGCAGCGATTCCGATGGTGGCACCTTGGGTTTGCCTCACACAACGGGCGGTGGCACCTTGGATATCCCCCACACAATGTTGGGTGACATCTTTGATGCCTCTGAGGCACTGTCTCTAGTGCTGTTGGATGTCCTCAAAGACAGCCCTCAGTTCTCAAAGAGCACGGCATGGCGGGATATCCTGAGCTTCCTCATCGAGCGCGTTTTCGTAAAGAAGGAGGATCGGTGCAACGCCGAGGAGCTACATTCTAGTCTGCAGAAGATTTGTGTGGCTACCGAGAAGGATGTTTCGTACTTCTACATTGCGGCTCCAGAGGATCATGGTGGTGGACAGCCTCTCCATAGTCTGCGCTTCGGCGCATAAAGGCAGCCATTGGGACCTTATGACTAAGAAATTGCATGCTCTTCAAACCCATCACATCCAGTGACTACGGGTAGGCTAAATGGCCGGCTTGGTTGGCGATGTGGTAGTTAGCGAACTGTTGGTATTCCTCCCAGCTGGTTCACATCTCCTCGAAGTACTGACATAGTGACTTGTAACCCTGGGTCTCGATTTTGTGGATATCTAATCAATCATATCTAGTAAGAAGTTTCCACAAGACCGTGACCGCTGGTCGACTACGTGATTTCTAAGACCGTGGAGCTGATGGACTGAAGAGCGTGTTTACGGGCGGTTTATGTGGCGGCAGTGGGAACGGATGTCGGAATCATTTCCTTCGAGGACATCCCGGTGTCTCCAAGACACACACCTCTCTATGCATCGTAGCTCCTTCAAACTCCAACAAAATCAACAAAGCCAGATATCACCCACCGCATGCCTATCCGAATTTGCTTCCTGTTGCAGTTGATGCACGGACATGAGTTCAGTAACCCTATATAACACCTTTGTGCTAGGTAGAAAACACACTATGAAACTCGGACGCATTGCTGTGGACTTCTTCTGCATCTCATGCCCAGGTCAAACCGTCTAGTGTCTTCAAACAACCTATCATTACAAAAACCTCCCCCGCAAAGGTATGTACCAACAATACTACCACTGGACAATACAGCATGGATACTCACAACTCAGAAATTCGCGCGTTGGCAGAGCAGAGCCTAGAAGGCGCCACCCAACAATGCAACGACCTCACAATATAATGGATCCACACTATCCACCCCCGCCCCCTAAATAATCAGAACATCCATTTCCTACTAAATTTCTATTCTACAAAAAGCTTAATCCATATCCAGAAGCCTCTTGATATTACTTATATTAACAGTAATCATCTCCTACACCTCCTCGGCCATAACTTTCTCCACAGGCTGGTTAACGACCCTCTTTTACTTAAGGGCCTTCCTATTAGCCTCCTCCACTGTAATGATATCTTCTATTTGCGGAAGTTTATCGTTAGGAGGCTCTTGTACTCTTTTTCTGGTGTAAGGCTTAACAGCACGTTAGTCCTCTTTCAAACGGTTGTTTTCAGCTATTAGAATTACCCTCTTAGTGTTACAGCCTGCTCCTAGTATACTGTAGTGACCGAGGTGAAGACAGATCGTAAGAGCGGTGTCACCTGGTCATGACCTTAAGAAGGGGGCACGGGCTAGCCGTGAGTGGCCAATTATGGGGGCCGGGACGTGGTGACCCGCCAGCCCCTCTGAACTAATTAGAAAGGACCCGGCGACCTGGAGTATGTCAGAAACACTGCACACTGGAAAACTGTTGAACAATGGGGCTGCAACTGCTTGATTGAATTGCTTGTCCTTAGTACTCTGGCTTCGCCAGAGTACTCCTTTTCATACAGCTCTAGGTGGTGGCAACGCTTGCGCGTTGCGTGGCCAACATTACCAATCCGTTTCTAGTCCATTCCAGAGTCTTCTTCAGTATGGTGTTCTGGCCTCTGGCCAGAACCCCTTCCTTTCTGACAGAGTACAATACTTAGTGTTACGGCCTGCTCCTGATCAACGAGTTGTTCTAGGTGAAGACTTATCTCTGCAAGCACAGCCCCTATTTTTGAGCTGTGGCTAGTGCGTTGCAGTGGCCGAGGGGGGGGGGTTGGCTGGCACTTGGCATCGTGGTCCGTGACAATGTATAAGTGGGGCCAAACAGCAGCAACGCTCAAAAATAGGGTCTGTAGCCGACTTGCGCGAAAACGGCCTTCATGTCGCAAAAGCCAAACTCTACTGTAACTCCGTAATTCTCAGCCCCCCTTTTATTGTACCATAATAATAAAAATATGCTGAAGATGGTCCGTGCACGAAGATTCTGAATCATTAATTGGATTTTAATTTGGAGTAATATTGGCCGAGATGTAACTTAAAAGGAAAGGCTTTTTTCTCGAAAAATTCAAATCTAAAATAGATGTCTAGGACGATTTTAGCCGTTATAAAGCCCGTGCGTAACAAAAATATATATTAAGTTAGAAATTTATGAAATCTAACTCACTTTATAATTTTTATAACGATAACCATTTTAATTTATAAAAAAGAAGAGCAAAAGCAAAATAATACAGTCTTTTTAACTATATTTTACTATATAATATAGTAATAACAGTACGTTATTAACTATACAGTAATCTTATTAGAGCCAACTTATTAAGCTGGTTCTAATGGTAATATTTGTTTTATAGTAAGATTATTTGTTAATTTATTAATATTAAGAATAATTATATAAAGATATATATAATAAGTTAACTCCTTTATTTATTAACCTTATCTATAAGATGATAAAATGAAATAGATGATATTTGAATACTAAAATTTTAATCTATTTAGTAATATTTATTTTATATTTTATATTTTTACTAATTATTTCTTTTATATCTGAAAATTAAGGAAAAAAGTATATAAATAATGTATAACCTTCATTATTTATACTACATAAACTATACATTAAAAAAAACGTACTATAATAGTATATTAGATTTATTAAGCTATAATATAGTAATTTTATTTTATTTTATTATAACTATTTAATTAATTATTAATATATTTACTATATAAAAATCTCAATTATTACTTTTATAAGGCTTATTAATTACATAAAAAATTACTATACAGTTTGAAAAAAGGGCTATGATATGATACCTTTTTCATAAACTTTGGCTAAGTGGTTGTCTGGATGCAAGCCTTTGAATACAAGGATTAGAATTAGGTGTGATTTGTGACATCAAGGCCGTTTTCGCGCAAGTCGCCCTCAGACCTTTAGTTTGTGGTTGATAGTGGGGCGGTATGATTGGCTAGTTAGCGTGTGGGGCCGTTTTTAGAGGGGGGGTATAGACTAAGGAGCTGAGGTTGCTGAGATAAACTGATGGTATTTAGCGAGCTAGGGGACTCGGTTGCAGAGTAAGTGTTAATTAAGTATATGTGACAACTTTACCTTACATTCCAGTATTGTCTTTATCTATAGCCTTTAGGGTTATCCGTACAGAATATAGATTATTACCAATCTTTAAGAAAGCCAAAATAAGTTGAAGATAGATTTATCGCCAATGCTCTTGCTGTCAATATACAAGCGTGGTAATGTTCTCGCAGGCGATCTTAGCGGTACCTGTATTCTATAGTAAGTTTTTATTACAAATTATTAAAATGACTCAAATGGGCAAAATTGCGACAATTAGTAGAAAATTGCATATGTTACGTTCACACCACTGCTGTAAAGTAAGAGAAAGAGGTAGAGAATATAAGCAGCTAAAGCCGCCTGATCTGGCGGTATCTGCCGCCAAATTAGGAGGGTAAGACCGCGTTACTGAGACTAATGGTATAATGTCTGGCTATTTTCACACCTCTTCTTTTCCATCAACTATGTCATCAAGTGGATTGTCATCAAGTAGAGCATGTCATCAAGTAAAGCATGTCATCAAGTGGAGCATATCAGCAAGTGGAGCATATTATTAAGTGGAACTGTTAGGTTCTAGCTAAATATCACGGCGTTACCTGTGGTCAGGCCTAGTGTCAGAAACACCACACACTGGAATCTGTGAAATAATAAGGGTTGCAACTGCTTGATTGTATTGCTTTTTGGCTCTCTGGCTCTGCCAGAGAACTTATATGCTCATACATTGCACTTAGCTGAAATGGCACAGCCACTTCAGCTCCGTTCAGCTTTATCAGCTCCGTACAGCTCCGTACAGCCGTATTCTACCACACTCCGGCCGGTGGTGTTCTGGGCTCTGCCTGGAACCCCCTCCTTTCTAACAAATTGCTAACAGTACCTTTCAATTTAGCTCCAATCTGTAATTAACCTGATATTTTTCCTTCTAAGCTCTAGTAGAGTGGGTTGCTGTGACGAACGAAGGACTTAGTTAGACTATGTTAGGGTTAGGGTTAGCTAGATAGCTTATCGATTGAGCTTGGAGCTTGCGTGTAGAGACTAGTTACCCCACCACCTTGCGCAGCCGTCATGAGGAACTTTTTTCATACTACCATTAGGTGTCGATCCCGTCACAGTTGCCCCTTTCTTTCTTCCGTTAACTAGATATCTAACAGTTTCTAACTTACCGTAAATAATCACTTGAGCCAAATCCTAATAAACTGTCTCCTTATTAACTTGAGGCGTTTGTTCAGGCCGACCCTGTCGTTCTTTTTGGGCTCTGTGTGTAATATTACTGTAGCTGTTTATGTACATAGCGATGCGTTCTCTGGCGCGTGCCACTGTTAAAAAGGGGCTGTGCCGCGCGGTTCTTTGAACCGTGCTTCTTTTAATTAATAATCGATCCGACGATTTTCACTACGAAGACCTCCTATTAAAAGCCTAGTGACATTCTGGCCCTTCGATCGAAGGAAGATGACCTGATCCACGGTCGCGTTTCCTTTATTGTTCTATGTTAGGCACTGTTCCATGCTAGGTACCGTCATATACTAGGTTTTGTTCCATATTAGGTACGTATCTGTTTTTCTACGTCAGTTACATTTATATCCCTCCGATCGGAGGACTAGTAGTCTGGGAGTCAGCCTTTCAGGCCGACAATAACGTTTTGTAAGTGTAGTTCTCTTTATAGTTTCTTCCCTGTTGCGCCATCGCACCAGTTTATTACTAATAATTATTACTTAATTTTACATACCTTGCAATGCCAAGCTGTAAGCGAGCTAAAAAGGGCAGTTTAGGTGTAAAAGGGTAAAATGTTTCAATACTTTTAAGAGGTGACTGTACCATGAGAGCGTGTTCCGTCCTTCCGGAGATGCATGACTCGTACAGGTTTTGGCCGACTGTAAGGCAAAGCGGTAATTAGGAGAGCAAGCACATATAGGCATGGTCCGGTCTTTTAATGTGGCGACGTGGACGGCACTTGGAATGACAATTTGGAGGAGTCCCAGAGCAACACAGAAGTCAAATATACCTCTAGAAACCCAAATGTTGTTATAAGTAGCTGAAGCCTTTACGTGGGTGTTGGTGTGCCCGAATTGATCGAGTTAGAGGTTGCCTTTCATGTCAACCCCCACTACACTTCCTTGCTAAATGTGAACTATTCCGATGAGGTCCATGACACTTCGCAACTACTGCTCCGTTTGACACCGAGATGGTCAAATTTTGCTTCAGCCTGAGACGACCATCTTCCATCCGGAAAAAAACACAATATATGGATTTTATGCACAATACCATGCCCGGCAATTGGAATACAAGAAGGTTCCTGAAAAGCGGGGGTAAACACAAGAGGTGAGATAAACCGCATCTCACCTTGAGAGAGTTTTGCTTGACTCAACCCTAACTACCGCCAATCGTCGGATCTGTCGCAGCGATTCTTGTGGCCGCGGTGGTGTAACCTCCTTTCTGCAGTCCCCGGTAATACCAGCCACTGTTGAGCGCACCATGATTCCGAAATTTCATTTCACGCCCCTCAGTGAAGGGAATTCACCTCCACCACGGATAATTGAAACTTTAGTCAAACATTTACTGACTAAAATTCCATATTTGAGTGGGGCTTGAACGAGAAATATCAAATTAAGCGAGACTTTTATCAAGGCATTGTATGAGCGCATATGTGCTCGGTACGCGACGGTCTGGCCGTCGCATCTGTAATTTCCCGGTGGCGCTGTCCTGGGCCAACTAGCCGCCCGCGACAGGGGATGTCACACACCTAATTTGGACCTGAGAACATTTGAGAATGTTTTTTTTTTCGTGCCCCCCACCACCACCGCCACCCGCGTTCCTGCAGCGTTGGGGCGCCTTATCACCATGCAGCCGCGACACCGGTGATCTTGGCGAGCATGTGTTTTTTCTTTCAATACAAGCTCGCCTGCCTACCCGCCCTTCCCACGGCGTATTACCTTCCAGACATTCTTGCAGAGCAGCAGCAAAACCAGCAGCAGCAGCAGCAACATCAGCAGCAGCAGCAGCAACAACAACAACATCGAGTTTGGAAACCATGACTCGGCTCGCCCCCATCCTCGTCGTCTTGCTTTCGGCCGCGTGCTCGGCCACGGCCCTGCAACCTCTCCATCTCCGCCACGACGGCGACCACGGCGAAGCTTCCGCCGTCGTTTCCACCACGACGACCACCCCTGCGACCATCCCGCCGCCCTCAAGCACCCAAGACCACCACCCCCTGCCAGCGTCTGAGACTGAGACTAGCCACGCGCACCCCAGCCCGCCCCAGGAGACGACTCCGACATCCACCAAAGTCCCACCACCCGCGACGAGCGATCACCATCATGATGCGTCTAGCAGTACGACTACCACCAAGAGCGGAACGGCCAGCTCATCATCGACAGCGGCCAGCTCTTCATCTACTACCGTGGTGCCGGGCGGCGCAGGGCGAGCGGAGTGGATGGGGGTTGGCATGATGGCTGCTATTGTTGGAGGGCCGCTGGTGTATCTCTTGTGAGGAGATTATTTGGCATCGGAATGTGTATTGGAAACGGTCATCAGGATGGTAATAATATTTCAACTTCTTTCTAGCTAGATTTCAGAAATCAACAAGGGGGAGGAAGGGTTGTAGCCACTTCAAATGCAGACGGTAGGCTTACCAAGCCCGGTTTTGATCTCCCGATGTCCAAGTTTGCAGTTTGTTGCGATCCTGAATGGCTGGACGATATTTCGAGAGTGGAGCGTCTCCTTTGTTGATGGCTTTGTCGAGATCGAGGTCCCGGTGTCGCTGTGAGATCAGATCTGACGACCGTTGCCCTTTGCGCACGTCCGTCCTCCACGGCCGGTATACAAGAATATCAACTAGGAAGACGCGGTAGATACACCCGCCCACGATGGAGTAGGAGAGGATTGCCACTGCATCCTCGACAACGCCTTGAATTCATACCTTACTCATGAGTGCTCTATCCGCCGTGTCCAAAAGACACATGCCCTCTGTCACCGGTCGGCAGCCATTCCCAACTCAAGTCCAACACCACCCCGGGAAAAAGAAGAAAAAGAAGACAATACCACCACCGCTGCGTCCGCGGCAGGGAAAGGGGATATTCTCACAAATACTGCGATGATACTTCGGCCTCTGCACTTTCATTCCCCCTTGACTACCTATAGTACAAAGGTTGGCAGCTACACACATGTAAAGGACGAGGGCAGAGACGCATCTCCGCCCCGGTAGTGCTGGACTTTCGGATACATGCAAATGTTCCTCTCCGCCGGGACTCCCAAGCCCGTGGTCCCTGCGGCCCTGAGAGTCTCGTCACCTCTCCCATGCTCGACCCAGTTCATGATGTACTCCAGACTATCCTGCTCCGACACGGTGATGCCAGCCCCGTCGTGATCGGCGCCCGGGGCTAAAAACAGGCGGTAGAAATCCTGCGCCTCGGCGTCTTTGGCAAGAACCCGGTCGTAGTAGTCGGTGCTTCCGTTGACCGGCACCAGTTGATCCGCCATGCCATGCCAGGCCAGCATCTTGCCGCCGGCTCGCCGGAAGCGCGAGAGCTCCGCATCCGCTGCCCCAATTACGGACGCGTACTCGTTGACGGCGGTGAGGAAGAGGTCGTAGAAGCCCTCCCTCGTGAGGGTGCTCAAGTTGAGCGATGGGTCTTTGGCGTAGAAGTAGCGGAGCCAGAGATCCGACATGTGGAAGGTGGCCGCCGAGCAGCGGCCGCCGCCTGTGGCCGGGCATGCCAGGGCGGCGGGCCCCGTGCCGTTCGCGTGGAGAGAGACGTCTTTGCTGAAGCCATACCAGCCGAACTCGCCCCCAGGGCCTCTGGGTCCCGTGTATGTCGCATGGGCTACCTCGGTCGAGATGTTGGAGAAGGTGGAGGTAACGCCATGGCAGTCAAAGGCTTTGCCGGCTAGGGTCCGGGGGTCGAACGTGCAGAGCCCCGGGCGCGAGATGATGCCGTCCTTGACGCCGTCCAGCTCGTCGCAAGCCTCCACGGCGGCCGTCGAAAGGGCATCCAGCTCGCACGGCGATGGGTACTGGCGCGCCACGTCCATGGTCAACTTGGCCACCACGTTGGAGAAGAAGAACTTGTCCCAGTTGATGGCGGGCTTGGCCGCCACGATGCCGTCAAAGTCGTCGGGATATCGCTGCGCGAGCATGTGCCCCTGCTGCCCTCCCGTGGACCCGCCAAAAAAGTACGAATACTCGGGCGCCGCGCCGTAGCCCGCCCGAACCAGCGCCTTCCCAAGCACCGCCATGTCGTGCAGCGACCGCGACGCAAAGTTGACCAGCATCGGCAGGTCGATGTTGCCGGGGCTGGTAAACACCCAGGGCGGGTTCACGTCCACCGCCGCGTCCAAGTCGCTCGGGTGGCCACCGTCGGTGGTCGATATGGCGAACTTTTGCTTCAAGAACGGTGTTATGGTCGGGAGCAGGTGCAGCAACGCTTCGCCGCCCGCAGCCATGCCTGCGCCGCCCAGCGCGATAAAACGGCCGTTCCAGTCCTCGGGGAGGTACGTAATGAGAGTGACCGTGTCGCGCCAACCAGGATGCGTGTACGTGACTGTGACATTGCAGAAATCGAAAAATTCGGCAGCCGTTGCATTGGCTACGTCTGGGTTGACAAAGGTGTAGTTGGCCACGCTGCGGATATCGGCAGCGACTATCTCGATGCCCTGGATGGCCGGCAGCGCGAGTCTCTCCAGCGAGCAGTTGGGAGCTGGAAACGGCACGGAACGACGGTAAGCCTCGCCAACGGCGGCAAGGGCGAGCAGCCTGCGCGCCATGGTCGACATGTGTGAGAGATCGACCGGCCGAGGCAAGCAGGCCGCATCGCCGGCAATACCTGAAAATTTGTAGTAAAAACTCGCTCAGCTTTCCATGCTTTTCGTAGCAATTGGCAAGCCTGCTTTCTCGTTTTGGATGGTCGTGGACCCTGGCTCGCCGCATCTAGCGCTGTGGAATATTTGCTCAAAAGTGCTCAGTGACGCTTAGCAGAACTGAGTTTTGCCTGCGAAAGAGCGAAGTGCTCGCATTGTGAGCAAGTGAGCGGAGCTTGCGCAAGCGTGAATTGTAAGGAGTTTAGGCACTTTTTGCGGCTTGCATCCGTGTTGGAACCTTGAACTTCCTATTGGTCAAATGGTCCCGATTCCATGTGTGTGTGCCCCCAATCCCCTGGAGTCCGAACTCTTTACTCCGTACTAACACACGTTTGTCTCCACACGTACTACTACCTTCCCACTTATAAAAAGATAACATATTAACAATAAACACCGTTGGGAACCGCCATGATTCCCCAGCCCCCTATCCACACGCACCACCTTTTTCGGCGGCGGCTGGGAAACCAACATGCGTCGCCAGCTCGCATTGGTCCTGATAAAAGCCAGGTTGCGCGCCCCGTTGAATCGCGTGTCCGCCATGGGGAGGATTTCGTCCCGGTCCAGATCCCCGACGTTGTGTTCGCCTGCGGCGACGAAACCTGCGTCACCAGGGACGATGCCGAGCGATGCTTGCTAGGCGGGGTGCATGCGCTTGGGGTTGGGGTAGAGACAGGGAAAGGCGCCGCGGAGGAGAGGGTTAGGGGTGAAGCTGGTTTTGTTGGTGGAGTTTGTGGTTGTTGTTGTTGGTGGCAGGTTGGCGAGGAAGAAGAGGTAGCGCAAACGGACGAGTGCCATGTGCCGCTCGGTAAAATATCAGGCTTGATCTCATCAGACACTGGACATAATCGATTGCTGCGGCTTGGGTGCGGCCCAGAACTCTTGGCAACCTTGAGCTTTCCAAAACACCCGTTGACAACCGCCGCTCAAGTGGCGTATAAAGGTACTTGATCCTCACACGCCAACATGTTTGTCCGAGTGTGTGTTCATTCTTGGAGTAATGGACTTAATGAATGGTTTGTGATCCATGACGCCACATCGGCCCGGGCTCCATTTTTGACAGGAAATGTTCCATCTCAGAACAAGCATTCCTCAAGCTTTACATGCCTGGCTCAAAAGCGCTCCTGGGGACGCCTGCACGTAAAGCTTCAGTTGACAGAGGTACGAGTGTGATCGTTACAATCCTGGAACTGATGTTCCGATGAGGAGCTCTAGTTTGCTGATGTCGATACTGAGAATGCCCTTACCTATTGTGTAGCTTTGAGCTTTGAGCTTCAGTCTCTCTCAATCATTTTCTTAGCTTGATGAACCCCTTTTTGTCCCCCTAGCTTAACCGAAAAATGGAAGGTCTACCACCAGACTAAAACAAATGAAATTTGTCAACGTCCTATTCAAGCTCCTAGGTTACCTCCCCGGCTATGGCTGAGGCAGGTCCGCCATGACTTCAATAGAACCGGATCGAGTCGGAAAACAACCCTCCCTACCCTGCTTTGCATTCACATCCAACACGCCCCCTCGGCCCCTTACCGCCTCTTACAACGGGCACACACCTCTCGCAACAGCCCAAGTCCATCAACCCCCTCACCCCTTTTCACTCCGACTCCTTAAAACCTTAAAACACTCCCGGAACAAACCTCGCCGTCTGCGCATGCCAAGCCTCCCACGTCTCCCCAAACGTCTCCCTCATCATCGCCTCCTCCTCCGGCACCCTCATCGCAACAATCAACACCACCAACGCCACCCAAATCGGCACCTGTTCCAAATATCAGCATTCACTCCCCATTTCAGGATATCTTTCGTACGTGGAGAAGGAGGAATCACACTCACCACCAGCCTCTCCACCCTCCTAAAAACCCCAAACCACCTCGGCGCAACCAAACAGCTCACCGCCCCATCCACCCGATACGTCGACACCGCGTGCGCAACCACCGTTACTACCAACCCCGTATAACTCGGGTGCTGCACCCACCGATAAACCCCCCCCGTCACCAGCCTATCCGGCTCCGCCAGCCCAAAGGTAAAGTTCTCCCCCAGGTGCGAGAACGCTGCAAGACGGAGCGGGATCCCCACCCCAAGCAGGAAGACCAAAGGGATTGCCGTGCGATACGACCAGGTGACCAGCCCGGGATTAAACCCGTTTGCGGCGCCGTGGCGGAGGAGTGTGGGGGGGATGTAAGGGTGGTAGTACGCCAGGGCGGAGCTGTAGACTCCTAGGGCGAGGAAGAGGAGGGGGCCGAGGCGGATTGAGAAGACGTGGCCCGTGAAGCCGTAGCGGCGGACGAAATCGCCGGTGGAGGGGGTGTCGTTGGCGGTGTTGGGGTTTGGGGGGGTGACGACGAGGTAGGTGAGGATGGAAGAGAGGAGGATGGCGAGGGAGAGGGAGAGTTGGGAGGGGGAGGTGGGAGGTCGGTTCAGGTGGGAGGGTTTGCCTGTGGGCTGGTTGAGGGTGGTGGTGATTCCCATGATAATTGTTGGTTTTGCTTTAAGGGAGATGTTGTCGTGCGATGTGGGCATGATTCCATCGTGGATGGGGAGAGAAATGCGAGGCTTTTGAATGTCGTCGATTTGCTTTGATCTCGTTTGCCAATTGTATTAAGCGGGGAGAATATTTTTGTTTGGAGTCGGTCAAACTCTGATGCATTGAACTCACCTGCTGTTGGACCGTCTAGGGTGCGGTTCCTGGCGCTGGTGACCCGGGCGGGAGCCGGCCAAGCGCCGTCGATTGAACGGTTGCTCTTTCGGGGCTAACTGAGCGCTACATGAACACAGGCAGTTTTGGCGGGACACGGGGAAGTGGACTATGGCGACCTAGTCGGTTGTCGGATGGACTAAAATGGGACAGCACCCGACTGTTTGTTTCAAGCGATTTATGGCTCTAGGTTGCTTTGATCCGAATCTTACGGCGATGCGAGGATTGGAAGTGTAAGACAAAGAAGGCGCACCCAACACTGATGGAATGGCCATTGAACCCTCCGCACTCCACAGCCATTTTAGGTGGGTTGTTCTTGGCCCAGATAATTTTGCCGAAACAAGCGTCTTAGGTTAACCACCACTTGAAGGAACGAACCTCCGACAGTGTCTGGTTTTATGCTTGCACGTTTACGCTCTCATTTGCCACTCGACCAGAGTCAGAACCATCTCCCTGTCTTGCGCGCTCGTCCGCGACATCGCCAGACAGAACAATGTGACACCCTCTTTCCCACTACTACAATGATCCCCTCATGCATACGCCAAGGTACTCGCCAATCTGAGGGCGGGATCGGTGTTGGTGGCTGACAGGGGCTGAGCCTTGACTCTTCAACGGCCTCCGGCGAGTGACTCAGCCCGGCATACCCCTGACACAGCTCACTTGCATGCGCCGCACACAACAAATTGTTTGACGCTCGTGGTCTGGATAAAACCCGCCCGTCTCCCGGATTGATATTTCTGGCCCACTGATTGACTGAAAGCAAAACTGCACGAGAATCACTAGAGTGTGCATCACCCTCGATCTGCCTGGGACGCAACTGTCACACAACCCCAGCATCAGAGCACCTTTCACAAAACAGAACATCACCCGCCAAACCCCAAATTAGACACCACACCAAGACACCCATCATGCCCAAACACCTTGTCAACACCCACGGCCAGCCCATCAACTCAGCACCCACCCCGCGCTGGATGCGCCACCACACGCCCTCACACCCCCCCGACCGCCCCGACACGGGGTACATCATCCGCATGCGCCTCACAAACGGGTACTGGGCCTACCGACCCGACCGCCTCGCCGACCTCGCCGCCCAGTTCGACTGGCACCACCCCAACAGCGGCGGGCCGTGGCGCGACCTGACGCTGCCGCAGCGGAAGATTTCGCTTCGGGAGGGCGCGTACCTATGGGCGGGCGTTGGGCCTGCTCGTAGTGGGGAGGCGGAGGGGACGAAGAAAGGGAGGGTGATGAGGCGGCTGGAGAGGACGGTGATGTCTAGGGTGAGGGATGGGGGGGTTAAGTGGGGGTTGGATGCGCAGGGGAGGTGGGTTTTGGAGATGGAGCGGGATAGGAGGGGGAGGGACGCGGCTTGGAAGGAGGAGGAGGGGGACGGGAAGGAGAGGGAGAAGGAGAAGGAGGTTTTGTTGAAGCTGAGGGATGATCCTGTTGAGAGCGGGAGGGAGCTCGCGGCGGCGGGGGATGTGTTGCCGTCGGATGCGTGGAGGGGGGGCAACCGGGCGATGGATAGGGGGGTGTCTGTTATTAGTCGAGAGAACAAGGAGTTGGATGATCTGCGGAGGGCGATCGCAGCGAGTGAGGAGGATTTGTCGGTGGGAGGGATTGTGCATGATGAACCTGTCTACTCGGTGAGGGTTATTCCGTTGAGGAGGAAGGGGCGGAAGGGCTCCCCTGGAGCGAAGGGGAATAATGTAGATGCGCTGGATGAGAGGGAGCTTGTGCAACCGGCGGTTGTTATTGGGGAGAATGAGGGTGACTCTTGGGATGAGCTGTTCCAGGAGTTGGAGGCTCAAGGATGGGTGCCGGTTGAGGGGTGGTCTGAAGGGGAAGATGAGGACGAGTTGGCGTCGATTGCTGAGTCTTGGATTATGGCGAATGATGGCGGAGAGTCCTGGTGATCAATTGGTTGGAGTACCTGCTTCTGCCAGTGCCTAGATGGCTGGTGTAAGACAAGGAAAGAACAACATGTTGGAATGACGTTTGGGCCCACTTGAAGGGCAGTATTCTGGGCAGCCAGAGCAGGCAGGAGCTTTTGTCTCATTTCTCGCTCCATCACCAATCACGATCAGATGTTGGTGGCACAAAGCGCGGTTGGCTAATTCGAACCATTGCGCTGGTAACACCCAAGATTGATCCTGGGTTCTGCCAACAAGGCAGTTTTCTCCATATTAACTGATTGCCTAGGCATCTTGGCCATCATGCTGTGCCGCAGCTCCAGATCCAGGCGCGCCGGGATATATATTCACGCGTGGGCGATTTCCTACCTTTATAGTCACTCCCCACAACATTTCCTGGCCAAGTCCGGATTAAGTCAAAGGGGGGGGAACTGGCCACCCCCCGCACTGGCCACTTCTGTAAGCGAATAAGCGAGACCCTCACCCCCCTCTTGATTTCATGATCTACAGCTAGTTCTAACTACAATACATTCCTTTTCTGAAGAACTAGATTCTTCAGAAGAATCGTTATCTGATGATAACTCTTGCAGTGGATGCCCAGCTTGTTTTTTAGCTTCCACGATGTTCTGAATGTTGGAAAAGGTGGTGTTTGGATCCGGTACTACCTTCTTTCTTTTAAGGGGTTTGACGGCATCTAATTAAGCTTGCAGGGCCTCGATTATGCGTTTCTGGGTAGCGATAAGGGTATTTTTACTTTTAAAGGCTTTTTCTACCTTACTGAAAAGAAGCCTCGTAATCCTATTAACTTTAATGTTAGATTGTAATTACCGGCTAAGATCTTTAACCTCCTTAAAGGTAAAAATCTTAATATCTACTACCTTATAGTCGCTTTAGGTTACTTTTACCGGTGCTAAAGGGGGTTAAGGCTTTATAAATGGCTTTCGGGGGGTAATAAGGGTCTTTTCTCTAACAATATTCTAACTTATTAGCGGTTTCCTTATATTAACTGGCTATAACCCACTTACCTTCCACCCCATTTTATAATTAGACTCTATAAAAGCTTTAAGTCTGGCTTTATAATAACATTTAAGTATAAAGTGTTTTCTAATAACTGTAAATTTGTAAAAGTTAGCTTAAATATGCCAAGAGAGGTATTATCGGTAGGTGTGCTTTAAAGGGCTGAACACAGCTAAATTTAAAAGTTAGAGGATATAAGAAGTGTATACTGGTAGATATAATAGATAAACCTTATTCTAATAGCATTTCTATATAAAATTAACTATAATATAGCTATTGTAGCTATTAAGAATAAGAAGACAGCATTTAGAAAAGTTACTTAGTTTAGTTAAAAGTAGGAAGACTTTTTCTAACTATTTTAAACTAATAGCGTTATTAGTCCAGCCTTTCTTTATTATAGTGAATTTCCAGTCCTTATACTTCTTTAAATCTTCCTTAAACTACTAGGTGTTAACGTTTTTCCCCTAAAAAATAATAAGGGGAGGGAGAGTTACACCTATAATTAAGATGTACTTTATAATACTAATCTAAGTATAAGATTTAAAGTCCCTTTTTTAAGTTAAACGTTTATCAGTAGCTTTAACTATTAAGCTGTTATCAGTAATGCCTTTTATAATACCTATCTTATTAATATTATACTAATTTCGTAAAGGAATAGCTACAATCTAAGGTAACTAAAGATAGTTAAACTAAAGGCGAATAACTTCCTCTATAACGTAATTAACTTTTACTAAATTAATTTACTATACTCTCTAAGTCTTTAAAACTGGGTTTCTTTAAAGAAAAGCTGTACATTAACCCTTACCGATACGCTTATCGTTACCAGATTTAACGCAGATACGTTATGTTAACTCCCTAATCATTCTGTGCGTAAGGGGGGCTCTGATAGCTGCCTGCAGCTGAACAAACTCAGTTAACTTAGTCTTAAGAGTTGTTAATAGCCTTATTTTGTGTGTGTGAGCTGCTGGCCTGGGGAGGAGGCCTTGAAGTCGCTATTATAAGGTAAAGTGTGGAATTCTGTTAAGTCTGGCGATGTGGCTGACGTTACCGTACCTCCTGGCCGTAAAGCAGGCGTTACGTACGTCATCTTCGGTGTAGGCCATTGGAAGTGATTGATGAAGTAAATTCCAAAGTTTGGAAGAATTTGATGCCATTTTGAAGGAGAAATGGCGGTGTGTTTGGTGTTCGAGAAGATTCGGATCTGTGCTTACAG
>Ga0247780_1000599_pt1 | contig 32174 bp, 33 predicted proteins | sample UWRJL079202R5_FD_179927 | JGI IMG/M metagenome (GOLD analysis project Ga0247780, IMG submission 179927) | Plant litter microbial communities from Arlington Agricultural Research Station in Wisconsin, United States - UWRJ-L079-202R-5 | ecosystem: Environmental > Terrestrial > Plant litter >... | reverse complement strand
TAGGATTACCCATCGAGGCTGCTCCTAACAGACTCTGATATAAAAGCATTTGCCCGTCTTTGCACGTTTGCTATTTATTTCCGACTGCTGTCTGCCAAGATGGACCCTCTACTTTCGGTCGCAGATCCGCAAGGAGACTCGGAGGACTACTTTCTCGACCTCGACGCCGGCGCCGACGCCGCCGTAGAAGACTTTGACTTCAGACTCGATGGCGCGTATGAGGCCGAGGACACATCTGCTGAAGCTGTGGACGGAGCCGCTGCGAATACTAGCACCGCGTACGAGATCGGCTATGATGAAGACGAGGCCGTAGTCGAGTCTCCAGAAGTAGATTCCACGACCACGGGTGAAGTCGCCCATGTAAGCGAGGAAATCGGAATGGAATATCAGGACGAAATAGGCTACGAGGACGAAGAGCCTGATGTGAACGGCGCTATCACGGATGCTGGAATGGGAATGTCCAGTACTTCTGGTATCGAACAGTCAGAGGACATATGCGAAGAACCCCAGGGATTTGACGACCAAGAGCAGGTGCTTGAAGCCGAACCTGCTACGGAACTCGATCGAGATCCTGCCTTTGGAGAACCCGGCGAAGATCTACTCTTGCACGATGGACTTGATGGCCCCGACGACGCAGAGGTGGTCGCATCCAACGCCGCGGCCGATCGTAGTGCCGATACTACTGATGGTGGAAGCACGCATCACTCTTATTTGGACCATGAACAAACCCCTGCTTCTGGGCTGGAAGACCTCCAAGAGACTCCTGCAGATATCTCTAGTGTCTCCGTTGCGTCCATTATGCCCGAGGTTACAGTTCATTACAATCAAGGCCGGTACTCTCTTCTCGGAGCTCCGTCGGATGATCCAGATTCGTACTTCCTTTCAGACCCGAAAGAACTGGATGGTTCGCTGTCACAGTTTCTCGCCTCTATTCGCGCCGTCATATCAGACGAGATAGCCCCAGAGGACGAGCTGGTCGTTCGCATCGAGGCTCTGGATCTTGAGTTTGGGGAGAAATCTAACCAGAAATTTCTGAATCGGAGCTTTTACGATATCTTCAGATGTTTTTCGGCCCTTTCCCTCGAGTTACCAAAAAACTCGCAAGAACTAGAGCTCGACCTACTGATGCGTCGAGATTGCGAAATGCGCTTCATCGAACTGCTTCAAGAGGCGGGACTAGCTGATGAACAACTTGACCACTCCGCAGGCTTTGGGGACATGGATGAAGATGCATTGCTGCCTGACGAAGATTCGGTTGACGATTATTCTGAAGGCTTTGAGATTGGCGGAGATGCAGCCGCTGCTTTGGGCGACGGCGATCTTTCACAGACCGCGGAGCAGGATCAAAAACGAGTGGCGCCCGAAGCTCCCGATCTCAGAGACGACATCATTGGGGAGACCCTTGACTTGCGTACCAACCTGAGTGGGGCCGACTCGGCAGGGTTGACCCAACCTGAGCCAAGCGGCGAGGGTATATTCGAGGAAGAATATCAGGAGGTGCACTACGAACAATCGAATGAGACGGAGAATGCTGAAGACGTTGATGTTGCCGGCGAAACGGGCGACGAATTCACAGCTAATGGGATATTTGATGAGCAAGAGCTTGCGATTGATATTGCAGCACAGCCTGTACTGGGGCAAGGCAATGGTGAATGGGGTGAGATAAGCAACCATCCAGAAGTGGGCACTGGTGAAGGTTTGGCTGCCGGCGATATTGGCACCGCAGCCGCGCTGGAACCAACGATGCACGGTAATAACCCAGCTTTCTTTTTCCCTACGTCTTCCAAGCCTCCTAGCCACCTCGACCTACCCGTACCTGGCAGTTCGATACTGGACGCACCCGACGAAGATCTCATCGACTACTCGGATGATGAAGAGCTCCCACAACCTTCAATCCAGGAATGTGGGAAGCGGAAGTCTGCCTCGCCTCCACAGCCAACATCTTCAAAGAGAAGAAAGTTGGATGTTGAGCAATGGGTAGCGGAGTCATCGGCTACTGAGAATCTACAGGCTGAAGATGAACCTGCTCAAGAGAGTGTTGCAACAGTTTCGTGGGATCAACACTCTCCAATTTCCAACAACGACAGAGTCCCGCTGTCCCCGAGCGCGAGACGAGAGATTCTTCTCCAAGCAACCGATTAGGAGTCGACCTCGGATACATCCTCGATCGCCGTCTCGACTCTAAAGAATTTCCATGCTGCTCACAGGAACCCCAACACACAAGCACACGCTCGCACCAGATCAGATCAAAGCATTGCATTGTCATTTGCCAGCGACGCTGACATACCGCGTTACCCAGATGATGACGCTACCGTGACCTTCAGCGCAGGCTCTGCTCTAGCCACAGTTCATGAGCAAGGCGGCAGTGATGTCAAACCGCCTGACTTCGAGCAGGATATATCGCACATCCAGATTTCTGGTACCGCGAAAGGCAGCAGCGCCTTAAAGCAAGCTACGTCTATTGACGCTCAAGAAGTTAAGTCGCGACATACGAGTAGGACGTCGACGATCAACGGTGATGATATCAGCGCCGAGGAGCACAATCTCGCTGATGAGCTTGCACCGAAGCACGATCCGGATTACGGATTGCAGACGCCCGGGGACGAAATTGACTGGGAGAATGGAGAGGAAGACGACGAGCAAAACACATCCGCTCCGACCCCTTCGGGGAAACGAAGCCGCACTAGCGAACCGGAGGGCCTGTCTGACGGAACTGGTATGCCAATAACCTCACACGATAAAGAATCACGGCTGATGAATCACAGATAACAAGCGTCGTCGGACCTGATCGACAGGCTCATTATTAATACTGACCCTACCCTCCTTACCCCCAGTCATATCATCACCGCTGTAGTTCAGCCACTTCCCAGCATGACCTCGTATTCTGACCCCTTTCCTCGTCCGTCACAAGCCCTCAACGGGAAGACATCTCATCGGCAAATTTGACGTTGGTGTTTTTGGAGTTAAAAGTTAAAAGAGGTAAGTCCCGTCAGGAAACTCCACAACGAGCGCGTCATCCTACCGAACTTTTTATCGATTCCGCCTTGATCGACTTTTGTGCATATCCAGGACGATTTTTGTGGCACCGCCGCATGGGTGCTTGGGGTCTTTCGGCATTCTGCCCGACTTGGAGCTCCCCTCGGCAGCGAACGAGGGTCGCTTCTTAACTTACATGTAGGATTACTCGGGGAAGATGGGGTTTTGGCCACAAAAATGGTACTTTTGTTTGCGTTGGCGACGTCCTCGCGTGTGTGGTTGGGTCGCAAGGTATTTACCCTCGATCTGCTCTCGGCGTTCTTATTTTGGGGAGAGGACACGCGGTTATAGCATAGGAAATAGGGTGTCGTGTTTGGCAATCTCGTGGTTTATCGGGATTGTCTTTGAAGTTTGTATTCTAGTAGACGGTCTGGGCGGGTGGGTGGCAAACGTATCCTTGGCGTTGTGGTATGGAGCGCCTGGCGTTTTGACACCACGTGTCTACGATGAATCGAGTTTACGGGCTGAAGAAGGGCTTTGCCTTCCAAGGATGTCGTAGCAAATACAGAGTACTCCGTACGAAGTCGATGAATGAGACCCTTGAGCTGAGCCAAGTTGTGAAAACCCAACATCACTTGACCTTACCTAATACGTGCCTGGCGTTTTGGTGGCTGCGTGCAACGCTGAGGTCGACCCAGAGCTTGTTCCGGGCATCGCCCTGCATGTGAGGTTGACACAGCCGAGATGTTCGGCGTGCCAACCGCTGGTTCTTCCGCATTCTTCAGCTCTCTCAGGGGGCCAAGATGTCTCATCTGCGGGTAGTACGGATTAGATGACTCTACGTATGAAAATGAAGCAAATCAATTGCCGTCACCCACAGCATTTCACCGTTTCTATCTGGTTCCGAGTATGTGTTTTGGGAGATCACCGCATGACCTCAGCAACGCAAATGCCGTGCTCTTTCCATGTATGCTACAGGCATTTGTGGGGCCTGGGTCATCTGGAAAACACAGTTGAGAGCTGACGTGGTCTGCGGTGCTAAGGTTGGTGCCGAGGCGAGGCCAATGTTTCCCCACCATCAGAGGGGGGAAGACTTCAGATGAAAGGGACACCACGAGCAGCCAGGTGTTATATGTATTTTGGGAGATTTTGGAGAGGCCAGGCGTCGGTTCTGTTTGGTGCCTTCGTTCGTTTCAATATGGGCAGTTAATTTGTTGGACATGTGCAAACGCAATGTGGCTTCCCAGTTCCGATGTGAAGTGAGGTGGCTGAACCGGACCAGCCCCTGTGATTGAGGGCCCCCGGATCCACTCCAGGGGTCGCTGATTCGAAACCCGCCTGACCTCTTCGTACCGCTACGGCAGGGGCCTCGGAATTGAAACTTGAGCCTCGAGAGAGACACCGTTCCCCAGATCCAAGCTGGCTTTTTAGCAGTGCGTCCCAAACAAACCCGAAAATACCGCGAACATTTTGCCCCAACAACGCCGAAGCCTCAGACCCCCGCGACGATAAACAACCTGCGCCCACGGTCCCGCGACGAACGAAGCCGCAGCGACCGTCAGCAGCCTCTCCAGTTTTAGTCACCCAGACCAGAACGCCCCGACGGCAGCACGCGCGCATGCATTAGGTCTGAGGGATCCCTCGTTTTCCCCCCTCGAACTCGCCCGGCGCGAGAGACTGGCATCGACAGCCACCGTCTCCGAGTCCATCGTTTTGTGTTTTTTGAAAGCTGGCAGCGCATTTGACACTGCTGCCGAAGCACTCGTTTCACCGCGAAGATGATGCTCGAGGAAAAGTAAAGGGCCCTCGTGTCCCCCTTGGCCGCTGAAGCGGTAGCGGCGCATCGCTGTGCTGACATGGTGGTTTTTTTCCGACAGATATATCGGTCTGGCGCTCGCCATATCGTCTAGTTTAGCAATTGGTATGCGCGCCCGCAAGACAGTCCTGAGTATTGCACGCTGAGCGCTGTAAAACTAACACGTCACAGGCACGAGTTTCGTTATCACGAAGAAAGTATGGAGATTACCCTCCCCGAACCCAGCGCCCTGGCGCCCGCTACCACCGACATCATCGAGCATTGCGATCGAATTAAGGGATTGTGCTGACTGGTTCCTTTTCAGGGGTTAATACAAGCAGAGGAGCGACATGGCTTCGAAGGAGAGGGATTCGTCTACCTGCGCAACCCCATGTGGTGGGGTGGCATCTCATGCTGTACGGACATTCCCCTTGACAAAGACCTCGGAGTAAACCGCTAACTACAGTTCGCAGTGGTTATCGGAGAGATTTTCAACTTCGCCGCATATGCATTCGCACCAGCGATTCTCGTCACACCACTCGGCGCCTTGGCCGTATTAATAGGAGCCATACTGGGGTCATACTTCCTCGGTGAAGAGCTGGGAACATTGGGCAAGCTAGGGAGCGCCATCTGCTTGATCGGAGCTGTCATCATCGTGCTCCACGCGCCCCCTGACGAGGATATCCAGACTATTGATCAGATCCTCAACTATGCGATCCAACCAGGTAAGCTCCTCCAGCAGCATGAGCAGGGGCGCGATGCGTACTAAGCGTTCTCTAGGGTTTTTGCTGTACGCCTTCTTGGTCTGCGCATTTGCTGGCGTCATGATATACAAGGTTGCGCCAGCTCACGGCAAAAAGAACCCCCTCATTTACGTGAGCATTTGCTCTACCGTGGGCTCTGTCTCAGTCATGGCCGTGAAGGCCTTCGGCATTGCGGTAAAACTCACGTTTGCTGGCAATAACCAATTCAGCCACCCGTCGACTTATGTCTTCATGATCATCACCACAGTGTCCGCCCTAACACAGATGAACTATTTCAACAAGGCGCTTAGCCAGTTCCCTACCAACATGTACGTCCCCTACTACACGCCTCCCAAACATATATCCCGCTGACTGAATACCGAATAGCGTCAACCCATTGTACTATGTCACCTTCACAACGGCGACGCTTTGCGCCTCCTTTATCTTGTACAGCGGCTTCAATACTACGGATGTGGTCGGCACCCTCTCCCTAGTCTGTGGCTTCCTGGTGACATTCACTGGCGTCTACCTTCTCAACCTGAGCAGGTATGACCCCAACGGCACCAAGTCGCTGGCCAGGCGGAGCGGCGGTGACGCAACCGGAACAGACATGATCTCAAGCATCCAAACCCGCATGAGCATGGAGGCCAGGCGATCCCAATCGCACCGGATGAGCATTGGTAGCAACCGCGCTGGGGATCGAGAGGGCCTCATCCGGGCGTACGACGACGAGGAGTCGCTGGGGTTCGGTCTTACCGACCTTGCTGAGGATACGGACGAAGAAGATGACCCGCGGTCGCCGATGATCGCCAGCCATCAGCACGCCAATGGCCATGCGAGCAGTAATGGAAAACATCTCAATCCTAAAGGACATGATATCGAGATGCAGAACAGGAAATCAGGGGACAGGTAACGACACCTGCTTCTCCCGGTTCGATTCTAGAGGCGTTCAGGGGTGTCTTTTTGTGTTTTCTTCCGCCCACGCACCGTTCGTACATTTGGCCGCAGCTGTACCTATATGTTTCGACCCGTCGCATTGCATGAATGGCGCTTGGTTGTTTCAGGGAGGAGGCTGGGATAGAAGGGCGTCTAATCCCAGGTCTGCCTCTTATCCCAACTATAGCCACCTCCCGTCACTTAACCAGATGATACGTGGAGCGTATTATCGGATGTATGTGAAAAAAGAATTGTCAGGGGGTTGGGTGAATGACGGATCAAACGATAAGGGAAGGATTGGGATTCCGGGTGGGTGGGGATAATCGCGTTGTTATGTTCTGTGCTTGTGTCTGTATTGTGCAGGGAGTCACGGAGGGGCGGAAATATTTCCTATGGGAATGGTGTCGGGTAGGCCATGGGAAAGGGGCTATACCATTACCATGCGGCATCTTTCGGGCGTTGATATGGCTTATGTGTCTCGTATGATTTACTGCATTTCCATCTCAACATGCTCACGCTTGCTGGAGTATCTTGTCTGCCGATGCGCGGTGTGGTTGGTCTCGGTTTAGAATATATTCACCTGGTAGGCAGGGAATGTCGTTGTTGACCGTGGCTTTTGAGTATCAACGATATCAAGTTGTACTTGGGCACCAAGTACTCCGATTCTTCTGCTCTTGCAAATGTTGGTTTTTAGTAAAATGGTCTCAGTAAAGATAAATAGATCACGGCATTCAAAAGCTACTTTATATTTTCACTCTCAGGGCAGGTCACAAGCCTCATCCCTATGCCGTTCAATATCACTCAAGTCATTACCACCTGCATTCCTTCAAGGTCGTTCAAGTACGAAGTTGCTACCAGAGCTTGGACTGTGGCGAGATTTCTCCAGTACCTATCGATAGGTTCTCGCATAGTACCAGTACTAATAAGTTTCTTTTCGCCGGAGCATCCGTGCCTCCAGTCGTGGATCGGGCTGCGCTGTCTCCAGCTTGGCTCCTTGCTTCTCGCGAAACTTTGACACCTGTGGAGCAGGCTCCATCCAACCCACCATCACCCAGCGAAGCTTGAGGGTGCAGCCACTTGAGTCATGATAGCCACCACCCCAGCATGAAACAGGCGGGTTTAGCTCAGTTGGGAGAGCGTCAGACTGAAGTTTCTTGAACTCATCATTTGATTCAATATATCTGAAGGTCATGTGTTCGATCCACATAAACCGCAAGAAGTTTCTTTTTTGATGGTGTTTCTCTTTTTTGTCCCCCCGGCACACAGGGGGGTGGGTGTTCCGTCTCATCTTCGCTGCTCCGCCGCCCTCTAGACAAACGCAGCAGGCTCACTCAGAAGCCCATCGCTATGAGAAATTGCCCTGAATAGTATAGCGTCCAAACGGAATACTGCATCAAGGGTCGGAATGGCGATTCAGCAGACATGAGAAACCGGTCTGCCGCGAGGATGGCATCTGAAGCCGTGAAGAGCAACGCCCCTGTAAGGATCTGGTGCTTGTTAATTTCTGTTGTCGTCGCGGCGACCGCCATCGTGAAAATGGTGAGCGAGTAGACCAGCACTGGCAGGCGAAGGTCCCTCGCCACACGGGGCAGGAGGACCATAATCATGACGAGGACCAAACCCGCGAGACCTGCTGCTGCTGAGATATGCTGCGTGTCAGAGGACACGATCTCCAGGGTGGGAAGGAGCCCGCCGTGCTGCTGGGCGAAGAGCTGGATGTAGAATAGATGGGCGACGAGGAAACTGGCGAGGCCCCGGAGAAAGGCCGCGTCGGAGTCCCATGCGAGGAAGGCATCTCCAGCGGAACCGATGGCGAGTGCTGTTATAAGGGGTGTGGGAGAGCTTCGGAGGTAGGCGAGGAGGGAGAGAAGGGATGTGGAAGCTGTCTTGGTTGTTGCGCGGGAGAGGCTGGGAGGTGTGCGGAGTTGAAAGGCGTATGTGACCGCCGACGCGACAGAGAGGGTCAGAACCCCAGAGACGAGTGCTGGTAGCATTGCGAATACTATACCGAACAGAACTGCTTGATGAGAGCGTGAAGCTTGGGAATTACAGATATGAGGTGATGGTCTTCCATATGGACAAGGTTGTGGGGCGAGAGGCGGGGGTCGCACTTCTTGGAAGAACAGTGCCGAGGCAGATGATGGGTGATATTTACATCAATTGACCCCGAGCATATGTCTTTCGTCTTTGGTTTTGAGCCCGGATAGGTAATGATGTTGAAGTTATGCCAGTTTGGGCTAAAGGGGGATCCCCAAATCAACTACGCGAGGTTAAAGCTTCAGATACCTCATTAGACGGCTCACACTCAAATCAATTCAACATAAAGTGTCACGTACGAAGTACGTCCTCACCTTTAAGCTGTAGCGCCCAGACCTCTCTGTCAGCAGGGTGTGGGATGGGAAGAAGTCCAAGTCTTGCTGCTTTTCTGTACGGGTTGTACTACACAGGAAGCTCTAGTTTTCGCTCTCCTGGTGAGGGTCGGCGAGGTTGGGTCGAAGTAACAGGACCCATGACACTTCACGCACTTGGATGCCCCCGGTCGCCGCCGGGAGCGGATCAGGGTTGGGGTTATGTGTGAAGACCTCTGTGGGGCGACGAGAGCCAATCCGAGGCAAGGATTTCTCACGCCCTAAAGTGGGGCTTGTTTTCCACAAAAAACCATTTACCAAGCGCATTCGCACTTGCCTCTGCCAAATTCATCGACATCGACATCCAACACAACCGCAACGATGTCACTCGTTTCGGGCGAGAAGGTTAGTGATATCCCCTTGGTGTATGGCTGCTGTGAAGCTCTTGCGTACCCTTCGATCTCAGGCGATCTCGCTGCGTCGATTTGGTGGTCGTCCGCCATTTATTACGCCCTCTCCTACAACAAAACACCAACATACGAGCATCACTCAGTACAAAAGCAACAGACTCGGTCAGGCCCAAGCCAGTACCATAAGAGGCGGAAAACGAATACGGCCAGAGAGCAATGATGCTCACCGTGTAGCCTTGGACGTAGGAGAGAAAGCCATGGTCTTCGTCTCCACAGACGGGCCGCGGCGACTCTCGCTGCCTTCTCGATCACATGGGCGGGGGATTCGAATTATCACAGCATTCGATTTACACGCAATCCGTAATCTGAACCCTATGACACGATAAGACACCGCCTAATTCGCTAGGCAGAAATGGGACAGCAGAGAGACGAGACACCAAGAGCTTCCAGCAGTGCAATATGCTGGCTATAGGCCGGGTTGAGAATGCAAGCTAACATCTCCCAAAGAGCAACTTCAACCACATTCTGCGTCTGCTGAACACCAACGTGGACGGCAAGCAGAAGGTTGTCTACTCCCTTACCAAGATCAAGGGTGTCGGTCGCCGTTACTGTACGCCTCCCCTCTGCCACGTTTCCCATCAGTGCATTCGCTGACTAGACATCAACAGCCAACTTGGTGTGCAAGAAGGCCGATGTCGACCTGAACAAGCGCGCCGGTGAGCTCACCTCCGAAGAGCTTGAGCGCATCGTCACCATCATCCAGAACCCTACCGCCTACAAGATCCCCACCGTATGTTGAACCCTTTGCCGGCTGATTCTAAATGACGTACTGACCGTCGCTCCAATAGTGGTTCCTCAACCGTCAACGCGACATTGTCGATGGCAAGGACTCCCAGATCCTTGCTAACGGTGTCGACTCCAAGCTCCGTGATGATCTCGAGCGCCTGAAGAAGATCCGCGCTCACCGTGGTCTCCGTCACTACTGGGGTCTCCGTGTCCGTGGTCAGCACACCAAGACGACTGGTCGCCGCGGCCGGACCGTCGGTGTCTCCAAGAAGAAGGGTGGTTAAGTTATCAGAGTCTGGGCATTGGCTTTTTTGGTGGTGTTATTCCCAAGGCGAAGGGTGGTCATGGACGGCTCGGGCTGAATTTATTATACCTTGCGAGGTCTTGCGCTTAGCTAGCTATGGCTAGGGGACCCGCAGGATTGCTCATGGAAAACACTCATCATTGATAGCATGGAAATGAAGGCGCGGGCATGAACAACATCTAAAATTGCGACTAGGCTGTCTATGTGATGTGTCAAGCGATCAAACCCCTCACACTCACAAATCCTTATTTTTATGCCAAACGCCAAAGATACGTAACAGAGAGGAAGCTTGCTGCTGCTGAGTGGGTATCAGGGGCACATGTCGTTCGTTATACGTGATATCGTTCAATCCTCGTGCATGACAGCCATGTCCAGCACTTCCACCCTGCCTTGACCTTTTGTCTCGGACCCAATAAAGTCAGAAAGACCCTTGAATGCCCCCGGTTCGACGAACCCGACGACCTCCCACTCGGACCCGACAACGTCCTGTTTCTCAATCTGCTCGACATAGCTAAGGATCTTCTCCTTGACCGTCCCATGGGGCTTGTGCTCGCCCTCTTCCAAATCCTTCTTGGGCGCGTTCTTGACTGACTGCTTGAGCACGCCTGTCGGGCACGTCACGCGCAGCTTCATGCGAGCGCGCGCCACGGGAATAGGCTGAGCTGCAATCAGGGCCTTCATGGCCTCGAGGGCCTGACTCTTAGCGCTCTTGGTCGCAACAACTCCCGTCCAGTGGTGCTCCTTGGCCTTAGGCAGAGCTTTCTCCTCTGGCTTCGGCGAGGCCGGCTCCTCCCCTCCAGCAGGAGCAGCAGCTTCCTCTCCCTCCGCAGCAGCAGCAGCAGCTGGGGGCGTCGTCGTCCCGTCCTTTACCTCAGGGGTGGCGGTAGTGGTGTGCGCTTGCGAGCTGAGCATGTCGAGCGCCTTCTCGATCATACCCGAGGTGTAGACACGCTTGGTACGGGGGTCGACGAGCTTCGCGGCAACGATAGATACTACCTCGGCGTGAACGCGCTCGAGCTGCGCGGTGCGCTCCTTCTCGCCGACCTGGAGCTCGCCCTTCTTGAGGATCTCGAGGATGATGTCATCGACGCTGACATCTTTGCCGTCTTTTCCAAACGCCTTTTGGAGCTCGGCGGTTGGGGCCGTCTGGCCCTTTGACACGTTGAGAAAAACGCTGGGGATCTGGAGGACGTTATCCAAGTCCTTCTCGATGCCCGAGCGCCACTCGAGCACTTTGTTCTTGTAGCAGGCCAACTCGACTTTGGGGGGTGTTAGTGTGGGTTCATGACTTCTTGTGGGGTTTATGGGGGCCGTACATCTCTTCTTGCCCTTCTTGAGCCGTACCAGCGATACGTTTGTGAGCTTGATCTGGTTGGAAGGCTGTTGGATCGGCATGGTACCGGTTGGTCAGGAGACGAGTCTGCCTATGTGTGACGGGACCTGGGAAGGGTGCCGGAGTTGCTGGTTGTACAGGAAAGATGGTTATAGAGGAGAGTATCAGCCAGGTTACATGTTCTGGGTGAGAATGTTGTCTCAAGAAGTGTCTTCAGTCTTGTTCTTGATCAGGGACGATGGTAACCGCATAGCGGGGTATATTCTTTACAGAGGGGATGACTCAGGTGATAGGTGGGGAGGGGTCTCGCTTCGTGCCTGACGTGGCGCGATCCGCGGCGACCCCTCCCCCAGGATGCACTGGTGATGGGGTAAATCAGTGTTGAATCTCTATGATTCATTTTAGAGGTCCAGATTCCCTCACACGACCATGCGGCATTGACCGAGAGGGTGCTCCCCGGCTGTGTTAGGGATAGCGCGTTGATGGTGTCTTTCAAAGTCCCATATAATGTTGCGTCGGTGATGCCCACCTCCCTTCGTTCTCGCATGTCCTTTGCCCCCCTAGCTCCTTGAATCCCATTAGGTACAAGGTTAATGGTAGGAGACGACGTGGGTTGGAAGACACTCGCCCATCTGCTTGGCGTTAACGCCCAACCAATGTATGAAGGCTCTGGTCAAGACAAAATTGAAGGGTCTCGCCGTTCGAAGCAGCGCTGCGAGAACGGTCGTGTAGCTTAAAGGCAGCAACGTCTTTCAGTGCATGTAACATCACAGCAGGCACTTTCCACACTGGCTTGGGGAACTCTTTCCTTTTGGCCGAACCTGTCATGACCCGAAAGCCAAGCGTTCGTAATGATATGACGTCCCATTATGCAAGACGCTGGTTGGCTCGCAAGGTTCGCCGAACCCCGGGCCGAGATGGGACGATCCATGAATTGCTCTATTCGGTGTTCAATTTCCTACTGCGAGTTTGAAGTAAGGATCTATGATACAGTGTCCCAACAACTGAATCCGCATTTTCTTCAGGGAGTAAGATCTCCGATAGTTGGCCACTTAAAGGCTTTTAGCAGTATAGAAATCATCGAAGGCTTGAATCACGCGCGCCTTCATGGTCTTCTCACCCTCGTGGACCCAGACACGGGGGTATGGTTTGTGTTAGCAAACAGGAAGACAGTGGCGGGGGTTGAACATACCATAGTATTTCTTGCTCCTACAACGGAGTTAGTAATCTTCAAGACATGGAACTAGATGGATACATACGGCTTGTCAGGTCCGTTGGGGTTTCCAGCCTGAGTCTTCAGGTACTCAATATTATCGGTGATATAATCGCGGTGTCCTGTCAAGTATGCCCACTGCATGTCTATATGGCGTTAGTCAGCCCTTTGAACCACCCGGGTACTGCCATACCTGTGTCAATGTTAACTTTGATGGCGCCGTTGGAAATCGCGGTCCGGAAGTCCTCGACGCTGGAGCCGGAGCCACCGTAAAACACAAAGAACACAGGCTTGTGATTCTCCTTCCTAGCTTGGAGCTTGTTGGAAATGAACTTTTGATGCTTGGCGAGAAGCTCGGGATGGAGTTTAACATTACCACTACATGGTTGTCAGTTCCCCGAATCAAAAGTCAAAATGGCGAGGGCACGCACGGCTGGTAGACACCATGTACGTTGCCGAAGCCCGCCTATGGTTGATATCAGCCAATATTCCCCATTTTATGATGCTTCTTCATGTCTGAGCAGGAGCGACTGTCTCAGGGTCCCCGAGACAAGAGGAAAAATGACACAGCTGGAGGACATCCTCTCTAGTTGCCCACTTACCGCGATGCTGAAGTAAGGCGAGATCTTGCTCAGCGTCTGATAGATCTCCCAAATATCCTGGGGCTAGGTGTAAAGTGCATTGTTGTCAACGTCCTCATTGTTGACGCCATCTTCCTCCCCACCCGTAATACCAATCTCCATCTCGAGCCACTGCTTCCAAGGAGCCGCACGCTGAAGGTACTTGGCCGTCGTTTTGATATTGAATCCGACGTCCTCCTCTGAAAGGTCAATCATGTGGGAGCTGAAGAGGGGGGTACCATGCTCCTTGACGAGGGCCTCATCGGCATCCATCACGCCATCGAGCCAGGGGAGAAGCTTCTTCGCGCAGTGGTCCGTATGAAGGACAACAGGAACACCGTATACCGGGGCAATCGAGCGAATGTAGTGGGCCGCCGCGATAGAGCCTGCAATGGACGCCTTTTGGCCATCGTTGGAAATACCCTTGCCAGCGAAGAAGGCAGCACCGCCATTCGAAATCTGGATGATGAGAGGGGCCTGGGCATCCTTGGCCGCCTCTAGAGCTGCAATGGCCGTGGACGACGAGGTCACGTTGATAGCAGGGAGAGCAAACCCAGCCTTGTGGGCGTATTGGAACAGCTGTATCGGGTGTTTGTTAGCGAAGCCCAGCTTGGGTTGGGGCTGACGCCATGACGTAAGTACTTTGAGAACATCTTCGCCGTACAAGACACCGGGCTTCAGGGCCAGCTGTGACATGAGTCCGGGCATGATGAAAATAGGGAGAATCAGCTCGGGCAATAAGTGGAAATCTGGTCAAATGGACTAGAGGATCACCTTGGATATATATTCACGGAAGCACAGCACAAAAGGGACGAGCGAAACGGAGGGGCGAGAGGTGGATTTTCCGAGCCTAGATATGCGCACGAAGTAGACATGACGCCGAAAGGACCGAGACCGGCATTGGGCTCAGTCAGCTAGAAAGGAAGTTGGTGTGAAGCACGCGAGAGTTCTTTTTGACTTTGAATTCGAGCTCCCTACAATCGATCGGCGCAGCGGTTTGAGAAGCGTGTTCTGGAGAATTGGGGAATTCGGTTGCTGGGTCGCTGGGATGGTCGGCGGAGTGGAATTCCTCCGCGGCGATACATCTCGTGACTGCCCACATGGTGGGTACAAATGGTACCTTTTCTCTGCGGCCACTGCCAGCCAAAAACAGGTACCCGGTCCTTCAACCGCGGGCGGCCCTTGCAGGGATTCAAAGTGGCGTAACGCTAAGTACCTGCCATCCCTGTCGGTTTCAGCGACAACACAGGTGACGCACTGCGCGGCCAGCTCCCGGACAGGCAGCTGCCAGCTCCCAGCTCCCAGCTTCTCCCATATCTCCCGCTTTCCCAGATCAATCAAAACAACTCAACCTCCCATCATCATCACCACCACTGCATCAACACTACACCCAAGTTCCCCCATCGACCCCCAGCCTTGTTTGATCGCTGCAATGAGGCTCACCACCTCAACCGTCCTGCTCGGCGCTGCGTCGGCTGCTTCGGCTGCCTCGTTCCAGCAGAATGCCCAGCATGTGCTCTCGGGCGGCTTCAGCCGAGCCCAAGATGCAATGAGGCCTTTCGCCGAGACATTCGCCAACACTCGCGAGTCCTTCGAAGAGGCCCTCAAGGGGATGGACTCCGAGGCCAAGGCCCTCTGGGACGAGATCAAGCTGCTCATCCCCGAAGGCGCCTTCGACCACTCAACTTGGTTTAGCAAGCCAAAGCCCCACCGCCGTCGCCATGACTGGGACCACGTTGTCAAGGGCGAGGAGGTCCAGAAGCTGTGGGTGCAGGACACCGCCGGCGGGAACCACCGCGAGATTGATGGCCGCCTGGAGGACTTCAACCTCCGCGTCAAGTCGGTTGACCCCTCAAAGCTGGGCATCGATACCGTTAAGCAGTACAGCGGCTATCTGGATGACGAGGCTAACGATAAACACTTGTTCTACTGTGAGTACTGAATCGTGTTTGCGAATGTACGTCTCCTTGGCGCTAATATTGCTTATCAGGGTTCTTTGAGTCCCGAAACGATCCGAAGAACGACCCTGTTGTGCTATGGCTCAACGGAGGTCCTGGTTGCTCATCGCTGACCGGCCTGTTCCTCGAGCTCGGGCCTTCATCCATCGACAAGAAGCTCAAGATCGTCAACAACGAGTTCGCCTGGAATAACAACGCCAGCGTCATCTTCCTCGACCAACCTGTCAATGTTGGCTATTCGTACTCGGGGTCGTCGGTCAGTAACACCGTCGCTGCCGGCAAGGACGTCTACGCTCTCCTGTCTCTCTTCTTCCATCAGTTCCCCGAGTACGCCAAGCAGGACTTCCACATCGCCGGCGAGTCTTATGCTGGTCATTACATTCCGGTTTTTGCCTCGGAGATTCTCTCCCACAAGAACCGTAACATCAACTTGAAGTCGGTTCTGATTGGCAATGGCTTGACTGATGGCTACACCCAATACGAGCACTACCGCCCTATGGCTTGCGGAGAGGGTGGCTATCCCGCTGTCCTCAGCGAGAGCGAGTGCCAAGCCATGGATAATGCTTTGCCTCGCTGCCAGTCTTTGATCAACAACTGCTACGAGAGTGGTAGCGTGTGGAGCTGTGTTCCTGCCTCCATTTACTGTAACAACGCTTTTATTGGCCCGTATCAGCGCACTGGCCAGAACGTCTACGACATTCGTGGCAAGTGCGAGGACAGCAGCAATCTCTGCTACAGCGCCTTGGGCTGGATCAGCGACTACCTCAACCAGCAGTCAGTCATGGATGCTCTTGGCGTCGAGGTCTCGAGCTACGAAAGCTGCAACTTCGACATCAACCGGAACTTCCTGTTCCAGGGTGACTGGATGCAACCTTTCCATCGCCTTGTGCCCAACATTCTCAAGGAGATCCCCGTCCTCATTTACGCCGGCGATGCTGACTTCATCTGCAACTGGCTTGGCAACCAAGCCTGGACTGAAGCGCTCGAGTGGCCCGGCAAGAAGGATTTCAACAGGGCTGATGTCAATGACCTGACTCTTGCCGGCGCAAAGAAGGAGTATGGTAAATTCAAGACCTCAGGTAACTTCACCTTTATGCAGGTCTATGCTGCCGGCCACATGGTTCCCATGGACCAGCCTGAGAACTCGCTGGATTTCCTTAACCGGTGGTTGGGCGGTGAGTGGTTCGAGAAATAGATGAGCAGTTAAGTTGATGGTCAATACACGGGGACATTTCAGGACATAGCGTCTTTCTCCTTCGGCCGGCTTGTACAGAAGGGTTTCTTGGGTGTCGGATGGTTCCTATCAGCGGAATACGGCGTATTGAAGGGGTGGGTTTTCAGCACATCAGGTAGTTTATGCGTTGCATCAGTATCAATCATATTTATATTTTCACAAGCGTTGCGTCTAACTCTTTCAATGCTGCGTGAATTTATCGGCGCTTGATGGTCCAACTGCATAGCTTCGGATAGAGCCTGAGTATCCAAGTGTATCAGAGTAATAATATGATACGAATGCAATATTTCTTCCACACTCTCACGCCAGCAAATGATGTGTCATATCCATTTCTCAATGGTATTATGTAGCAGCTGTTGAGAAACTATATAGGGTTAAGACCACGCAATTCTCTTTTTAGCAGAGTACCGACAGAACAAACTAACGGTTAGCAAGAAGAAAGTCTCAAGACGCGCTCGGAACCAGTGCGAGGTACTCCTATTCTCATTGTTTCCTATGCAAAACAGGGAAACAACCAATGCTGCCGTCTATAAGGTATCTCATATTCAAGTATACCCAGAGACGAACGAACACACGTAAATAAGTGATAAGAGGTATATATTTCTCTTCCGCCTACGGAACCACCATCCTTTTGGCATAGCGCCGCTTAGTACCGCCGAATGTCCATGGATATTCCTTTCCCCATCCCTCGTATCGTACAGTATACAAACAAAAAGGTATAAAACGAGTTCCCAGGCCTGCTATGTGCGAATGCCGAACTCCAAGAGAAAAGAGCCACTCTCAGATGGCCCACACTGCCTTACACCCCCCCTTCCCTTTGCGTTCATACACTTGGGTATCCATCCATTAATCCATCCAATCAGCTCGGCTCCTCTTCGCCCCGGCCCTCACATATGGCGACTGCAAGGGCGCTTAGGCAAGGAAACGAATAAACATGGTCAGTGCGCCGGTTGGAGTGATGTGCTACCAACCTCTTCAGCTAGTTCCTGGGTCAATATAGACATGATAACTATGTCAAATATACCACCTCGATCCCACTCTGGGCCGGACTTTTGAGGGCAAAATCGACGGGGTGCCTGAGACAGCCGAGCCGGTCTCCCACCCTCTGAGCTCGGAGCGAGGTTGGTGAGACGGCAGATCTGGATATCGCGGATGGGCATCGCGATGATGAGTCAAACTCCACACGCGCTGCGCTTGATCTCGTATCCTATCCCGCGGTATCCGTTGCATGTAGTGGCGGACTTGAGCTCAAGTGTCTCCTAATGAAGGGCAGTGGGTTGATCCTAAACCTACTGCCTTTCTTCTTCAGCGTCCTGCCGTTCTGCTGCTGTTCCGAGTCCGCGGGGTGCAGCGTGCCCTTTCCCGCTGTCGCGTTACTGGCGACATTGTTGTGGCCCCAGTTCAACGAGACGGCCCTTGACTGCTCGAGCGACCCCTGATGGCTCCGATGCATCCTTAGCGCCGGCTGACCCTTTGTCGGCTCTGGGATTGTCGTGGTTGACTCGGGTGCCGTGATGCTCGTCACAGGGACACTGGTGGGCCGGTCCAGTGAATCCCGGCTCACGATACTGGTGCCCTGTGTACTAGGCGACAACGGCATCTTACCCGTGGTTGCACTAGTGGCCTGCGAAGCCCAGTCGCCTGAGTAGGGGGCAGAGCTCCCTTCCGTCGTTTCGCTACACCGCTGCTTTGTCGGACCCTGTATCTTCTCGCTGTTCATACCAAACGGGTCGCTTCGCACAAAGTCTGCCACGGCGTCGAAGGTGGTCTCGATCCCGTTAATTTCCCTGTATGCAGTTGATGATTCGGGGCCATCTGCTAGTCTCTCCACAGGGTTGATATCTTCCTCGGCGTTATCCACGTTGTTAGGTAAAGCGCTGCGCTCAACCAAGCCGGGAGGCGGCGACAACTGTGGGGCGATCGGAGGCTCTCCCAGAGGCAACTCTTCCTGGGTGGTTCCGCAGGTCAGTGTTTTGGGGTGGAGGGAGTCATCCTGTTGCTGGGGCTGTTTTTGCGCCGACTTCTCCTTCTCTTTTTCCAGTTCGCTCGCAACGGCGGTCTCAAATAGTCCTTTGTTGAGTGCCAGCTCATCAACGCAATATTGCATAGCAGGTAGTATATCAGCTATGCCTTCGAAGAGCGGTACGGCAAACACCCTCATGAACCCCAACTGAGCTTGGCCAAGGCCCAGCATGTCCTTCCTTGGCGGCGCCATGAGCGATGTAGGAATGTCTAACTCGCTCTCCATAACTGCCTGACGGGAGAATTCATCCGAAAGGGAGTTCGTCCATTTCAGTGCCGTATCATGCCTCCGCGCCTATGTGTGGTGAGACAGGATCGTAAACCATGACGGCGAGGGGGTAACTTACAACATTACTGATATCTGCGCACTTGATGAGAAGTGCGCATGCAAGCGATTTGTGCTCATTGAGCGTACGCTCGTCCCAAACGTCGGTGCTATTGCTTTCACGCAGCTTGTTCTGAAGATCGACTAGCTTCTTCATGTAGTCAAAGTGTAAACCCATATCCGTTGCCAGGATGGAACTGATCATCAGGTTCCGCATTTTGTGGTCACTGAAGGCAGATGGCCAGTACCTCCGGAGAATTTGCGAGTAGGCGGCACAATGGAAGGATTCGAGAACCGAACGGTCATTGTACAGTTGGGCAAGTGGCGCATTCAGTGTTACCAGGAAGCCGTTGTTGACACCGGGATGACCGACGTCATGACCAATTGCGGTGACGAGCAGCGTCAACGCGTCGAAGGGCTTCAAAAGAGCTGAAACGGGGGACTTTGTCGATGCGTCTACAGGCGGGCTGCTGGCAGATGGATAAGGAGGCAGAGCTCCGATGCGAACTAGAAAATGGAAGGTTGCTTGTAAAACATCCACAACGTGACGGAAGTTGTGGTACGGCACAAACTCGTTGTAGGCAGCCCGACAGGCGACAATAAAACTGTGCAGTTGGTCTGGAGAGGCGGTCAGCAAAGACACGGAAACAGGCATACTTGCGCCGATGCCCCAAACACGGCTATTACACATACCTGTTGGTAGCCGCCACGCCTCCAGCTCCGGCATGGCCAAGGCATGCTTGAACATCACCGCGGCCGCGATAATCAGCTCATCATCCGAAAAGCTATGTGCACAAAAGTGCCAGCGGCCCACCGCTTCGGCAATTTCGGCTTGCTTTTCTGCGGGAACCCATATCCTCACACTTTTCGGTTTATCATCCATTTCGTTTTCTATGCGGCAGATTCCGTTCATTAGGCTGGAGACCATGGCTTCCCTGAGATAGGAAAATGGCTTCTCTTCGCTTATGCCAACCCACGATCTCTTCCTACCACGCCGTACCTCAAGCAAGGCTTTTTGGTCCCGGGCAGCTTCACGATGAGCGCGATAGGCATGCACCTCAAGGTTAGTAATGCACTTGCCGTTCATCGGGCTGGCCATGACATCGGTAGCACCCAGATCTAAACACTTCTTCAACATCCGTCTGTTTGCGATCCGGCGATTCATAGGCGAGTTGGGGTGGAGCTTCGCGTTGGCGATTTCTTCGCGCACGTCGCTGGAGCTGTCGCTCGGATGCGGGGAGTCGGGTCGCGGGAAGTTGACGACAGGTACAGGCAAAACCATTTTTGATAGATTGCGCAGGTACGACTCGGATATGATTCTTTGCAACAATGCGAGACCATACAGCTCCTCCTCGTGGTTCTCGCTGTCCTCGTCCGGGGGTGAATGGGGTGAGGGCGTCCTCGAGCGCGATCTCTCGGGTATCCTTTCTTGATAAGGGGTATCTATGAGGATGAGTGTCGGCTTTAAGTCCACCATCGAGGTGTCCTGGAGATTTAGCCACTGGGTCAGACAGGCGCCTCCTGTGCTGCACAAATGGACTACACATGAGAGTTAGACTCGTACTTTCGCGATTACAGCTCAAGATCAACCCCGGTAACGGACCTTCACCAAATACGTCTAATAAAAGTCCAACATTCTCAGCGATGTGTGGATTCTCCAACGTCGTGGTCTCCTTGTCAGCGCTATTTGCGTCGGCTCGAATGTAGCGATCGCGGGAGACGGCACGGTCCACGTAGATGACGTTGCAAGCAGCATTTTCCATTGTGGCCCTGAAGAGCGACCAGTCTTGCGACTAGGTACGCCTTTGCCACGAGGTTGTGAACGGTAAGGACCAGACAGGGTCCCAATGTGTATCCTGCACAAGATATGTGTCTTCAATGGTGATGCGGGCCGGGCCGAAGTCCATGCAGCGAGTCGACTCCGGTCGCGTAACGGCGAGATCCGGGAACGTTATCGCCGTGGATAGGAGCTGGTGCGTTGGACGGGTACGCTCAAAGCCGGCGAGGGCGAGGTCGAAAATGGCGCGCCAATTAGTGCGACGGTTCTGGAACGCCAGAAACGGGAGCGCGCCGAGGTGGTGAGCGATAACAACGGCGACAATGGACCCAATAACAACGAAAATGATGAAGTTGTTGGAATAAGGGGTTTGAGGTGCACACGTCACCGGTCGTCGCCTCTCTAGAGGACGAGTGTCTCGGGGGCTGGGCGAGGCGATTCGGCAGGCGAGTGGGCGTGTTACAGCGGCTGGCACGCGATGAGGGACGTTGGATCGTCTGGTTGCTCTGGATCAGACATGCCCGCAGAGGCCAAATTCAGAAAAGTGTAGGCGATGGGGGGTGTCGATGGCCAGCAGATGGGAAAGTGGGAAAGCGCAAAAACGAGGTTTCTGGGCCGGGGCCGTTGGAAGGGGAATTGGGAAGGAGGAGAAGGGTTGAGCCATGAATCCGTGCGACTGAAGGTCCGAGTCGCAAGGGTCGGGCTGGGTGAAGCGTGGGTTTGGGGACTAACTCACTCGCGAGGAGGGAGGATCGGGAGGGGGTGACCTCGCATGCGGACTCTTCTTGGGTCTTACCTACCAGGGTGGGCACGCGGTTGGATTAGTTAGCTACGCAGCAGCTTTTCCCTTAACGTTCCCTACTCGGTAGGTATGCAAGAAGGTAGAGTCGAGCAGTCGCGTAGCGGCAGCCAGTGAGGCACAGCGGCCTTCTTTCCGAGTCAAGCCGGGACTGCTCCAGCGTGGAACAAGAGGCGGACACAAAGACCGACCCAGCGACGCTCGCCTTTGATCAACGGCGGGAGTGCAACGAAGGGTTGGAGGGATAGGAGGTGGGCTAATTGGGGGACGGGAATAAAGCCATTTTTCGCGATTGGATTGCTATTGATGAACGATAGATGATAGGCGCGAGACAGCAAGGTGGGAAGGGACTCGCTCTGTTCATGGATGGGTGGACCGCCCATTCCACGAACAAGGGGGCAGGTTCTTCGATGGGGGGATGCGGAAGCTGTGGATTGGGGGGCCACCGAAATGCTTCGCTGCGTTGCGCCAGGGCGGGAACAAAGGCTCAATCTCAGCACGAGCTGGGGGCCACGACGGCAGCGAACACCCCGGCTTCTGGCCGGCTTCTCGAAAACCCATCGAACAACGCTACTGCACACCACAGAAGTCTCTCGCCCACGCGCCCAGCCAGCCCCCCCCAAATTGCTTAGCTCTGCCGCAGCGGACAAGCAACCCACTTGCTAGCACTCTTTCGCACATGGCGACCGGCGCACGAAAGAAGTCCCACCGAACAAAAAGGAAACCCCCAAATTCTGCAACATGCAGCTCCCGCCCATCAGCCCGATGACGCCAGGCAGCCCTGTCCAGACTCGCCAGGTCAGCAGGCCAGCAGCCGACACACAAAGGATGAGTTCCCTCTCACAAACAAACCAAAACGCGTCACCAACCCACAGCGCTGGGCCAGGCGAACAAAGCCGTCTCCGAACGGTGTGGAGCACCAGCGGATCTGGCTTTCCCCGAGTCTTTCTCGAAGAAAACCCGTCCAACGTAGCGGTAACGTGTGTGTACATTCGTGCTGGCCCCGCCACTCTCAACCGTAAAGTCGGAGATCAGTGCAGCAGCAAACTTTTCTCGCCATGGCTCAAAACTGTGGCCATCTCTGTGTCGTCACCGGCGTGTTTGAACGACCGTGTTTCCATCGTACGAGGCCCTCATCGGATTACGCAGTGCGAAGTACAAACGCATGGAATGCAGAATTGAAGCTCTTGGCACAACATGCCAATCGTCGGGGCACAACACCCGACGGCCATCACTCACTTTAACCTGGATTCGGGATGTTTTGCGACAGCGTGGGGCAAAGTATTGCACTGCGGGCGGGCTGCTTCTCCCCTCTCTTCAAGCACGGAAGATAGGTAGGGATCTAGTTGTAAAACTGCCAGTGGGCAGTTGATGTCCGACGCAGCGCCTTCGCGCTGCATCAAGATGCCGTCGGGACCAGCGAATAGGATGACCTTCCAAACCGAGCTGCTCTCCGCCCCTCCCTTGTGTCGAGCCAAGGCCCAGACCAACGCGGAAACCTTTGGCGGCGCACCCCTGGCTTTGTGGCCTTCTAGAAGCAGTAAGGGGGATAAATGGATCCCCAAGTGGCTCCGGGTCCGCCGATGGCCAGTCTAGTTCTCCTGGCAAGCCGAAATCGAGCCATTCGCGCTCTCAAATGTAGCGATCGCAGCGAGTCGTGTTGTCCGAAAGAAGAAAAATGATCCTCATTTTGCTGTCTCCTCTTCATTTCACAAAGGAGAATATCGGTGCTTGGCAGCGTGTTCCTGTCCGTCTTTTCCGTTACTAATCTAATGATACACATCCCGAACCACGGTATGCCCGTCTGTGGGCACCCCGCCCTCCACCCATCCTTTTTGAATCAGAATACCCGCCACGTCGAGTGCCTGACCCTTTAGCCGCGCCGCGGCCCTCCCTCCCTCGCTGAATGATAACGCTGTCTGGTTGGTTAAAGGTTTAACCTCCTGCTTGACCCGTGGGCTTGAATATCGCCTGCTGACCAGTGAGGTTGTGGAAATGTGCGGGCCGTTGTCTCTCGACTCTCGGCGGCAGCGAAACAGCACGGTCCAACACGAAAGTCTTGCGTGATTGATATATTTTAGGTATGCTTAAAAGGGAGGGTTATGGCAGCATTCAGAACAGTTCGGGAGGTGCGCACTGTGGTCCCCTCGCACGAACCTCGACTTTTCCTCCAGCGGCTGCAAATAGCTGATTAGGTAGTAGGCCAAAACCGAGCGAGGGGCGCTCAGACACTGCGCACACACATAACTTTTCACGAACTGCCAAATCTGAGACGTAGATACATGGACACATTATGGGATTGCCGAGCAGATTCCGAGAGACGGCGAGGGTGGCGCACTTGCCTGCTGCTAACGCACACAGTCCCCCTTGTTGCAAAATGAGGACACCCTCTACTTTCGACCGCAGGTCCAGAAAAACCTCCGGTTCCGTCACAAATATCGCCACATCCCTAGATGACGAACTGACAGTCCGGGGTAGAACAATTAGAGTACACGTACGAATTACCGTCTTTAATTTGACGAAAAGTCCCCCGTAACAGGTAGAGGTCGCTCGGGCATATGTATGAAGCACGAAGTAGTCCCTTTCTATTGGAGCGAGGGCCACAAAAGTATTTTTACGGGAAGGTGATTATTTCTCCGAATGACACCAAGAGGATCAAACTCGGCCCCTCTCGTGAAAAGACCCTCATCTCTTGGATGTTTCAGCCTTGCCGATCGTTTTGCGCCCATGCCAATGCCATGCCCAGCCTGGCCCAGCTGGCGTTTCTCCATGCCATCCGTCATTCCCCTCGACTTCGTTCGTTTTGAACCTGTTAATCGCAATGCCATGAGCTAAGGCAGGAGGAACAAAAATATAATAATAGACACATAACCAGAGCCCAGTCCCATCGCCCTGGTTATCAATCTGTTTCCAAGACCTCAGAAGCACTGGGATCCCGCTTGCTGGTGAGGTAGGCATTCGCCGCTTACCCCTCACCTTCCAGGTACGAATACATGTTTTCCCCCCTCCGCTCCTACCGCAGCGAGTCAGGGGGCCCTACCGTCGTCTGAAGCTGAGTCCGTTGGTTTCGTCACGATAACATGCCGCCCCGGTTACAACTTTGATCCCGGGCTGGCCGGCCGTCCCATCAAGAGTAGAGTTCTGCAGAATCCGAAACTCGCTCAACTTTTTACAGTTTCTATCCCACAATCATCGCCCTCATAATAAATAGCTGTGAGCTCATCACATAATATTGATACTCACACTCTATTGGCCGGCACGGCCCAAAAAGCGCCGTTGAGAGCACACAACGTACCTTACCTAGCACAGGTAGTGTCTGGTATTTTATCTGGCATTCCCGCTAGTATTCACGTAGTTAATTGCTAGTCAACTTTAGCTCAAAGCAAATGTAGCCGCTCAAATCCAAGACCCTAGGTATAAATAATCCTTTAGTACGGAGTGGGAGATCATGTCTTTCGCAAGAATGGTATGGAACCACCAACTCAACCACAGCATAGCATGACATGGCATAGCACTAAGAAAACAAATAGAGCGTCACAACACGTCACTGACAAGAGCATGTGGTCTGCTGAATGGTAAGCTCTGCGAGAGTCATGTCATGCGGACGTGGTTCGCGCCTTTCATCCCAATCCTGACAACAATTTCACCCTTGAGATAAGCAGAGATAACGAACATGGCTCATCATTTATATCAACATCATAAACATGGACACATGGACACCACCGGAACAGCATTTGGTATCCGGTATACCCCGTGTGATGATCCACCTCCATCTATGCACCTGACCAGATTCCCATGCCACGACTTTGATCTGAATCGCTATGCATTCACTTGCTCATCTATGATGGAAGTCCCCAACAACATGCACGCTATGCCATACCCATACACCATACTCCATTCATCTGCACTTTCCTGCCCTCATCCCACTTGCTTCACATAATCAACCAACGTAGCGGGAAGGAGGGGGGGGGGGGGGGGGGGCTCCCATTGTACTTAGTACAAGGCTTCTCGGAACATCCGGTACAAAGCCGCTTGAAGCACCCTGACCAAAGTGCTGCACGGAAAATATCCCTAGCTCTTACGCCGCACCATGTACTGGTTCTCAGATCTTGCCTGCAAGCGGGCGCGTTTGGTCTTGGAACTCTTTCCATAGACCCAAATATCCGCTGCCCTTGACCGAAACTGAACCACTGGACCGCCGAGGCCGAGAATCCGCAAGTCCTGAGCACCGTAGCTCCGTGGACGAGTCACTGGTGGGCGAGGAGTCGCGGTCTCCTAGGCATCCGGACTTTCTCGCTGTTGCTCATGTTCATCCCCAACATGGATCTCCGCCACCTGCTCGCTCGCCTGGTCATCGCCGAGGTCGGCTGGCACGGTGTGTACTTGCTGCTCCCAAACTTCCACCGCATGTCGGTTTATAAAGTCCCGTCCGTCCCGCGGGATCGGAGCAGGGGGTTCCTCGAACGCCGAGAAGTCGTCCTGCGCTCCATCCGGCCCCATAAACTCGGAGCTTGGTTCCGTTAGGAGCATCGGCTCCATATCGCCATTATCTGACGCAAAGGGGTCACCGGCGGCTGAAGAACTGTCACCCTGCGCAACATCGCTTGCTACGTCATCGTCGGCTGCAGGGACGGGGTCCCTTTCCAGGCCGCCAAAGTCCCAACCCGTCGCAATGACCGAAGTCATACCTTGCATACCGGGTCCAGCATTGTCAAAGTCGGGCAGGTCGATGGCTTCATCCTCGCCATCAGCCTCAATGCTGTTGCGTAGGGTGTTATCCCAGGGGTGTTGCGTCCCCATCTCGGTATCATCGTCAGCCTCGCCAACCTGGCCGAGACTCGCCTGGTATGTTGGTAGGTTGGGGTCAGAGATAGCGCTAGAATGGCTAACCTGGCCGCCACGGCCGCTAGCCGAACCAAGATTTCCTCGAGGGAGAGTTAGATCTGCTCCTGTCAAAGCGCTCGGCGATCCACGAAGGGAGGAGCCTTGGCCGAGACGCTGACCTTCCCCCGAGTCCAACAATGTGTCTTCATCGGCGGAGTGCATTGTGTTGTAGCGATTGATGATATCTTGGAATCTTAGGCCACCCAAGGGAATCTCTGAACGGCGGCGATAAAATAGCAGGTAGGCGCCGGGGCCGACGACTTTGGAAGTGTCCTTTTGTCTGGAGACTGAGGCATCTACACCATGTTAGTTAGATTGACTGCCATCCAATACCAAATCAACGAAACTTACCATTGTATTCATACCACTCGCTATCGACGAAATTCTTGGCGAATGCTGTATAATGCCCGCCACCAAGGCCGCCCCAATGATTGTCGACTGCAATCAGGTCGAAGATCTCTTGCTTTCCGTCCTCCTTGTCGAGGACGCGCTGGGTCAAATCCAGATCCTCTACAGGAAAATCGACGAGGATGTCCAGTTTGTCCCTTCGCCAGCCGCTGGAACTAAACCGCTTCAGGTGAACCACAAGGATGTCCGGAGTCTTCCAAAGGTCAAACTTCTTGCTAGCCCTGCGATGCTCCTTGCAACGGGGACAGTACCAGGTGTCTTGTTCAGAGAGAATTTCCTCCTTCTCAAATTCGGCAAGGCAGTCATCCAAGCTGATGCCGTTCTTCCTCCGCAGTTGTCGCTGCTTCCTCTTGAGCTCCAGCTGTGGGTCATCCAAGACTGGGGGCTTCGAGCTCCACTTCTTCATGCCTTGCATGTCCGTAGGGGACGTGCCCTCGTAAAGAAGCTCGTAAGCTGCCTCAGACCAGTCAACAACAATACCTTCGCCCAGCCGTATCAGTGGCCCATTGTCGGGAGTAGCGGGATACTCGAAATCCACTAGCTCGGAACCGTCTTCAGCCGATTGTTGCGCGTGGGCGGCCCGCTGTTGCTTTGCGAGTCGCTTCTTGCCCTTTTTGCCATAATTCTTGTACGACTTCATCTTCTCGTTCTTGCCTCGGGCGGCCGCTGGGCCTTTCCGACCTAGTCCGCTGGTTCGATTTGGTATGTTCTAGACGTCGGCAGTTAGCCTTTGTTGCATTTCAAGAATAACAGCACTCGAGCCCGCTTACCCTAACTTTTGGAAAATCAGAATCCTCCTCGCTCGATTCATCAGCCATCCTGGTTTGAATATTGAGTGGTTGTGCTGCCGACGTTCCCTCACTACCGCTCTCCTCTGAGCCATCCCAAGGCGTTGGACTACGCATTTCGGTATCCGAAACCACCGTCTTAGGTTGTCTTGTACTGAGTCGATGCAGAATGGTGTCATCTTGGACTGACTGCCAGCCAGTAGGTATCATCACACCATTCTCAGCAAAGTAATTCAGCTCGAACATGCTTTGAAAAGTTGGTTCAAGGAACTGAAGAGGGTCAATCCACTTGGGCCTTCGCCGATTGAACTGCTTCAACAAGAGAGGATATCTTTTTCGTATGTTAGTACATGCGTAAATGCATCATGTAAACCTAAAACTCACTGTGTAGTAGTCCCTTTGGTGACAGGGGCAAGTTTCTGTTTATTGGAGGCGTCGCTCATTGTGACATCCACGATATCTTCTTCGCCCTCGACTGACTTGGCAATGATCTTTGCGTCACCGGCGGAGTCGACATCTGACGTATTGTTCACCATCTCGGGATCGGTTGTCTCGGCAGTATCTGTCTCGTCTTCGGCAATTGCTGCCCAGGTTGTAAATGTAGCTACCTTTTCCAAGATCTTTCGACGGATTATGTCTTCACTGCGAGCTTCTTCGGGCGTCAGAACAATGAAATGTGGCGGAGGGAGCTCTCCCGACACAGCCTTGTTTCGCGAGGGACGCGGCTTTTTGTCAGGGTCGTCTGGATTGATCCGGTGAAGGACTGGGACGAGCAGGCGTTCCGCGATGGGGTCCTCCCAGGGAGGAGTCGGCTCTTGATCACCGTCAGATAACAGCGATCGATAAACATGCTTCTTGGGCTTCTTCGCTGCGGAAGTGTTGGTAGGGCATGCCTCAACCTCATGTACCGCCGGCACATCGCTGCTCTGAATTTCCTCTGAGACGGACGACATTTCGTCATAGAACTTGAAGAACTTGTCACGGAATTCTTCTGCAGCAACCAGGCGCTCAACAGGTACACCCACACGTGCGGATATGAACTGTTTAAGGGACCGTATGCTGCTGTTCTTGTCTATGTCGACGGAGATTTCTACCGCAGCATCGTTGAGAGGGACGAACTTGACGGTTCGACTCCACATGCTGGCAATCGGAAGAGGCAGTGTGAGATTGTTGAAAGGATCAAACGTAATGCTGACCTTGTCGCAAACCGGGCAGACCAACGTCGACTTGTACATTCCCGTAAAGAGATCCGCGATAACCGAGTCGTCGCGTTTTTTCGTAATTTCCCAGACCTTCCCTGCCATCTCCCGTATCGCAGCCGGGTTGTTGATCATGTCATCTGTCGAGTCTGGCTTCTCAATATAGGGCTTCTTTTTTATGCGGTTGAGGTCTTCTTGAAGGCCATCCAGCAAAAAGCCCAAAAACTCCTGGGAGTCCTGCTGGCCAAACCCGGAGAACGCCGGCGCATACCGCCCTATAATACTTTTGAAGTGGCGAGGCTGAACGGAATTCGGTGGAGGGTCCTTGTAAATATCTTCAAGAAGCTTGCCGTACGCCATCGCCACATCACCGTTGTGTGACAGCGGATTGTCCGAATTGATTTCCTTCTTCGCTTCCTGGGTCAAGAAATACTTCGTAAGCTCTTCGACGCTTCTCACACACTGCAGCGCAGAGTTCATATAGCACGTGTTGCCCAGATTCTGAAGACCACAACAGCCGATGGTGCGTCCGGACTTTTGCTGTGCGCGGCCACGGGTGAGCGGCCCCTGTAGAGCCGGACTGCTCCGCCCACTGGCATTGGCACGATTTTGTGTAGCCAGGCTGCTAGAACTCCCTCTCGTTGCCAGTGCTTTGTCCTTGAGGCTACTTCCCTTGTAGGTGGATACGTAATTCTCCTTATCGATGGACTCATCGATGACAAGGATCTCATCAACGGTCAAGCTGACCAGCGATAGACTCTTCTTGCCATTGTATTTAGCATTGAGTGTTGTGTCATCAGCCTCGATAATTGCGCGGCCTACGTCTCTCTCGAGCCTCAAGAACGTCTCCACATCAACAAGCATCTCTGGCCAAGCACCTGAGGAGGGAAGGGGTCCGGCAATGGTTTCTGGAGTGTGGCGTGGTGAGTCGGGAGGAGTTTTAATACCAGGAGATTGCACTGCCGACTCTGACAGCTCTATAGGCTCGGCTGTAGGAAGTGTCTGCAGTACTCTCCAGATACGGACTTTCCGGTCTTCTTGCACACCAGCCCGCTGCTTGGCCTCTTGCAGGAAGCTGTGAAATGAGCAAGATGTACTCCGAGCAAGGACAACAGGTGGAGGCTTTTTCAGCTTGAGTTCCTGCTCTATTGGAATCGGGCTTGTCGCAGACCAAAGACGGTGGATAGTGAATACCGGCGGGTAGAACTCAAACTGTATGTTAGGCAGGCTCACAGCGTCCGGTGCTGTATTGTGTGCTGTCCGGACAATTGGCAGCTGCCCAGCTGCCAAGCCATACCATGTCATCAACAAATCCCATGCCTCTTTTGGAAAGAGTTCAAAATCCCCGGCTCCCATCCCTGGCTTTAACTTGACAAACTGTTGTTCACCCGAGTCGAGAAAGATCGCTTGAATTATGTCAGAGTTGTCCACGGGCCCTAACGATGATTGTGGCGAATCTTTGCTGGCACGCTTCGCATCGGCACCGAATGCCTGAGCCTGGTTGAGCCATTGGCGGGATACGAGGTAGACAACATCTCCTTCTCTGACTGCCGTCTCGGCAAAGGCTTTCACCAAGGCCTCAATCGTCTTGACCTGTTGGTCTAGCGGGGGAACATCTGGGGCGACATGTTAACACTGGTCGGGGGCAAGGAGAGTTGAGGCAAAACAATACCATTTCTCAGGGGCAGCTCTGTCTTCATTTCGCACGCATCAGACGGGGGAGAGGTGTCCCCTTGCACAGTTCCTTGACTAGAATCCGCCGCTTCCTCAAGCTGAGCATCTGGGGCAGCAATCATGTCCACGTCCTCCGTCTGGTTGGGGGTATCCTGCTCCGGATCCATACTTGAGGCCCTTCTCTTGAGAGGAGACGAAGACCGCTGGGGAAGGTCCGCAGCGCCCCCCATCAGAGCTCGACGGGTACTACTGATGTATGGCGAATGGCTGCGGGCAGAGCGAGTGTCAGGCGGTTGTATGGTCAGCGCCGAGTCGAAGAGCTCCCCTGCGCGTTCGTTGTCGATGGAGAGATCGGCCGATGCAGCGCACGGCGAGCTCGCCGCAGATGATGCGTAGTCCGTTGCCGATAGTATGCTGTTATTTGTCTGCAATCGAGGAGGGATGCCCGACGCCGAAAGCGATTCTCCGCGAATGTAGGCGGGAGTATTGAGCCCAGAAGTCAGGGTGGTTGAAGAGAACGAGTAGGACGGGTCGGCGTCGTCTTCTTCGGTGGAGGGTAGCACCTGGTCTGAGGGGGGCTCGTTCGGGCGTTCTGCCGGGTTGTGCTCCCTTGTCGCCTGTCGGGTTATCCTGCGTTTCTTTGAAGAAGACGTGTTGAAGGTGAGCTGCTTGTGCAGCTCGAGGAACGCCGGGTCGTGGGGAGTGGAGATGGCGGAAAGCAGTGGGTGCGAGCGGAAGTGCGCCGGGTCTGGGCGAACAACCAGGTGAGCGCGGCAAAGGGGAAATCGGGACTTGGTGCCGGAATTTCCACTGCATCAGCGAAGCCGATGGAAAACAAAAGAGGGCGGCGAGGCGAAAGTCTAAGCTTGGGGTGAGGCAAGGCAAGGCGTAGGGAGGCAGGCAGGAGAGTCAGTTGCTGGGGCTGCGCATCTCCTTGTACAGGTCAGAGCAGGGTGCGCCGGGACCTGATTCCAATCAGAACTGACTGGGGAGGCAACTGCCCTTTCTGTCTTTCCTCGCGCCTTTGATTTTGCTTATTGACCAGAAGAGGATTGAGACCAGACCTAGTTCTCCGGTGTGCCTTCCGCAGCAGGGCTTTGGGCTGCGTGTCGGACACCGGCTGCGCGGTCGCTTGGTTGAAGTGCTGTGTTTAGGGTGGGCCAAAACGCTGCGAGGTGAGGTGGAGTTTCGTAACAAGAGCAGTGACTTGCACCGCACGCAGAGCTTAGGGTTGCAGGCTGATCATTTGCACACCAAATCAAAGTTCAGTGATCAAGGGCGGAGTCAGGGCTTCTCTTTTTCGCGACTTGATTGCGTCGAGCGGCGCCGTCGGGGGTGGAGGGCTGCGACTTTTGGCTCAAGGTCGATTTGAGGTAGGTTCACTCAACCTCTGGCCTTGGAGACCCACCGATGCCACCAAAAAATTCTTAGCGGCGGGTGGGTCCCACAGACTCGCCTTCACACTGACTCTGTCCGAGGCAGGTCCGTCCGTGCCCCCTCTCAGCGCCAGCGATTGAGGGACCCAATCCACTTCCGTGAGCCCCTATCATCACAACCGCATCCATCGTTATCGCGCGCTCATCACCCAGATTCAAGCCCTGTGCAAAAGGGAGTCGTCATGTTTTCGCCCACCGGGCTGGGG
>Ga0247780_1000598_pt1 | contig 32218 bp, 36 predicted proteins | sample UWRJL079202R5_FD_179927 | JGI IMG/M metagenome (GOLD analysis project Ga0247780, IMG submission 179927) | Plant litter microbial communities from Arlington Agricultural Research Station in Wisconsin, United States - UWRJ-L079-202R-5 | ecosystem: Environmental > Terrestrial > Plant litter >... | reverse complement strand
CGTGCTCCCTCCACAGACGAACAACCACCGGCCAGCCCCAAGTTGCCACCCCGTCCCGGCCTTGACATCACGCCAAACACGAATGGCTCCTCACGCTCGCTGCCGAGTTTCATGACTCTCCACGGCCGCAGCCGCAGCCAACGCCCGACCGACTCACTGCCGCCAGCCGAGCCGCAGATGGACAGCACAACAGTCTCAGAATCCGCAACCCCACTGAGCCCTCCCCCAACTTCCCTATTCCCCCCTGATCACCCAAGTCTACCTCGTATACGTATGCCAGTTGGTGATGGCACGGCTATAACCGAGGTTGCTGGCTCCCTAACCCCTGACAAGACGCACCTGACATTGCAGGAGGCACTCGAGTGGCGTGCCGGCTGGAAAGCGTATGGGCAGGTGAAGTCCACAACCACTGCCTCGACCGCCACCATCGCCCCTGATACAAAAAGCACGCCTGCTAGCAGCAACACCGCCGCCCCGGATGACGGAAACTCAGTTCCCCGCAGCACAACACCAATACCGCTATCCGAATCCCCTGCCAAGAGTATGAATCTCGATCCCGATACGCATCAGCTAATCCGCAGCCTGCACGCTACCCTCCAAGGACGAGACCACATCTTCGTTGTCGACACGTCGCGCACCATGCGCCAGCACAAGGCCGACGTGGAGCGTGCGTTCACGGCACTCAGCTACCTCGTCAAACAGACAGATCTGAACAGGGGCGCGGGTGGGGTTTGGCTGGTGCTAGGCTCCTCCTCAGGGGTGGCCGGCAGCACGTCGGCCGTATACCACGGCACTAAGACGAGCAAACTTCTTGCTGAACTGGAGAAGTGCAGATACGACAAGATTGAGGGCGTCATGGAGGACGAGTTTGCCAACTTCATCCAGGGGGAGATCCTCCCCCGGTTGCCCTTGACGCTCTCTCCCCCACTGCAGCGCGAGGGTGTCGCTGCGTCTGGCAGTGTTAGTGGTGGTGCGGCCAGCGGCGGGAGAGGGAGGAAAAAAGTGCCCAATCCACTAAGCATTATAGTCCTAACCGATGGCCAGTGGGGAACGGGGCCGGACGGGGCCGGCATGCAGAATCCGATTCGGAGGCTGATCGAGACGGTCAAGGAGCAGAGATTGAAGCGCACCCAAGTTATGGTGCAGTTTCTCCGATTTGGCGACAATGCAGATGGCATCAGGCATTTGCGGTACTTGGTGGACTTTGGGAGGACGAATGAGTGGTAAGTGCCGTTCCAGCACTCGGTGCGATGACCTTGCAAAGTGGCTAATTCGAGATATCTCATAGCGACATTATCGACACGCGACCTGTTACTGGTAACGTCTGTGAAATGTTGATTGGAAGTGTGAGCGGTGGCCGAGACCATCTTGATGGCTAACCAGCGGGCTGTATTTCGTGTAAACTTCTGATACTGGGGAGGTTTGATAGGATAAACCTGCAAGCCCTGTATTTTGGGCCCGTTTAACCTCTGTGTTTCGCGTTTCTACGAAGGCTTGGGCCAAAAGAAAGTGTCTCTCTTCTCCCTGCAAAAGCATGTTGTTGAAATCCGTACACAGTTCTATACTGGATGAGTAAGGCTTGGTGTTACCACATTCTAGGCCTTAACGGCATTGAAAAAGACCCTTAAAGAATGCAGGTAGGCCCTTTTGGAATAGGAGATAGCCTTCCATACCTACAACATGGGCCGTCTTAACAGTAAGAAAGCGTATTTCGCATTGGCTATGGGGACCCTTTCTTTTGGCCCGAGCCTTCGTAGTCGACGAACATTTGTGACACTTCCGCAATAATGGGATCGGCGAACAGTTCAGTTTCCATTTCAGCAGACATTGCTTTCATTCCTAAGCTCCATGTACGAAACTTCTGAGCAGCCTTACAGGGTCCTACCGCTCTTAACTTCAGGCATACCTCCTGGCTCAATCGAAGACACAAGTCTCCGACAGATATTTTACCTAGGTACCAACCTCTTAAAAAGGATAAGGTGAAAGGTGCCACCAAAACCCGTCCCTCCACTAGGTACCTAGTGTTTACGCCGCTTCTCCTGTATCGTGACCTCGGTGTTGGACTCGGACCCCCGATAGTCGTCAGAGGAGACAGCCATCGCTCAGCCACCCTGCCAGGACCGGGCCACCATGTCACCCTTGCTCGTGATCGTAACAACAGCGGTGCCCTCGGTTGAGGTGATTTTGGTGGAGGTCAATTCTCCGCTGGAGTTCTGTGGCTGTCAGCGTTCATCCTTCTGCCGCTTAAGGCTTTTCGTTAAGTAACTGAAATGATAGATGGGGACAGGTGGGACGCACCCTGGTGGTGGTGGTGGTGGTGACCTCTTGCTATGAGCCGCCTGACGACAATTTTGAAACGATGGAGGCTCCGATTTGGGCTCCTGTCAAGACCAGACCAGCAATCTCGAAGCCGCTCATGGTGGGAGAAGTAGATTGTTGTTGCTCTGAAGTGAGGGTATTTTCTGCTGAGTGGGTAAGCAGGCGAAAGGTAGCGGGGGATGTCAGGTATGAACGGGCAACATTCCAGCCAAAGCTGAGCATGGCATGTGGGAGACTTTATACCCACTGCTCCCACCCAAACACCAGTTTCGTCTCGCGTTGTGGACCAAGTTCTGCTATCGCCCTTCCTGAGTTCCGTGTCATGATAGGCGAGAGAGCTGCTCGCCTCACTTTTGGTCTGCTTGATGTAGCACGGTCCCTAGCAGGAGTGAAATCCAATGGCGTCCCGGAACAATTCCTATGGAGGAGCACCACCGCCGACGGGAGGCTACTCGCCACCAGCATCAGCATGCGCATGTCGTGGGCGGCGAGGAGACAGACGAGCATTGCAGAGGATATGGCCTACTGCCTGATTGGTCTATTCGATGTGAAAATGCCACTCCTGTACGGAGAAGGGGGCGAAAGAGCCTTCACCAGACTCCAGGAAGAAATCATGAAGACGTCGACGGATCAAACCATATTCGCTTGGGGATACGGGATGCCGCTGAAAGCTGAACACGCCGGCCTTCCGTTCCACAGGCTGCTGGCCCTGTGCCCAAAATACTTTGCCCACGCCGCCAAGCTTGAGAATTAATCATTTAGTGGGCGTTTTGATTTCAATCATTGGCAATTCACCAACAGGGGACTACTTATCCCGCTCCCCTTTATCCCACAACGTTCCGTTGATAAGAGCGACGATTTCTACTGTGACAACCTATATAGGGTGATGTGGCCTTTACAGGGCTAAGGATTCCTTTTTCCATCGTGCGACATTTACCCCGTTAGCTTGACACAATATATCGCCCTTCTCGAGTGTCAAGAAATTCGGTATCCTAACCCTTTCCGGAAGGAAAAGCACCGGATTGGTCTTCACGTCGAGATTCAAAGCCTTGACGATATCGACGCTGACGGCAACCTAAAGCACGACATTGTCATCTCGAAGCTACAGACCAGTCGTCCTTTTTTGGTTCCCGAAGAAGTGTTTGACAGGCTCCAGCAGACCCCATATCGACGTGTGGCGATACCACGTTTAAACGAGCGTCAATTGGAACCGCGTGATTTGATTTATACAAGCAATGACGGTTTCCAAATCCTCTTGGAAAGCGAACGTGGCAATTGGTGGTAGTGGGATTTGATGGAACTTTTGCCCACTCCCAGGCGTCTTGAAATCTTCAGCGGCGACGGGACAGCTAACAACGCACAATATCACCAGCACATCAACGTCACGCTCTGGCCTTGGACCTCGCTCCGCATTGATGAGAGATGAGGGGTCCATCACGGTCCTTCGGATTGTGGGCCAGGTAGATTTCACGCTTGTGGTTCGTTGCTTGAGCCGTGGCGGAGATTTCATGCGCGAGGTAGCCTTGCTTAGACCGGTCACGGACGAGCATGGCGGGACCCTGACACCAATGGACGAGTTGACAGCCATCCTTGCGGGTGATATTAGTCCATATCTGCACGTTGTCAAGGGCCACGACTGGCAATGCCGAGAGGCCATAAATCTAACGTTACCAGACGGACGATTGAGTGTCCTAGCAACATGGGGGGACCCGACCCTATCCGGCACGGGTTCAAGCCACGGGGTCGACAGCTTCGGCAACCCGGTCTCCCAGCTCAGGATTGTGGTGACCGATGTCCGGCCACTTGGCGATGAGGAAAGCACTAGCAACCGTTTGTGTTGAACGCAGGTATTTTTTTTTGAACAAGCTAGAACTATGACATGGCCAACACGTGCCAAAGATATAAATAGGCAACTCAACGCTGACCGCATCCTCGATGACCTTTCGCCACTGTTCGAGATATTTTGAGGCAGACTTCGAACACGAGTATAGGGGCAACCCCATGCTGTGAGGCAGCCTGGGCCGATACTCGGATGGGGACTGCGGTGGTTCAAGCCGCTTGAGCATACATTTATATCAACTCAAACACGCTGGATGGATCCCGTGGTGGCAAGTGCGCACGGAATGAATTGATTCGGTATTGCTTTGGGGTGGAAGGATCTTGACAATAAACTTTTCCATATGGGATGGGGATCCACATGGGACGGGCTCGAAGTGGGTTATGAAAAGGACCGAACCAGTCTGCACCTTCAGCCATACCTACTGAGAACGGAGGATACGCAGCACTAATCTTCAAGTGAGCGCACGAGGCGAAGGACTCGAGGAAGGAAACGTTCAAATCCCGCGACCACTGCTGCCTGTCAAGAAGTTTCAGGCACAAAACTCGGTTGGACCCGCATACCAGGTGGTGATAGCGGTTTCTAGCCTACCGCATTGACTGATGGCCGACTGTAAAGCTTGGAGGTGGATTTATCTCCACCTTCTGGACCCTGCAACTCTCGCCAATTTTCCCCCTTTGAGTCCCGCAGTCCATCAAAACTGTCAGGATTCCGGCGCAGCACGTGCGTCCCACTGCTACCGTGTCGGGGAGCCTCCAAACAAACGGACCGTGATATAAATCAGCTCAGAGTAAATTGGTCTAAATATGTGAACGCATTGGGACTGACTAAACACGTGCGAAGGAACCCCGATCTTGATCTGAATGCGGTCCTTCGTATAGCTGCTAGTGAGGTGACATCTTGGTTAACATCACATCGACGACGAGGTACAAATAGCTGCTCTCAGCCAGGTGCTGAATAGCTTTAGAATCATCAGCATCATTAACACCATCAACCAGCCTTGTCATATCACCAAACCTTCAACCTTCCCGCAGCACCTCAACCTCAGTCAAGATGAAGTTCACCACCTCCACCCAGTCCATCGCCGCGGCAGCCGTCTTGTTCCTGCAGTTCGCCGATGCCGTAAGACTTGCCCCTTTCCCTCTCATCTCTCACAAACTAACACTACTCCCTCCAGAAACCCGCCACGGCCCTCAGCCCCGTCTTCGGCTGGCAATACGAGCTCGACACTTCGCACCCATCATCACTTCCCAAGAAGAGATCTACACTATCGGCGACGCCTACAACAACACTGTGGGAATCGAGCTTGTCGGCGACACCATGATGATGATCGACATGCTGAGCAAGAAGCAAGTGGCCACCATGGCCGGCCCCATCGACGCCTGGGCCCGCGTCGCCTACCCCAGTAAGGAGGTCATTGCCGACGCTGCGCTCGTGGCCGAGATGAAGAGCGAGCTGGTAGGATTTCTCGATGGGGTTCGTGCTGGAACTTCGGTGGAGGATTCGTTGGCCAAGCGGTTGATGGCGAAGGCCTCTGGTGTGGAGAATGCGGTGGAAAAGAGGGACGCTTGCTCTTGCCCGGTCCTCCCGATCACTGTTTGTTGTTGTTTTGCAAGGGGATTTGCGTCCTCTTTGCTTGCACTGGTGGAAAATGATAGGTACCTTAGTTAGATTCATGAATCTTGAAATGGCACAGCTCAGGCCGTTGACCACAATAGTAGGAATGTCACAGCTCCTTACCTGCCTTCCTTTGTCGTGTGCTCCGCATTGGGTATGCTCGGGGTTGGGTCTCTTCATTTACTCCCTAGGCGGTCTCGGCGAATTACACACACCAGCGTCTGAGGGAACTTCTGGATACAGATTTGTATACCTAACGACCTATTATGACTTGACAGTCAACAAACCACCCTTCCTTCACCACCCTTCCTTCACACCCTCAATATCCCCCCTTCAACCCCAACTTCAAACAAGACGCGAATTCTCCCCTTCCCCGCCACTCACTTCGGCGCATCCGTCAACGGCACATACCTCACCCCAAACAACTTCGTCCTCTCCACCCTCCCCTCCCCATCCTTATCCACACACCAAATATGCTGACTCCAGCCGCCCTTCTCATCGTCCACCGGAATAAACATCCTCCCCGGGCTCCTCAACTGCTTCAGCAGCTCCTCATGCACCTCCGCCGCGCTCGCGCCCACATGAATAGCATCCCACCCCTCCCCTTCCTCCCCCGGCTCTTCCCACCCCTTCCGCCCATCCCCAACCTTAAATCTCACGCGTCCACTCCCCAGCAGCGCCCTGCCTTCAGCAGACTTCCCCATGTTTTTCTCTCCTAGGTCGCGTAGGGGCGCGATGTGCTCCACGCCTACGACAGTGCCGGACTCGCCTACCAACTCGGCCAGCACGTGCGTGAGATAGCCGGAGCCGGAGCCGATGTCGAGGACGCGGGGCGCCGGGCGGGATTCGGAGGGGGTGATGAAGGGGAGGAGTTTCTCGACGGCGGCGGCGTGCATGTGCGGGGCGGAAATAGTGGCGCTGTGGCCGATGGATTGGGGGCGGTCATCGTAGGGGGAGGAGGGGGCGTAGTGTGCGCGGTCGACCTGGGGGTGTTAATAAGGGTTGATGGTTGCGATAAGGAGAGGGGGAATACCTTGAGGAAGGCGTCCTTGACCGAGGGGGTTTTGATTAGGCCATTGCGATATAGGTTCTCGATTAGATCCCGATTGGAAGCGCCGGAGCTGCGCCAGGCCATTGTGACGATCTCCGAGAGGGAGCTGTGATAGCGGGGGAGTGGGGTGGTATGACCGGGACAGGCGCTGCGGAGGAGGGCGAGTCGGAGAGGAATGCTGTGCCGAAAAGCGGAGGAGCGGAGGGAATAGGGGCGTCTAGTCGCCACCGCTGTGAGCTCTGACCTACCACGGGGGCTTGGGTGAGTATCTGGGTTGGGTGCGAGATCTTAGGTATCAGCGGAGCTCGGCGTTCTTGCGCGATGGAGACTAATTGTCAACGGCTAGAGGCGTTTGACCGAGGAAGCTTGCTTGCGAGTCGAAAGTCCGCATAGGAAATCCGCCATCAATTTATCCGCTGCAAAATCAGAAATGCATGACTGGAATAACAAAGAATGGTGGGGTGAGGATGGGTTGACATCGCGTGATGTAATTGTTTGCCGTGCCGTTTGGCAATCGCAACTGCCCCGCACGAGATTGCCCCTCATCTAACGGGTTGAATGAGACCATGGCTCGGCATCATGTCCTCTACATCATCGAGATCGCAGATGACATGGACTAAAGAATCACACTGTGGCAAATGCGAATATTTTGCTGTTGCGGTGGACGCAACTCTGCAAACACTGGTGACAGATGCCGAGGCACAACGTACATCGTCAAAATGAACGATATGCTAGCCAAGTGCAAAAGCCAGGTGGAATAGGAACAACTCGTCTAAAACCACAGCCCGATACGCCTTATACATGCCTATTCTGTTACCCGCGACATGGCCAACACGCTCTATACCACTGTCTCTGATCTCTCGCCCACGGCAATAATCGGCACGCCGAGCCCTCGGTCCGGGCTTTGCAACACCAACTGCTCGTGCCTTCGAGCCTTGAAGTAGTCGCTCACAGCCCTAATAAGAATGAACCACCCTACAATCATCATGATATATGCCACCCAGTCGCTACCTGACACATCCGAAATTCCCCCATTTCCGTTGTCGCCTTGGACCGTGTCGGGGTTGAAGTCGTGTGAGTTCGGATCTTGGGGGAGAGCGAAGCCATCTCCCCCCGGGTCTGAGCCCATACCAGCGGCGCCTGAGCCGGCGCCTGGGTTCGATGTGTCCTTCATGTAGAATCCGTATCTGATGAGCGTCATGCCAAGGCCCGCGCGTGACCCGTTCTTTGCCGCGTGCGTCGAGTGGAGGAGATATGTGAGAAGGAAGCCGACAATGTGGAAGGACACGGAGATCATGCCGTTCCAGATGAAGCTGAAGAAAGACCCAACCGGCATTCCGTCAATGTAGACCTCGTCTGACCCGCCCAGACCAGGTGCAAGAATCGTCGTCTCCCAGTATGGGGGCGCTGCGTCGGCGGCGGCTTGTTCGTACGACTAGACAGGTCATGTTAGCACATGTTCTAAGGACAAAGCAACGTGAACTGTCTCAACATACTGGAGGCATCTCCTCCTTTTCCTCGCCGTTCAGGTCTGGCTTTGCGTTCAGGTTGGAAAAGACTCCATCAGACTGGATGCCGCCTCCATAGACCCTGCCTCGTGCTGGTCCAGCAGCGGGAGCGGACGTCGTGGGCGGCGCTTGCGGTTGCGGCGCCGGCCTCCTGGTGGGCTGTAACCGGTATTCCGTGTCGTCTTGTGTTGCGCCGCCAAGCGTGGTGGATGAATTGCCGCGCACTAGCCTCTGCGTGTCGTCCGCGTCGTCGTCGCTATCGTCGCCATCGGTATCGAAAGCATCGGCAAGGTCGGAATTGACGGGGGCGCGTGGCATTATTGATGATGCCCTCGAATGGAATGACGGAGGTGGGGAGTTAGGGATCGGTTGCGTCGGCCTTGGCACATCGTCGGTCGGGGACTCCAAGTAGTCCTCATCGTGGACGTTCACCTGCATGAGTAGTTAGTTAATGCGATCAAGTCGCTCCGGAAGTGCTCCGCGCATTATCGTACCCGTTCGTAACCACCCGACATTGCGAAGGTTGCGGAATATGTAGCGTTGGTGATTCGTGTTTCACCGGGCGCCCCTTGTTCAATCGGTCCTGGTCAGGAGAAAGTTGTCGGTGGCGCTGCGGCCAGAAATGGTGCGCTCGACGCGTTCGGTAAAATGGAGAAATTACAATAGGAAAGAGTCAAAAAGGAAGCAAGGAGAGGCGAAGAAGAAGGGAGCGAATGAGCCTCGTCAGCAGGCAGGTGGACGACGACGGAGGGTTGATGAAGGGAAAGATACCGCCACAGCCGATCGCTGTCACCAGATGACAGGAAGCGGCTGACGAACGAAACTTGGCAACTGGAAGTCAGTGGAGCCGGGCGGAAACGCGGCCACGGCGCTAAACCAGGAACGCTAACCTTAATTTGGAAGGTGTGGCTTGGCTTTCAATTGTGGCTTGTGACTTCGAGATTGCTTCGATGACGATCACGAAAATGGAGCTCAATGCAACGAACGAATTGAGGATCCGCAAATCACCGCAAATATGGCCAGCGCAGCAAGATCCGTATGTCAACCGCATCACTTCCCCTCGTATGTGTGCTAACACATTGTTGAAACAGGCGCTCGCTCCCCGCATCCAGCGCGCCATCGAGCGATGGCCATACGATGCGCTCCGACCCGACTGCCAGTTCCAGGAGGCCTTAGCCAAGCGTCTCGCGGCTGGGAACATTGCGCCCCCGGGTGTGAGCTTCTCTAACCAGGCTGCAAAGCAGGCCGCGGAGTTGAAGCAGGCCAATGCGATCGATGCGCTTCTCGGAGACAGGTTCAAATTCAAGGTCAGTGGCCACACTCCCAAGCGGAAACAGGAAGTTGACATTGGAACACAGTACCCGATCAGCAAGCGAACGCTGGAACCGAAGACGAATCCTGCATACTTCAAGGATCTCATTGCTGAGCTCGAGGCAGCCCCGACTCGAAGCTGGCTGGTGCGAATAAAAAATAAGCTGACGGGCATGATCCGCTTGAAGTAGCGTGACCGACGGGCTGTCATGATATTGTACGATAGGAACATACCTGCATCGATTGGCGTTACGGGGAAGGTTGTACATTATACGAGGGACGGAAACTCTTGCAGACAGGTGAGAAACAGGCGTAGGGAGCAATCCCTAATCACTCAACTGGGGATTTTGATCATCAACCCCATCGAAGGATTCAGGCACTTGATACGAGCTGTGATAGTTCAAGACACAGTTCAACCCCACCAACAGTCATGGACTGTGGTCGTAATCACATCCAATTTCACCCATCAGGTTGCTGGCGTGGGTATATACATGCGCAACATGCAAGGCCGTCCCTTTTACCCCTATATGTACTTCCTCTCCGGGTCAAGCTTATCGAACATCTCCATGCTCTTCTCGTACATCGTAAAGACGATACCACCACTCATTATCAATCTCGCCAACCTCGGCAGCGCGCCGCTCCAGAACGTCAGGATGCCCTCCTGCTTAAAGATGATGGTCGCACACCGGAACGAGTTGCCGTAGAGCTGTCGGGCTTCGATACTCTGCATGCGCGTCTTGACTGTGTCGAGCGGTTGCGTCACATAAACAGTGATGAGACCAGCAATGCCTCCCATCGCAAAAGTACCCATCGCGCCCAGCTTCTCCCCAGGCGCTGTGTAGCCCTCCGCCAGCTGCTTCAGCGCATTGTAAACCGAGAAACGCGTAGCACTGTTGGCGGCCTGGCGCGCCGTCGTGGGCACGAATCCCTGGAAGAAGCCGCGGATGCCGCGCTCGCGCGCAATGATGGGTACGGCGTGGAGGAAGCCACGGAGGCGGGGCTTGGCAAGTTTGCGGTCGTCGATGCTAGGCGAGCGGACAGCCTCGGTTAGCCATTTCACTGGCGCACGGTGAACGAAAAAGGGGGAAAACATACAGTGTCGTCTTGATGCTCTCGGTCGGCGTGACTGCGAGCAGCGACTCTGTGACACCGGCGCCGAAGCCCGCGAGCACGGTCCGAGGACCGGAGAGCTTGCCTTCGGAATCGGCGAGCATTGTTTTGTACTGGTCAAAAGCGACGAATCCTGTGAATTGTCTTAGCCGCTGCGCTCACTCTGTGCGTGTCCCTAGGGGTCTCATACGGATTCCCGCCTTGAGCGAGTTGCCAATGATCAATGTCGTGCACCCGGCATACCACTGCGAGCCGAATGGCGGCCATGGCAGTTTCTCACCCGCGGCTAACCTGCGGTTGAGCTGTGTTCGTGTCTTCGCAACTGATGGCGCAGTTTGTCAGAGTTCGGGACGCAAACGGAAGGTCAATTGATCGCGAGCGACGACGTACACTCGGCTGGATAGGTAATGGCTGGGACACGGACAGGGGGTTAGCAGTGTCAGCGGCCGTGGGTGGTTCAGAGCTCACCAATTTCAACAGCGCCAGCCGTTGAGCCAGCGAGGATAGATCGCAAGGCGCTCGGCCCCTTCAACGCCGGGTGCGAATCGTCTTTCGGCGCGGTGGACGACATGCTTGCGACGTAAGGGGCCCCGGTGTCGGGAATGGAGTCATGGATGGAGCTCTACTTTTTCGGTGATGCAATCGGAGGACGGAGTCAAGCATAATGCAAGGAAGTGGGGTCGTGCAGGGTTAGGGTTCTTTTACCGTTGACTCCGAGTGCCGGCTTCCACCTGCCCTCAAACGTCTGCTTGCACCGCAACAGAATCTTTGCCCCACAGCAGCACGACTCGATTCCTGCACTGCCATGGTTGCGGCATGGCCCAACTTCTATCCTGAAGACTTCGAGGTCCCGCCATCTCAAGGGCGGCCTCAACCTACTCGCGAAATGAACAGCCCTCCCGAGTGACTTCGCCATTGACGCGATACGCCATCCGCTGCGACTTTTTGCGCCTCGTGGAGATTACCTGACCAAGTATGCGCTCCGGGGGAACGCTGGGGCCGATTCCAGTACGCAGCACATCAGGCAACATCCCAGACACGCTTGCTCCCAACTTCCATTCTGGGGCTTCGCTCAAGCTTGAAGTTGGCGGGTGTCGACCTCCCCGATTGGTGATAGCGGTTAAATGCCCCTCGGTGGCACAGCGTAACATTCGGCCATTTGGATGGTAGACATAAAAGTCTGGCTTGCTCCCGGCCTCAATGGACGATCGGGACCAACAGCGGTCAACTTGAAATAAACGGACAATACTTGCGCCTGCCTTCGCCTAACATGCCCAAACGAAGAGCCCAAGACATTTCCAAAGATGAGCTGACCCCGCAGTCCAAACTCAAGCTTAACAGCGGGTACGAAATGCCCCTGTTGGGATTCGGTGTAAGTATGTTGGTATCGGCATAACTTCTTCGAGATGTACTGATTTACGTCAGGTTTGGTCCATGTAAGATGCCACTTATGTCAAACATCACCTCTCTGCTGATCAAGGCATCCAGTGCCCCATCCCAGACTGCGCAGGCGTGCAAGCACGCATTGGAAGCCGGATATCGACTTGTAACTGTGCCCGTACTACGTATGCTGCTGTTCACGGGATTTCTCACATTCGTTGACAGATCGATACCGCCGCCGTCTACAAAAACGAAACCGAGTGTGGAGCAGCCATCGCCACTGCCCTTAAAGCCGGGACCGTCAAGCGCGAGGATGTTTTCCTAACAACCAAAGTATCAACACCACTGGCAGGCTACGAGGGAACCAAGAAATCCATCGCAGCCTCTCTGGAGAAACTCGGGCTCGAATACATTGATCTCGTCCTCCTTCATGGCCCATATGGTGGCTCCGATAGGCGAAAGGGCTCGTGGAAGGCTCTCGTCGAGGCCGTCGACGAACGCAAAGTCCGCAGCATCGGCGTCAGCAACTACAGGATCCAGCACCTCGACCAGCTCGAGGTCCACATCAAGGAGCTCCAGGCCGAGCGCGGCGGTAAGGCTGACGCGGGTGGAATCATCTCCCTTGGCCAATGGGAAGCCCATCCGTGGTGCGTGCGCGACGACATCGAAGTCTGGTGTCGCAAGCGGAACATTGTTTTCGAGGCGTACAGTCCTCTTGCGCGCGGATTCCGAATGAAGGACAAGACCCCTGCGCAAGTGTTGATTCGTTGGAGTTTGCAAAAGGGGTTCGTGCCGCTGCCGAAGAGTAATAAGAAGCCGCGGATCAAGGCGAATGCGGAGGTTTTTGACTTTGAGATTGGAGAGGATGATATGCGCCGGCTCGAGACGAAGGAGTTCAAGACGACGTACTGAGATCCGACGGTGAGTGGGTTGGAGGATCTCTTTCCGTGATGTCATGGTGGGAGGATTGGGGTGATGCCTGGAGACGGGACTCTGATGCTTATCTCATTGTTAGCATTTTCGTTTGGATATCGGGCAAGGCTGGCACTTTCCCTTGCTGTCAATCGCCAGCTTGAGTTTCGAGTCGATGCCGGTTGAGGAAGATGTTGCAACTGGGCTGCGGGAGGAACTGCCTACGTACAATTTCGGGGCTGACTCCCACCGCGAGTGTGGAGCAGCGAAGCCCAGTCACCAGCAATCTTGACATCGAATATTGGGTCGCCGTCCGTCGTGTCAATCTGGTCACTGAGCATCACTCTGAATGGCACCTGTATGGAATTACGAGAGCAAGCTCTTTCTCGCATTCATGGAAAGCCTATATAGCGCACCGCGGCTATTGTACTGAGAAGGTAGGTATATTCCCTTGGTGTTTACTAACTTTGGCCAGAAACTCAAGGAGGCAAACAATCAACGAAGAAAGCCACTAACGCCGGCCAAATACCTCAAACTTCTGCCGTATCAAACCTCGCTCCTCCTCTCATGTCTCAACGCCATTTTCTTGCGGCATTAACCTCTTAGAAGTCGGGGCGCTCCTGCTTCGGATCATCCTGCTTCATCTCAAAATCCTCGTCATCCTCGTCATCCTCTTCAGAGATATCCATGTACAAGGCGTAGTTCACCTCAGTCTTGTTCGAACGCGCGCTCGATCTCAGCGCACGAGGGGTATCTCCGGAGGTCGCCTTGCTGACCCGGCTTGAACGACTACCAGCACGGGCTGCCACACGCTCGTTCACATACTCGCTTTCCTCTTTCATATCCTCATCCCGCTTTTTCTTCGCATTGTGGCGGGGGCGAGTAAGAAGCTCGCTCTCCGCGGTGTCGGCTCGAGCTCTCTTCTTGGGACGTCCGGAGGTTGGGGTGTCACGATCAACAGCTTTACCGCGCGCCGCCTTCTTGCCGTTTTGAGATTTGGGAGTTCGGGGCTTGTACTTCCGCTTGGGGATTGCATTGACACTCTTTTTGACATCATCATCGGAAATCTCGTAGTCAACGATGCTCTCGTCCTCGCCCTCGCCCTTGATTCCTTTGTTCCGGGCGCGCGGCGCCCGAAAGGCTGTGCGACGGGGCATCACGGGAACAATGACAGGCATCTGCCTGGCTCTCGGAACTGCCTCAGGGTCATCGACAAGGTCCATGTTGTGCTCCAGTCTCTCTGCGACGCGGCGACCGCCCTCATCGTTATCCACGACTCCAGAGTGGGTGTCGAACCAACGCTCAACCACGTCGCCGCTCTGCGGTCCCTCGACGCCCTCATATCCGCGCATGACTTTGACCATGCGCTGTTCTCCACCTCCATCGTTGTGGATCATCTTGTAGGGACGGTAGTACCAGGCCTCACCATCCTCAAGCTTGTCGAAGGTGCCCTCAATCTCGGCAATCAGCTCACGCGCCTCCGGGGTCTCGGGAACCATAGCGACCCCGCCAGAAGGCCAATCGCGAATGCGCAAATCGACAATGTACATCTCGTGCTTCGAGGCGGCCGGCAAAAGAGTCGCAAACTTGGCGAGAGTCGCGCCAGTCATGCGCGTGGTCGTGTTCGCAGACGGTGGAAACAGCGTGACGCAAAATGTCGCGTTCGGATACAGCAGGCCCGGGACAGCGAGAAAGATTCCCTCGATCTTCAGAGCGCGACTAATCATCTCCGGTCGGAAAGCTGCGAGACCACCGGCGGGCTCGAGCGGCTTGAAAGGCCGCACGGGGTCGACTTTCTGGCGCACGATGGGCACCGCGAAGTTCACCATCTCGGGGTAAACGATGCGTTCTTCGAGCGCAAAGTTGTTGGGCGGATTGGCGATGGAGTTGCCCATCTCGAAGTGACTGGGCGGGTTGGCGATGGAGTTGCCCATCGCGAAGTTGTTGGCCGGATTGGCGGTGGTATTGCCAACCGAGAACGGGTTGCGCGGATTGGCGTCCGGGTTGCCCATCGCAAAGCGATTGGGCGGGTTGGCGATGTGATTGCCGGCGGCCGCACCGCCAGCGTTGGAGAGCCAGCTGTTGAAACCGCCGCCCATGCCGCCCATGCCGCCCATGTTGGCCATGGGGGCCGTTCCGTTGCTGGGGATGCCAGCGGGGCCAGAAGTACCAGCAGGGCCGGGAGTACCGGCGGGGGCAATGGGCGCGTACAGGTCGTGGAAGAGGCCATAGCTGGGGCCGCCAGAACCTGCCATGCTGAAGGTCTGGAAGCTGGATTTGGAGTCTTGATCAGTTGAGAGTTCAGACGAAAAGCAATATCCCGAAGCAAGACTTACGACGAAAGATCCACGAATCGAGCGGTCGGGAAGAAATGCTGGGGTGGCAGGGAGCGACTGGGTCGACAAAAGGTGTTGTGGCGGAATGGAAGCTGTCTCAAGGTGAGCGTGCAGCTTTGTGGCGGAAATGTGCTTACAGAATGCACTGGAGGGCAAGGCAGTTGAAATTCTTCTCGGCGTGGGTCGGGACGAGGGCACAACCCCGAATAGGCCGGGCCCTCTGAGGTCAGATGATGAAAAACGGCGAGGATTTGTACGGGGTTCTTGGGGCGTCACTCCAGCATGTTGAAGACATCGTGATGCCCAGAACATTGCCAGTGCTCAGAACAGACAACACATACGCTTGAGACAAAGGCAACCAGTTAGCTCAATGATTCTTCAATTTTAACAGGCGGGAGTTACATATTGTAGCTGAGGCTATCTATTAACAAGATGACAGGAATGTTTACTCGGCGGGCAAAGACTATTTCCTCCCGAATGCCGATCATCATGAATTATGCACACACAACAAGGAGATGTTCAGCTTGATGCAGAATAGCACGATCCCACAGGTCCAATTCACCGGTTACAACCCGAAAGAGAGGACGGTGAAAAGAAACGGAGTCTTCTCAAGTAGAACGCTTTTCCTGGCGCGCTTCACAAGCAGTCCGAGCTTGGAGTCCTAGAGTGAAAGTTTGTCATGCTACAGACTGTTGAACAATGCCTTGCGGGAGCATGTCTGGAGAGAAGCGTCTTTCGGGCTTGTTGTTCATATGGCAGGTATCTCAATTCTATGGCGGCGGCTGAATTTGGCGACCGTAGAGTATCTGATAAGTCCATGCTTCGTTAGTCTCGGGGTTCGGGCCGGTGCGCCAAACCCGATCCCGTCCCGCAAAACCGGCGGAAAGGTGGGGCTCGCCCGGAGGTTGCCGCCGTTCCTGGCCGGGCTTCAATCGGCCTTCAGCTGGGCTGCAGCAACATGACAAGAGATGAAAAAGCAAGATGCCCCGATCTTTTTAGGGTGTTACCATGAAATGCCATCGAGCCCTCGTCTTTGTCCTCAGTTGATTGCTTCCATCTTGGTGAAACGATGTGCACCAAACATGCAGAATTTAGAGTTCAACTGCTCCAGGCTAACGCGGACGGGACACGTCATTGCTGGGACTCGTGCCCGGCGACACAGCTGAACAATCTTGCAGAGCTCCTCTTGCGTCGTCCAGGATTGAGACTGTTGATGTCACACTTGTCATCCCGGGCTTTGGCTGAAGCTCGATTAGTGACTACCTCGAGCGAAGGTCACGGGCGGAAGTCTCGAGAAAAGGACAATTTCTCTCACTACACTGTGTATCTTGGAGTCCTGAACAGGTGTGACGCAGATTCTCGTCTCGTCACGTTCCAACATGCATGGCTTTCGTAGTACCTGCCCGTTGCCGTTTATACCACGCGACTGCCGCGTGGTGAGCGACGACGCGCGCTCCGCCTGAAAATCGTTTGACGTTGCCACTGCAGTGGGACTCCAAACGAGTACTCGACCGCGATCAACGCCATTCAGAACAAAGAATTGAGCTCAGATCAAAATGTCTGTGATTGCTGCGCCAGAGTCGATTCCCCTGGGACAGCCCCTGCCGCCAGGGGACGTCCATGTAAGCAGTCTTCCCACACAGATCCGCCCGCACCTTGCTAACCCTCATCAATAGGCAATCAGCGTGCAGCTCCCTGCCTGGGCTGACACAGAGGGGTGGGCATCCGGTGAGCCTCGGGTCGTGGATGCTTTGCTTGTTGGCTGCCCTCGCTTCTTGACTCCTCGCATAGTCGACTCGTTGGCATCGCGGGTTCATGAGGAGTGGGCATCGAAGACGGGAACTTTTACTGCCGGGAGAAGAGCGCTACTCTTTTGCAGCTAACGACACGCGAAAATGTGCCAGGATTTCCTGCATTGCCACTCGGACCTGGTTGTCGGCTTGGACCGAATTCACATTTTCTCTGTGGATTGGAACGGGGCGGTATTAACTGAAGCCCATGGCGTCGAGCCCAGCGGAGGTGGTGGGGAGGTGTTTCCTGGAAGGGAGAATCTCTTCGCCGTATCCTACCCGGGACAACTTTCCTCGGAGGGGAAGGCGTTCTGGCAGCACACGGGGTTCGGGATATCCAGCAGGCGGGCGGCTTATTGGGCACAGTTCGGGCCCTTTTTCCTGAGCGCAACGATCGAGCGCCGAGTTTCTGCGCCGTCTCTCTCCAGCTAATATCCTTGCCCTGGAATCGATGTGGCTACGGTCGCTATGAGGAAGCTCCTTTCAGCCAACCACTCGGCCCTAGGGAAGCTGGCGGTTGGCGAAGACGATGTGTTCCTATATCTTTGTGGCATGGCTGCAATAACGGAAGTTGCAGCGGCGATTCAAGCTATTCAAGGAACTGGTCGCAAGTCACCGTTCACTGCTGTTATCTTCGGGTACCGTTTCATCTTTGACCGCCGCGTAGGATCCGCTGACGTGTTCCAGTTTCTTATACGTCGACACATTCAAAGTCATCACTAGGGTCCTCGGGTACGAAAAAACGCTCTACAAGTTCGATGATTCCGAAATCGACGTATTGGAATCCAAGCTCGAATCCGGAATGCCACTCGACGCGCTGTTTACCGAATTCCCCGGCAACCCGTTGCTGCAGTCCCCTAACTTGGAAAGACTGTGCGTCCTCTCCAGAAAGTACAACTTCGTTCTCGTCGTAGATGAAACCATCGGGTCATGCGCCAGTGTCAATACCTTGACTTCGTGCGATGTTGTGTGTACTAGCTTGACCAAGATGTTCAGCGGAACATGCAATGTCATGGGCGGGTCTGTGGCACTGTCGCCTGTCTCCCCTTTCCGCGATGATCTCTACACCGCCCTGAATACAAACCACGGAGGCAGCAAGTGGTTCCCAGCAGACGTCTTACTCAGAAAACAATAGCCGAGACTTCGTCTCCCGCACACGGCGAGCAAGTGTCAATGCTTCAGCTGTGGCAAAGCAACTCAGGTTGCACCCAGCCGTGAATGAAGTGTATTACCCCAAAGGAAGCGCCAGTCAACATATTTACGAGAAATATAAGCTGCGTGACGGAGCATACGGCTTTATGCTGTCCATACGGTTCAAATCGCCAGCCAAGGCTATTGCGTTCCATGACACGCTGGATGTCGCCAAGGGTCCGAGTTTGGGGACGAACTTCTCGTTGGCTTGTAAGTGCTCTCCCTTATGTGTGTGTGCCGAATCGGTTGCTGATACAAAGTCTCGTAGGCCCGTATACGCTGCTCGCGCACTACAAAGAGCTTACGTAGGCGGCCGAGTACGGCGTGGTGGAGGACCTTGTGAGGATTAGCGTCGGTCTAGAGGAGGAGGACTGGCTCAAGTCAAGAGTTGGAAGGGCGTTGGAAGCGACGCATATCCAAGCGTGAAGTGCTGGGGTGGATCGTTCCAAGTTTGAAGGGGTCTGCAAGACTCTGCGCTAACTAGCGGAGGCACTCATCACCCTTGCTCGACTCTTGGCAGCGGCTTTCTCTGATGTGCGGTTGCTCGTCAGCCGTAAGGTCGCCACTAATTTGAATAATGCCACCTATACAACTAGAAAGCTATCACACGGCGTGTTGCGCTGTTCAAATTCCCACCATGGTGCCAAACCGCAGTTGCCAACGCGCACTCTGCAGGTGTCGTTCATTAGGGTACTGTCAGTAACCTCTTAACCATCTGATGTTCATACCAGTATAATCTCACGCCCATCTCCACCCCTTCGCTCCCATTCCTCGCCATACATGATCCCATGCAGATAGCAATGCGAAATCAATCGAAAGCGACCGCTATCGACTGGCCTCAGCACAACCGGCATCGCCATACCTGCCACAACAGCGACGACATCATCGCTGCGGATCGGATCTGGGAATCCATCCGGGGCCGTCCCAAAGTACCCTTCACCTGTACGGAAGAAGGTCTTGTTTACCGAGAAGACCATGGCCAAGTTGTGGAATTGCCAAGCCGGGCTCCTTGTTATCCCGATCAGCGTCTCCATCTCGACAGAGACGGAGCCCTGCGCTTGTAGGTGACTTGAAGGCTTTACGCCCGTCCTCATAATCTCCAGCCATGCAGCATATGACTGCATCGCCGCCGCATCGCCATTATTTTCGGGCTCATCGTTCATCAGTGTCGTCCGCAGCGCATCTTCAACCCTCTCCCCAGTTGGGTAGGGGCTCCCCCCCGTCCAGCTGCTAATATCCACCCACTCCCGCATTGTCTCGTATACTCGATGAAAGTCCTGCAGCTCGTCGGTGCTCTGTGCCGTCGGCACCCGGGGATACGACCCTCCCCGGTAGATAACCTCATCAACAATCATACCGTAGACAACCATTTCTTTTGGGCGGCCTGGTGGGAACTCCCACTTCGCCTCGGCACCGCCCGCAGCCGCGAACCTGTCCCTCACAACAGGGTACCTCACATCGCTCTCTTTCCACCCCCTATCCGACCAGTCCGGCACCCACGATGACAAGTCCTCTCGCCTCCGGTCCGAAGCCACATAAGACAGAACGAACAAGCTCTTGTCGAAGCGTATTGACGCGGCCGTGACCTCGGCATAGATATCGGCCAACTCTCTTCTATAGTCCGGCAGCGATAGCCCATCCACCTTCATGTCCTGCAGCAGCCCATACAGCGCGTAGACCTTATCCTTGGGATCCGTCGCGGCCTTCTCACGGCAGCGAATAAGCACGAGCGCTAGCGTGAGGCCCCTCACAGAGCGCGCAGGGCGGACTTGGTCCATGAGGGCGCGTGCACCAGGGACGCGATGCAGCATCATGCTCTCCACTAGATGCGTCTGCAGGCGCATGGAGTCTTCCCAGCCGCCCCAACGATACTTGATGGCTCCAAGGATATCCACAGCCATGTAAAGATGCAGCCAGGGGAGAGCAATATCCCCACACTGAACGACAACATTAGGCGGCTGTGGAAACGTGACCTCCTGGATGGTCCACATGCGCGAGAACCAGCTGCGGCGAAAAAGAGGCCCGATTTTGTCCTTCTCAGCCGTCGTCGCGTCTGCCGTCAGCTCCCTCGCCTGAGCATGCAACCGCGCCTTAAAGGCAGCCACCACGTCCAAGGCAGCAGCATCCTCGGACCTCGGCCGCCCCTCAAGACCCATCTCCCGCCTCACGCTATCAACATCTCCAATCTCCCCCAGGAGCCGCATCGCAGTCTCGGCCGCCGCATCCTTCTCTCCAAGCCAGACGACCACTCGCGCCGCATCGCGATACACCTCCCCCATGAGCGCGACCTGGCTGCTGCGCTCGTCTAGCGAGGTCTGGTCAATGCAGATGCTGTCGATCCAGAGGGTCCGCTCCTCGGTGGGAGAGCGGAGTGATCGCATTGCTGCTGCGCAGTTCCCGGCGATGTTGAGGGTTCTGGAGGGTTTATGTTCTTCCTCTCCGGACATGGAGTGCTCCTGGGAGCTAATCTTGGTAGTGCAGTGGATGGGATGGCTGAGCACTTGGGCGTCCCATGAGTAGGACAGAGCCCAATACTGTGGTTTTGACTGTGTGGGTGCCGCGTCGAGAGAGACCTCGACGAGGCGATAGCGGAGCGGATCCGAGGTACGGGGCGCTGGCAAGAGGTGGAGGACGCGGATGGATCGGGGGGAGCTGAGTGGTCGATGGCGGTACATGTTGGCGGGGTTGAGGTCTGTCGATGCCATTGTTTTCTATCGCGGGTTGAGATGTATGCCACGAAGTAAAATGTATGATCAATGCTGGAGGGGTTGGGGCCCAAGATATCAAAATGCTCTGGCGCGATTTCCAATTTCCGATTTCCAATTTCCGGTCTCCTTGTCCAGGTGTACACACCCTCAACACGCTCTGCGGCTGAACTGTCATTTTGACCGATGCATGGCCACCACACCCAACTGGCGGCAGTTAGCACTCAACCTGACTCCCACCCTCCTTCCTGGCTCGGGTCCAATAAGGCAATCGCTCCACGCTGGCCAAGAAAGTTAGGCAGGTGGGGCCGCTGCTGGGATTGGTTTGTCTCCCAGATTCACTCATTTTACGACGGACCAAGAATAGAGCTGAAGCTGGCTTTCGCCCCCAGGTACGGACTATTATTGGACAACTCTCGGCTCTTTGTTGACACCAGAGCACGCCGGACTTGAAGCCCGTTGCAGAAACAGAGACAAGTTCATACTCACTCGCTGCCCTTGAGTGTTATTTCCCCGAGTGAGCCAGTGAATTGGGACAGAATATATTTCCAATAAGCGTAAAATTTATTCCCTGATGGCTTAAGTATACCTCGTTCCTTGTGTCGGCGGAGTTCCCCAGCTGAACTGGAACCACTGCTGTCCCGGGACTACTTCTTCGACGGCCAGGCACCAAGCCTGTTCCCTTCCCCAATAAAACCATCTAAACCTACAGCGGCGGTCGATATTCCCAAGCCTAGCCGCTACCTCCCTCTAACTCCTTACAGTCGACGTCCCCTTAAAATCCTCCAGCAACCGATCACTGCGACACAGATGCAAAATCTGACTCGCAAGCGTGGTAGGCCGCCTTGGCAGGAAATGTTTCGTCCTCCCGCTCAATATAACGAAAAACATGTTACACAAAATGACTAAGTGAACAGTAACACCCACGGCAACTAACGCCAGTGCCGAGAAGCCAGACATAACTCCAAACCTCTTTGCGGGGAGTAGAGATCTCACCCCAAGCCCGGTGTTATATGACAGTTTAAGCAGCAGGGGCATAAAGATAATCGTAACATAGACTATTAAAACGGTAAAAGAAGCCCACAGCTTGACAATCTTCCCCTTTCCAGCCGTCACCCTAAGACTCGCCAGGAGCCCCAAACTTGTAAAGTCGCTTTAGACTAGGCTGGCATAGGCAGATTCCTTTTCAGGCTTCCCCTTTCCTTCCGCAGCTACTACTATAGCTTAAAGATTTGAAGCTTGCGCTAGACGCTCTACCACATAACACTACCGACAGTAAGGGATAGGGTGTAGATGACCTTAGTAATGGTCGTCTTGGAGATGGTGATGTTTACGCTGTTGTTGTTAGCGTTGAGGAGTTTAGTCCCGATCTTTACAACTTGATACAAAGCGCCGATAATAGCTGCCTAAGTTAGCTAGATAGTGCACTTAGTGATAAAGACGGCACGCTTAGTGAGGAAGAAGCGTATTGCGTCGTGCCGGTCACGGTATAAGGTGTAATCTTCAGATCGGAGTGGGAGGATGTAGCCTGGGTTGGTAGTTGTTATAAGCTGGTATTAGTATGTGAGTTAGGTTGATCCGTCTTCTTGGGGAACAAGAGGAACAGGGACGTGCTGCATCGTGAATCGAATTCCGCTTAAAACTCCCTTGATAACCTTAGAATAAGTGAAAGAGGGGAGCTAGTAGAAGATATAGAGAGCACTTTAGTTAATGTAGTTAGATTTGCTAATGAGGGGCGCCACGCCTCTAATCCCCTTAAGGTTGTGGTACAGCCTACTTTATTAGAAGTGAAGCGTTGCGGTAAGGAGTAGCACCTTAGTAACGACGAGACTGTAAAGAATCCACGTAATAATGGTGACGCTTAAATTAATCGACACAGTTACCCATTTTAACCTATTAAATCTTTCAGCTAAGTATGAGAGGCTTACCTACTTGATTCCCCACATTCCTCCTGAGAAGGCCGTGATGATGGTCGCGATAATGACGAAGATGGACGAGGACATAACGACGGTGTAATGCTAGCGTTTTAGTGCTCAAAACGGGACTGTGAAACTGAATATACCTATGTATTCTAAGTAAAGGGCATTATCTACATCTCTGCCCTTAGGTAGGGATAACTGGTGGAAGGGCTTAAGTTAGCGCTGCCCCAATAAGCTGGTCACCCCCAGTCCAAGACATCGCCAACATGATGGAGATATTAGTAGGCCATATTGATACGAACGTCCCCACAGGGGATAGCAAATCAAGATAGCGCTCCGTTGTACACTCCTTCCGCAACGTCGGCTGGTACCCTGAGCGAGTACCTGATGGGACCCGTCGAGTCAAAACGCTGTGATGTGGTTGAATCGGGCGTCTCCCAACAACCTTTCAAGTCTTCTAGCCTGGTGGTACAGGTGGATGATGTAACACTCCAGTTGCTGAAGTGTGTGGACGACTAGCTGCTGTGGGTTCATTCCACATGTATGGTTCATAGCACCATATAGAACGGCGTGGTTATGGGCCTTGATGTCCCTAAGAAAGACTTGCGGCCTTCCCCTGTGGTGGGTTACCACAGGGGAGTCATCATCACGCAATCTGGCCATGATTCTATCTAACAGCTCCGGAATGATGGTATCGACCTTTGCCTCGGCGTTCCGGCTCATTTGGGCATCAATTAGCGTTATAGTAGACGCGAGAACGTCGACTTTTTCGATAGATGGGATCTCTGTGAACATGATTACGATTGGGCTCTTACATACATAGGATAAACTCAAGGAGGATGGATGCTGAACGTTCTTACTGCCTCCATGGCAAAAGTTGAGAGCACCATGTTGTGCCCAGAATGGTGGAGGGTTTTGAAGAGTTTGCGAGAAGTTGCACCTGATTACTTGCGGTTTGCGCATCAGTGTATTGCCTGGGGATTTGCGATGCAGGAGGTTGATACAGCGCAAGACAGGAAAGAGAGCCAGATTCCCTTTTTCGGGAGTGTTGGGAGGAGGATAGGAGAGCTGGAAAGGGGGGAGATTGTTGCTACATGTGGGTTAGCATCTAGGTGCATCTGAGCATCGATGTCTGCTACGTGTATCTGTTCTGTGAGACAACTCTCAGTTCGCAAAATTTCCTTTTTTGAACCTCACTCACGTGACATTGCTCACCCTGGCTCAGGTTCGGCTCAGTCCCTGCTCAGGTTTTGCTTCGGCTGGCTCACCTTTGCTCACCCTAAGTTCTATGATGTCTATTGGCTGGAAAGCGACCTACCCCTACCGAGCGGCTGGCCTACAGCGCGATGGTGGACGAAGAACTGCGCCGACTTCGCGCTGAAGAACATCCAGCGCTTTTTGGGCTCAAATATCGGTGCCCTGAATGCCGGAGTAACGCTCCGCTTGCGATGTCAGAGGAGCTATTTGTCTGAATTGTGAGAAGTGTTTTAAGCCTGAGGTTGGCCACCTTGTGCAGGCTCTATATCTGCGAGCGGGACTCGGCAACGTTACCTAGGTGTGGATCGGTATTAAGGCAAGTCTACCAGTATATGTGGCGCGGGAGCAACAATGGAATGTTTGTTCTCGCGGATGCCCGCATGAACTGTGATCTCTTAGAACCTTTCCTTTTGATTAATTCCTGCATTCTCCAGCACAGCTTAATCTTTGCCGCCAATGATGCAACTACTTGCAACAAACTGGATCATGTGGTAAGGGGAAAGTTGAAATTTATACGGCTGAGGGTTTACTCAATTCTTTAATTTTCTCCTACCTCCGTCTCCACCAACATTTGCTCTCAAACCCATTTACTATGTCCACCAACTCAGATAAGCAAAACCCCAGAGACTAGACACCACGGCAGAACTTTAAACAAACACGCCAGCTCGCAAATCAGTCCACTGTAAACCACGCAGATAGCAAGGGCTAGACACCGGTATTGTCAGAAAGAAGGGGATCCAAGGGCCCAGGGCACCCATGCCACCTTGACGGCAGTCCCATCTATCCTACGGCCGCAGTTAGCCGACCGAAAAGAAGGGAGCCCCTCAATTCCATGGTCCTAGTTCCATGGGCAGTGGGGTTACCTGTCATGGTGACCTAATGGTCCGGCTATTGCAGGTCCGAGGGCGGAGGGGTCGTTTGGCAATGAATGCATGCAACGAGTATAAAGAGTACCCGCAGTCCGGGATGCGAGCAATTGACTTCCTTTCCCCAAAATTACCTACCTATCATCTCTAACCTTCTCCCGACAGCAACTTGATAAGCATCCAACGTGCGCAGCGTTATCTTCCCCCTCATCCGTGTTTTCTCTTTCACGTCCAGCACTAACACCTCCCCCTACCGCAGACAGCGTACAATACGGTACTACACAATTCCTCCGGCGAAAGGGGTATGATGAAGTGCACTCGCAGGTGCCTGGATGGTGCCTGTTTTCCCATAGCGTGGTATTCTCTCGGATGATTAAGAATGTATTAGGTAACTATCTGAACGCATGAGTTGGTGCTAATTCCCCTCCAAAGGAAGCGGCTGAGATTATACGGCCTTGAACTTGATCTGGATAATACTAGCGAAAGGATCATGCTTCATCATCCCCTCCTTCTCTTGCTTTTGGGGAGAATACCTGACACTCGCGGGACAGCCTGAAACTACGATTGCGCCACTATGGCCCCGATCGCTATCCCCGCCCCGGCTGCTGCTGCTGCTGCTGCTGCCGCTGCCGTCGACAACTTGAGTGCCAAGGCCAAGGGCACTACCACCAGGCGCATCTTGATTTGCGTTAGCTGAAGGCACCGCTTTGGGCAACTGGACCGACTTTTTGTTCGCGCCGATCCGCGAGTCAGCCGTGTCGCGGGCCATGACGCGCCTGTACTTTGCAGACCTCAACACGCACGCCGAGTCGGACGTCGTGATTATCAGCGTGGGGTCATGTGGGCTCTTATGCGCCTACACGATAGATAAGCTACAGCCCAACCTACACATCATCATAGTGAAGGCGGGCGTGGCAATAGGTAGTAGGGTGTGGCTAGGCGGGTAGCTATTCAGCGCCATAATTATGCTTAAGCCGGCCGATATGTTCCTACACGATGTGGGCGTGCCGTTTAAAGACAAGGGTAATTATATCGTCATGCACTATGCCGTCTTATTTACTAGCACTGTACTAAGCTCGATGTTAAGTATGGACAACGTCAAGCTCTTTAATGCGACAACACTTAAGGACCTTATTATACGCTTATTACTTACCGACGGCGATAGTGATAACCTTAACGGCGGTAGTATCGTTACTAGTAATAACGAGGGAGTGGTCTGGGCCGCCAGCGTCATTAAAAACTGTACGCTAATACCAATACACTATAATAACCAGAGCTACATAGACCCGAACACCATCAACGCACCTGTCGTGATGTTAACCATGAGCCACGACGGCCCCTTTAGTGCTTTCTCGGTTAATTATCTTGTATAGATGTGCTAGATCGAGCAGCTTAGTAGCATGCGCGGCCTGGATATGCAGTTGGCCGAGGACGCTATCGTCAAGGGCACGCGCGAGATTATTCCCGGCTTGATTGTCAGTAGCATGGAGCTGTCGGAGGTGGACGGTGCAAACCACATGGGTGAGCTCATTTCCCCTAATTAACTTCCAAGCTTAGTCTTATCATAGAAGGTGCAGCTAACAGGCGGTAGGACCTCCCTTTGGCGCTATGGTGCTGAGCGGCGTGAAAGCTGCCGAAGAAGTCCTCCGTGTTTTTGACGTGCGCAAGGCCTAGAACGACAAGTAAACCCATCTTGCTTGCAAACATCTAAGGGGGCTAAGTGACTCACCAGGGTAGTGGCAGAATGATTCGTGTCGAGACTCGTGAGGGAACAGTGCAGAGCAGGGGAGGCGTTTAGACGTCCTGTACTTTAGCTTCTGCCCAATCATGTTGCTCATGTGGCACTCAGCTGTTTGGTGGTCTTCAACATTCTTCACCCTCCAAGAGCACGTAAGCGATTGCTTGCCCACCAAAACGTTTCTAGCCATCATTCTAACACGGTCTTGCTTTCCATGTTTTCATAATTTGTAGTCACACACCCCTCGAGGGGCTGCACGGAGAGTTGATCAGTGGAAGATTACAGGGAGAGTAGAGTGAAGAAATTAATGGCTGTATAGAAGGTTCCAGGAAGGATTTGCGGCTTTCCAGGTTGAGTGTTATGAAAGTGCAGAAATAGGCCAGGTTCGGCGTCCAGGCGGGCGACATCCTGCAGCAGCTGATTGTCAATGTCCTCAGGCCGGTAGGTCGCTACAAGCTGATCATAGTATGAGTCTGCACCCGCCGAGGCTTTCTTAAAATTGCTCTTGGACGCAGAATACATTTGAGGGACGCTAGAGTTGCTTGGTTGGTAATGGAGCATCGGAGTGGACTTTGCATGAGTCACCGGCGTTCTGCCGTCCCGCAATTCATTGGGCAAGCGACAAGTGTGTCCGCGATTTTCTCAATCAGGCAGCAACTACGCCCCGCAACGCTTCAACCCACAACATTGAAAAACAAATACTCATATTTCGTGGGTCCACCACGTCCTCTATCTTTGATCCACAGCGCCCAAAATCTTCATGCGTTACAATCCAGTGGCACATCACCATTCACAATGACCTCCCATATTCTCTCCCCAACCGCCCCCTTGCCTACATCTATCCTCAACGAAATCGCCAACGGCGGCGCACTCGATGAGATCTCCAACTCGGGCGGTGCCGTACGACGCTACATCTTCAATCATGGGCTCCGCGAGAAAACCACCGGCAAGCTCAGAAAAGCATTGATCTTCTTCGTCTATCAAACCGGGCGATACGGTCCGCAGAACGGCTTCCGTCTTGTCTTTGTACATCAAGGATTTTGCATTGCGAGTGCGACCAAGAACGCAGAAGATGCAGAGGATGAGATCGATCGTGTAGATATGGACATACCACAGGGACACATGGAGGTGGTGGTTCTAGGGGATGCGCCGCCGCGGATTGAGGACCCGGCACAGGACTCGACGGAGGGGCCAGTGGAGCATGGAGACTGAGAATGGAAGGGCAGTTGAACGGTTGGATAGTGGCTTAGAGAGTTATGGATCACATCGTCACAATGCCAAGGAGACTAGCAAATATACTTGGATCAGTTCATGAGAGCTATCTTCAGCTTATCAAGACGCTAAAACCACCAAAGTGCTTTCAGGCCAGGGCTTTGGCACGTCAATGATGTGCGCTCAAGATCGCAGCATAGGTTTAAGACGTAACCGGGATGGGAAGAGCATCCATCCTGCTCGGGATCAGCTCGGTTAATATTCCTAAGCCGTCAGCAGTATCACATCACAGTGAGCACAAAAATCAAGCCTGCCCCTGTGTCAAGCAGGGCAGTAAGTAAGACGGCAAAATCATGATTGTACCTGTAATGCCTCGGTCAGCTCAAGGACAGGTTTTCTGAAATCACCCATCGAGGGCTGTCTAGGTGATCAAGAGACCTCACCGCCCCATGTAGTTTACCGCAACCTCTCGCAAGAACCGGGTTTTCTAACCCTATTTCCCAGAGGGCACAGACCAGTGTTCAAGACCTGAGGCGTCATCATTGTACCCAAACTGTGGAACGTTTCACTGAGGGTACGGAGCTCATGGGAGCAGCGGAAGTGCAGTTGCAAAGTGACTTGATTAGGTAGAAAGGGTGGGAGCGAAGCTCCCAGACTAAATACAAAAGAGAGCTCCCTGTGTGTGAGGAGAGCACATGACGAAAGGCTCCTGCGCTCCAGCCTAGCCTGGAGCGGTAAGGCGCCTGCGCGCCTGAGCGCCAAGAACTGCCGCTGCAGTTCGTCACAAACAGTTTAGTCCCGCTTATAATCGATTTTCTCGCAGTATATATCAGATCCCTAGAAGCCATTAACCTGAAAGGGTAGATCCGGTTCTTGTGAGTGTTACCGGTAAAACTATCAGATGCCACCATCAAACTTAAACCACAGACACACACCAATCATCACTCGTCGGCAGTTGTGCCAAGGCTGGGTGGCTGAGTGCATCGAGTGTGTCTCGCAATTTATCGAACCTCTTGGCGAGACACAGGCTTACTCGATGGGAAGGTGTCGGCGTAAGCATTTTGAGTTTGGATTCTGAGTTCTTGAATAGGCGAGCGAATCAAAGGCTTTCCCACAACGCTTCGTTGCGTTGGGCTGTAAGTGTTCTCAACCCCGGTCATTTATGATCAGCTGCATCTCCGAAACCTTGCATGACTTCAATTATCAAGAAGGCTCAGCTAGGTCACTTCGGACAAGAAGGACCAGCAAGTCGGGTCATATTTTGCCGGTTGAGACACTCACGAGGACTGGAGACGGAGGTATAAAGCCGGTGGATGTTGTCCGTTTCCTTGTGTCCTCATCTCTCAGACCAGACATCAAATTCACTCAACAACAATCATTATCACAACCAAAACCAACCATGAAGATCACCAACCTTCTCCCCCTTGCCGCTATTGCAGCAACTTTTCCTACCGAGCCTCGAGATAAGATTGACACAGGGGTCACTCCTCATACCATCGTCTGGGTCGATCTCTGGTCCGGATCGAATTATTCCGGTGGCTGGGAAGCACTTGAGCTTTCCACAGCTTCTTGCCGTTAGTCTTCTCCAGTATACCGGTTCTATCCTCTAAAGCTTCGATCTTCTGCTAGAGCTGACAACATTAATTCCCGTCTCAGATAACCTCGGCGACGGCTGGAAGGACAAAGTTGGCTCTGCCATGTCGAAGAGTCGATGCACTTACTTTGGGTATGACGCTGCATTCTTACCAAGGTACTTCAAAAAGAGAGGAAGAAAGGTGCTGATTTCACGACAGGAAAATCGATTGTAAAAATGAGGTTGGCTGGACTGAGAATGGAGGTGATCCTTACTTAAGCGGAGTTAAGTCTATTAGGTGCCCGTGGTGATACATAGTCCTTGCTCCGCAGATGGTGATATGATGCATTCCCAGAGCTTGTGGGGGACTTAGGGATAGACTATAAGATTGCGTCTCTTCAGTTCAAAAGGTCATTTTGTCGAAGTTTGAGAGTAGTACCATTGAACGGGTAGAAACGCGGCCTCTGTGCCGCGCCCCCCAAACGAACAAAACAACCCACCCGCAGGAAACCAGAATATGTCTCCCTTGATCGAAAGGGAACGACTCAGACATAGGAAATAGAACGACGTACAAGTGAAACTCTGGGGTGTTATGGTCTGTAATGGACCGATGCGCGCGAGAGAAGTAACAATCAAAAACTCCAAGCAACGACGACAAAGACACACTGTTTTCAACAATTCAATCCATCTCTACAATAAACATTCACTCAATCGGAGGGAATTGCTGAGAAACTCACTTGAAGAGGCGTAAGTGCGGAAGGGCAGTGATGTTGGCTATCACGGGGCGCTAAGCAGGTGTTGAGTTGGGGGGGCGGGGGGTTAGACAGGGGACAGGAATATATCAAGAAAATATGCCAAGGCAAAACAGCGCACTATTTTTAAGGATGAGAGTCTAGACGGGGCCTTCAGGCAAATAGCACACTTCTGTCCTTCAAGGCGGAATTTGGTGTTGGTTTATTGTTCTCGCCCCTGAGTGTCAACAGTAGGTGTACCCACATTATCGTCCGAGCCCCTGAACCCCTGAACTCAACCTCGGGGCAACCAACGTCGATCCTGTAACAACCTCGTTCAAAAAGGAAGCCCAACTCCTAGCCCTCATCGCACAAAGGGTCACTAATCTTCACCAAAGAAGTATTCGAGGTCCCAGCCGTCATCTCCTCCAGCGACAACAAAACCCACTCTCTCAAACAAAGCCTTTGCCTGCTCATTCACCTCCAGAACCCCCACCTTCAATATACAAACCCCCCAGATACTCTTCTCCGTCCGCTCAGAAAATACATGGTGAATGACGTCCTCCAAGACAGTCGACAAGATCTGAGCTTAGGGCGAGAACCGGGTCGCTGATGCTGAGCGGTAACGGGGATTATGCCTCGTGCGGCGTGTGTGTCACAAAAGAGATGGGGGCACAAGCGGGTCGGTTTCGGCTCTTATTTCACACTTCCCGGGCTGTATTAGCTTAAAGGCTCCACGTTACCTCGTTTTCCGTCCAGAGGTTCCCCCCCTTCCGCCTGGGGCAGGTCCTGGGGATCAGCCGGGACCAAGGCGTTTTCGGCTCAGTGTCGGCTCTGTGATGTCACACCCTCCTCAGTCCAGTCTTCTGTTTGTTGCTTTGGTGTTTGTGGGTTTAATTATAGTTTTATTTACTCCTCCTCCAGATCGTTATCTGTGTGTTTTCGTCCCGTTCTCGTTCCTCCTGTTTGGGCCTTGAGGCCGTAAGGCTCTCCACACCTCCCTCTGTTATCTCCTCCATCCAGACTTTTCTTCGCCATCATTGTGTTACTGGCCCTCGTTCTTTCCGGCCTCCATTGTTGTCATTGGCCTCCGGAGGGGCTCCACTCTCCTTCCTCCGGCCAGCTCTATAAATTCTTTCCTCCTCTCCAGCCTTCAGCAATTCCTTTCTTGCCCAGACCATTAACTTCTGAGGTTTCTTTCCTGTCTTCGCTCCTTTCTGTCGCCTTCGGCTCGCTTTCGGTCCTCTATATACTCCTTAATATTAAAGATAAGGTTTTATCACAAACCAACCGCTAGCGTCATCACTTAACTCCCCAACGTCTCCTTAGCACATATCAAATTTTTTTGAGACAGCTTATACATCCCTAATAGTAGAAAATGGCTTCTTAACTAGTGTGTGGAGGCGACAGGGCGGACCCAATCTAGCAGTCCACGTTCCGGCTGCAGGAACGTTAAGTTGTCACTACTAACAACTTTTCCAGCCCAAGCGTCAAGAAGCCATTTTAATATAGTAAATATATAATTTAAACTGATTAATAATCTTATATACTGTTAGTTTCTAGCCACTGAGTACCCTGTATCGTGTACCTTATAAGTGTGGTTGCGTACCCTGAAACCACCAGCTGAATCTTCTAGAACCCTAGAGGGTTCCAGAGGATTCCAACCCACTCTAGGGCCCCCTAGGGCCCCTGGAGCACTCCGAACCTTCTGGAATTCAGGGGGGGTGGTGTTAGAAAGAAGGGGGTTCAGAGGCCCTGGGCATCTAGTCAGCGGAGCTGACTGGATACCTGGCACTGCCAGTACGCCAGTGAGCCTCAGCCACCAGAGTGACGAAGCCTGAATCCTGCAGAATAG
>Ga0247780_1000597_pt1 | contig 32254 bp, 17 predicted proteins | sample UWRJL079202R5_FD_179927 | JGI IMG/M metagenome (GOLD analysis project Ga0247780, IMG submission 179927) | Plant litter microbial communities from Arlington Agricultural Research Station in Wisconsin, United States - UWRJ-L079-202R-5 | ecosystem: Environmental > Terrestrial > Plant litter >... | reverse complement strand
CACACAGCCTCGCTGTTATCTTACCCGGGAATTCTGGATAAGCGAGGATGTCCACCTGTGCGGCCAATTTCAACCGCTCGTTAACGCTGATTCTCCATCCCTCACAAACCTCCGAAAACTTCGGCAAGCTCAACCCCCCACTCGCAAAAACGCTTCGCCATGGGAAGGCGTCACTCCTACCAATCCGCAGTTTCCGTTCCTGAACCGCAGCCTTTGATGCCTTGGCGTTTAACGCGGGCATGCCATCTAGCGTCCAGCTGCCAGCAATTAGCGATCCCCATAGCCTGACCCACTGAGACACGCAAGGGTCTAGACTTCTCGTCTGAACGATTTTATTTAGGCCAAGAACAGTAGCCCCCAGCCACATATGCACAATGCCGGAGTTAGAGGCACAAGTCAGCCCCTCGGCTCCTACTGTGGTTGCTACTAAAGCATCGTCTGTTCTCGGGTTATCGTGCCGAAGTTGTGCTCCACGTAATTGCCTCAGCAACAATCTGATCTTGAGAGCCGGTGTCTCATTCCAGCACGGAAAGCGACTCGACCCTCACGGCTCGCCCTTTTGCAATCGTATGCGCCATTGTCACCATCGTCTGTACAACATCAGATATTACAGGGAGTCTTTCGCAGGCCATTGCCACCATCGGCAACGGCCCTGCTGATGGTTTGTCGCTTCAGAGCGCTGCCCGAAATATCTACTCGGGCATCAGGCGCACCAACAAAATCTTTTAGTCGGCGCCACGGGGACAATCAGAACGACCAAAGCCAAATAACTGCTTGACTGAAGTGGCCGTCTGGTTGATGCCACAAGCGTCGAGGTCAACGCTCCAGAAACGTCATACGTCTCACTCACCAGAGTCTTCCATGGCACAGCCCAACCTTTTGAGCGGCTCAAAGGCCACAGATCTGCTCCCGAAAGGCACTTCAGGAGACTCAACATTCAATGCCATGGCAAAATATCAAAACCCACCTCTGAGTCCGCTCGTATCAGATTTCGACGCTCACTCATTCCCCTTGAGACCCTTACACATCAGTCGGTCGAGTCAGCTGCTCTGACCATTACCAAACCTCGGAGATTCTACAACCGCTCCTGAGGTTTACAAGCAAGATTCCAGCCCGCCAAAGTATGAAGCAGGGGATCAGAAGTCAACCGAGAACAGGCGCACTGCCGACCTGGAGGCCGAGCTCGCCGAACTGAAGCGCTCTCGAGCTAGCCCAACCGCCGCGACAGCCCCCCCTTGTGAGCAGGAGCAAGTATTTCGCGATCTAGTGACGAAGTACAAGAATGTCAAGAAACTTTATTTTGAGCTCAAGGGTGAGAATTTGGCACTTACCCAAAAGGTCGAGGAGCTGCTGAAGAGCGAAAAGACGCCAGACGGCAATGACAAGATCATCGACGCGTGGAAAGCACAATACGAGAAGCTTTCAGCACAGCTCCGTGCGCAAGAAGACACAAATTCTGTAGTCAGTTCGTGGCGGGAAAAGTATGATATGCTGTTGGTACTACACTCGTCGTTCCAGGAAGAGGCAGCACGATCCGCGGAGCAAGCAAGAGTTGAGAATGAAAGTCTGGCACTGGAACTGCAGAAGGTGAAAGAGGCCATGGAAATCCAGGGAGAGGAGCTAGCTAGAGTAAAATGGAGCCTCTCAAATGCGGAACGGAAGGTTGAGGATCAGCATAAGGCATCTGCTAGTCATTCGCTGGAGTTGCATGGCCAGAAGGTGTACTTCGAGCCGACCCTCGAGATCTATCAACGCAATCTGGAGGCGGAAAGACAGGAGAAGGAGCGAGCATTGAAGACGGTCCAGCGCTTGGGATCACTTTGGCATGAAGTCCATAAGATCATGGGCGAGGTCGAGACAACCGGCTTTGTTGGTTAGGTTGGGTGCTTGATATCGGGGGGTCGCATCGCATGAAGAGATACGTTGTGGCCGTTCAAATAGCGACACAGCATCTGTAGGTGAGCAGGAGAAAAACGGGCCTGGGCAAGGATGATATTTATTCTGCAGGATCGTAAGGAGTTAAGAGTCGCGGCGGAGAAGGGGAAGGATTCGGGAGCAAATAGCGGGTTGCCGACCTACAGATTGGAAACTGAGATATACAGGCTGGCGAGACGGAATCCTAAAAGAGACGCTCTTAGAGAGCACAGTGAGCAGTCGAAAACATAGTTGGCAGTGCGTCAGCGGCGCACCAAACACGGCACAAAGGGAAATAATGTCTCTTCTCACCTGAGCGTAGATTCTTACAAACCCCAAGCCCACTTGTGCTGCCTTTTGAATGACATACGCACTCGAAATCCATGTACTAAATCTAAGATGTACCTAGGGACAGGGCGTTGGGTGTGCTGTGAAGAAGCCGCTAGATATCTAGACAACAACTGACAGTACAAAGAGGTGATCAAGCTCAAAGCCCGTTGACAGATACAGCAAGGAGTGGACAGGACTGGTATTACGCTACAAATGGGGAGTGGATGCCGACCACTGCGGAGACGTGTAAACCTGGGCCAATGTAGCCCACAAGGACGCTAACAATTCTGCGAAGAGAAAAAGGCGCGCAGCGGCGTTGAGAGTGCCGCCCAGGATCATGAGCGGTATCAGAGAGTACCTATTGGCCTTCCCTAAAGTTCACTGTAAGAGTTTATCCCAGAACCACAGGCACCCCGCGAATTGCCAGTCCAGGCCAACAAGTATGGCCCAAAGGACGCCGCTGAAAATGAGAGAGCTTGCCGAAGCCATCCAAGCCCACATCTCCCCGTCGGAGGGGAAGACGAAGTTATTTATCCAGCAGAGAAAGTGGATAGCACCATAAGCAACGCTCGCCAGACAAACGCAGGTGCCCATGAGGGCCTTGCGCGCGAGTTTTTCATGCAAACGTCGCGCCCGATCGTCGCGAATAGAGGGATTCTCTTGCTTCTCCACCACTGGTGCATGGGCAGCTTGGTGAGGGGAAACAAAGAGGTCCATGAAAGCCAACGGCCGGTTTCTGAAACGGCTCATCTCATTCTGTTTAGCGATATCCTTAACTGAATCTCTCAGAGTGGCTTGACGAGGAACATCCGGGATATCGGTTCCACAAGATACGATGGCATCGTCACGCAGAGCAAAGAAGGGGACACTCACAGACTTGTTGGGATGAAAGGTAATAGTAAGACAGGGCACCTGTATTGGCGTACAACGTTTTCTAAGGCTCTTAAACTTTTGAAAAGTTCCTACACACATATACACTATCTGTGGCAACCCCTGGAGCCGAATCGCTTGCTGTTTTCGGCTGAACGTTGTCCCGACTGCTCTAGTGATTACCACCTTGATTAGTGGCCAAGATCGAAACCCAACCCAGCTTTCACACGCCTTGCCAATGGCCGCAAAGGGCTTAAAACACACTACTGACGTCACTTTTTCTGGAATTCCTGCCGTGCATAAAAGACTCCCGAATGAGCTCTCCTGTATCTGCGACCACCTTGACTTATATGTCAACCCTCCTACGGCGCGTTCAACAAACCGATCCATATGGCCGACAACCAAACCGACGCCGTCCGCAATGCAATATCCGCATTCGGTCTGTCTGTCGAACTGCAGCCGTGGCGCCGGAGCCGTGGCGCTCAGGCGCTCAGGCGCCCTGCGTATCGTGCTCCGCTGGAGCGCAGGGACCGTTGGTCAGGTGCTCTTCCCACACACAGGGAGCTTCCTTTTGTATATAACTAGCTGGTACTTCGCACCAGCTATTCTACCTAAATCAAGTCACTTTGCAACTGTACTTCCGCTGCTCGCAGAGCCCCCCGCTCGTCAAACCGTTCCACAATTATGAGCCCGGAAGGCTAGCCAGGCCTATAACTTCCCCGTTACTAAAGTTGTCAGTTCGAACCCCGTTCGAAGCAGGTTTTCTTTAGCACACGTGAGCGATTAGTCAGCGTTGTATCACCAAGAACGAGTTGAGCCGTGTGACTAATTACGTATCCAAGTTGCGAGAACTGTATTTGTCTAGCAGCTAGGGGGTGTGTGGAACATAGTCGCTGTTACTAAATACTGGTATCAGTGGATTCACTTTTGTTGGGCTTGGTGCAGTGGTTTTGTACGACACTGTCAGCCTGTAGAGCAGTTAACTTCACTGGCAAGAACCTGTAGGCTTCGATTAAGGAGGCCCTGGACAATCCGTGGTTACCCAGCAACCCTAGTGGCACTATCGTTATACGCCTTGCCGAAAATTCCCTAATGCATAGTAACATTTCTAAGCGTATCTCGTCGAGACCTCGTTATCGACCTGATCTAATAGCTGACATACAGCTGCGGTCTGCGTAGGTCTTTACACCTTAGGAAGGCCGTTATAGGCGTGTTTAACTCTGACTTTAGCACTAGGAAGCTAGTGATATTGAACTGGAGCAGTGATGCAACAGGGAAGAAACTATAAAGAGAACCACACCCACAGAACGTCGCAGTTGGCCTGGAAGGCCAACTCGCAGATTACTAGTCCTCCGATCGGAGGGACATAAATATAACTGATGTAGAAAAACAGATACATACTTAGTATGGAATAAAACCTAGTATGTAACAGAACCTAGCATAAAACGGAGCCTAATATTAAATAATAAAGGGAGCGCGACTGTAGCTTAGGTTATCTTCCTTTGATTAAAGGGCCAGAATGTTACTGGGCTTTGAATAGGAGGTCTTTATAGTGAAAAATCATTAGATTCTTAATTAAAAGAAGTACGGTTTAAAGAACTGCATAGCAAGGCCCCTTTTTAACAGTAGTATACACCAGAGAACGTATTGCTATATATATAAGTAGCTATAGTAATATTACATACAGAGCTTAAAAAGAACGATAAGGTTAACTTAAATAAACGCCTTAAGTTACACTTTCCCTTAAGACTAGCCGTTAGTCCTACCTGCGTGGCAATTGTAACGACCCTGCAGGCCGTTAATTGGGCCGGGGCGGCCCGACGAATTCCCCGCAGAAGGAATAGTGCAGGAGGACGGTGTACACTGTCCAAACGCACTGGGCCAGGGGTGTAAAGACCCGAAGCCCCTACGACCAGTAAGAAAGTGCTTAGTGGCCTATAAGGACTGATAACACTAAGCACCACTTAGTTAACTGCTTGGCCGTAACTGCGTGGTGCACTATTAAGTATAACAGACTAAGTAAGGTACGAAGTACCTTTTAGTTAGTTAGTATAAGTAGCTATGGTTGTGCTTATAACTACTGTGAGAGACTCTGGTTCCTTACGTTAGTATTTAATTGTTTATTTGTGTCTTACTGTTCAGACTCACCTCTGTGCATTATAGTGATAGCGACCTACAGTGACATTAAACCCCCGTCTAGGAGTGCTAGCTTAACAAGCTGTCTTCGGAACGCCCCTTACCTGTTAGTGTCCTGCTATATGTTTTGTCTTAACCCGCGCCAGTGCTCTCGAGGCCTGTGTCGGGTGCAGGTCGTAATAGCAATCTTAAATATAGACTAACCCTTTAAGGCTTTTAGCTATAAGAATAACGTAAGAGTTTATAATAGCTAATCCTTCTTATTATATACTTAATCCTTTAATATCTCCTATCCTTTTTATAACCTATCCCATCTATTAAAGTCTAACTAGTATATAGGAGGTAAAAATGGTTTTAAGATCTAAAGGAAATAAAGCCTTATGTACTCCTTAAGGTTAAGAACTTCCTCCTGTTATTTAATCTCATAGCTAATCTAGCAGTAAATACATTAAGGTTTAACTAAAGCAGTATCAGTAATAACTTTAATAAGTTCCTTTACAGGCTTCCTTAAAGGTTTCCTTATAAGTTTAAAAGTAAACTTAAGTTCCTTCTTAATAAGTTTAAGCTTCAGAACTTTTACACTTAACTTAGCTATCTCAGCCTTCAAGTCTATAATAAGTTAAGGGACTAAAGCGCCTTTAAAAATAGCTTTTAAAGTCTACTAATCTTTATTAAGTAATAAAGTATTTAAGTTTAAAACTCTCTAATTAAAGTACTTCTTTAAACTAGAGAGTTAATATATTATAACTAACTTTATAAAGCTTTTTAAAACCTTATTGTTAATTTTTAGCTCCAGCTGCCCTATGGGCAACTGCTTACAGCAGTTGCCCTCCACTGCTGCGTACCCTGCAGCCACGGCTCGCACTGTGGAGCCAAACCTTCTAAAAGGCTCCAGGGCCCACAGGGCTCCTGTTAAGCCTCGAAGGCTCTGGAATTCTTCCAGAGCCTCCCACAGCTTATAATAGGCACTGAACTCTCTTATATACAGTTTTCTTTAAGCAAGCAACTCTTCTTAATTCTAGTTATTATATAAGGCACTTCCTTCTAAATCTTCTTTTTCTATAGTGTTAAGATTCACTGTCGTAACACTTCTTACAGTGGCACTGCCCTGTAATTCAGGCCTTGCACTTACTTCCTACAGTGCCTACGGCACTGTAGCTGGCTTTGACCAGTACAGCACTTCTTCCTCTAAGCCACAGCGCTGTACTACAGCCCTATAGGTTCTTGAAGTTTAACACTTATTAAATCCTTCTCTTAATAGGGGTTGCTTATTTAAGTTCGCTTAAAACTGTGAACTTAAAGAAGTTAATTTCCTTCCCTTCAGTTAAAAGAGCTATATAATTTACTATAAAATTGCTGGCGTCGCTTCATTTATCATTACACGACAGCCTTTTGCTACACTACAGAGTGCTCCATTCCTCACTTTCGCTCCTGGCAATTTTAGCGTAGAGTATTAAGCCTATGTTAATACGTATAGCAAGCAAAGCGACATAACCCTATCCAGAGGCTAATATATCCATTTAAAAAGATGAAATGAATATTAAAATAAATAATAATTTAGGTTAAGGAGAATAATCTTTATAAACAAATCTTACTTTTTATAAATCCTATTTTATAAAATTTATAGGCTTTAATCATTATGGTTTACATACTTCATTTTATAAAATTTAAAGAAATAATAAAAGTAATAATAATTAAAAATAAATCTTACTTTTTAAAAACTTTATTCTATAAGGTTTATAAGCTTTATTTTACAAGTTTTACAGGTATTATTCTACAAGATTTACAGGCTTTATTCTATAGGGTTTACAAGCTTTATTTTATAACTTACAATTTATATTTTTTTTTTCACTTTCACAAATGCAATTTGAACTGGGAAACTCTTGAATTTATATTATGCTATTTACCACTATATTATTTCTATTTCTATCTGAAAAACTAAAGGTCTTTTTTTACCCTAACTAGGTGAAATAAAGTAATAATTTAATAATTTTTAATTATTAGCTTACATAATGAAATGATAAGTTTTAATATGCATCTCGTGATGCAGGATCCGATTTTTACATTATTCGCACGGTTAGGGTTAAGCGAAGGGAGATATTCAGGTTTAAGGTGAAACAACCATGACTTTCACAGTTATTATTTTAGTTCATAGTATAGAATAAGGTAGTATTATACGTAGATTTTAACTGTAATTCTTAATCTAAAGTCCGATTTGGAATAGCAATTAAAACCATAGAGATATTTAAGTTTATGTTAATGGTATTATTATTATTCAGGTTTAAACAGTAATATCTTTGTTATTATAAGCCATATAGTAAAAAGAGTTCCAGTTCTGTATTCTACGTAGTAAATTGTATAGGACACGTAGTCATTACTTCTTATTACGCTACTTATTGACAGGTTATTATTATAATACCTATTATTATCCAACTTTAAACACTAATATCTTTCTCACTTTAAGCAGTATAGTGAAACAAATTTCAGTTCTGGATTCTACGTAATAAGCCATATAATAAACATAAGTAACAAAACTTGTTATATTACTTATTAACCAGTTATTATTTAAATAATTATTATTATTAAACTTTAAACTGCAATATCTTTCTTATTATAAGCTTTATAGTAAAAAAGATTCTAGTTCTGAATTCTAGGTAAAATCTTATGTATAACACCACCTTCTTTGGTTAGATTTAGCCTTGTTTTTATTTCCGAATACCTATTTGTTTAATTTTTTCAAACGTTAATAACTCCTGAACCGTAACCCTAACCCTGAATATACTTCAGATTTGGACTCCTGGTCACGTGAAGTATCTGAAAACATATCATATCACGTGATTTGGGGCCCGAGCAGACCCACTTTTGATAATGAACCGACTAGTGCTAGGTCGAGTTGAATTTCCTTATCAGTTTTGACTGAATTTCCCATAGTAATTTTTTTTCGACTATCCTTACAACAAATTGTCCTCCGGACAGGATTATTTAAGTAATTAGACTAATGGTAAGGCACCTTTATCCTGTCCGGAGGACAATTTGTTATAAGGGTGGTGTCAGAAGCGCGGCACTCTGGATTCTGTGGAATGGAATGGGTTGCAACTGCGTGATTGTATTGCTTGTTCTTCGCTCTCCGGCCCTGCCAGAGAGCTTTCTTTATAGTTGTGAATGGTGGCAAGCCGCGTGGCTTTGCCACGCGGCTGTCTGTGGCAATGGTTGCAAATCTATGGTTCTGGTGGTTTCTAGGCTCTTCTGACAGTTCTGGCCTCTGGCCAGAACCCCCTTCTTTCTGACAGGTGGTCCAAAAACCCAAAAAATTAACCCTACCCTGCCAGATTGGTGGAAGGTGTGGGGTCTTTGATGCGCGTCAGCCCTCACTTGGTGCCGGGTGTTGCCTGGGTTGCACACGGTTTCGCACGATGCCCAGTTCAAATTAAGCCTCATTGCGACACCCTCTCGCCCTTCGCCTGCCTCTGCGGCAACACCACCGCCTCCTCCCTCCTGAGGGACAGCATTTGGGATTACTGTACCGAGTGGTGCGACTTAGCATCTGCATACGAAGGCACCAGCATACTCGTCCGATACTGCGAATCCGGGTCTCGGCTGCCCGTGGGCGGTCCGCCAACGGCCAGTGCGTCAATAACCTTTCCGGACCGGGAGATATACATCCAAGACGCCGCCGAGTTCACGTCGATTGTGGGCTGTGCCCGTTCCATCGCCATATCAGCAATCCGGTCCTTCGAGGCGGCACGTGCGTGCGACCCGGCCGATAGATTTCCTTGCGTTTGCGGGAATCCGACTGCGTTTTTGGAACTTCAGACGGCAATGTCATCGAAGGTTGAGCAAGGATGCGGTGCAGATGTTGCGCCGAAGATTTCCGGGGTATTTGCGGGGTATTGTTCCACATTGTCGGCCAGGAGGGCGGGTGTGCCGGTATCGACGCCGGCGACCCCAACGGGAAGCTCAAGATCAGGGAGCGGTACGTCCTTTAGGATTTCAACGTCAGGACCGACATCAACACCGTCGAATGGACCCGAGCGGCCAGGCGGCCTAACATCCGATGGGATCGCCGGGGTTGTGGTAGGTAGTATTGCTGCGCTGCTCACGATAGGGGCGGCCTGGTTGGCTCACCGCAAAAAAGTTCCAACTCGGGTCCATAACTGGGTGCAACACCAGTGGCAGGTTCTTGTGGTTACCCGTGGAGACCCGGGTGTGTATTTTCATAGGATGAACATTCTAACATAGGATCATGGCGGCATTTGTCACTTATACATTTATGCCTTCCCGCATTACATCACTTTGATCACTAATTGCAAATAACCTGGAAAGTTCTGACGCTTTGTTCAAATCCTTAGTATTAACATTTGCCATCTAATTATGTAGCCCGAGTTCTATACCCTAAGTCGGTTAGCTAATCAGGGGGAAGGTCGAAGTTGGTTCGGGGCGGAGGGTAAGGCACTCCCCCTTCTCTGCAGCGAGAGAGGTCGCATGCAGGATTTGGTCGGCGTCGTCGACCCGAGACAAAGACGGCAGATCTTCTGGATGAGGTCGTAGAATATAAACTGGAGGACCTGCCAGGTAACCACGCCCGCGTCATCATCCATGGCGAAAAGTAGCTCCTCACCTGCATCCAGAGCCGGGTACTTGCTCAGAAGCGGGAACTCGGCCCGGTCAGTGAGAATCTGCCGCTACGCCATTTCCACCAGCTCCCTGGGGACATTCGGGGTGGGAACCGGCGACACAAGGGTCCCGGGCCACTGAGCCATGGTGATTAGTAGATAGTGCTGTCCACGTCTCGGTCGCTTTTGGTGTGGTAAGAATGTTTGTCCGGAATGGGAAATACCGCCGGGGGAATTGCGGCTCTATGTGGAACAACCAAATTGTCCACTGGCTATTATAAATAATGGATTGTACAGTAACGGAGAAGGTCTTGCAAACCATAGACGCCCAGAACAGCGCCCTCATATCGCTGAACACAAAGACCCGTTCGAGAACAAAGCCCCTAAGAGATCATCAAAGACAGTTTAACCTGATCAGCTCGTCAAGTCAAACAACAAGTGACATTCCCAGCCGACAACATGAAGCGCGAGGCGAGTTGCCAGTAAATTTCCTGAGTATTAACCTCAGTCGCGAGCAGCATAACCAAAACTACCCAGGTCGGTGTGACGTGACCAATCCCATCTTTGCACAATTGGGGAAACAAATGGGACAGACCCCCCCCTTTCACATATCTCCTACCTAAAGCTTCTCAAAAGCTTCCACCGCCGCCTTGGCCGTAGACGTAGCACTCGCCGGATTCTGCCCGGTAACCAACCTCCCATCCACAATATGATAATCATCCCAAACCCCCTTGGATCTCTTATCTGCATATCATCATTAGCAAAGCCTTTCACAAGGGCATGTTTATGTCAGGTAGACTCAAACTCACAAGTAGCCCCCATCGCCTCGGCCGTCTCCTCCACCAACGGCTTCTTCCAACTCTTCAACTCCTCCTGAATCCCCATGACCGTCTCCGCCTCTGTTGTAAACCCCGTCAGCGTCTTCCCCTTGATCAACGGCTCCCCCGTAGCAGCATCAATCAAATCCTGAAACACCGCCGGCCCATGACAAACACTGCTCACGATCCCCCCGTTGCTCCACACCGTCGCCGCAATCTTCTTCAGGTCCGTGGCCGTGGGGTAATCAAGGAGCGCAGCGTGGCCGGCGCTAGCGAAGAAGACTCCGTATTTGTTGCCGTCGATGGTGGAGGCAAGGGGGTGGTTATCGAGTTTCTTGCGGAAGGGAGAGGAGACGTCGTCCCAGGTGGCGCGGTCGGAGCCGGAGAGAAAGTCCGGGGTGAGGGAGAGCCAGTCGGGGGTGTAGGTGCCTTTTTCCGAGGTGATGTCGACTTCGAAGCCGGCCTCGGTGAACACTTTGAAGGGGTGGAGGACTTCGGTCACGAAGACGCCGGTGGTGTGGGTGCCTTCGAAGAGGGGGGCGTGGGCGGAGGTGATGGTGATGATGGCGCGGCGGGGGAGAGACATTGTGGATTGCCAGATGGATGCTTTTTGGTAAAAGGGGTTGGTGCTAGTGTGAGGGGTGGACTGTGTAATGGACTGAGTGACGAGAATGAAGAGGATTTGACCATGGACTATATACTCGGACCAGCACTGGAAACCGTGGTCTGGGCGGCTTGAATCTCTCAACATGTATCCCGCAGGAGCTGTCGCTACATCGGCACTAATCAGCAGCACGTCGAATCGCCAATCGTTGGGAACATATATGGATTGGCTGGATCATTCCGACGTGGTCGCTCAGTCAGCAAAGGCGTCCGGTTGGCGTTAATACGAAACGACCTGCAGCCGACTGCGTTTACCCCTCATTCATTACATTCACACAACAAAATGCGGGGGTTGGAAGGAGGTGGAAGTCTGTGGCTCTGACTCAGCTTGGCAACCCTCCGCCACATGGGTCGTCAAGCTCCTCGCGTCCTTACTACTTTATCTCCTCCAGCAGCTCCCAACTAGGTCGCCCAAATGCTACCCTCAACCCGAAAGCGGGCGGAGCGTGAGCACGCAAAGCAGCATCTCACGTCACACAGATGCTGCCACTGCGACTCGATTATCCTGAAACTCAGCACCCGCTACGTTAAAAAATCGACTGAAATACCTCTCGGAGTAAATGCCCAGGACGCGACGCGGGCTGCAGAGGATGGGTGCCACTTCTTCCAATTGGTTCTCTACCCAGGTTGGCCTAGAGATGCCGCGATACAGATCAAATTCAAGCTCGTAGTAGAGAGCGGGGAACGCATCTTTGTGCCAACATTCGAGCCCCCTCTCGATGAAGACGTCCAATAGCGACTCCGTGAGGACTGGGAGGTACCAGAGGCGTTTTGCTGACTTAGGGAATGCCAATACTACCTAACACTCTGGGAGGGCTGCATGAGGTTCCGCATTCACATCTACCAAGGTCGGTCTCACTAGCATAGCAGTTGTCTGGATCCGTACCAGACTGACGCAGTCGCAGATGATGCGGCATATTCCCCGTTTGCCTCCCAATCGTGGCTACGTCTGCCATCCGCGATGCGCATTTGGAACCGGTCACGGACCACGGCGGCGAACTTGATGCCGCCAGAGAGAGACATGGGATCCGCTTCCGCGTTTTCCCAGGCCAAATCCTGGCTTCAGCACTGCACCCAGAATCACTCGGCGTGCCTCCTTCGGGGTCCTGTCACCCCCCCCCCCCCCCCCCGAGGGGCCTCCTCCATCTTACCCCCGACGGTCAGAGCGTCAAGGTGACGCAGCCTGGTCCTGTACCCTATGTCGCTTTGAGCTACTGCTGGGGAGGAGACCAGCCCTTCAGGCTGACGAGGGCAACACAGGAAGCACTTGGGAACGGGGTTTCGGTATCAGGCTTGTCTCCTACCATCTAAGATGCGGTTTCAGCAACAGCTGGGCTTGGGTTCTGTCGAACTGCAGCGGCAGTTCTTGGCGCTCAGGCGCGCAGGAGCCTTTGGTCATGTGCTCTCCTCACACACAGGGAGCTTTCTTTTGTATTTAGTCTGGGAGCTTCGCTCCCACCCTTTCTACCTAATCAAGTCACTTTGTAACTACACTTCCGCTGCTCGCAAGCCCTTCGCTCCTCAGTCAAACGTTCCACAGTTATAAGCCCGGCTCTATCTAACTACGCAAAGTGTGGAACTAGTTATTGAGACACTCACAAGCAGCGCCTTCCGTAAAACCCTTTTGCTAATAAGATATTAAAGAGGAATATAAACGTTTAGTAAATAAAGCTACAGCTTTTATTACAGTTATTACTAAAATTATTAGCTTACACTGATATATTTAGAACTAGGTCGATTGTATAGTTAATAACAGCTTTAAGGAACTAACTATATAGAAAATGATTTAAAACGGTAGATATATAGTTTAGGTGTTTATATATTTCCTTTAGTAGTAATTTAAGTTTAGTAAGATAAGCCTTACTTCTTAAATCCGTTAGGAATATCGCATAGTGATAGAATAAGTTAAGAATATTAACATATTAAAGGAGTAGTAAATTAAGGATTAGGAAATAGCTTATCGTAAGGTAAAAGCGCTTAAAATTACAGAAATTTAAAAGCCTTTAAGTACTAGGGATTAGCTAAAAACTATTACAGTGTATATAGCGCCTTAATAAGCGAATTAAAAGCTCTCCAAATTAGTAAAGCAGGAAACTATAAAACGCTTAACGTTTAGAATTACAGATTACGTTTATATCCTCTTTACGCAGATCTATAAAGCGAATACGCTATTAGTAATAGTAAGTAAAGCAGAGTCTTCTTTACTAGTAATTGTTCTGAAGCACATAATAAGATTAGTTAAAGCTTTAAAAAAGACTATCCCTGTAAAAGAAAATACTTATAAGAGCTTATAAACTGTTAGATCTTACGTTTAGTAATTACTAGATTACTCTTAAACGCTCTTACTACATTAAGCGTATTAAAATATTGGGATCCGAGATAAGGGAGAAGATTAAAGCGTAATTTATAAGCTCTAAGTAATTAAAAGTTCACTAATCTTATTAAGAGAAGTAAAGAGCTGCTTTAGCCGCTTAAAGGTAAGACCGTTTAGGTGTTCTAAAGTTCTTAAGATTTATTAATATTATAGTAATTAACGTTTATATAATAAAAACGATTATTAAAGTAATAAGGCAGTTCTTTACTACAGGTTTCACTAAATACCCGCTTTCTAAAAGTATTTTAGTTAATAATTACAGCGTAATGCACCTTATTAATTGTAAGTCTCTCCTAATTAAGGAGAGCTTCTAACACGTTAAATCTAAAGATTACGTCTAAGTAGAGACTAGCTTATTCTTAATTACTAGATATAATGAACGGGTAATCTTAAAGGTGCTTATAAACTTCAAAAGAGCTAACTGTAAAGACTTAATACTTAATAAAGTTGCTGTTATAAAAAGCTTTTACATTAACATTATCTTAAAAGCTCTAATAGCTAAAGTTAAAGCTTAATATTATAGATTTAACTATACACTTTATTACAGTAATATAGAAAAGAACGTAATATTAAAGAAGTTAAAGCGATAGTATAACTTAATATTTTTATAATGCACTTTTATTATCACTTTCTTAAACTTCCCTATATTATTTACTGTAAGTATTATAAGTAAGATGTTAGTAATTATAATAATATAAGGAGTAAAGCACTTACATTAATATTATTATTATTATTTCCTACACCGATATGCCCGCAGGCGCGCCGGTCCTTCTACTGCTATGTACAAAGGAAACCGTGCCGTATAGGCCGGATAAAAACCTTCGTCAACTCCTTCGAAGCCACTAACTATGCGAGTCCATCTTGTTACAAACGAACGGAGGCCCTTGTCGGGCTCCGGCCCTTGTCGGGCTCCGGCCCCACTAGCCCTCCTCTCCTGTTTCCAGCTCTAGCCGTCTGGCTAGTCTGTACTCCAGTAGCCGGCCAGAGTCCATCAGCCAGCCAAGGACCTTCCGAACAAGCCTTCCACTCCGGGCGTTTGCTACCTGTAATACGGCCTGCAAGTCCCTTCGTGATCGAATCTCTCAGCGGTCCCACGGCCTCTGCAACGGTGGGTTAGAGCACCAAACCACCAAGTGCTCCACTGTTTCCCTACCTTCCCCACATCCACAGTATAGAGTACAGACCTCTGGAACCTTTACCTTAAACAGGTAGTCCCTAAGGCTTATATCCCCTGTCCGGGCTTGGGAAAGGAGGCTACTTTAGGCCTTTGTAAGGCCCTCGTGTCGCTTTAAGGCCTTATTAGTAAACAAAAGGGAAGGGGAGTCTCTGTCTGCCAGCCTTTCCACCGGCTAGCCAGCTCTCTAGCTCTCCCACCGGGCCTGCCAGGCTAATTCTACAACTTCGTCTGTTTCCAACTCTTTATCCTTCTTTTCCCCTGTTTTCCACCTCTGGCTGGCCCACTGGGTTACTGTAACTACGGCCTATTCAGTAGGTGTTAGGCCTTGTGGTCCTTACCGAGGCCTCTGTCCCCGGTTTCTTGTTTTCCTTCTGAACCGCTGGCTGATTCTGTTGCAGGCTTCTGTAATCAAGTGTGCTGCTGGAGCTCGTTCGGCTTCTGGCCACTTACATTAATAGTTACGCCTGTAAGAGGATATAAAGAGCCTTTAATACACTTATATAAGCTGCTTAAAACTAAATACTTTAAAGAAACTTGTTAAGTAAGTATATAACATAGCAATTACAGGTATAAAGATTATCAACTATAAATACTACATACTTACGCACTTATATTAAGTTATTTTAAAGCACTACTCTAAAGGATTCTCCTACAGACTATTCTTACAAATTAGTTAAAATCTTTTCTACTTTAAGAGAGTATAAAATAGATTAATTTACTTATTTATAATGAAAGATAAGTATAATAGGAAGCTCTTCTATTATCTACTAAAGGATAGGAAAAGGTTAGAAGTGTTTAAAACTATTAAGAGTCTCGTAAAATAAGTGAAACGGCAGTTTAAGCTTACTAAATATGTTATATATTAAGATTAAGGGACTTTAATAATAGTAATTAGGAGATATATACTGTATTAACTCTAGGTAATCGAAAAAGGGATCGAAATCGAAGCTACTCTATTATATACACACGAACCAAATGATAAGAGTAAGCGTGCAGGCTAAACGCTGATTGTGAAATCCATTAAAATAAAAGAGGAAGTAAACCTTCTTAAATTGATTTAGTTTAAATACGTATAAGTAGTTACTTACTTACATAAGATAAGCCTTAACTAACGAAATAACTAGATATTACTTAATAAGAAGTTTTATAAATAGTTTAAATAATACTTCCAGTAATACACACTATTAAGTAAGCTTAACAGAAGCTTAACTAACAATTACTACTTAGATTAAAGCGGGATCTATACTTACAAGTGTTAAGCTTACATTCTTAATCAAAGGTAAAAGGTGGAGTAAGATAAGCTTAGTTTCAAGACTAAACCTTAAGAATATATTAAGTATTTAGTTAGATACGTAACCTTTAATATCTACTGCATTTAATGCCGTAACTGAAAACGGTACTTATAACGTGTAACGTAATATTTAATAAGAAGCTTTTCAATAAAAAGAAGAGTAATAAAGTAAAGGTATTACTAATATAAGCTATTTAACAGCTGCTTAACTTTATTAAGATTAAGTTATTAATATAAGACGTTATATCTATATTTAAGCTCCTTACTAACGTTCTAAACCTAAATGTTACACTTACACTTAGCAATAATAAAGCTTTAACCTCTAAGTTTAAAGACGAAGAAACTCTTAAGGGTTAGAACTTAGAAGTAAACGCGTTTAAAGACGGCGTAACGTTTCTTCAGATTAAGGATAAACTTACAGAACTCAAAAAGAGATCTGTAAGCACTAAATTAAGACTTCTAACTTTAGAATTAACGCTAAAGGCTAAAGCTTAGCTTCCAACTTAAGGTGCGTACCTTTACTTAGCTAATAAGTGTACTAGATTACCTTCTGCGGATCGTAATAAGCTTAAAGAGACTAAAGAGCTCTCTAAATAAGGGTCTAGACGATAAGAAACTCTAGAATAGTTAGATAAGGCTTTTACTAATAGTGTAAAGCTACGTATGAATCTTAAAGAAAACAGTTACTTACAGGAGGACAGTTATAATAAAACGTTTATAACCTTTAAGTATAAAGCTTTAAAGAAGTATAAAAATACCTTATTAAAAGATTTAGCTAAAGATATTATTATAGTAGCAGAGCTAGAAATATAGAACACGTATTTACGAATTAACTACCCTCCTGCTTTAAAATAAAGTAAGAGACTTTAAGGGCAGCTAACTCCCTTTAGATCGCTTAAGTTAGCAATTTATACGTTTACTATTTAAATTTATAATAAAGTAAGGATTAACTATTTAGTTTTTAATAAGAGCTTTGCAGGCTTTTTTGTAACGTTCTTACTTAATTAGTAAATAGCGGTTAAAAAAAGGAGTAGAGCTTACAGGACATTACATACTGTGTTCTAAGCAGCAGTACTTTAAATAAAGGCGAGGTTTAACGCTTCCCCAAGTATATCTTACCTTAACCGAGATAATCTTTCCAAATTGTAGCTTTGAAAGCATTAAAAGGATCTTAATAACCACTTACTTAGCCCTAAATTTAAAGAAGCTTACTAAGCAGAGCTACAGCACCTCTTATATAAAAGGACGTAATGTAAGATTTAACGCACTGTAACGCTCTTATAGCTGCTTCTACTTAAGTGGGTGTTTACTTATAAGTTCTGTAAAGATAATATACTTAAGAAGTGTAAGGTACAGATCTACATAAAAGGCAACCTTTAAAAAGTTAATACGTTTTAAAATACGTATATAGCGACTTTAACTGCTGAACTGGTGCAGTGATGTAACAGGGAAGAAACCATAAGGAGAACCACACCCACAGAACATTGTAGTCGGCTTGGAAGGCTAACTTCCAGACTACTGGTCCTCTGATTAGAAGGATATAAATGTAACTGACGTAGAAAAACAGATACGTATCTGTTAATTTTTCTAGCCACTGAGTACCCTGTAATGTGGTTGCGTATCCTGAAACCACTAGCCGAACCTTCTGGAATTTAAGGGGGTGGAACCCCCTGAATCCAGTGGGGCTACTGCCCCACAGAATCAACTAGAACATCATAGTGGCTACGTCAGCCACTACGTTAACAGAACTACGTAGAATGGTTCAGAACAATACTATTCCACTATTGTATTAGTTAGTTCCACTTTACAGAAGGCTCTGGAATTCTTCCAGAGCCTCCTACAGCCTATAACAGGCCCTCTCCTCTCCTGTATCTAATTTTAGTTAAGTAAGCAATTCCACTCCATTCTAGTTATTGTATAAGGCACTGCTTTCTGGATCCTCTTGTTTCTAGCGTTAATATTTGCTGTGACACCCTTATTTACAGTGGCACCGCTCTGTAATTCAGGCTTTCGTTTGCTTCCTATAGTGCTTACGGCACTGTAGTACGGCTTGGACCAGTACTGCACTTCTTCCTCTGAGCCACAGCCGTTGTATTACAGTCCTATAGGTTCCTGAAGTTTAATAAAATTATTTGTGCCTTTTTAAAGTTATTACGACCTGCACCCGACACAGGCCTCGAGAGGACTGGTGCGGGTTAAGATAGAACGTATGGCAGGACGCTAACAGGTAAGGGGCGTTCTAAAGACGGCTTATTAAGCTAGCACTCTTAGACAGGAGGTTTAATGTCACTGTAGGTTACTGTTATTATAATGCACAGAGGTAAGTCTGAACAGTAGGATATAAATAAATAATTAAATATTAGCGTAAGGAACTAGAGTCCCTCACGGTAATTGTGGGCACAACTATAGCTATCTATACTAATTAGCCAGAGGTACCTTATACCTTGCTTAGTGACTTATTACTTAATAAGGAACTGAGTAACCTACTACTAAGTACCTCTTACTTAAGGACCTTATTAATGTTTAGTAAGTAAGTACCTTTACTAAGACTAAGCAACTACTGGTTAGTTGTAGGGGCTTTGGGTCTTTACACCCCTGGCTTAATGTATAGTACTGTATATACTGTCTTCCTGCACTGTTCCTTATACGGGGGATCCGTTAGGCCGCTCTAGCCTAAGTGATAGCTTGCAGGGTTGTCACACGATTCCCCCTCTTTAATATTCTTTTTTTATAAAAAATCCTAATAAAAGCGTTCCTTCTTTCTTAGTGTAATTATGCCTGCTAACTGTGTGTAAAAGCGCACTTTGAAAAACAGTACCTTTCGTCACTGTAACTTTATAAACTTCACTTTAATTTTTAGATTATAAATATCACCTTATAGTTATTATTCTTCAAAATCGCTTTCCTGTCTCGTTACTGTATAATTAGATAGTTATTCTAAATACTTATTAGTAAGGGTTTCGTTTTTATATAACATGTTTAATTATAGCGACGTTTTCCTTTAACGGCTCCTTTTTAAGAAGTGCTGTTTTAACATTAAGTATGACGCTGTTATATGGAATTTAAAGCTGAAAACTTAAAAGCTTTGTAAGGCTGTTACCTGACTTGAACGGATTAAAACCCAGCGTTGTAGGATGGAAAAGCGAGCTTTTTCTACATTTGGCCGGGAAGTAGAGATCTTTTGTTTCTAGGAGTAGGAGGAGGCTTGCCTGGCTGCTCCTTTTAAAGCTAGCGAGTCCTTTAACTAGGGAGGTTTTTTAGTAGGAACACCTGCTAGTTCTTTTTCCAGGGGGTTGTTATAGTTGGTGACCTCTTTTTAATTAGGTCTGTCGCTTTTCCTTTAATAAATGAAACAGCTCTTTTTACATAATAGTAACGTGTTTATATTTTTTTTTTTTTTTTACTGACTTCTTTTCTTAACAGTACTTATTTTTATGCAGAGCTTGCCGGAAGCTCCAGAGGCCCGGCCTCCTTACTAGGTCTAAGGTCCTTATAACCTTAGCTAAGGGTTTTAATAAATGTCCTTCTGTACTTATTAAGGAGTTTCCTGCCGTTTCTCAGGCTTTAAATCCTATAATAGTCTTACTTTTTAGTATAGTAATTTAGATATTAGATCTTATCTTATTTTTCTAGTTCTTATTATTAGCTTTAGTTAGTTTAGATTCTTCTAATAGAACTTTATAATTAGGTTTAGGTATTTAAGGTTCTTAACTGGTTCTTATAAATTACTTTTAAGGCCGTAATCTAGCTACTTAATAAGATATTTAAACGTGTTCTTTCCCTTTTATAAATCCATAACTTCCTTAACGTTATACTTATCTTTATTAACGTTAATCTTAATCTTCTTTTCTAAGGGAACTCCTTTTAAGGTAGGTTTTAAAAGTGAGATATGAAAAACCTTAATCTGCACTTTTATACTAATGGGTAGGTTTAGTTTGTAATTAAAGGTAGCGACCTTTTTTTTAATTTAAAACAGTCTGTACCTTTTAAAGTTAAGCTTCTTACTAAGCTGTTTTAAATGCAGGTTTTGTGAAAAAAGGTAAATATAATCCCCCTTTTAAAAAGTCGGTCCCTTAACTTATTTACCATTATAATAAAGTCCTTTCTTAAGTATTAGCTATTTAGTTTAATGTTTATTAGTAAACTTCTTTATTTATTCGCGTGTGAACTTAAGTTTAGCTTATAAGTGGTTATATAGCTCTTATATCCAGTTTATATGGACTGCGGCTTAAGGGGTATTAGTAGGTAGGCCTTAACGGAGCTTAGGCTCTTTACTATAGTTAGTGAAGAACAGTAATATACTTATTAACTTAATTAACGTTATGTTATAGGCTATTTATACTGTTAGTAACAGCTTAAGTTAATTATCTTATTTAAAGTTAATGTAAGTTTAAAAATACGTTATAAGTATTTAATTAACTTGCTCTGTTTAGCTATCTATCTATAGGTGGAAAGTTATTAAAAGTTTACTCTTTATACCCATTTTTTACATCAGTCTTTACTAGAACTTTAACACAATTAGCTTATCTTGATCTGTAATGATGTTATCTGGTTAAAGGTGTTATAAAACTACCTCCTTCTTAAAGATATAAGTAAGTTACTTTACTATTATATCCTTTAAAGTTAGTAAAAAGTAAGCTTACTTTATTAATCTGTTAACTATTATAAGGATCTAGTTATAAGTAACTCTTATAACAGGGTCCTTAAACTTTAAAATCCCAGTAACGAAGTTAAGTAAGATGGAACTTTATAACGCTTATAGTACGGGGAGTAGTTTAAGCAGTTTATATAGCTTATAGTACTAATTCTGCTTCCTGTAATAAACGTTGCAGTTATTAACTACTTCCTTAACCAGTTTCTTCATTACTAAGAAGGTGTACGCTTATTAGGTCTGTGTAAAGGTCTTAGCCTAGCTTATATATCCTTTAAGTTAAGATTTGTAAACTTATTAAACGTACTCCTTTCACTTACTTAAGTTATATATATATGGTTTCTCTTAATATTAAAGCTTTACTCTTAGTTTAAGTACACCATTTACACTTTTTAACAGCTATTCCAGCTAATAACCAGTTTTATTATAATTTGGATATTTTAAATACTTTTTACTACAGTTTTATAAGTGCCTTAAGAAGTCTTTTAACGGGCATTTATATTTACAAGTACCTTCTGTTAACCTTTTTACTTAAAAGTCCTACTATTATTAATAAATGTTATACTTTATTTATAAGTTTATATAGATATTAATAGTTTATTCTAATGTTTAATTATTTAACACTTACGGTATATACTTTAATGTGCTGTTCTTAATTTTATTAAACATAATAATAGGGATTAGGGCTGGATTAACATCCTTATAGTCCTACCTTTAATTAAAAGCATCGGCTTACCTATTATCTTTTCCTTTAACATAGTGGATCTAGAAGTGGAACGGGACTATTAATTCTACCTATTATACTTACTGTAAGTTAAGTTCCTTTATTAGGAAGTACTAAAGGTTATTATAATCTGAAAAGACTTAAACCGGTTCTTCTATACCGTTTAGATATAGTGCTTACTTAGTAAAGCACTAAATAATTACTATTAGTTCCTTATTATGGATTAAATATTATAAGGCTAGCCTGTGGATTCCTTTTAATAAGAAGGTAATTAGGTAGCGTTTCCTATCGTCCTGGACTTAACTAAGTTCTTTACTAATTATAAATTCTAAGGAGTCTGTTTCGATTTAAAAAGGCTTTAAGAAATTAGGGAGGGCTAGGACTAGTGCTGTGATAAAAGCGTATTTAAGGTCTTTAAACGCTTTTTACTGTTTATTAGTCCACTTAAATGGCTTTCCTTTACTTATAAGTTTGTAAAGTAGTTTTATAACTTTTATAAAGTATTTAATAAAATAGTAGTAAAAGTTTATAAAGTTAATAAAGGCTTATAACTCTTTCTAGTTCTTTAAAGTAGGTTAATCCCTAATTACCTTTATCTTCTCTAGTTATATCTTAAGTTTTCTAAGGGTTACTTTAAACCCTAAATAGTTTAGTTCCTAAACGTAGAAATGGCTTTTTTCCAGGTTTATTATTAGCTTCACTTTTTTAAAAGCTGTTAGAACCTGTTATATGTGTTTTCAATATTCTTTTAAAGTTTCGGAATAAATTAAAACGTCGTTTAAATATATAAAGATAAACTTATTGAGAAAGGGGCAAAGAATACTGTTAATAAGGCTTTAGAAAGTCACAGGGGCATTTGTTAATCTTATCGGTATAATATAGTACTGGTAATGCCTATTATAAGTCTGAAAAGCTGTTTTATGCTTATCCTCTTCCTTTACTTTAACGTAGTTAAATCTTATAAGGAAGTTAAGGCTAGAGAACCAGTTTACTTTAATAATTTATTCTCATATTTCTATAATAAGTAATAGTAGGTAACGGTTTTTAATTATATCTTTATTTAACGTTTAGTAATTAATAACTATACGTAACTTACTATCTCCCTTCCTTAAGATAAATAGCATTAGGTACCCTACCAGGGACTGGGATTTTATAATAAACCTGTTCTTTAGGTTTTTATTAACGTACTCCCTTAGGGCCTTAGCCTATTAAGGGTTTAAATAGTAGGGCTGGAAGCTGCGGAGCTTCACTCCTAGCTTTAACTTGATTTTATGGTCTTATGGTCTGTAGTCTAGTAATTATAATATCTTTTTTTAAAATAGGGTGAACTTCTTATACTCTGTAAGTACCTTAAATAAGTTAACTTCTTTACTTATCTGTAAATTAGCTTTTTACTTCTTTCCACCTTTTAAATTATTATTTAAGTAATATAGTAGACACTTTAGTCTTTTAACCGTCTTAGTAAACCTAACTTAAATTATGTTTAATTTTAAGGGTTTAATGTGCTTTTAAGTGCTTTATATATCTTTAAAGCGGTTCGTTACCTTCTTAGCTTTCTCTAAACGGTAATTATAGTTAGGGGACTTATTAAAGGTAAGGTGGCTACTCCTTTAGTTAATTATAAGGTTATACTTTTCCAGTTAAGGTAGACTTAGAATTATATTATACCTTATAATTAGTGTAACGTTAAAGTCTACTTATTATTTATCCCTGTCCATTTTAATTAAGAGTGGTAAGTAATAGGTGACTTTACTGTTATTATATTAGTATAAGCCTCCTTCTCCATTTTAAATAGGAATAACCTTTTTATACTTTTTATTAAGGAGTTTCCTTTAGTTAACTAGCGAGGGGTGTATTAAGTTAGAAGCACTCCTGTTATTAATTACTGCTTTTACCTTAAATAGCCTCCCTTTTCCGTCTGTTATGTCGATATTAACGGAATAGTGTTTATACTCTTTTAACATTTAAGTTATAGTAACTATCTGTCTTTAAGGTCTTATCTGGCTTAACCTTTAAGTGCCTCTCCTTCTTTTTAAGGTTTTTATTAATTAACGAATTACTGGTTTCTGGCTCTTCTGGAGGGCCTGTAACCTTTTCCCAATTCCTTCTGGAAAAACAAACAGCTTTAATAAACTTAGTGATTAACCTTTCTTAGGTTTTTACACCTTAATGTCTAATTAACTTTAAACAGTATAATGTTCTTAAAGTCTTTAATAAGTCGATAATACACTTTACAGGCTTAGATTATAGTAATGTCTTTTTACTCTTAGATCTGTTAGTAATCTTCTTACTTTTACTATTCTTTAACTTTTCCGTTAAGATGTAGTGAACACGTTATAACTAGGCAGTTATTAAGTACTCCTCCTTATTAACATATAGTAGGAGTTTAGTTAATTACAGTAACCTTCCGCTTATTATTAGATTCTCTTATTAAAGAGTAGGAGATTTAATAATGGGTTAGTTTTAACTCCACTTTTATAACAGTGTAATCCTGTCTTTATATATTAAGGAAGTGGTTATAGAGGGCCTTAGGTTTATAATATTAGTTAAGAGTGTAATTATTATATATACAGTTAATTTACAGTATATCCCTGTGGCTAGGGTGGTCGATATTAACTGTAGGTGTTATAGTTGTGGAATATAAAACAGGGGAAATGGAGCTTTATCTCTTCTCTTCTTCCACTTACCTTTAAATGCGTTATTTTTCCCAAACCTTTTCCTAAAACTTAAGTAATAGTAACCTAGTTTATTCCTTTATAAAGTAGTCTTCTTTAATAAGGTGGTGTTTAAGCTAATTAGTAAAGTGGATTCTGTTATAAAGTTATAATTTAATTCTTACCACTTTATCTTTAAACGTTACAGTAAGGCCTTTAACTTATAAGTCCTTTATTTTATTTATTAACTTTTAATATTTCTCCTTCTTCTCTTAGACCCTTCGTTAGTGTGCTTGCTTTATACCTTCTCGGGGGACCCTTAAAGTACTAGTTTAAAGTATACCGTTTTTAGTGTGGGGCAGCTACTTAAGCTATCCTTCCTTTAGGGAGGTAAGGGTGCTAATCCACTTAACGTGCTTAAAGTGTTTAAAAGTCTTAAGGGGTATTATTAAGAAGAACTTCTATTTCTTTAGTTTAATTCTCTTAGTTTGTTCTTTTTCACCTTCTAGGGCTTATTTCACCGTTTAGGTAGATTAAAGGGCTAGTTCTTTAACTCCCTCCACTATCTTAGTGATTTCTAAATTAGGGTCCTTCCTAGACTTCCTTAATTCTTAGGCTTATAAGGTGAGATTTTTAAGGCTTGTAACAGCTAACTGGAATATCTCTTCCTAAAGTCGGTCTTTTATAACCTACACTTTTAATAATTCTAAGTTTCCACTTTAAAGTTAGTCTGTAATAACTTACACCTCCGTAGTTAACTCTTTTAAGACACCTTTAAGGACTAGGTATATTACGTTTTAAGGTTCTTCCTCCTTTTCTTCCTTATCTCCCAGTTTACACTTATTTATCTAAGTATAGTCTTTTTTATTACTTACTATCCTAATATAGATATCTCTAGAGTTAAACCTAATATGCTTCCCTTCTTTTAAAACAGGTTTTTAACTAACTTACTTTAGTGATAGATATTACTATACTATATAACCTTTCTTATTACAGTTAAAGTACTAGACTTAGGATAGGTCCTTAAACTGCTTTTGCTATTACTGCTGTTATAGCTTGTTACAGTTAGGTTAATTTTAACGGTTCACTATATTAATATCCATTAGCTTAAGGTAGTAACCTGTAACAGTTAACTAGTTCCCCTTTTTAGGTTTGTTTGGCTGGTAAGGGGTCCGTTCCTTCCAGAAACTCTTTTAATAATAATAGTCGTAGTACTGGTTATTAGCTTTAATAGTTATCTTAATTAGCTTTTAAAGGCGGTTTAGCTGATCCTCTTAATAAAGGTCTCTAGTGATATGCTCCTTTAAACCACTCTAAAACAGTATTATTAAGGCCTCCTAGCTAAGCTTAATCTTTACTACTTCCAGTTTAAAGCGGGTAGAGAATTTAAAGATTAAAGACGTCTGTCTTAAGGCTATAAGGTGTTACTTAGCCCGTTTTAAAGTGTTTAGTTTTTTAAACTTAGTCTGGAGTTAATCGATAAAGACGTTAAAGTCGTTAAAAAGGGCCTAAGTCTTAGGGGCTTCCTTTTATACTTTATTTATAAAGAGGTTGTTAATTGTTTTCGTATAGGGTTTATATTAGTAAGTAGCTACTTTATCTAGTAAGGCTCTGGCGAACCTAACCTTTCCTTCTTCTTTAAAGAACTGCTTATTATAATAGGTGACATAACTTTAAAGTTAGGCTATTTAAGACTTTAGCTGCGTTAAGTCTCCCTTAAAGTGTGATAATAAGGGGAGTTTTACTTATTTCTTTTATAAGCCCTTAAGGTTATTATTTTCTAACTTAATAACGTTAAGTTAAGCTTAGAGTTTCTTAATAAGACTAATATAACTTTTAATATCTCTAGGGAAGGCTTTATTAAGTTCCTTAACTAGTCCCTGCTAGTTAAGGTTTAAGTCTTTAAGGTGTGTGGCTAACTTATTAATAGTAAGGAGCTAAGGTTAAGTTTACACCTCTTTAATCTCCTTACCTTTTCTGGAGGTTAACATATTAATGGGAGAGAGGTAGTATTTAAGAATTTAATAAATAACGTTTAAAACTGGGATGCTAATATTATATTACAACCTATACCTAATATAGGCCTTAAGAGGACTGGTATGGGTTAAGACAGAACGTATAGTAAGACGTTAATAGGTAAGGGGTGTTTTAAAGACGGCTTATTAAGTTAGCACTTTTAAACGGGGGGTTTAATGTCACTGTAGGTTGCTGTCACTATAATATATAAAGGTAAGTCTGAACAGTAGGATATAAATGAATAATTAAATATTAGCGTAAGGAACTAAAGTCCTTTACAGTGGTTATGGGCACAACTATGGCTATCTATACTAATCAGCTAGAGGTACCTTGTACCTTGCTTAGTGACTTATTACTTAGTGAGGAACTGAGTAACTTACCACCAAGCACCTCTTACTCAGGGACCTTACCGATGCTTAATAGGTGAGCACCTTTGCCAAGACTGAGCAACTGCTGGTTGGTTGTAGGGGCTTTGGGTCTTTGCACCCCTGGCCCAGTGTGCAGTACCGTGTGTACTGTCTTCCTGCACTGTTCCTTGTGCGGGGGATCTGTCGGGCCGCTCCGGCCCAAGTGACGGCCTGCAGGGTCGTCATAAAAGTAGAAGACATTTTAAGTTATGTAATAATTGAGGATTGAAGGTAGAGGTGGTGCGTCGCGTGGAAAGTGGTGCACTTGTTTATCTGGTGCACCTGCTTATCACGCACGTTATATAGCCTGGTTTATATTATTTTAAGGTTAATATTATTATTAAGAAAATATTTAAGTTAAAAATAAGATATCTAATATAATAGCTATGTTAAAGGTATAAAAATACTTGTTTTAACTACCTATTAGTTATTTATAACAAGCCTTAATATTATTGTTAGTAAAGTCTTCTTTATCTGGTTTGTTTTAATATTTGTTAAATTTTTCCTAGGTCTATTACCGCTGCTTTAAGGGCACTAGGTCTCCTAGTTGTTAGATATTAAGAAGCCGGTGTCTTAACATAATTCTTAGGTTAGTTACTATATCTGTAAACATCCTATAGGATAAGGAAGTAAGAGTTGAAAAAGGTAATAGAAGAAACGAGAAAGGGCAGTGTAAGGCGCTTTTAAACGGATTTACAGGTGTTGGTTTGCTTATTTCTTATAGAATCTGTAGCTACCTATCTGGCTAGTTCCCAAAACGCGGCTTGTTGCACACAAGGATGTAGGGTGGGGGCCAGTTACGGAACCGACAACTAACTTTTTGTTTACTTCCGTTTTATAAATTGCTATCCGTTTTAACCGACAATTAAAGTGGACTAAATCACTCCGGAGAACTCGGTACGGGTGATAAAGTCTGCATCAACAAGTCTAGCAGCGCAGAGCTTTCCGAGGCCATCAACTCTCGTTGTTATCTTTACCCTTACCGAAGTCGTTGTTTCCGGAACCATCTGACTTTAGGTACTCCTAGTTTTTTATTCGGTTTTCTCCTTATCTCGATAGTTTGGGCTTTCGGATCAATGTTGGAAGTCGATGGGGTCCTCTTGAGGTGGAAGTGATCCCAAGTATATCATTATGTGGTAAGGTAAGTAATTATGGTGAAAGGTGCGCGTCACTTTTTTCAAGGCATAGAAATTTATACCCCAAGGGTTACCCTTTAGTCACGTAGGTTAAGTGTTACAACCTGCTCCCGGAGGGACAGACTGCAACACAGTGCGCCGCGAGACTTGACAGTGAGGGAGGGGAGGATACCGCAAGTGTCTGAACCGACCGATCACTGTCACGAGTAGGGTGTTCCACAAAGGGCCTCTGCGGAAGAATGTGGACAATGAACAATAGAGTTGCTTACGTGAGGAAGACGCTGCACTTAACCCAGTCAACGGCGCCTGTGATTCCTACGTGCTATCTGTAGTCCCGTCTTGTTAAGGTCCGGTATACTGCGGCTGAGTGGGCCGCGACTCCCCCGGTCCTTCCCAAGGGGCTTGTGTCATCGCTTCGCGGAGCCAATAATGGCGACACGATCTTGTCTCACCCAGGGGGTGGCGTTCCGCCTCTTTGGATCCTTCTTCTGTTCCTGGGCCCAAGAAGCCGGCCTCGGCTTGCACAGCGGCTCGACCATTGCGTCGGGGTTGGCGGGGTCGGGCTGACGACAGAGAGAGACCTAACGCAGAGGCCTTCGGCCGCTCGATGCGCATTGCGAGCCCGAGCCCGCATTCCGGCCGCAGGAAAACTCAGGAGCGCGCTGCTCGCCCTTGCGACGCCGCGTTGTGGGCGGACACGGACTCGATTCGCTGCTTGCTTTGCCGCCCGCGGCCCTTGCTGAAGCCATAGACGCCCTCCCGCCCAAAACAGCTAGCAGCAGCCCATGAAGGACTGGCGCTAGCGCCATGGCCCATGATGCAAACGTCACAGCACTCAGCTGAAGTGGTCTTCAGGTCTTGCTGCAGTGAGTGTATCCGTAAAACCTCACATATAAATCCAAAGCCGATCCGTTGCCTTTTTGGAAGCGATGGTTCCTGCATTGCGGGACTACCATCTCTTGCCTCACGAAAATCGGGACTTGCACAAATTTGTCACTCTTTTATTCCTTCCAACGGGTTGCTGCCAGCACTCCACCATGCATCCCACAATCTATCTGCTCCTTGCACTCTCCGCCAGCCAGACCGTGCTCGCAGTCCTCTCGACACCGGCCCTCCAGACCAGCCAGAGGTCGACCCTCTCTATCCGGACAGACACTTTGCTGGACGAACGGCAAGCCAGCTGCAGTGTGCGTTGAAATTACACCTTCACCAATTTCTACACATCTTCTGACACCCAAGCAGTGCCACCGGGATGCCTTCCTGATCGGAGTCTGCAGCCAGTGCACATGGTCCGGCCGAACAATCTGCGAGTGCCCCAGCGCCATGGTCGAGCAATATTGCAACAACGAGCTCATCATGTGTATGGGCCAGGCCACCAACGTGGGCGAGATGTGCGACGTACTCATGTGCTCCGGAGCGATGGACGGGGGCGGCGGGGGAGGGGCCGGTGGCAGCAGTCCCAAGCCCTCGGGCTGTGCAGCGGGCTACAAGACCTGCGCAGGCTCCTGGTGTATCAAGTCAGACGAGGTGTGCTGTGGCGGAGACCAGTTGGGGTCCGATTCGTGCCCGAAAGGGAAAGTTTGCGTCAAGTCGGGCACGAAGATGATGTGCGGCAATCCAGGGAGTACGAGCGGGGGGGCATCTGCTGCTCCAGCGGTCCAAGGTGGTGCGTCAGGTGGGACGGGGACAGGCCCCAAGACCGCTAGCGGTTCCCGTTTGACAACGATAGCGGGATGGGTTGGCACACTTGGAGTTGCGGTAGGCAGTGTGTTGCTATGAGTAAGATAGCCGACACTCATGGAGGCGAAAGTCAAACCCAATGATATTTTTCAACGTCTTTTCTTTAAAAGCTGCAATCTCTCTTTTTGCTCCGTTAGCTCTTCTTACAGCTTGTCCAAAATCTCCTTCATTCAGCTCCGGCACAGTTCAGCAGAATGCCCCGCTGGTTCTCGACCCTCTCCTCTAAGCGAACCACCTTAACCTTAATATCGGCCGCCAGCTCGGCCCACCTGCGCTTCAGACGGTGGGCTGTGGGAGTCGGAGAAATTTAACACGGAAACCGGTCTTAAAAGCATCATGGCTGTATCTGTAGTCTTCGATACACGATAGGATGCGCTTATACATGTTTGTGAAAATGTTTGTTGATCCATAAGTTGGGACGCTGTCGTCACGGTTGCTAAGCTGGTGTGTTATTGTGGCTGCGTGCAAAGCCAAAGGGAAAAAAAGCCAGACATCAATGCCATCCATACCCGGCACCAGAAAAGTGTGACAAAGAAACCGAAAGTTTGTCAGAAAAACGGGAGCGGGAACAAGGGACTAAGCCGATAAGGTTTAAGACACTTGGTTCCTCGGCCCCGTGGTGAGAAATGAGCCTCATCATCCAAGGATGGTTAGGCTGGACAGGCTCGCTTCACCATCGGCTCACCATCGCTCACCCCCAGCTTGAGGCTTCACGTTGTGGGATGGGATGCAGGATAAGCGCGCTTCCCTAGTAGTCTGTACAACCAATATGGATTGCCATTGCCAGGATGGAGACTGCCATTGCTGGTTAATCTGGCGACGGCTAAGAGCGGTCGGTTATCGCTACTGCTCCCTGAACCCATTGGTGCGTTCCCTCAGGTTCCTTAGATCAGCTATGCGATGCTTGGTGTTTGTGTTGCGCAGTTTTTGCTGGTTGTACCTATACCTAGTGTTTCGTTGCGGTGGCAGTTGTGGTGCTGCGGTTGATCTTGACGTCACTCTAAACGAGGGAGGAGCGGTGGGACGGTGCTTGTGTCAGGGGCCAGCCAACTCTACTCGAGCGACGTGGATTGACCCTCCAGGAGTCCATTCTCAAGGATCGTGCACTCCACAGGCGATGAGCTGAGGGTGCAATGAGCGCGAGTGCGGACATGGCGTTGGAGGGATGTGGCTCCTTCCAAGGTAACGAATGGCAGACCAGAGCTTGATTCCAGCTGGACCAACATAATTGGTCATATTGATGCCTCGAACCGCATCGGTCAGGCCGCACGACTGGGGCCGCGACAAGGACCTGCAAATTGTTTGTGTCGCACCCCTGCCGTCATACTCCACAGCCCCAAGAGACCCCTGCTATCAGGCGCGAGCAGCAGCGCCAACGCGCGCTTATGTGGAATCAACGCTGTATCAATACATGATTCCAAAGCTCGCGTCAAGAAACACATCGTGAATCGGCATCGAAATGGTGCTGTCTGCGTCTGCGCCAGCTCTCGAGAAAAAGATAAATAGGTAACCTCCTAACCGTGGATTTTATTCGTAATGTCCAGCCAGCCAGCCAGCAACCCGCCTTCGAACCTCCCATTCAAGTCTGTCAACGATGGAGCCCCACTCTAAAAACACTAAACCCAATTGGTAACCTGCCACCCTTCAATAACCGCCTCAAACGCACGCCAGGGCCCCAGTACTCCGCCGCCTCTTCCGCCGCAATAAGCCGGCGCCGCTCGTCTGCTCGGTCGGCCTCGACGTCGACGCCGACCCGCACGCCGGCGCTGACCACCAGCACCAGCACCGGCACACGGTGGCGTGCTTCGCGCCCGTCGAGCTCTTTCAGAGCCAGGGATGCCACGCCTGCCCGCCCCCGCCACGCCCGGCATCGTCGCGGCCGCGCGCCAGCAGCCCAACGTGGTGCTCCTTTCGTACAACGTCAGCCTCTTTGACCATCTCGGGTGGGCCGACACGTTTGCGTCCCGGCAGTGGGACGCGCGCCAGCGCGCCTACGCTCGGGCGTGGGGCCGCAACAATTTGTACACGCCCATGGTGGTAGCCAACGGCGCCGTCGATGGGCCCGGCACCGGCACCGCCACCGGGACCGACGCGCAACCGGCGGGGGTCGCGGGCCTCGTGGCCCAGTCTCGCCAGGGGGCGGAGGCGACCGGGTGGCATGTGTACGTCGATGCCAATGCTACGGACGTGCGCATCGACTCGGACCGGCAAGTCGGCGAGGTGGGGCCGTATGATATTGTCGTGGTGGTGTACGACCCGGCGCCGCAGACGGTCAAGGTCAAGAAGGGCCCGAACAAGGGGACCAAGATGGAGCACGTCAATCTCGTTCAGGACGTGGCCAAGATCGGCGAGTGGAACGGCGGCGACGTGACAGTGCAGCTCCCGGCGCCCGTGCCGGCTGGCCGCGAGGCCGTGGTGGTGTTGCAGGCGCCGGCGGGCGGCCCGATTGTGGGTGCGGCAAAGATTTAGTACATGGGTGGAGACGAGTATCTGAAATGGCCCTTCTCTTAAATAGGCATCGAGGTAGCGACGGATTGTACTTCATCACCGCACCGACGTTGCTTCATAAACTACTGGACAGTATACTACTGCATATCTCCACCTTCCCCACTCACCATCCAAGCCCCGACGGTGGTCTGTTGTTCATCTCCCTATCTTGCTGAAACAAGACGGGAAACCAAGGTACCCCAAGCAACACCTATTTTGCGAACAAGTGATCCGCAGTTTTGTTTGCTGGCCG
>Ga0247780_1000595_pt1 | contig 32366 bp, 21 predicted proteins | sample UWRJL079202R5_FD_179927 | JGI IMG/M metagenome (GOLD analysis project Ga0247780, IMG submission 179927) | Plant litter microbial communities from Arlington Agricultural Research Station in Wisconsin, United States - UWRJ-L079-202R-5 | ecosystem: Environmental > Terrestrial > Plant litter >... | reverse complement strand
ACGTTAGGTAGCGGGCGTTGCAAGGAAAATAGAAACAAAAACGGAATTCTCAACATGCCAGCCGGCTCGACTTTAGAAACGATTGTGATTAGGTCCCCCTGACGTGCTAAAACTTAGAATTTGAAAAGAGAAGCTACTACATCTACTACTGAGGGGCATACACCTCATCCGGGGTAGAAAAAGTGGGATATTAGGAAACGCTAAGACGCAATATAATAAATTAAAGGAGCATAAGCTCTAGCAGCACATATGTGACGGATATGCCGTTAGTGATTTAATAATATAAGGAAAACTTGGGAAAAATAAAATAATACAGTTGAGCTTATAACTAAGAAGGAATGGGTTATTAAAGCGTTGCGAAAAGGGGGTCCTGTATATATAGCTGCTGTATAAGTATGTTACGTATATGTGTTGTATATATAAGTACAGTGCGTTACTTATATAATTGCATTAGTAATTCTATATGTAAAGAATTATTATCTAAATAAGCGAGACCTTAAAAGCGGGTCTAGTGGCTTATGCGTACGGTAATGCAGGCGTGTATACCCGCATAAGTAAAAAACCTACACACCTGCTATTAAAAATTTACTCTTTTTAAAAACCATTAAATAAGGTACGTACCTATTACGACCTGCACCCAACACAGGCCTCAAGAGGACTGGCATGGGTTAAGACAGAACGTATGGCAGGACGCTAACAGTTAAAGGGCGTTCCGAAGACGGCTTATTAAGCTAGCACTCCTAGACAGGGGTTTAATGTCACTATAGGTCGTTATTACTATAATATATAAAAGTAAGTCTGAATAGTAGGACATAAATGAATAATTAAATACTAGCGTGAGGAACTAGGAGTCCCTCACGTCCATCGTGGTTACGATAATGACTATTTATACTAACTAACTAAAAAGGTACCTCTGTACTTTACTTTATCTGCTCCCTAGCTTAACGACAGAGTAAATAGAGTAACTGCTCTGTCTGCTCTCTTACTTTATAACAGAGCGCTTGGAGTAATAAAGCACCTTTTAATTAGTTATAAGGGCTTTAGATCTTTACACCCCTGGCTTAATATATAGTACTGCGTATATTATCCTTCTACACTATTCTTCCTACGGGGAATTTATCAGGCTGTGCTAGCTTAAGTAACAGCCTGTAAAGTCATCATATAATTCCCCTCCTTCGTTATTCTTTTCCTATAAAGAACTTTCTCTATAAGTTACTCCTTCCTTCTATAACTATACCTACTAACAGAGTCTAGAAGCAGTAACTAAAACCTTATCTTTCTTCTACTAAGCGTTACTGTAAGAATGTACTCTTTATCTTAACCTTTAAAATTATAATACCAGTTAGCTATTCCCACCATAAGCTCCTTAAGCTTAACTTATCTTATAAAGTCGTAAGTTAAAATAAGTTATGTAGGTATTACGTTAAGGTAAACAGTCCTGGCTGTAATGTTTACAGTAATAACCTTTCCTTACTTTATAAGGTATTTAACAAGAAGAAACGTCTTAACGTTAAGAAGAAGAATACCTTATTAAAGCTTCTCCGTCTAAAGGCGTAATCTTACGTTTTAAAAGCTTATGTAAAGGAGTTATTTAGGCACGAGATTAACATTATACAGGAGGAGGAGCGCCGAAAGCGCTTAGCTGCCAAACCTGTTCCTTTCTTTAACTGGGAAGGGCTCCTGGCAGGAACGTCTGCCAGTTCCTTTCCTAAAAGGTCGCCTTAGCTTATAACGACCTCTTAACTTAATTTATAATTCTTTCCTTTTAATAACCAGAATGGCTTCTTTAACACAGTGGTGGCACGTTCGCTTCCTTTAGCGAGAGGTTGTGGGTTTAAGTCCTATAAGAGTCTTTATAACACAGGTTGTAGTCTTAAGGACTATATACCGTGTTATAACCCCTCTTTTTATTTATTTTTTATACTAACTTCCTTTCTTAACAGTGCTTATTCTTATAAATATGCTTTTCTACTATATACCACTCTATAACTGGTTTAAGAGACCTTAAGGTATACCGATTCGCTTTTTACCCTCTAACTCCTTTCTTAAACCTATAGTAAAGTGTAAGTCCTTTAGCTATAAGGGGTAAGTTGTTCTATAAGCTACTAGTCTGTAACTTTTTAATTCTCTGTATTACTATATGTGCGATTTGTGCGGAGCTTATTAGCTTTAAAGGCCCAGCCTCCTTATTAAGTCTAAAGTCCTTATAACCTTAGTTAAAGGTTTTAATAAATATCCTTCTATACTTATTAAAGAGTTTCCTACCAATTCTTAAACTTTAAGTCCTATAGTGGTCTTACTCTTCAGCATAGCAGTTTAGATATCAGATTTTATCTTATTTCTAGTTTTTATTATTAGTTTAAATTAATCTGGATTCTTTTAATGGAACTCTGTAATTAAGTCTAAGTATTTAAAGTTTTTAACAGGCTTTTATAAGTTATTTTCAAAGCTATAATTTAACCATTTAATAAGATATTTAAACGTGTTCTTTCCCTTTTATAAATCTATAACTTCCTTAACAAGTCTAATAATAATAATTATTTAGATAATAGCTGGTTATTAAGTAATATAATAAGTTCCATTACTTATGTTTATTATAGGGCTTATCACGTAGAATCCAGAACTGGAATCAGTTTTACCATACTGCTTAAAGTGAGAAAGATATTAGAGTTTAAAGTTAGATTATAATAGTTATTATTATAATAATCTGTTAATAAGTAGCATAATAAGAAGTAATAATTACGTTTCCTATACAGTTTATTACGAAGAATACAAAGCTGAGACTCTTTTTACTATATGGCTCATAATAACAAAGATATTACTGTTTAAACCTAAATAATAATAATAACATTAACATAAACTTAAATATCTCTTTGGTTTTAATAGCTATTTCAAATCGGGCTTTAGATTAAGAATTACAGTTAAAATCTACGTATAATACTACCGTTTTCTATATTATAAACTAAAATAATAACTGTAAAAGTTATGATTATTTTACTTTAAACCTGAATATCTCCCGTTACTTAACCCTAACCCTGAAGACAGTGTGAAAATCGGATTCTACATCATGTGATTTATATTAAAACGTATCATTTGATTATGTAAGCTTATAATTAATAATTATTAAATTATTACTCTAATTCACTTAGTTAAGTTAAAAAAAACCTTTAGTTTTTCACAGATAGAAATAGAAATAGTATAGTGGTAAATAGCGTAATATAAATTATAGAGGTTCCCAGTTCGAATTGCATTTGTGAAAGTGAAAAAAACTGTAAATTGTAAATTGTAAAATAAATCCTGTAAACCTTGTAGAATAAAGCCTGTAAACCCTGTAGAATAAAGTCTCTAAACTCTGTAGAATAGAGCTTATAAGCCTTATGAAATAAAGTCTTTAAAAAGTAAGATTTATTTTTAATTATTATTCTTTTTATTATTTCTTTTAAATCTTATAAAATAAAGTATGTAAATCTTAAAAATTAAAGCTTGTAAAGTTTATAAAATAAGATTAATAGAAAATAAGATTTATTTATAACGATTAAGTTTCTTAACCTTAATTATTATTCTTTTTAATATTTATTTCACGTTTTTAAACAGATATATTAGCCTCTGGACAGGTTTCTGTCGCTTTGTTCGCTATACTTATTAAAATAAGCTTAATGCCCCACGCCAAAATTTCTAGGAGCAAAAGTGAGGAATGGAGCGCCCCGTAGCGTAGCAAAGGGCCGTCGCGTAATGACAAACGAAGCGACACTAGCAATTTTATAGTTATTAATTACCAAACGTTAAATAAGGATATAATTAAGAATTACTACTTATTACCACTTATTACAGAAATATAGGAACAGATTACTGAAGTAAATTAGTTCTTTAACCTTAACTTCCTTATAAGATTTAATTACGTTAAAGTAAAGAAAAAGGATAAGTATAAGACAGCCTTTCAGACTTATAACGGATATTACTAATACTATATTATACCTATTAGATTAATAAACACCCTTATAACTTTTAAGGTCTTATTAACTGTATTCTCTATCCCTTCCTTAACAAATTTATCTTTATATATTTAGATAACGTTTTAATTTATTCCAAAATATTAGAAGAATACTGAAAGTATATATAACAGGTTCTAACAGCTCTCGAAAAAGCGAAACTAATAGTAAACTTAAAAAAAAGCTACTTCTACGTTTAAGAATTAAACTACTTAAAGTTCAGAGTAACCCTTAAAAAGCTTAAAATGTAACTAGAGAAAATGGTAACAATTAGGGATTAGCTTACTTTAAAGAATTAGAAAGAGTTATAAGCCTTTATTAGCTTTATAAAATTCTATCAGCATTTTATCAAGTACTTTATAAAGATAGTAAGACCACTTTATAAACTAATAAGTAAAAGAAAGCCGTTTAAATAGATTAGTAAACAGTAGAAAGTGCTTAAAGACTTTAAATACGCCTTCGTTACAGCATTAGTCTTAACCCTCCTTAATTTCTTAAAGCCTTTTTAAGTCAAAACGGACTCCTTAGAATTCGCAATCAGTAAAGAACTTAGCTAAGTCTAGGACGACGGAAAATATCACCTAGTAGCCTTTTTATCAAAAGGAATCTATAGCTTAACCTTATAATACTTAATCTACAATAAGGAACTAATGGTAATTATTCAGTACTTTACTAAATAAGCACTACAGGGGAACCTGTATATAAGAATTACGTTCCATAAGAATTTTCGCCTTATAAGAATTATTTTTCGGCCACAGACCGATTTTAGCTGTGGAATAAGAATTTCCTAGATTTTGGAATAATTCTTCCAGATCCAGCTAACTAAGCCACTAAATTTCTTATGGTCAGGGAGGGTTAGGGTTAGAATTACCCCTCTTAACCCTACGCCAGGGCCCACATTCACACATTCTTTAGCTTCTAAGCTCCAAAAACACTGGAATGTTTACTAATTCTTACAAACAACGCGTTCATTCTTCCTACCGCCAATCCAAGGCCTTCTTTCTTCCTACCATTAATCCAAAGCGTTATTTTCTAAATTATACAGCCGCCCGCAAGAATACTCGAAAAAACCGTGATTTCTGGCTTCTTCCTCTTATTCCTACACCTCTCCATCAATCCCCACGCTTCAGTTACGATTCTAACAATCTATTTACTATTATAAATGCCCCTAAAAAGCGATTACTAGTTTTTAATAAGCAGTGGAAGCAGGTGCGCCAGTATACCTACTAAAATCAATACCTTAAGTAACACTAAGTAGCTACATGGGCCTTTTAAGAGTTCCAACGCCTATTTACACAGTTAATAGTTTATAAGATTCTTAAAGACTGTTACCTCTACCTTAATGAAATATCCTTTCCTTATGGCGTTTTTAAAGCCTTTTAAAGCGTTACTCCCGATTTTCCTATCCTTAAAGTCGCTCTATTCAAATAGGACATCCAAATAGAGACTCTTAAGTTATTAATTACTGGTAATATAATTTATAAAATTACCTGTACTCTCTATTAACGAATGCTAAAGTTCTAACTCCTCCCAGAACCTAAGTGGTTAAATGGTTAGCTATATAGGTTTAAGAAGCGCTATTATATTAAGTAATATAAACAGAGTGGCGAAGCGGCCTCTGCAGACATTACTGGAAGTAAGGAAAAGATTATTTAGATCTATAGGTTAATTTGTAATTACGCTAGCCACAATATTTATAATACTGATAAAACAGGGTTATTCTGGCTCCAAGCTCCAGATAATACCTTTATAATAAAAGCGCAGTCTAGCATTAAAAAGAAGAAGAGTAAGATCACATTACTCCTAACAGCTAACGTTAACGGTATTTATAAACTAGACCTTTAGGTTATTAGCCATTTTAAAAATCCCCACCCTTTTAGTAAGAACCCTTATAAGACCCTTAACCTTCCTTTCGTTTAATGGTATAATAAAAAGGCGTAGATAACTGTAATAATATTTATTAAGTATTTATATTAATTTAATAACTAGATAGCTAGAAGGAAGGTGCTCCTAATTATTAATAGCTTTTCGGCTTACATTAGTGTAATTAAATAATTATAAGGTGTGAGAGGCCTTTAGGGCTTAAGGCTTCAGAATATAAGGGTTAAAGTTCTACCACTAAACGCTACCTTTATCTATTAACATATAGATCAGGGCATTATTAACAACCTTAAAGTCTATTACCAAAAGCGTTAGCTGTAACAGATAGTCTCTTAAACACTTATTAATATTAATCCGACTAAAAACACTACTATTTTAACAGCTATTCAATAATATCTTAATACTTAGAGGAACGATGTAAGCACAGAGACTATTACCAACTGTTAAAGGCATTCCTAACTCTTTAGGCCTTATTACGGCCCTAAGAGATACCCCCTTAAATACTTTAAGGAGGCCCACGTCCACTAACTGGCTAAACAGCTGCAGGCAACTGGTAAGATAAAGGAGGTGATAAATATCTCTTACTTTATCAATCCGCTAAAGGAAGCTGTTATTAATTCTGGCGATAACCTTCTGTAACAGATTACCGAGACCTTTTCTAAGGCCCGTAAGCTAGCTAAAGAAGACGAAAAGCAGTAGGTTCCGCAGCCAATTTCTACTACCGCCACGTTACAGGCTGTTAACCTACTTATAGAGTTTAAGGTCTAGGAAGGGGGTGCAGATCTGGCAGCTTTGGAGAGGGTACGACGGAGAGTTACAGAGGTCTAACTCCAGAGGGCTAGTAATGGGGCTCAAGGCACCTTAGAGGCTTTCTTCCAGACAGATTCGCAATAAAATTCTACTTCTTACAGTCTAATAAGCCCTCTCACCAATACTTCAGGCCCTTGCCAAGCCTGCCAAGACCACTCTTTGTGGGGCTTCTGTCTATAAGAATAACCCCCTTATAAGAATTATTTTTCGGCCACGGACTTAATTCTTATATGCAGGTTCCCCTGTATACTTAAGCAGTACAGAAGAACTAGTTTAAGTCTTTTCAGACTATAATAGCCTTTAGTATTTCCTGATAAAAGAACTTAACCTTTAATAAGCACAGTAAACAGAACTGATAGCTCTATTTTACTTCGAGATCTATTATATTAAAGGAAAAGATAACAGATAAGTTAATACCTTTAGTTAAAGACAGGATTATAAAGATATTAATTTAGTTTTAATCTCCGTTACTATATTTAATAAAGTTAAGAATAGCACTTTAGGATATTCGTTATAAGTATTAAATAACTAAATACCGGAATAAACTATTAGTATTTACATAAACTTATAAATAAAGTATAAATTTTATTAGTAATAATAAGACTTCTAAGTAAGAAGGTTAGCGGAAGGTACCTATAAGTATAAATGCTCTTTAGGAGATTTCTTAAAGCACCTGTAAGATTATAATAAAGAGTGCTATATATATTTAAACTATAACGAAACTAATTATTAGTAAGAACTATTATTAAAAGGTGTAAACAGTATACCCAAATTAAGAGTAAGGCTTTAATACTAAGAGAAACTGTATATTTATAATAAACTGGTACGATAGCGTAACAGGGAAGAAACTATAAAGAGAACCACACTTACAGAACGTTACTGTCGGCCTAAAAGGCCGACTCCCAGATTACTGGTCCTCCGATCAGAGGGACATAAATGCAACTAACGTAGAAAAACAGATACGTACCTAGTATGGAATAAAACCTAGTATGTGACGGTGCTTAGCATAGAACGGAGCCTAGCATGGAATAATAAAGGAAACGCGACTGTGGATCAGGTTATCTTCCTTTGGTCGAAGGGCCAGAATGTCACTGGGCTTTTAATGGAAGGTCTTTGTGGTGAAAAATTGTCGGATCGATTATTAATTAAAAGAAGCATAATTTAAAGAACTGCGCGGCGCGGCCCCTTTTTAACGGTGGCACGCGCCAGAGAACGCATCGCTATGTACATAAACGGCTACAGTAATATTACACACAGAGCCTAAAAAGAACGATAGGGTCGACCTGAACAAACGCCCCAAGTTAATAACTTAGATAAATAGAAGAAATACGTTTAGGAAGTTTATAAGTCTTAACTTAGAAGATATATAAGTAAAGTTAAAACACTTACTTAAACTTAGTAAATGTACACCTTCCCTAAAATAAAGAAGTTAATTAAGGAGGTAATTAATAACTGCAACATCTGCTATCGAAAGTAGAATAGATATGATAAGCTTTACAGGCTTCTTAAACTACTCCTTATATTATAAGCGCTATAAAGCTCTATTTTACTTAACTTTATTATTAAGATATTAAAGTTTAAAGACTTTATTATAAGAGTTACTTATATCTAAATTCTTATAGTAGTTAACAGATTAATAAAATAAGCTTACTTCTTACTAACCTTAAAGGATATAATAGTAGAATAACTCGTTTATATCTTTGAAAAAGAGGTAATCTTATAACACCTTTAACTAGATAATATCGTTACGGATCGAGATAAACTAATCGTGTTAAAGTTCTAATAAGGACTAATATAAAAAATAAATATAAAAAGTAAAGTTTTAACAGCTTTCCACTTATAATTAGATAACTAGACAGAATAAGTTAATTAAATACTTATAATATATCTTTAAACTTATATTAACTTCGAATAAAATAATTAACTTAAGCTATTACTAACAGTATAGATAGCTTATAATATAACGCTAATTAAGTTAACAGATATATCGCTATTCTTCATAAATTATAGAAAGGAGCCTAAACTCTATTAAGGCCTACTAACCAGCGCCCCTTAAGCCGCAATCCGCACAGGCTAAATGTAAAAACTATATAACTACTTACAAACTAAATTTAAGTTCACGCGTAAACAAATGAAAAGGTTTACTAATAAAATACTAAACTAAATAACTAATACTTAAAGAAAGACTTTATTATGATAGTAAATAAGGTAGGAAACCAACTCTTTAAGAAGGGGATTACATTTACCTTTTCTTACGAAACCTGCATTTAAAACAACTGAATAAGAAGTTCAACTTTAAAGGTACAGACTGTTCTAAGTTAAAAAAAAAGTCACTACCTCTAATTACAAACTCGACCTACTTATTAGTATAAAGGTGCAGACTAAGGTCTTTCACGTCTCACTTCTAGAACCCGCCCTAAAGGGAGTTCCTTTAGAAAAAGGATTAAGATCGACGTTAATAAGAACAAGTATAACATTAAGGAAGTTATTGATTCACAAAAGGGAAAGAACACGTCAAATATCTTGTTAAGTAGCTAGACTACAGCCCTAAAAGTAACTTATAAAAGCCTGTTAAAAGTCTTAAGTATTTAAACCTAATTATAGAGTTTTACTGAAAGAATTTAAACTAATTAAAACTAATAATAAAAACTAAAAGTAAAGATAAGATCTAATATCTAAACTACTATATTAAAAAGTAAGACTACTGTAAGACTTAAAGCCTAAGAAACAGTAGGAAACTCCTTAATAAGTATAGAAAGACATTTATTAAAACTTTTAACTAAGGTTATAAGAACTTTAGACTTAATAAGGAGGCTAAGCTTCCAGAGCTAGTAGGCTCTATATAAATCGTATGCGTAACAGTACAGAAAACTTAAAAGTTATAGACTAGTAGCTTATAAGATAACTTACCCCCTTATAACTAGAGGACTTACACTTTATTATAAGTATAGGGAAGGAGTTAAAGGGTAAAAAGTAAATCAGTATGCCTTATGGTCTCCTAAACCAGTTATATAGCAGTGTACGGTAGGAAAACGTGTCTATAAAAATAAGAACTGTTAAGAATAGAAATTAACATAAAAAGAAAAAAAAAGGTTATAATATAACGTGTAGTTCTTAAGATTACAACTTATATTATAAAGACTCTTTTATAAACTAAGTTAAGAAGTCGTTACAGGTTACAGTAACCTCCCAGAAAAAAGACTAGTGAGGAAAAAGTCCTAATCTTAAGAAACAGAACTAGCGTGGACCAGGTCTACTGCTTCCGCTTACTTCTAAATAGACAAAACTTCAGCTTTATAAGAAAACACCTTTATCGCCTTCGCTTTAATAACGTGCCGCTAAGTCTTAACACGCTGTAACTTCGCAAGAGAATTGCAATGCTTAGTAACCGCTTAGTTATACAGAATATCCAACTCCTTTTTCTTATCTACTAATCCTTTAATAAACTCGTTAAAGTAACTAAACATATTGTAAAAAGAAGGTATACTTATAGACTAACACTTACCGTAACTGTCAGATTACACTGGAACTCAGCATAGTAAAGACTTAGTTTAACAATAAATATAAGAAGACATCTGTAAGCTAAAGGCATTAAGGGATTCCGCAAGATAGATATAATAGTTACAGGAAGTCTTTTCCTATTTCCTCTATCTCTTACACTTCTCAATACAGTTAAAAAACATAATAAGAGTTGTTGGTTTCTAGCCCCAGTGGGTCCACTGGGTCGGCGCACTGCGCCGAACCCTCTAGAACCCAGTGAGTCATACAAGCACTTACGTAGCCTACAGCCACTATTCCAATCCTGTATAGTAGATAGAAGGCTCTGGAAGCCGACCACAGCCTACAAAAGGCCCTCTCCTCTCCTGTATCTAGCCTTCTATAAGTAAGCAATTCACACCACTCATTCAGTCATATACAGAGGCACTGCCTCTGTACCTCAGGCCTTCTTTTGCTTCCTACAGCGCCAGAAGCGCTGTAGTTGGCTTGGAACAGTACCGCTCTACTTCCTCTGAGCAACAAGCCTGTACTACAGGCCTGTGGAACCTTACTGTGCAACAGGAGTTAAGGAAAAGGAAAAACTAACCTAACAATTCTTTATAGAAAAAGAATATTAAAGAGGGGGAATTATATAATGACCATACAAGCTGTCACCTAAGCTAGGGCAGCTTAACGAATCCCCTGCAGAAAGAACAGTACAGAAGGACAGTATGCACTGCCTAAACGCACTAAGCCAAGGGCGCAAAGACCTAAAGCCCTTATAACCAGTTAAGAGGAGTTTAATAATTCATAAGGACTATTAACACTAAATACTATTTAGTTAACTGCTTAGCAGTAACTACGTAATGTACTACTAAGCACAGTGGACTAAGTAAGGTACGAAGGTACCTCTTAATTAGTTAATATAAATAGTTATTATTATAATTACAATGGACGTGAGGGACTCCTAATTCCTTACGTTAGTATTCAACTATTCATTTATATCTTACTATTCAGACTTACCTCTGTGCATTATAGCGATAGCAACCTACAGTGACATTAAACCCCCTGTCTAGGAGTGCTAGCTTAACAAGCTGTCTTCAGAACGCCCCTTAACTATTAGTGTCCTGCTATACGTTCTGTCTTAACCCATACCAGTCCTCTCGAGGCCTGTGTTGGGTGCAGGTCGTAATATCACCACCTTTAGTTAAATCAATCATAACCCTTAATATTAAGCTAAAGCAAAATACTAGCTAACAGTCTATTAAATCTTATACCTAAGCGTTATAATCCCACTTAATCTAATAATTAATTATACTATCCTAGCTTTTAACTAGGTCTATAAGGTTCATAAACACTACTTTTCCAGCCTGTTTATAAATAGCCTTCACAAAGTACTTTACTAGGTTCTTTACCCCATACGTTATAAGGCTCGTGCTTATAATAAGCAGGATATTTAAGCACAGTAATAAGTCACACTGTGTAATAACAGAGATTAAGTCAACTTACAAGTCTAATTTATTATAAAGTATAATATTAGGTTAAAGCGTTCTAATTATAATTATACGTTTCCCTATTACCGTTCTGGCATCGGATATCTCAGTATAACCAGAGCATTAAGGCTCTTATCCTGCTAAAGTCTTCGTTTCTTAATTACACTTATTCCAGTAATAAGTGTTAAAGTAGTTAAAGTATCGCAAACAGCAGAGAGTATTACAACCTGCACCCAACACAGGCCTCAAGAGGACTGGCGCGGGTTAAGACAGAACGTATGGCAGGACGCTAACAGGTAAGGGGCGTTCCGAAGACGGCTTGTTGAGCTAGCACTCCTAGACGGGGGTTTAATGTTAATGTAGGTCGTTGTTACTATAATGCACAGAGGTGAGTCTGGACAGTAGGACACAAATGAACAATTGAATACTAGCGTGAGGAACCAGAGTCCCTCACGGTGGTTGTGGGTATAACTATGGCTATCTATACTAACTAATTACAAGGTACTTCGTACCTTGCTTGGTCCGTTGTGCTTGGTGGTGCACCACGCAGTTGCGGCCAAGCAGTTAACTGAATGGTGCTTGGTGTTGTTAGTCCTTGTGGACCACCAAGCACTTCCTTACTGGTCGTAGGGGCTTCGGGTCTTTGCACCCCTGGCCCAGTGCGCCTGGACGGTGTACACCGTCCTCCCGCACTGTTCCTTCTGCGGGGGATTCGTCGGGCCGCCCCGGCCCAAGTGACGGCCTGCAGGGTCGTCACAGAGAGATCTGTAGAAGAGGACACATTCGACACCTCTATTATTATCTTAGAGTCGTAGCTTGTAATCGACTTGGTGGTAGTCTTTAACATACTTTAGCCGGTATTTCCTGCAAAAACGAGATCGACTTCTAGGACCCTTCTGTAAATTGGTGGAGAGGCTAACCTTCTCTTCAAGACAGTTCATATTCTAGGTATAGTCCTGAACCAGCTTGCCAGCATCACGTAACCTAAGGATGAAGCGATAAGTTATTATTAGACTGGCGTGTTCAGCATCTTAGCGTATCTTAGTGATGCCACTGTAGAAGAGAGACCTCCTTTCCAGGTCAGAGAGAACCGACAAGGAAAAGAGACGGCGACGACCAAGGGAATAAACGTCATTCTTCGATCGAAAGTCTTAAGTCTGGTGAGAGGTGGGCAGGTAGGGAACCAGGTCGGACGCACCAAGCTGGTCATCAGCGAGGGCCTCATCAACTGCTTTTCGTTTGGCACCAACCTGGCGTACAACAACCAGTCCCGGTCGTACCAGTTCAGCGTCTTCCCCGGGATCCATGCCCAGGACGTCGGCTACACCTTTTTCAACGGCGAAGCCACCGACGGTTTCGGCGTTCCCATCTCGGCGTCCACAGCCCAGCTCATACAGCGGTGATTTATAGACTTCGCCATGCTGGGTGATGGTGCGGGCAGCTCTACGTCCCAGATTCCCACGTACGGAACGCAGGCCAATGTTGCCAACATCACAGGCGCCGGGGTCACCACGGTCCGAGATCCGGCGGCGAAGAGTCAGTGCAGGTTCTAGCTCTCGGGGTTAACGGCGTAATTAGACCGCTCTATATGCGTAGCGTTTGGAGCCAGCGGAGTGTTCGAGTGTGGTTGTTGATAGTGTGTAATGTTTGATCGAGTTTGTCAGACCGGTGTTCGAATCACTTGTATCCGTAGTTAGAACGAAGGAGCATCAAACTCCACCTTGTCTCGGGGGGGTGGGCTAAAATAAATAGTACGAGAGATACTACTATGCTTTAAGAACGGTTTCAGCACAAGCCCGGGAACAGCTGCTACGGCGCGAATTCTTGGAGCTCTTCCTTATTCATGATCTTGGGCGGCATGTGAAGCGCGGGGCGGCTCGCCGCATGGGAATTCTGCGGTGTTGGTACAGCGTGGACTTGCACCGTCCGTCTCCGTACATCCGCCCCAGATGCTTTGCATGGAGCTTGACTTTGGCTTTGTGTTTATGCAGCATCGTTGCTCAGGGGTAATCTAAAGCTGAGCTCATGGTACCAGCGACGATAATACCAACCTACAGACTGAATGGCCAGCGTGAGCCGTGCGGTTCCGGTGTCCCTGACCGCATCCTCTTTCGGGGCCCCCTCTCGCCTGTCCTGTGCTTTTGTCATTTCTCGCTGGGTCTAAACGGAATTGTTAGAGGCTAGGTGAAGACGCTATTGGGGGAAAGTGGGGCTTGCTTTAGGTCGTCATTGCGCTCGAGCGCTGGTGACCGTTTGGATTTGGGTTTTGTTCGCAGTTGCTGGGCATCGAGTAGCATGAAATGGTTGCGCCAAGAAACACCGTCTTGTCTCAAGCTAGGGTTGCTGATAAAACGGTTATTGTTGGGAAGATTGTAGACGAACCTCCTCCGACAGAGAATAGCAACCATTGGCCGTAACGGCTGCTATTCTTGATTTGCCACCGAGGTGCTGCAATTGGTGCTGAGCTATTGTGCCCTAGGTGATATATTTTGCTGGGCTTGTAACCTAATTGGTATCCTCCGTGGACGGAGCTGGGGTCTCTTGCTCTATCGCTTGGCTATCCTCCTGAAGATGAGCATGGGTGAAGACGGTGAGGTGCCTGACGATGCTGATTTGCTGGCTGGCCTAAGCAAGCTGGCTCATGGACTTGCGGGGTCCGATGCGTGCCTGCTACGTCAGGAAAGGTAGCTGCCCAACTTTGCGCAGTGTGTGCTGCCCCCCACATTTCGCGGTCCCCCACAAGAACCCCGCCTCGAACTCTTGGGCACTAGAGCTTGCGGTCCTTGGACGTCCCCCAAGTCTCTCTCCTTGTCCTCTGCCACTTGACCACGCCCTCTTGCAAATGCCGAGTCGCACTCATGTCCATGGAGCAGCGCGCGAGGGTCTCCCCGTCCGACGAGGAAGCGCGGCCGAAGGTGGCTAGGATCCTGCGAAACCTACCCTACATCTCCAGCGTCGCAAAAGAAAACACAGCTAGCGATGGTTCGATCCAAATCAATGCACCACTCATCATCTATATTAACGAAGAGGAGAAAGGCAAGTGGTAATAGCAGCATAGCAACAGCTAGGCCTCTTTGCTGACATGAAGCGTGCCGATGCGTGGGGAATTTAGATGGGCGATATTACATCAAGGCTTTGGAGGCGCACTTCTCCAAGTTGACCAAGTGGAAAATCGAGCGCGACAATTTCGGGGGCCGCCTTGTTCCCAGGGACACATACCGCTGGATCCTCCACAACCACGACTTCAACGAGTGGCGCAACGGCCGAGGCGCAAACGTGCTTTGGGTGAAGGGCGACGAGGGAATGGGCAAGACCTTTCTCTTCTGCGGCATACTCGACGAACTGTCCGACCCCAAGAGCAACGATGTCCTGGCATACTACTTTTGCGATCCGCAGATCACCCGCAAGCAGGCCCGGGTTGCTTTGTGCTCCCTCATCCACGAGCTTGTTTCGCGGTGGCCAGATCTTATCCAGCACTTCGCAGTCCAGTATGAACAGCACACGAACATGCTAAAAGACGCCAACGCTTGTTATCTCCTGGGTGGCATCCTGCGAAAAATGCTGGAGCATATAAGTCGGCTGAACGGCGGGGGCGTAATCTACCTTGCCATTGACGCTTTCGACGTTTGTGAGCAGAAGGTCGGGAAGTCTCTCCTCGAGGAGATTGCAAATCTATCTCGATATGTCACAAATGCTCGCCTGCGGTGGTTGGTGACTAGCCGTGGGCGAGACTACGTCGGGCGTGGTATTCAATGGCCGCACAGCCCACGCATCGTGGACTTGAAAGACTACAAGGGCGAGCTCAAAAACGCGGCAAGGGCCTACGTCTTGGACTTCGTGCTCCTGGAGGACGATATGGAAGCGGCGTGTGGGCGGCTTCTTGACCAGTATCTGCCCGCAAACCTCAAGGGGTTTCTGGAGCTCGTGGCGACAGAGGCCAACTCGCTCAAGGACATGCTCTCCTCACAGGCCGACAAGCGCGAACCGGCCGCGGTGAAATGGCTTGTCATGCAAGAAAAGCCCGAGTGGTTCTCGGAGTTCATCGTCGATCTATATCAGAAGGCTGCGTCTACGGCCAGGGTGGCCTACCGGCCGTTGCGTGAGGAGGAGCTGTACTCCTTCTTTCGTGTCGGCAAGTCCAGGAACCAAGACCCCAGCCCGGGAACCATCTTCTCCTTCCTCTCCATCAAAGACGGTATTGTTGGTCCTGTGAACAAGTCAGCCAAGCGTTTTTTCCAGGGGAAAGGGATCCTCTTTTCGCTCGGCCTGAGGGACGAGCATCGTCGCGTGTTCCGCGAGTCCCTGTCGATCATGAACGAGACGCTGCAGCTCGGCCCCAAGGACTTGCGGGCACCCGGCCAATACGCGTGCGAGTACTGGATCGAGCACTGCATCGCCGGCCAGTACGGCAGCAGCGAGCGAGACTTTGACGATGAACTCGTGGCTTTCCTCCAAAACCATTTCCTCGATTGGATCCAACATCTCGCCCCTGCCGGACCCGACGTACTTGGCAGGGTTTTCGGCTCGTGGCCGCGGCTCATGAACGTCGTCAAGGTACGTCAAGTGGTGGGGACGCGGAAAATAAACAAAAGACCGGAGGCAGGAACCTGTTGGACTCACCCACTAACCTTGGTGCCGCGCATTATAGGACCGGGACAAACTGAAGACGCTGACCACGGACGCCTACCGATTCATCGCACACTGCGGACCGGCCATAGCAAAATGCCCAACTCAGATCCATGACTTGGCCCTCCTCTTCACTCCGACAGAGAGCCAGAAGCTGAAGTCGATCCAGACGTTTGAACCAGTCGTCAGCATTCCCCTGGGGATGCGGCAGCAGCAATGGAGCCCTTGGCTGCGAACGCTGGCTGAGGCGGACCAACTCAGGCCCGGGACGGCCCGGGCGATGGTGTTCTCGCCCGACGGGACCCAGCTCGCGTCGGCGACAGACAGGGGCGAGGTCAAAGTTTGGGACGTGGAGACGGGGCGGTGCCGGCTAACGGCCAAGGCGGGCGAGGGGAAGCGGTGCCCTTGGTTCTGCTTCCTGCCCCACCGCGCGCTCCTTGCCACGGCAGCTGGAATCGCGACGTGCCGGGGGACAGCAGGACAGCTAATTCGCTTCTGGGACACGTTACATGGCGGTGGGGATACGGAGCGTGCACTGGATCTGGGAGCGGCCTTCTCGGCAGCGGCCTTTTTGCCCGACGGCCTCAAGCTCGCGGCGGCGGACGAGGAGAACATCAGCGTGTGGGCTGTGGACTCGGGCAGCCTCCTGCATCGAACCCGCCACCGCCGCGACGCCCCCCACGCCCTCGCCTGCGCGTCCACGGGCGTCGAGATTGTGTCGGCCCATCGTAGCGGCGTCTGCCTGTGGCGCATGGGGCCGGACGGGCTGACGCGTGGCGGCCTTGTCCGAGACCGGGCCAAGAGCCTGGTGGCTTTTCGGCCGCGAAACGGCCAGCGCCTCGCCGTCGCCCGCCCTGCCTCTCTGCAGATGGGACATATCCGCCTCGCTGGCGACCCCCCGCAGGCGTTCGCATTGACCTACGATTTCCTCGACGCCATCGTTGCCCTCCCGTCCCGCGGCGGTCGGCTTGCCGTCGCTTCTCGCGACGGCCTTGACGTTTGGGACGTGGCCAAGGGCATGTCTACTGAGAAACGCATCCGCACCTTCAAGGGGCTCGACCAGAACTTTGTCTCCCTCGCTTTGTCGCCCGACGGCAGCCGGGTGGCGTCGGCGAGCGAGTCCGGGCTCAAGATCTGGGACGTGTCAAGATCGGGGGGCGTTGGGCCCGACGCTCGCAACGACTTGGTGGCGCCCAGGGACCACCAGGACGAGGTCTGCGCAATCGAAGTCTCGGCCGACGGGTCCAAGATGGTGTCAGCCTCGGCCGACGCCGTCCTGGTCTGGGACCCCGTCAGCGGCGAAAAGCGGCCCTGCGCCGGCGCTGGTGGTGCTCGCTACGTGGTGCTCTCGCACGGCGGCGAGCTGCTCGCCCTGTGCCCTGCCAGCGGAGACGCGGTCCAAATATGGGACGTCGCCGACGTCCCGGTAGGCGAACCCCAACGTCTCTCGAGCATCCCCCACAAGGCCCTTGCCACGCCGTCCTTTTCCCGTGACGGAACTCGGATTGCCATCATGACAGATTCCTGCGCGCCGCGAGTTTTCGTGTGGCGGCGCTGTGAGCCGGCAGAGCCGTTCGTTTACGAGCTGGCTCTGGATATCGGCACACCGGAGCCCCGCGGTCGGCTCGGCCCAGGGTGCGTCGCCTTCGCGGCCGAGGAACACTGTCTAGCAGCGTCCCTCGGCGGCACCATCACCATCTGGGACCTTTTGCAGTCGGACAGCTGGGGTTCCCTCCGTCCCGAGCCGGGCACCGGCACCGAGGCTCCCGTAACAGCGCTCCGTATCTCGCCCTGCCAGCGTTGGGTAGCGGCCTCATTCGGAGGCGCCTCGATCATGGTTTGGGACACGAAATCAACCTCTCCCGCTGACAAGTACCTCACGACGCTGCAGATGGACCAGAATCGTGTCGACCTGGTCGCCTTTGTCGAGGCAGACAGTAGTCAATTTCGCTTCATGACAAACACCGGCCTCGTACTCTTCCGGTTTGATGAGGCCAAGGGCGAATGGCAACGAAGCCGTGAAGGATACGGAATCAACCTGGACGGGGGATGGATCACGGTCGGCGAATGCGACACCAATGTCTTGCAACTGCCACCAGACTATCGTCCGCGCCGCGCCACCGTGGTTCCCCGTACGTCCCAAAACGGGTTGCAGGTCGGAGCTGTTGTTCTCGGCACCTACTCCGGCCGTATCGTCGCGCTCAGCTTCGCGGGGGGGTATTGATGCTGGTGCTACATGACCTGTCCTTTGGCGGTTGGTCACAACGTTTCCCTCTCTGTTCTGCTCGAATCATAGTCACGTTGACCTCGACAAACTCTCCTTGCACTGCATTGGCCCAACGTCCTGTTCAGCATGTACTATGATTCCTCTACTTCTCTCAAACTACCCAAGATATGAAATTTCCGCCAAGACTTCACCTGAAGCAACCCGTGATGATGACCAGCTGCTGCTCCTACTTGCCACCGAGGGCGGCCAGCTTCAGCTTGTGCTCCTTGATGGTCGCGACCGCTCTCCTGATGAGCGCATTCTTGTCAGCCAGCTCGCGAGAGTGCTTGGCGGCGTCGGCCTTGGCCTTGTCGTGAACATTCTGTATCTCGGCGCGCGCCCCGTTCAGCTTGCCCTCGAGCCCCTTCACATCCTCCTCGGCTTTGCGCTGGGCGTCCTCGAGGTCCTTGACCTTGACCCTCTCCACGTCTAGGTAATTCTCGAGCGCAATTCTGTCCTCCTCGGCCTTGCGCATGCTGGCCTTGAGGCTCTCCACCTCGTCCGTTGTCAGTTTGTAGCCTTCACCAAGCTTCTTCAAGGCCTCTTGGGCCTCCTGGGCCTTCTTTTCGGCCTCATCCTTCTCGGCCTTGCTCTTGTCTAAGGCCGAACCCAGCTCGTCAGTAGCGCCTTCAATGCCGTTAAGGAGGTCGACGAGCTCCAAATCAAGTTCATCGTCCACTCCGGTCCCCACCCCGACCCCGCTGCCGCCACCCGCCGCCGCCGCCGCGGTGGCCGGTGGCGCCGGCGGCTTCGGAGGTCCGCCACCATTCCCGGTCCCCCCGGTCAGCGTTATGGTAGAGGTGGCGGGCTGGCTCGGGTGGGAAGTTTTGTTTTTCTTGCTGCTAGTGGCGGCGCGGCTATGAGAGGCCCCGATACCACTCCTCGTGGTTTCGGTAGTCGACATGTTGATGATGCAATAAATGAAAGGGCTAGAATCGGCCGCTGATTAGCATTTCTCTCACTTGGCCCCTTGAACAACCCCCCCCCCTCCCCTCATGACGGGCTTCAAGCACGGCGCGAGGTGAGATGGTGTTGGAGCACCTACCTCCTAGTGGATGGACTGAGCCGCTAATGAAAAGTCTGGGGTGACAGCTTAGCCTGGAGCGTGGGTTGAAGCGACCTCAAGGTAAAAGGGAATCAGTGCGAAGAACTGGTCGAGAACAAGGTGAGGAGATCTGGGAGAAACCTGTCGTCAGTACGAAAGTCGGAGCGCCCCTTTATACCGCCCGAATTCTCAATTCTTATGTCCCCATGCTTCCTCGCCGTCCAACATGAGCGGCTCTCTCTTTGCTTACTGCGTGTGGGAGGCTAACAGCCTCACGGTGATGGCCTAAGATGTGCGATGCCCAATGTTGAGCCTCATTTTCTCATTTTCTTTTCTTTTTTCGGGTTTGTGTAATCTTGGGTTTGTGTAATCTTTTTTTTTTCATTGGCTCAGTCAGAGCCGGTGCCGATTTGGGATTAGTTACACAACCCCCGCACTCCAACTCATCTGTTGGTGTCCGTCCTTCCGCCCAATGGTCCACGCATCTGTGTGAAATGGCGGCACCCCATCATGGGACTTCCAGCCCCAAATCCCATTCGATAAGAGGCGGCGTTTTGAATCTGGCGTTGCTCGGGCCAAAACCCCCACTATCTCATTAGAGGCCCGTGTTTCATAGGATCATCGCAGCCGACTAGAAGCAGCCATGCTGAGACACTCAAGTACTCATTATAGAGTCATACATGTGCTGTTTGGGCTTCAACCGCTGTGCCTTCTCTGGTGACGTGGTCGGGTTGAAAGGCCATCACTTTACTGTTTTCGAGGGGAAGGATAGATGGAAGAAATGTCGACTCATGCGACCCTCCATATCAAATGGAAGAAGGGTCTAGTCACGCGGGAGGTTTTCGACGCACACAAGGCAGGCTTTCATGGGTCTGGTGCCTAGGTAAGGTACTTAGGTACAGTGTCAGGCAGCTCCTTCAGAAACCCGCTCCTCCACTGTTTTCAGCACAGACTCAAGCTCATTTTCCCTGAGTGTCGCCTCCATGACGGATTTCCATCTCCTGAGGCGCTCATTGTCCTCACGCCATCGCAGGTACATTTGCTTGGCCGCCATCAGCTTTTGCATCTCCGCGCTCGTCTCAACGGCCACGTGAACCACACCCCCCCCGATCGTGGTCAAGTCTATGTTGATCAGACTGGCAAGCTCCCTCTCTAGGTCTCCGTCGTCTGACTGGGTAAAAGATGTGGCAGGGCCCTCAACCCTTCTGCCGCTGCGGGTCGAGTTCCACGGTTGCAGACTAGATGCCCAAGACAAAAGGTTAACCTGCCGCAGGGAGATGAACTCCCGGAGAGAGGGAGCCTTACCCGATTGCGGGCTGTGTGGGCTGGGCACGCGCCCGATGACGAGCTGAGCGCATTGACATTTTCGCCGCCAAAATAAAACAAAACGCGCCTCTTTCGTGTGTTTCTTTGGCGAAAAGAAGAGTCTCGTTCCCCAGACCAAGAACTCGAGTGAGCCGCAGTACGAATGGTGCGCCCACCCTCACTGGTAGACAGGGCAGACGCCTAATTTGAATTGATCCCTACACGCATAGCTGATCTTGGCCAGAGGCAGCTAGCGTGAAAACGCCGACCTGTCAAGCCCTCGCTCAGCTTTACGTGTGCCTCTATGATTCGGTCGTGTCGTGAGGTGTTCTCCCTACGGTGGGGCGGGCGGTCATTCGGGGTGAGGGGATCTGAGACATGCAGGCTCGCTGTCTGGCGTGTGTGGAATGAGACATTTTGCCAGGAAATAACCCCAAGAACCAAACAAAAGCAAACGACGCTGAAAAGATGTGGAAGAACGCTTGGCTGGGACGCTGCCCCTAAGAAACTAGCATTCCTTACCCGAGGTAGGTGGGTGGGGGCTGTTCTGATAATGCGCCTGCTCATCCTCGGTGCCTTTTTCGTTTCCAACAACCGTTTTTCTTTTTTTGCCGCCACTGCCCATCGGGCGCACGCATTCGCGAGCATCGGCGGTGAAGGGATGCCCAACTACCGGCAATGGCCTCCGATGAGATGCATCTCAGATGTCTCCACCCTGGGGGGTCCCGTCGCCTCGAGTAAGGTTTTTTGTTGTTATTCTTTCCTGCCATTGGCCGCTCGCAATGTAGTATTCTGATCGAGCCGGTGCACGGGTAGTATCGTTCTGGTCCACGGCTTCGGCGGCCACCCGGTTGACACGTGGGCCACGGCCGGCCCATGGTTATCGGTTGACCTGGCCGACGAGCGCCTCGACGTCACCGACTTGTGTGCCAACTTGAACAGCCGCTATTGTTGGCCCAGAGACTCCGTCCCACCCGGGGCCGAGAGCGCCGCACGGCCCCGCGTCCTCTCGTTTGGATACCACGAACCCAGCACGCGTCCCTACCAATGGGAGTCCTTGTCCCGTATCTCGGACGCCCTTCTCGACCAGCTCGCCCAACGGCGAGGGGATGATGAGCTGCGACCCATCGTGTGGGTTGGGCATAGCATAGGGGGCATCATCATCAAGAATGTAAGTTTTTTTGTACTTTCCCCCTCTCGTTCATGTTTGCTCACTTGGCCAACTTGGCACCACCTTTGTAGGCCCTAAACACAGCCGCTGCATCTACTTTGCACGGAAGAAGCATGATATTCGATCACACTCACGGAGTAGTGCGTGTTTGCGTGATTCAACCTCCTGCATGGGGCGGCTAATCATGTTCTTGGGACATTTTGCAGATATGTTTCGCGACGCCTCACTGGGACCGCGTGGCTCCCGCCTGGGGCGACATCGCCTGCCGCATCTTCAACGCAACGCCTTGTTTCGAGGTAATCGGCGAAACCGCGAACCCCCAGGGGCTAGTACATGGCGACGACGGCGCTTGGCTGGATACCGTAGCCCGGAATTTCGCAGAAGTCTCTGAGGGAAACATGAGGATCGTCAACTTTGAGGAGGAGACACCATTGGTGAGCGAGCCGGCCGTCGAAGCCCGCTTTGCGCAGGAGCGTTCCCTCCCCTTGGAAAGACGTCCAACTTACTTGATGTCCGCCAGGTCACGGGCTCAGGCTACCCCGAGCCGGTGCTGGCGCCGGCAGCATCGTATACGCTGCCGCGGGATCACTTTCAGATATGCAAGTTCGAAAAGGACGACGCGGACCTCGATCTTGTCTGGGTAGAGATTGACAAGATGGAGAGACGGCTGCCGGTATCCAGAGGTAGGTAACCCCAGGTATGCCGTCGGTTGGCAGCACGCTTTCCGCCTCTGCCAATGACTTATCAACGCTGTGAAGCCTCGACCGAACACGAATTCCTTGCGCGTAGCGAACAGCTCCTAGGTAATCACGCCGCGTCTCTACGACACTCTCGGTTCCAGAACCGCGCTTCAACCTTTTCAACCAGGCACAGTGCTCTGGCGCACGAACGCCCTAGGTCCGACCGGCTTGGGCTACGGAACCCACTCTGTGGGTGCTGTGGAGGAGGGAGAGACTTGGAATCCACGGACAGCCTCCGGATTCCAACCCCGGCAGCAACACGACGACGACGAGAGGGAGTACCGTCACGATCACCAGTACCCCAACGAGTACGCACCTTACTGCGATCACGCACTTCACTCCGAGCACCCTTGTCACGACAAGCAACAGCAACAGCACCAGCGTCAAGCTGGAGCCGCTCCACAGCGACCATCACGGATCAGCAGCTCAACGACGCGGCGCTCCGATTCCTAGGGATTGACAAGATCTGCCGAATGCGCCCCGAGCGCAAGCCAACCGACGGCACGTGCCGCTGGATCGAGGGGGAGCCCACGTTTTGTGCCTGGCGCCGGGACGAGAACCCCGTCACGAAGCTATGGATCCACGGGCGATTCGGGACCGGAAAGACGTATCTGGCCGAGTACATTCGGAGCCTCGTCTTGGCCGCGGAGACCCCCCAGGACGTAACCACCTGCTGCTTCCTCGACGACGTCGTCGACCCTCGCCACTGCAACACGACGTCGGTGCTCCGCATCCTCATGCACGGCGTCCTGTCGGTCCGCCAGCACCTCATCCGAGAGTGCCTCGGCGACGTGCCCCCCGAGCACATGGCGGATTTTGCGTGGTCCTGGGACGCGGCAAGGCGTCTCTGGCAGAGGGTGCGCGACGCGCTGCAGGGTGACGGCGGGACTCGCCACGTGCTCATCATCGACGGTCTCGACCGGTGTCTCGACCGGCTGCATGTGCGGGACCTCGAGGATTTCCTAGAGTGCGCGGCCGGGACCGGCCCGTTCCGGGTGCTAATACTCTCTCGCCCCATCTGGGGCATCCCGGGCCTCCAGATGCGCCCTGGTTTCTCGCTGTACGAGATGCAGGACGCGGATACGGCGAACGACATCGCGGCGATGGTGGACGCCAGAGCGAGCTCGATATCGATCGGGGATGGCGAGGAAAACGGTGGCTGGGACGACGAGAAGACGGCGACCATGATCCAAAAGATCACCGAGGGCGCCGCGGGCATGTATCGCTGGGCCGCCATGGTACTGGACGGGCTGGAGGCGAATCCATCGGCCGAAATCCCGCTCGTGCCCCCGCGCCTGGTGCAACGCTACGACAACATCCTCAAGAGAATCCAACCCAGAGAAGGCGAAGACCCACCAGTTGTGAAGCTCAAAAACGTTTTGCTCTGGATCGTCTGCCAGCAGCGCCCCATGAAGGAGGAGGCGCTGCTCAAGGGGCTGTCCTTGCTCGACAACCAAGCCACCACCGACCTAGAGACGGGGTCGGCTCTCGACCTCGAGGCGCTCCAGCGCGAGATCTCGACCCGCATCGGTGAGCTGGTCGCCTTCACCAAGGACAGAACCTACGTCCCCGCCCACGCCTCCGTCAGGGAATACCTGACTACGGCACCAGGGGACCTCGCCAGCTCGCGCGACCCCAAATTTCAGTATCACGACAAGGAGGCCGCCCACTTGAAAATCTACCGCGCGTGCACCCTTCACCTCGGCCAACCGCGCTCCCGCGACCCGGGCGATCCATGGCCGGCCGAGCCGTCGGACGCTATGCGGCAGGCGTGGATCGACAAGGTCGAAGGCCGCATCGCGGACCACCCCTTTAGCGCCTACGCCGGGCATTGGTGGCTCCGGCATGCGTATCTCTCCGGAACCAAGATCAGCCTGAACCCGCCCTCCCGGAACCGGGAACCGCGCGCCGAGCACTGGGTGCTCCTCAGGCCGAGGGAGCCCGGTGGGAAGCAGCAGGCTCTGTGGTGGAAAGAGATGTGGTGGCACGCTGAGCATGGGCACGAGGGCGCGGCCATGAAGGCGTTTCCCGGAAACGCCGAGTCGCTGGTCAAGGAAATGCTCGAGTGGGCCAGCTTCACGCCGTCGCAGTCTCCGGGACCTGGAAACGGAACACCCCGGCCACCCTCACGCCCGCCTCGGCCTTGGCCTACCTGGGTAAAGGTCCTGATCGTCCTGGTCGTTTTGGCGGCCATTGGCGGCGGGACGGGTGCCGGGGTAGCGCTCAACAAGGGTTAGCCCTCCTTGACGAAACTACCTACATGACATTCACAGCTGCTTCCGGCTTTCTCTGCTTTCCTATTCATCTCGAATGTTGGGCAGCTACCTAATCGTAATGCCGCAAAGCGGCGTCATCGGTTCGGAGAGCAGGGATTAATAGTAATGCGATTGACATTGATCCAAAACCGCTACATGTAGTGATTCGTGTACCCTAATGCCACAATCGCTCATCATCCGGCAAGGCGTTGGAAAGAAACACCGAAAGAGCCGCCCATAAGCCGTCGCCGTGGCTGACCTGGAAATGAATGTTTGTTTTTCAGCGCGTTTGTCCCCCGCTGCCGGGCTATAAAGACTGAGCCCGAGGCACTCGTCATAGATACATGCCACCATCTGTCTGTGCAAGCCTACTTGACACCGCGTCAGGCACCCCTTCTGCGCATAGTCCCAAATCTCGTCAAGGAACTGGCATTGGGGGCCAGAAACGAAGGTCCCAGGATATGTCACCACAATTGTAGGGATATGATTCATAACATTTTCCGCGAGCGCTGCAAACCTGTAAAAATGGTCAAGAGAGCAGACACCGTCTTATATGCGTAAGAGCGTCTTAAATCCAACCTTTGTCAAATGAACTGTTTAACTGTTACAACCTGCACCTAACACAGACCTCGAGAGGACTGGATAGGTTAAGACAGAGCGTATGGCAGGACGCCAATGCAAAGGGGGTGTTCCAAAGACGGTTTGTTGAGCTAGCACGTCCAGACGGGGGTGTACTATCACTGTAGGTCGCTGTCACTATAATGCACAGAGGTGAATCTGAACAGTAGGACACAAATGAACAGTAGAATACTAGCGTGAGAAACTAGAGTCCCTCACGGTTATCGTGGTTATGACGGTGGCTATCTATACTAGCTAATTAAGAGGTACCTTGTACCTTGGTGCTCACGGTGAGCACTTTCTTGCTCACTCTGCTCACTCCTTTTTCCCTGAGAGCACAGTGAGCACTCTCCGTGACTGGCCAGGCCAGTGTGAGACACGGTGCGGCACTGGCCTGCGTACAGTACTGCGTGCGGGGGCCCTTCGGGCCGCGCCGGCCCAACTAGCGGCCTGCGGGTTCGTCACATTCTGTTACTAGGTATAACATTTAAGGTGATAGGTATCTTACTGCTAAAGCTTGCTAGGCGTATAGGAGGGGAAAGTAATAACGATGATGATATAAAGTTAGTGTCGAGAGTAATAAGGCCTTAATATTTGAAAGTAACTGGGCATATATCATTACTAGGTAAAGAGGCTTGATTGGTAAGGGGGAAGGAGTCCTGTAAAGCTGAGTATAAGGTGTGAAATAAGGGTAATGGTCAGGGTTGTTAAAAGATAACTACTGTAATCAATTTTAGTTAGTCTTTAGTTTACTATAGTTAAAGTATTACATAAGATAAAAATATAGTACGTATATAGTAAAATAGTAAATAAATCAAAGAAAAATATAACATTAGCTTTAATGCTTACATATTTTTTTTACTATCTAAAATAGCATTAGTCACAAATTAGTCACTGACTAAGGATGACTAATGACTAATTGTAACGACCCTGCAGGCCGTCACTTAGGCCGGGGCGGCCTGACAAATCCCCCGCAGAAGGAACAGTGCGGGAAGACGGTGCACACCGTCCAGGCGCACTAGGCCAGGGGTGCAAAGACCCGAAGCCCCTACGACTAATGAGGTGCTGCTTGCAGTATGCTGAGTGCTCGCATCGCGAGCAGGAGAAACCTCACGAGCAGAACGCTTACGCGGTGTAAAGTGCTCGCATAACGAGCACTTATAACGCTACAAGCAAGGTATAAAATACCTCCTAGTTAATTAGTATAGATAGCTATAGTTGTGCCTATAACTACCGTAAGGAACTCTGGTTCCTTACGCTAGTATTCAATTGTTCATTTGTGTCCTACTGTTTAGACTCACCTTTGTGCATTATAGTGACAGCGACCTATAGTGATATTGAACCCCCGTCTAGGAGTGCTAGCTTAATAAGCCGTCTTCGGAACGCCCCTTACCTGTTAGCGTCCTGCTATACGTTCTGTCTTAACCCGCGCCAGTCCTCTCGAGGCCTGTGTCGGGTGTAGGTCGTAATACTAATTTCATTAAATGTAAAGTATATCTGGTAATAAAATTATTTAAGTATTAAAACTAATATTATATTATGGTGTAATTTACGTAAGGTTTTACTATAGACCTTTTGTATTTTTATCTTATGTAATACTTTAACTATAGTAAACTAAAGACTGACTAAAATTGACTACAGTAGTCATCTTTTAACAACCCTGGTAATAGTAGATGGCAAATGGAATAATATTAAATCTTAAACTATAAAAGATACATGAGGGGCTGAAGACCCTTTTAAAACGCCCTTTTAGGGGTTAGCCACCCTTGGAACATCCCTAACAATATCTCTCTTCTACACTGGCACCTTAGCAAGCGCTGGCTTTGAATACGTTGTAATTTTCATTTTGTTCCTTTTTACGCAATACGGTGGTAAGCGCCAGCTTTAAATAAGTCCTAATTTTTATTTCTTGCTCGATCGGGGAGTGCATCTAGCAAGGCGGATATTGTCGCACAAATTTGCTCCAGAATCGGCAACCCTCGCGTCTAGATTCGGAGGCCCGGCCTCTACAATCAGAGGTGAATTTGCGGGAAACTTGTACTTGATCTGTAATAACGGTCTATGTACCTTTTCTGCCGGCAGAAAATCGTTTAGTGCTAGCGACTAAGTTCTCGGCCCTAAGCTTAGATCTTGTTTTTGCTACCACATACTTCGTGTCTTTTCTACCAGTAGAAAATATGCTTAAATTATAAGACTATCACAACTTCTCTAACTCGTACCGACCGCTAATTCCGTTATCACTTATCGATCTATTAAAAAAACCCTTATACATGCGTATAATCTGAGGATGTTAATAATCCGCGACTCACTTAACACCCACTTTATAGACAGTTCTACACTATTCTCGGAGTTGGATGGCGACGCTAACCTTGACCATCTCGATAATTGTCCGTCAGATTTCTATACTTCCTCGGACCACGTGTAACAAAACGGCGTGTACGTATTTCCAACTCACAATGGCCTAGGCTCATTCAAAACTGACGAACCGAGGAAAAGTATTCAAGAGTACAATCGACTATCTACGGTTGGGCAATGCAGCCCTGAATACATTAAATGCGGGAGAGCTTTAAACCGACCTGTTCAGAGCTAATAAGACAAAAAGCTCAGAAAATCGAGCGAAACGGACGGTTGCATAACAGCGGTCAGAGAGTGTGTCAAACGTAGCGGATTCGTCAAGTGGCGATATGCCGATGAGAAGAGGTGGGATGGGCTCCAACCATCATGGCAAATCTCGAGCATAGCCTCATCTTTGGATTAGCGTTAGAAATGTGAGGAAGGGTGAACTGTTATTGCTTGCCGATTGTAATCGAAGAGGCGCTGCGTATCCTCTAGCGAACAATCTCAATTGCCTAAGTCTGTCCCGTCATGGCCGCGATCACCCCGGCGGATCTGAATAGCAGCCTCCTGCACGACCCCGAACGCATCACTGTATTTGATAAACAGTGGCCATTGCGTGACGCGACGGCAATGAGCCAAGTTCTGGTCCCATCTGATGGCCCTAGGCCAAGGTTTCGTTAAGACAGCCAAGCTGAATAATGCCTGTCACGGGAGAAGAAAGTGGCCCTAGCCGAGCGGTGGCTCTTGGATGGTAGAACCGGGCTGAGACGGAGGTGGGGCAAAGAAAAGAGCAACATATGCGTCGCAGCCACCAAACACGAGGCGATCCTTGACGGCATGTTTGTGGTGATGGTTGGAGTACAACCTTATTAATAAGACACGCTAGAGGGGTCTCCAGCCACGCAGTCTTTCGTCAAACGTAGTGGATTCGTCGAGCCGCAGTATAACGACACATCACTCTCGTGCTTCGCGCGAAAGCTCGCGCTGTAAGAGATGATGCTGATAGATGGATTCTACATGTTTAAACAGTTCTCAATTCAGTCCGAAGGATAGAAAGTTACCGTACCACCCGTGGAAGCCCGCCGCGCCTTTATCTCAAGAAGATGGGATGCGCTCCAGCCATCATGACAAAATCTCAACATTGCCTCGTTGGTGGAGGAGAGCGAATTCTCCCAGATCACCACTTACAGGGCGTCCACATCTTCTACTAATCTTGGATTGCGGTTGTTGCCCGGTCTTGGTGCCTTGTCGGCGCGTTTGTCGCAAACAATGACTGCCAGCGATGAGTCTTTGAACGCGGCCACACCCTCAATTGCCCCCTTTACCGAAGTTCGTCGAACTTGCACCCCCCACTTCCGCTGCCCTCGTCGCGACTGCTCGCCAGCAGCATGTCTAGCATCTTCTAACTCGATGGGCTCCCGCGTCGCGAACCTTGCAATCACTGAACGATCCCGGCACTTCACTGTGGCAAACAGGGAGAGGGCATGCCATATTGTTTCACCAATGGTACTTCTTGGCGTCGCCACGTGCTATCCTCGACGCCGACGGCTGCCTCGTCTACTAGGTACTTTACTCGCACGTGTTCCACGGTTTCGTCGACCCAGCCATGCTCGCCTTCTAACAATAATTACATTGGCCTGTTGATAGGACGAAGACGACGGTGCTCGCCAGGGCCGCTTTCCACGTTCTCTCGGTCCGCGCCACCACACGTTCGATGTCTTTATGGGCCTAAGCCTGCTCTTTACGTCATTATGGAGGGCCACAGCCGCGTCCTGGGCCCGCTGCACGTTCGGTTTAGGCAGCTGCTCCGTCATTATGCCACGCCTCTCACTTAAGTCCGGAATAAGCTTGCCGGCTCAGGCCCGGCTCAAGCCTGGTGTGACGACCCTGGACCGTTACCTGGACCGGCGCGGCCCGACGAAACCTCGCAGGACGAACAGTGCGCTCACCGTGCGTACTGGGGCCAAGGGAGCAAGCCTGCGGCCAATAGAGAGACGCTCAGTCTCAGCAAGGTTGCTCAGCGACCGTGCAACAGGGCTAGCACTGAGCGAGGGTTGCTCTGTGAAGGAGTGCTCAGTCTTCGCTGAACACTAAGATACAGAATGGAATTGAAATCAAAGATGTCCAATTCAGCAGATGCCGTTATCGAGCAGGCTGAAAGGAGAGGCCTTATAAGTGACCGCTCCCAGATCAGCCCTCATACGGTTCGCAGGAATCTGAGACCTAAAAGCGAAAAGCTTTATTCATGAATACTTAAAGTGTGTCATTTGTACGTAAAGAGTACGCACAAATTTATCACCGCGATTTAACATTCTTTATTATGGGGAAAGAGTGTTTTCTGTTTTCTGGATCTAAGTGGTTGGTTATGCCTCGCCTGGTGTTACACGCCACGATGGCTTATTGGGTGGCTCAGCCGGCCGTGGAATGATGTGGAAACTCTACCCTTCTTTTAAGTGGAGGAATTTTCCAGTCCTCAGAATAATCCCCAGAATTAATCAATCATGGCCAAGACCCATAGATTGCAACCCTGGCCTTGGCATCCGCCAATCATAGTTCAGCGTAGTGGACCTAAAATGCAACGCAACATGACCCCACCACCTCCGACGTCCTCTGTTGGCCCTTATTTATCTGAAATCACGAAATCTTGGTGCATTTTTTCATTCCCCCGCTCGGTGTTGCGAATTGGAGCCCAACGGGGTGCCAAGACACAAAACTCCAATTTCGCGAGGCAAGAACTCTCATTTCTGTGGGGTCGCTTCGGAAGACTCCACGATGATTTCCTCGATCGTTAAGGTCGCGGCTTGAATCTGCAGCCGGATGCGGAAGAGAGGGGCATGTCGCATCATGTGTGGGGAGTGTGTGCAGCACGGTAACCAGTAGTTGGGTACTAAAAGTAACATGTGTGGGAAGAACACGGCTCGGAAAAAAAACAACCATTGCAAATCAGCTTTCAGATTGCATTCTCTGCTCGCTGGCGCTCCATCTCCCCCCCCCCCCAGTGATTCCTACCGGTTGCCCTTCAGAATCCTATACCGGCCGTGTTGGGCGCGCAACGACCACGGTCCGGGTGCTCATGCGGGACCAGCTTCTCGGTCGCGTCTTCAATGTCCTTGCCCAAGCACTCGTCGATGTTGGCGAAGACAGCTGTTGTCACATATTGTCAGCAGCGCCAAGGCCCCCAGAGTCCAAAGCACGTACCATACGTGCGCTCTCTGACGCACTTGATGGCCATGCATAGATTGGAAGCCACGTTGGAAATGAAATTCTTGGCCATGGGAGGATTTTGCATGAACCTCTTCCACAGCTCCCGGGGCTGATCGAAGTCGCTCGGGTTGATGCTGCTTTCGAACCCTTGCACACTGCCCGTCCACACATCGGCATCATTGGGCGCAGGGGGGGTTCCCCGGTCGCGCGCAATGTAGTTGGGCTGCAGCCCATTATGGTTTTGGTAGAGGATGCCGTCCCGCTTCGTGGGGTTCCGCTCATAGAGTGGCTTGTTGACTTTGAGCTGATGGAAATTGATGGTGAGTCGATACCGCGCGGCTGAGCCGTAGGTGAAAAGACGGGCTTGAAGGACTATTTGGAGAGAAGAAAAAGAAAAGAAAAAAAAAGTCAGCACCCAATTCGAAAGAATTATGTATGCGGGGCGACTTACTCGGGTCGGCGCTGACGTCCCATCCCGGGACGATGGCGGCAGGCGAGAAGCTGGCTTGCTCGATCTCGCCGAATGCATCCTGCACATTCTCATTCAGCGTAATCTTGGCAAATCTTCTCAGGGGCGCAGCATCGGTGGGCCACCGCCTGGTCGGGTCGAAGATGTTCACCGGGAATGAGGCCACGTCCTTGAGCTCGACGGTCTGAGCGTACACAGTCCAGGACGGATAGTTGCCCGAGGCGATGCTGTTGAACAGATCCCTCGTGAAGGCATCGGAATCGGCCCCAGCAAGCGTCTCGGCTTCCTGTTGCGTGTAGTCCTGGACGCCCTGGTCCGGAAACATGTGAATTCTCACAAAGCGATACGACTACGACGACATGTTGAGTTTTGTTAGCTGCTGCCAGTTTTCAGGGGTCGCCGATAATGAAGGAGATATTTCGAGAACCCACGCTGGACGTAACGAACTTGTACGCGTTTACGCTATAGATGCAGGAGTGGCGGTAGGACATGGGAGTGCCGCTGTCGCTGAAGTTCAACATGAGGGTGTTGAATGTCTCCGGGTTGCTGCTCATAAAGCTTTTTCACATGGGATGTTAGCGCATGAAGAAGGAACATTGGAGAGTCAATCGTACTCCCAGAACTAAACATAATATCAGTTAGCTGCGATGCCAAAAAAAAAAAAAAACCACCTCCGCAGG
>Ga0247780_1000594_pt1 | contig 32557 bp, 34 predicted proteins | sample UWRJL079202R5_FD_179927 | JGI IMG/M metagenome (GOLD analysis project Ga0247780, IMG submission 179927) | Plant litter microbial communities from Arlington Agricultural Research Station in Wisconsin, United States - UWRJ-L079-202R-5 | ecosystem: Environmental > Terrestrial > Plant litter >... | reverse complement strand
TTAAGTTCTGTATTACAAATTAGTGAAATATTGTAATGTGTAAAATCTATATAATTTTATCTTTAAATAAGCCTAACCCTAAGGCAGAAAGCATAGAGAGAGAAGGCAGCTAGCCCTAATTTTAGTTTTACCTATTTTAAATAGCAAGCTATAGTAAGAAGTCAGCCAGCCCTAGTTTTAGTTTTACTTATTCCAAACGGCAAGCTATAGTAAGAAGGTAGCTAGCCATAATCTTAGTTTTGCCTGTTCCGTACAGCAAGCTGTAATAAGAAGGCAGCCAGCCCTAGTTTTAGTTTTACTTATCTGTACAGCAAGCCTGTTCTATACAGCAAGCTGTAATAAGAAAGTAACTAGCCTTAGTTTTAATTTTACTTATTCCGTACAGTATAAAAAGGAAGCTGTAATGAGAAGGTAACTAGTTATATTAGTCTTAGTTTTACTTATTCTGTACAGTATATAATAATTATTAGAAAGCATAAGCTAAGCTCTTATATAATAAGATTTATAAGATAAGAAAGGTATATAAAATAAACTAACTAAGCAATTACAGAGCATAAGCTAGGCTCTCGTATAATAAGATCTAGTAAAGTAATAAAGGTATACAGAATAAACTAACTTAACAGTTATAAAAAAGGCACTAACTAGCTTCTATAAATAACCCTAGGGAAAGTTATACATAAGCCTACCTTAATAAGAAACTAAGGGTAAACATAAACACTTAATAAAAAGTAACCAGAGTGTCGTACGATATTAAAAGGACGTAAGGTAACATGCGATAAGGTTAGGAATTGAATAAAACTGGTTACACGAAATTTAACTGGGAAAAATATAACGGACTCTTATCTAGAAAAATCGTAACGGACTCTACCCCCTACATACGACGGTAGCCTAAGCTCTTACACCACCAGAGCAACAGACTCTTATAAAGTCCGTCAGGGAATAAAGGATAGGGCGAATAAAGTTAAACAGAGCTGAACTAGCACAGCAAGCTTAGTTAAGTATAATGTATAAGTATATAAGCTCTTTAGCTATGCTAGAGAGCTAATAAGCAATTTAAGTAAGTAATTATAACTTTATTAATTCTATAAAGATTCCAGTATATAGTGTTTCTAACACTTTATAACGGCTCTAAGCGCTGTAAGCCTTATGTAATACAGAAGGCTTACAGTGCACTTAAAGGAGTTAAGTATAAGCATTACTATTCTATAGCTCTATTACTTTTAAAAGGAAAGAAAATAAGTAATAATTATTATTATCTACTTTACTAAATTGCAGGTAAGGAGAGGGCCTATTATAGGCTGTAGAAAGCTCTGGAATTAACCCAGAGCCCTCTATCACTAATACGGTTCCAGAAGGTTCGGCTACAGGGTACGCAGCACTTGCGAGGCAACTTACAGCAGTTCCTTAGTATCACTTCGTGCGGCGGAACGCCGCTCATCTTCGCTGCCGCTTTCGGCCTCTCGGGTTATGTCCGCGCGCTTGTTAAGGGAGGTGCAAACCTTAACTTCCAGGACATGGACGGGGACAATGCCCTTATCGGCGCGGTATATCACCGGAACCACTAGAGCGCGGACTGTTTGCTAAAAGCTATGAGAGCCGGTGGGATGGGGCTGGGGGGTGTAAATCGCTAGGGAAGGACGGTGTTTCATGCGCTGGCAAGGTGTGCGGACGAGAAGATCGTCAATGTGTTGGGCGGTATGTCAGTAAGGTAAAGGGGCTGAGCACGACAGCGAGGGATGGGATGGGGAGGACGCCGTGGGTAGTGTTTAATGAGAGGGTTGGGGTAACAGAGGGGTTAAAGGGGCGTTTGGGGGGTTGTTAGGGAGGGTAGAAAGGGAGGATGAAGAGGAGGAGTTTGTTAATGCGAAGGAGATGCAGGGGAGTGAGGGGGTAGTTGGGTGAGGAATGACTTTGTTCTATCCTACATGCTGTCAACCAGGTGTCGTGCCTCATCAGGGTATCCTAAAAGTAGTACAGCCCATCCCCAAACAAGCAACTTAGTTAAAGTTCTTGTGAACAGTCCCCTTCTTCTCAAGCTCCTTGGTTAAAATCTCCCTGTCCTTTGCGCGCGCAATGACTTCATCTCGCGGCAGCCGCTCCATGTCCCCCACCAAGCTGTTGATATTCCCCCGAAGCGACTCTGTCATGCCCTGCAACTAATTATCAGCTTTTGTCCTTAAGCCTGAGATAATGGTAGGTTAGTAGGAGAGAACGACGCACATGCCCCGGGCAACCACGCCCTTGATACCCCTGGCCACGCGTTCCCCCATAGTGCTTAATTACACCAGTGTTACCCAGTGGGAAACAGATTTTCTGGAAAGCGCTTGGCCGTCCATAATACCATGAATAAAGGCATGCCCAATGTAAAAGAAGAAATCTCCTTCGGTTCTCTGTCGTTGTGGACACCTGCGCAGAATGAAAGGAACTCTCCCTCCATGTAGGATGTAAACCACGTCGCCTGATTTTGTCTCCATCGGGCCCGACCCAATTAATCCCGTCTTTGTCAGGAACAACCGGCGATACTTCATTCCCATAACCATTTCGTCAAGGCTACCAGGAACCGTTGGATCGTCTGACTCATTGAGTCTCCTCAACTTGCCTCTGAATGGGTTCGTGTCGAATGTATCATATGTCGTGTCACTTCGTATGGACCGGTAAAACGCTTTTGCATACGTTCCGCCACTGGGGTAAAGCCTGTCGAGCTCAGTAAGGATCCCCAATTGCTCGTGCCATTCCGCAACTGCGTTTTGCTCGTCAAATGGTGAGACAAAGGAGTTGCCGATAAGCGCCCCAACCTTACACAGTGGCGTCCCTTTCAATTTCAGCTCTCCTTCCTTGCTGCTCCGAATCTCAAGAACGGCTCCTTTAGAGGCGTTATATGTATCATAAGCGGGTATCCACCACGTCATTTCTTCATCTCCAGTTTCTGTAGTGGTACTTGCGCGCCAGTCGGGTAGCCAGCTGGGTAGGGTAGGGTCTCGTCCAGGTTCGTACGTCCGCAGCAATGGTGAGAGGTCTGAGGTTATCCGCATCATACCAGCGGCTGTCCTTTGGAAGACTTGCCGCCAATCAAGCGAGTAATCGGCAGATATGATCTTCTGCAACGGGGCATCCTGAAAACTTAGACCCAGCAACGCAAATACCTTGTCCTTGTTGTCACTGGCAAGCCGACGACGGAATAAGTGGAGAGCTATTAGAAAGTCCAATTGCATTCGTCTTGTGAACTCGATGGCTTCGATTTGTGAATAGAAGCTTGTCAGGAGAGGGACCATCTTAATCGTTGGCCTAGAGCAGTATTGGATCATATCATGCTTGAAAATGTTGTGCGCGGCGTCGGAGAAAGTGGACCAGGGCAACAGCATACCTCCGCATACCACCGTGACTTTGGCTGGTAGGACAACTTCTTGGATCGTCCACATCCTGTGCCACCAAGATAGGCGCATGATCGCTGCAAGGGCATCCAGAGCCTTGTTAGTGAACCGGTACGAGCTTGTCCGGAAAGAGTCCCCATTGGCCAGAACCTGGATGAGATCAAACGCCGCCACAACTTCCGCTCTCATTACCCTGTCATATTTGGCGCCGTCCAATGCGTCATCATGTTGTCGTCCTGGCCCAGCTGCAGTTGCGATACCATCTTCTGGACGTTGAGTGGGGGAGTAGTCATTTTTCAAAGCTTCAACATGTGTCCAACTCTCCAGGAGCGGTTCTTCCTTGTAGTCTCCCAACCATACGATTCCTTGTTCTGTGTTCGAGTAAATCTCCTTCATCAAGTTCACCTGTTGAGATTTCTCGACGTCATTGGCTTGGTTGATACAGATGGCATCGACCCAAAGCGTTCTTCTCCGCTCTGGATGCCGTAGTCGACGCAGAGCGGCTTTCAAGTTGACGGTAACTTGACAGACTTGTCCATCTAAACGTATTGGCAAGCGAACTGTCGGGTCTCCCCAGGCATACGAAAGGGCCTCGTACCGGGGGCGTTCATCCAGTCGAGCAAGGGACAGAGTGCAGTGAATCGGATCATTCCACCGCCCAGGTTGCAGGGTCAGGATTCGAATCTCCTTCCTGCCTAGGTCGGTGCTTGGCGGCTGAATGGTGTCGATGGAGGGTAGCTGCATTGCTTGGGCTATGGCGGTGTTGATGGCCTCGAGGCTGGAATGGCGGTCAGCTACGTCGAAACAGAAAAGGGTTGGGACAGGAGAAAGGTTGAGCCTGAAGATAGAGAGGGAGGTGGGAGCTGATGGAACTACCACAATGGCTGCGCCGGTCCCCAAAGCGGGGTAGTCGACACCAGCAAGATTTATGTAATTACCTCTCTCTGCCGTAGGCCGAATGTTCGAGATAGCCTCAACTTAGGCACAGGCTGTCTTACAGTTTTCAAGGTTGATATGGAGGTGAATCAGGCGAAATCACGCATCGCACGGATGGAAGCCGCCTCTCAGGTTTACGTGAGCGTGACCCGACTCCCAGGCAGACAAGCTTGGCGCAGCATCGGGCGGCAGCCTTGCTTAAGTCCGATATCGCCGCGCAACTTCTGCAGAAAGCGATGTGCGGAAAGAATGGCAAAGCATCAGTTCTATGTATGATAATTCATGCTGGAAATAATTCGTTCGGTTGTTTGTGGGATGAAACAGGGAAGCTAAGTGATGTGATCGTTGCACATCCTCCGCTGAGTTGCACCTTCCAAACTTCCACCTCTAACACCACCCCGCCCTAGGTCTCCTCCTCTAAGTCTGCGTCACCTTAATCCTCGACCCATACCTCAAATTATTATTATCAGGATCATGATGTGCCCCCTCCCAAAGCCCGTAAAGCGCGTCAAGTGGCGCCACACTGCGATCTCCGTCGACACCTGACTAAGCTATATGCAGCGCGTCCACGTCTTCGACTTAAAGATAGACGCAACCGGCGGTCGTCAGCAGATCGTGATCTGGATTGACGGATGTATGCATTTGGATGCCGTCTCGGTTTGCGAATCCGTACTTGTCGCCGTGCTGCCGCACCTAGCTAGCACTGTTTCGTTAGCATTGTCGTGACACTTTGGACACATGCCATAAACCCCTTTGTTACGTGATAACTGACCCCCCTCTTTAAACATTTCGAGTTTTCAGTTTCAAGGAATAAGTCGCTTGCTTGCCCTTTGTTTCCTACTTGTCGCATGTTAACTTTCCTACTTAACCACTGGAGAATCGCGAGATATACAGCTGAACCTAAGAGCAACCATGCCCATAACTACACTTAAACCTACCGGGTTCCAAGGTAACGGATTTTAGCGTCCCTAATGTCTTAATTAGGGCACCCGGCAGCAACAATAAATGAGGAATAAATGAGGCTCCTGTCTTTCTGGGACGCTAACACATTGTGCGTTTTCATTCCATTATCACCAGAGAACACGGTAGAATTACGGCAGGAATCGTGTTCGTCGATGGCAAGCTGGCCACAGACTACTTCTAAATGCTTTATATACCTAAGGTGAGAATTCCCTACCTTCCTCCCTCATGCCAGGAAACGCCGCTTTCCGAACGTGTCAAGCAAATGGACGATGATGAGACTTCGAAAGTGAATGTCCCTCCAGGACGAGTTTCCTATTTTTCATCCCATCTTTCCTGCGAAAAAAAAAAAACAGATATGGCGCTGAGTACTCGGGACAAGTGGGTCTGGGTCTTGCCTTAAGCACGCTCAGAGGGATTTGATTTTGCGGGGTTTGCATGTGTGGGCGGGCTCTTGGGAGGACATTTTTATGTTTGAGTTTTTAGTGGGGGTAGTTGGGGGAATGAGTTGGAGTTGGGAGTTGATGGCAGTGACGGTCTAGAAATTCAAGCGGGAATTGGGACTTAAAGGGGAGAAGGGAATAGGGAAAATGGAATAGAATAGCACTGAGTGCTGAATTTCAAGATGAAAAGGTCAATTGTGATTTTATATCCAAAAGAATAATCGGGGAGGATAGCCTATATTAACGTTCTGCAATAAGTGTCACAATGTGGCCAGTGCCTGAGACGGATAAAGCTTACCGCATTAACATCATATTTACTAAGCACTTGCGAACTAAAGAACTTACTACAAATCAAGCTATGCGTGAAATCTGCACTTATCAGATCTAAATACAGACCACGGGCTTGAAAACTGACTGTTATCATCACATCGGTAAGACGAGCAGACTTTATAGTTTCCGATCCGTACGGCTATAGCGTGCTGGTAGACAGTAAGAGTCTAGAACCCCGAAGCCTCGCATAGGGCTAGAAATGTTAAGGGCTGACCAGATAAGGGCCGTGTAAGCATGCAATTCTGATTTTTACATTAACATATATTATAAGTGAGTGTCTTATATAAGCGAGTGTCCCACTTTCCATTATAACACCATATCTATCTATAATTATAAACTATAACATTAGGAAATAATAATAACTGAATTAAAAACAGATTAATCAGACGATTTTACAGCTTGCTTAAAAGTACGCGTATTATAGCCAGGCTTATAACACACACTATAACACTAAATCTTTATATAAAAGCCCCTTTACACTAACACTTTATCGTATTTCTTAAGCTAACTGCTTGCATACAGCCTTCTAATCTAGTAAATCCTATGCTTCTTTTATAATAAGTAACTTTCTAAGCCATACATATGTTTTTTTTAGCTTTATGTTGCTTACTAAGCTCCTTTACCACGACCCCAGTCGTCCCGCTCTAAACGTAGCCCCGCACCAGCACCGTGCGAGGCAACGTACTTGAAGGAAGCTGCACGGTGGCCTCTGTTGTCAAAACCTGTCAGATTGACGGAGTTCTAGCCGGAGGCCAGAGCGCGCAGGCGAAGGATGTGGCCTGCCGAGCTAAATGGAGCTTAGGGGAGCTGGTATTTGCCACTACTGTTGCCACTACGCAGTATTATAATACGGAGCTCTCTGGCTTAGCTAGAGAGCAAATAAGCAATTTAATTAAGCAGTTGCAACCCTATTAATTCCATAGAGATTCCAGTGTGCAGTGTTTCTGATAAAACCTCTGTGAAGCATAAAGGCAAGAGGGATAAAGGAGGTACCTTATACCTCCTGGAACAGTAGTATAAATAACAGTAAGTCGCGGCTGCAACTGAGGGAGGAATCTTAGTTCCTTATGTAAATAACACATTTATTCCTTACGCTCTACTGTGCAGCTTACCCTACACTTATAAAGTGACGGCTTGCAGGAATAAGTATATCCCGTTTTAAGAGAACTTACTTTAACACCCAGTTTTGTAATCACCTAGATCCCTTAGTACAGCTTCACACTGTAGGTGTGACTCTTATCTTACAACCTGTCTTAACCTCCTTAGGGTGTAGGCCGTAACACGTTACTTACGTAAGGATTAGAACACTGTTTGTTTGTTAAACTCTTAACCCCCCCCCTCCGTCCTCTAAGATGTCTGCTAGACTCTTGACCTCTTATAACCTAGTTATTAACCTAACTACAGGTAGAGACGACGACGTCCCCGTTACTAATGTCTTAATAAGAGCCAAGTCTCTAATTGACCTTAAAGACGTTTATTTTAAGGCTAAGAGTGCTAATGATAGAACCGGGGAAGAAATAAAGCTCTTAAAGGAGCTAATCGAGAAGTCCGATACTATAAGTAAAGTAGAGTTAAAGGTCCTGTACACGGTTAGCTAGATAACTAGAGACCTAAACCTTTAGTTCTTAGGTATCCTTAACAATTGTTTTAATAACATTAAGGACAAACAAAAAGCTATTACGAGAATTATTTTTAACGACAATAAAGGTTAAGTTAACTTTGAAATCGAGATTACTAAAATATAAGGCAAACGTAATACAATAAAGTAAGCTTAAGACTGCCTTAAGTGCCTTACTTAAACCACCTCTGTAGCCCTTTATCTGTTAGCTTTTAACTAAGATCAGCACTACATTAATTAAGATAAGTCCACCTTAAAATATTACTTTTCCTAAAACTTAAAAGCTAAAGTTAAAAACAAACTCTGTAAACTTAACTAATACTTTTATTTCTTTAACTAATACTTAGTTAAAATCGATAATTGCCTTTTTAAATAGAAGATAGAGGATAAAAGCTATTACCGACGCGACAGCCGTCCTAATAAGGCTAAGGTAAGAAGGTCTAGAAGAGCACCTTGTATAACACAAACTCTAGCCTGATAGATTTCGGTATAAGCTAATGTTAAAGAGTAGGGTTTTACAACACTGTAGTACAGCGCTGTGACTCTAAGGGCGAAAGGCAGTACTGGACTAAACTGTACTATAGTGCTAAAGGTGCTGTAAGAAGCAAAGATAGCCTGAGGATATAGTAAGTAGTGCCTGTAAAAGAGTTGTAAATTATTTACTTAAAAAATACTAAATACAGGAGAGAAGAGAGCCTTTTATAAGCTGTGGAAGCCTTTAGAATTTAGAAGCTTCTACTACTAATACAATTCTAGAAAGCTCTGTAAGGCTCTGCCCCACAGTAAGTCACAGCAGTAAAGCTCTGGATTCCAGAGCTTTTAAAGCTTCAGCTCCGCAGTAGGAGCCGTAGCTGCAGGGTACGCAGCAGTATAGGGCAACTGCTGGAAGCAGTCGCCCTACAGAGCAGCGGAGGCTAGAAGTTGTTGCACAGTAGGGTTCCACAGGTCTGTAGTACAGGCTTGTTGCTCAGAGGAAGTAGAGCGGTACTGTTCCAAGCCAACTACAGCGCTAGAAGCGCTGTAAGAAGCAAAAGAAGTCCTGAGGTACAGAGGCAATGCCTCTGTATATGACTGAATGAGTGGTGTAAATTGCTTGTTTAGTAGAAGGCTAGATACAGGAGAGGAGAGGGCCTTTATAGGCTGTGGTCAGCTTCCAGAGCCTTCTATCTACTATACAGAATTGGAATAGTGGCTGTAGGCTACGTAAGTGCTTATATGACTCACTGGGTTCAAGAGGCTTCCACAGCTCCGCTGTGGCAACTGGAATCCAGTGGAAACTGGTGGAATTCAGGGAGTTCCAGAGGGTTCAGCGCAGTGCGCTGACCCAGTAGACTCACTAGGGCTAGAAACTAACAGAAGTTAACAATTATTAATCTACCTTTAAAGTAGTAAGGGACTTTATTATCATAGTTAGCTAACTTAAAGTAATTATCAGAATATATTACACTTTAGTAACTTAAGCATATAAATGTCAAAACTACTAAAATTTACTAAAACACACATATTAGTTATCAAGCTCCACACTAGCTTTTCTAACTATCAATAATTAATATAGTAATTAGTACAAATACCTATAACCTTAATGTTACAGCCTTTCTCGCTAAGTTAGGTAGCATCTATTATAGCGATTAGCCCTTATAGGCTCCACAGTACTCTTTACATATAATGTCTAGCTATTTTCACACCCTTTCTTTTATCTACTATATCATTAAGTGGAGCCGTTATTAAGTGGAGTATGTTATTAAGTAAAGTATGTTATTAAGTGGAACTGTTAGAAACGCTACATTATTGTTGTAATTACTACTAGAGTAACTAGATAAAGAGAGTTAAATTACTTAATTCTCTTAGCTCTCTGGCTTCACTAGAGAGCTATCTTTTTATGTGTCTAAGTGTATAAACTAGCTTACAGGGTTGCGGCTAATTAATGGTTTCATCGCCACGTTTGCCAGCCTAGGGCTACAGTCCACTCCGTGGATCTTGCTCTCCTTTCTAACACTATCCATGCAGAAGGCGACGATTTATAAAGTATATTATACACTCTATTCTGACAATAGCTTAGTAACTACTAAGCACCGAGTTAAGTCCTAACTTACCGCCTTTAGGTTCAGTAAGCAGGATTTTCAGAAGTACAGCATATTAGACTTAGGTGAAATTAACAGGGGTTGCAATTACTTGATTGTATTTTGGCACAAAGGTTATACCACTGTTGTGATTACTTATTGAGATGTAAAAGGGTCACGGCATTGGAGAGAAACAGTGTGTTAAAGGTGATAAATTATTTCTATCTTCAAGAGCGGAAGCCGTGTTATTATAGCTGTGAGGGTGGCTAGTGCACGAAGTGCAATAGCCACGCTCGCTTCTGCGAAGCGCAGTTAGCTGACTGAATACGAGGTTGGCTGTGGAGTCTGGCGTTCTTAGCTGCAGATCTACGAGGCCAGTAGCTTCGTGGCTGCGTGGATTTACGGAACTAGCCACTCTGCAGCTACGTGGATCCAGCCAGCCGCACCAGCCGGGCTAGGGTTGTGAAAACCTAACAATTATTATTATTTACCTTAAGTTCTACGTTGAGAGAGTTTCTAAGTAGAACGTCTTTGAACTTAATATCTTTATCTTTAGATTGTAGGGCTGATTCTAAAGGTTCTGAGGCAGATGTAGCTATAATAGTGGTTATCTTTTCCTCTCTCTTTTTACGAGGGAGTTTCTGATAGTTTTTCTAGCTAGTCTTCTATACCTTAAAAGCAGCCTTAGAGTTTGAATTTTTCTAACTTTTTGGAGCCTTTTTAAGATGTAGAAAAGTACAGTTATTATCCGTCTGGCTGCGCAGTTTACAATACTTGTAAAATATAACAGTGGGCTTATTATTCTTCTTTTAGTTTTTCGCATACTAAATAGAAGGTTTGTTTAAGACTTTTAGCTGTTTTGCTTTATCGAGTAAATTAGCTGTCAGACTCTTCTAGTTATAAGCTTAGGGATCTACCCGCAGGCTCTCGGTGACTTGGGCCACAAAAGGTCCAAATTCTAGCTTTAGGTTTTACAGTAACTAAGCTATATTAGCCATTTCTGGCATTTTTAAGTCTTAGGCAGCCAGATTATCCAGTATAGACTTTAGCTTACTTACATAAGCTTTAACAGTCTCGAAATCAGCCTGTAAGGTCTGATAGAACTTCTGTAAAAGTATTTGCTTGTGAATCCATCTGAGTTATAGAGATCTTTTAAAATCTTCCAGGCCTTAAAACAGTCTGGTAAGCCTGGATATGGTTTGCTGTATCATATTCACATATCAGGATTATATCAGCTAGTGATTTCTCCTAAATTCGATCGTATGTATTCTCAGCACTGGTAATAGCCTCTTAAAGGCCTTCTCGCAACAGATGTGCTTTTGCCATTATAGCCCAGCCCTGATAATTCTTAAAGCCTTTCAGCTTTGTGATTTAGCCTAGTTTTCCAGCTATAGTGGGCTTTGCAATACTAAGAGTCCAGACTGCTTGGAAGAAACGCCTACAATTATGTCAAAGACGCCCTGGCTCGCTCGTGCGCCTTGGCAGACCCCTGATATCCCCAACAGTTATAAGTGACTTGGAAGCTCGGTGACTAGGATTATGCGGCTCGGCTCACCCAGCTCACCCTCATTAACGGGCTTGCGCGGTGCTGGCGACGCCGCCTGTAGTGATGCGGCAGTCGACGATCTACTAAGGGCAGGGAGAACATAGCCTCTTTCTGAAAGGGGTGAAGCTAAGGTTCCTGCATCAATGAGAAAGGTGCTGGCTGACCTCTTCGCACTGAGCTAGCAGGTCGAGGAACAGAAAAACCTCCTATATTACGCTTGGCCATTTCGACAGTGCCTAGGTACTGAGGTAGGTGGTGTAGGTACGACACTGCCTCTTGGGTGTAAGGTGACTGGTTCGTGAACCACCCGGCCTCGAACGCGTTGAGAACTTCAGACCGCGCTAGGGGAATTTCTGCCAGTGTTGGAAAGAGTACAGTACACAACAGGCCCCATGGCCAACGGGCACGGTATCTCCCAGGCTTCAGCTTACGACTATATCCGGCGCCCAATCTGCCTTACCCAGTCTCGTCCGGGACGCTGGATCTTTGAGTGGCCCACACTGGCGCTGGAGCGAGGCGCAGTGCGGTTCCGTCGCCCTGGCCGCCTTGGAGAGATTCCGTGGAGCAGTGCTATTAGCCGTCGAGTTGCCTTGAGACGCATCTCAAGCGGTCGGCGCTGTGATTGCAGCCACTTGAGATCTGACCGGGCACCATTCATAACAGTCTGCCAGTTAGGCTGTCAACCTTGTTCTTTTCAAGTCGAGGGGCAGGCTCCAGTTTGCATGATGGGCGATCTCCTCAGCAAGCTTGGCGTAATCGTCAACCCTCTGAGATTCAGCAGATCCCTTTTCTCGGGTGCCACAACCCGTCGGACCTTGGAAGGTGATACATGACCGCTCAGCCGTCCCTTGTTTTCACAAGTGCCATGCATACCGCTATGACCCTTCTTAAGTGCGAAGGAGTAGCGGTATCGATGCGGGGATCCCCGAGTCACCGCAGTGACTGCCAACGAAGCGGTTGTGATGGGCGGCACAAAACAATTCATACAACCGTGATAAACTGTGGTGTTGTTCTGGAACAAAATCCAGAGCCTTGCGACTACAAAACTAATTTAAGTGATGGGCTGAAACTGCCCCGACCTCGGTGGTTAGTTTCGGCCCCCAAAGGGGGGTGTATAGCCATCGCCCCTTTCTGCAAGGTTCTTTCCTGCAAAACCGCCCTTAAAACGTAAGCCGCATGTCAGTTTAAATTAAAATTCTGACGAAAAGGCCAGCTTGATGAAACTCGACAATGTGAGGGCTGTGCAACGAATCAAGTGAAAGTTGGAAGTCGTTGAGAATTCACCGCAGCAGAGGACTCTGGATAACTGGCTGGCATTGTGAAGGTTCAGGGGTTATGAGCCTCTCCTATAGCTTCAAAAACTCCGGTGATAGCAACAGCGTTAAGAGTGACTTCGTTTCCGTGCGCTGATTCTTACGTAGCTTGTCGCGCTGTGTATGATTTTTGGTGGGTTTTCGTGCCTAGAACCGATCGTTACTAAGGCATGAAGAGTTGGCCATCTAGCACCTCTTCTTTGCAACAGCGCCCTCCAATGGCAAGCGCCTAGCCAGTCTGGATTGCTTGCATTACTGGCTGTAACCTCATGTGTCACCCGTGCAGCAATTGGCACCATCCTTACGGTTTCAGCCCTCAAGTGACCCATACTTGGCTGCTGGGTAGCAGTGTGGCCCAGACCACAGCCGCTCAATCCTTTGAGAAAACGAGGATATGATGGAATCACGGTTACCGCTTTGGTCTCCTCCAGTGAATCGGCCCTCGACACAAGTTCTACGCGTTGAAGCCTAGCAATCACCCATGTTTTACCATCCGTTATCCTAAGCAGTCGGCGAGACCTCAGCTGGGATCGAAGAGTCGGTCTCCAGGAGACTTGAGGGACTGGGCAGCTCAAAAGACATCTCAAAATAGTATAAATATGGGTATCCTCGCCGAGTTTCTAGCATAGCATTACCTCGCAGACAACCCATCATCACGACTTCTCATCTTTCAGAACTCCATCAAGTTCCAGCCCTAGCAAACGAAAACTTTGTGCAAATTATTACTTCAATCCCTTCTTCAGGAACCCATCACGTAAGATATCCCGCTTCAATAGCCTTGCATGTTTTCCAACTAACAAGAGCTGTGATCCACAGCAGCCAAGACGCCAAAATGCAGTTCAAGTTCACCACCGTTGCCCTCACTACCTTCTTCATCGCCGGCCTGGCCGCAGCCATGCCCTCCGCCAATCCTGCCAGCGGCGCCATCGAGGTCGCTGAGACCAGGGGTGTCGACATTCGCGCGTGCGGAAAAAAGAATGGCCCGTGCAACAAGAATGGCTGCGAGGGCATCAATAACCCAGACACCAGCCTTGGAATTTGCACGGCGGGTCCTTATAAGGACTGCCCTTGCAGCAACGTGTGCAACAACTCAGTTAATAGCTGCCAAATTAACGGCTGCAATGGAAAAGAGAAATTTGGCACAGGCAAGGGATTTTGCACTGCTGGACAGTACAATGGCTGCCAGTGTCTCTTGTAAAGCCCCGCGTCTGCTACTCATCGTCCCTAGTAGGTGGACAGAGATGATGAGATTGGTCGTTTCATGGCGTGGACGAGAGGCCCGGAGGTGAGGTCCTGGGGAGGAAGTGGTGTTTTCAAGTTCTCTTTGAGGTTTCGTTAAGGAAGTGAGTTTTGATGTTTTCAAGTTCTCTTTCGAATAAAGGTTTGGTATCACTCACACTGGCGACTACGCTCATTCAAGGCGTCTCGATGATGCCCAATTCCGCCTGCATACCTACCTTATGTTAGTTAGATGCCTTAGCCATGCCCTCTATACAACTTTTATGGTATGCACAGCAACTGATCCGAGCCTTGTAAAGAAACTTCTAATCCTAGTTGTTTCTGCTTTCCTAGTGCCGCAGCTCTTATAATCTCACTATGACGAACCGCAGGCCGTGACTTGGGCCATCGACCTAAAAGGGGCTGACGCATTGGCCGCCCACCCACAAGCCCCGAGTGGCGAGTAAGGAAGGTCTGTGGGCCGAGACTTGCTCTGCAGATGCAGGGAGGCCCATGAACCAACCGAGGCCAAATGCCTGTACTTGTTGAGCCTCTGGGATGCAGAAAGGTGGCAACGGCAGAGTAAGGTACGGAGGACTCCTTGATAAATTAGATCAGATACCATCGTCGGGTCTGCGATGGAGTGATGATTTTTGATTCCTCATGCTGGCAGTTTCCCCTGGGAAAGCATTTAGTAGCGCAACTACCTACCTAATCAACGCCCCAGTACAGACGACCAGCGCTACGTATCTCCTCGGTGCATACATGGGTGGATTGCGCCTCGGTTATGGCCACAAGTGGCATCTTGGTCTGGGCGATTGTGGTGTTGATAAGCGATTATCAACTTAAGGGCCCAGTAATGCTTCTCTGCCGGGGTAGAAGGATGAATAAGTAGTGCGGGGTGTTCTTGGAAGAATTTTATGCATAAAACTTTCTGCCTAGTTAGAAGCGCTTGTGTCGAACCTACCGCCACATACCCGCAGTCATCTAAAACCGGATGTGGCAGGTGGTGTTGTAACCGCCGCATATCCGTACGAGTTACCGAATGGAGCTCAGCTGAGCTAGATCTGGTGTGGGCATGAAAAGAGCTCAGTTTGGTTGAACCTTCGCTTCAGACATTTTCTGGGATATACGGGAGACCCCGCCTCCCGAATACCAGCACCTGGCCAGATTCAACAGCGGGGGTTATCGCCATGTCCCACATAATGCTGCGGAGGGTGTCTTGGCGGCCCGGGCGAACGTCAACCACCTGGGGACGCAACCGCCACCTTCGATCCAGACTCTCTCAACCGCAGTGTCACGCTTCAGCATGCTTGATCAAAATGGAAACGTGAGAATATGCGATGGGATTTTCTCTGGGGAGAGGCCATGGAGGCAACAAGACGGAAGTTTCCCCTTCTCATGCAAGACACGCTGCAGCTCGGGATGGTATCTCTCTTGGACCCTTCACATGCGATGGAGTCCCTTCCAGGCCTGCCTCGGCCCCACAAACGAGGCCTGTTATTCGAGGACCATAGGTTTCTCGTTCACGTGTCCCAAGATACAGGCCGCGAGACAGAGTTACCGCTTACCCTGTTCCGGAACCAGGGCGGCTGACGCTGCCATGCATCCCACCGTTTATTTGTTGTCTAGCAGAAAGAGAACAACCGTACAGCTTTGAGAGCAGTCGGACCCTTTGAGTCACGCATCGGAGGAAGTGACAAAGCCATTGTTCGCCATCTCCCATCGCAAAACACGAGGGATTAGCTCCATCGACCGGACCATTTAGGATGAACATCTCTCACATGGGCTGCGATCGAGAACTAAGCAGCCGTTGTGGAAAATCTCCTTCGGGACACTGCCCAACGCAGAGAAACAATCAACTTGAAAGACGACGCCGGCCAGACAGCTCTCACTCTCGCTTCTATTGCAGGACGCTCATCAACCGTATGACTGCTCCTGGACCAGAAGGCGAACACGATCCTTGCTCGGAAGAACGCCGCTACTCTGGGTTGTTCTCTTCGGACACGAAAATATCGTTGCCGAACTGCTCGCTCGAGACGCAGACCCCAGCTGCAGCGAGCGGCTAGATGCTGGATTAGCCATCTCTGTCTCGAAGATGCCAGAGATATGACGGCAATGTCTCAATGCGAACAAACCACACTGTCGCTGGCCGCTCAGATGGAGAAAGAGAATGTTGTGTCTGCATTTCTCAACCCTGAAGCACACATCGATGTAGTCGGCAGGGATTGCGTTCTGCTCTAAGCAGGGTTTGTGAGTCTGGGCATGGTGCCGTGGTGAGGTTTCTGCTGGAAAGGGGAGCAGACAGCAGGAAAAAGGATGATTCCGGACGAACACCATTGGGATGAGCACGAAGAATGAAACACGAGGGCGTCATAGCAATTCTTTCAATCCATCAGCGGCATGGCCACTACTTGTTCTAGCCGGAAGAACTGGAAGCTGGGCTTTTAACATCGGGTTATCAACAACAGTCCTCGGCCGTTATGCACTGCTACAGAAACAATGCAAAGCGATGATTGAGCAGGTTAACGCCAACCCCTTGTCTCAGGTCTTGCCCGAACTACGCAGGATTCATCTCGCACTCACAGCTACAAGATCAACCTAGCGAATCAGCACTCAGCAGCCTAAGATTATAAGAGGTAACTTACCACTTAGGCTCCATCTGCCGTTTGCAATCACAACTCCCCAAGACTCTTCCAACCCAACCCAAACAACACCACAGCCGTCATGGCCAGCCACAAGAACGGACCCTCTTGGGAACATCACCTTACAGACAACTCCGAAAAGCCCGTTGAGTATTACATGCCCTTTGTGCCCTGTGGAATCACCCTGCGGTCTATAAAGAATTCTTCGTCACTCCCGACCCGTTTCAGTATGGCGAGCTAATCAACGCCGCGCGAAGCGTCACGCCCCTTCCATTTGCCAATCTATCCCGCGGCACCATCGAGGAATGGATTGGCAGTTTGGATCTCAGTAGCCCCCCGGGCCGGGAACCTCAGTATCTTGTAATGTTTAAATCTAAGTAAGTAATCTAACTGCCTAATCTTAGCATTATATCTTACCTTATATTATAGTAACTATACAAGGTTATCCCTTATACAATCTTATCTTTAACCTCTAGGGAGTAAGGTTTAATTACGTTATAAAAGACGTAAGTAAGGTCCTTAGCCCTCTCATTAATCTAGGTAAGTATGACTGCGAGCGGTTATAACCCTCTTGATAGTCACTCTTTAGGCCTGGGCAGACCCGCCCAACTTAATGATCGCCTGGTCAAGGGCTATGCACAGGCTTTTATGGGCCTTGCCGGCCTAGCGGTTGTTATTGGCAGACGTTTTTGTTTGTTTTGCCAATTTTGTGTTTGTTAAGGTCTCGTTGATGTTTAGATCATAAGAGACTAAGTGCTAGAATTAAAACGACTTGTAAAACAAAGCAAAGGTTTAAAAGTAACTATTTATATTTATTAGCTTTTAGGTCACATTATATTATGTCCTTCTTTTATTAAAGGAGTTTAGCTTTAGCACCCTATTTACTATAGTGGGCTAACTATTAATCTTCAGCAACTATTAACTTAAATTGTATTTTAACACAGGATTATAATGCCGTATATACTTGAAAATACCTTAAACCTAACCCGAAGGCCACTATATAACTAAGTCTGCGATTAAGTAACGCCGTTAGACGGACCAACGGCATCGAGGGAGCAGAAGTACATCGAAGGAACTGAGAATATCAGTATCAGGTTCATATTCTACGTAAAGATTGTAGTTGGTGGTGTCAAGTCTTTCCCTGAGGTCACCACGTCCTCTCCTCGATTCGAAATTTAAGTCAATGACTTAAGAGTCTCTAGGACTTCTCAGTCACTTTAACCCGAGCCATAAATACCCCCCAATATCGTTGCGGATTCGTTACTTTGCCGGATCACACAATTCCATTCTTATACCCCTCTTGTCCATATTTCAAGTTCCTGTCGTTGTGTTTTTGACTATGAGGGTTCATGGACCGTACGTGGACGTTCCAAAAGTCTCTGGCGACGACAGTCTCTAGCTTATTCGTTGCAAATGCAATTACGCTCTGCATTGGACCGCCGCTTTCTCTGCATGCCTCCAATCATGTCATGTGCCTTGACCTGCCGCTTTTGCTTCCGCTGCCGCGGTTCCTGTGTCCCTCCTTCTCTTTAACCAAAACCCGAGTATGGCTCCCAAGAGGGTCAGGAATCCAGCCACGCCGCCAATGATTCCGCCAATCTCGCTCACTCTTGTCACTCCGTCTCATGGTTCTGCCGGTGGCCCCGCAGTGGGATGGTTGGCCGCCGAGCTTGAGGAGTCGGTGGTGATTGGGGTCGTTGTTGTGCCTGACGACGCGCTGGTTACAAATGGGGTCGCTGGAACATTTGTGTCAGCGACTGATGAAAGATTGGATGATGCGGATGGAAACGCACTCGCCGCGCTCTCTGGGGATTTGTGCTTCCTTTCGATGCCACTGTGGAAGATTGCTGTCTTGTATCCACTGCAACGTCCGATTCCAGGCGGTAAGATGACGGAGGAGTGGTCTGGGTTGCTGGACGAATTGTTTCCACAAGCTTAGTCGTGATAGGAGAAGTGGTCGATGTGGTAGTGGTTGGTGCGGATTGAGAAGGGGGCGCTGTTGAAGCTCGGGTCAGTGTCCTGGTGAAGGCGCCTTGGTGATGAATTCCCGTACATTTTCGATTGCAGTCGTAAACCACAGTGCAAAGATGCTCCGCCCACTTGTACAAGTTCTTGCGGTACTTTCCCCAGCATGAAAAGACCCCCTGACTTGCTTTTCCTGTCCAGGCAAATTCGCCTTCGCCCACCGGGGGGCCAATTGTGGCCGTGAAAACATTACCGTCATCGAATTTGCCAGAGGTCACGGCATTCTCCCACACAGACGTTTGGCTGTAGGAAGTCTGGGCGACGACGTTGGGGCTGGCGTTGGGAGACTCCGGAAAGTATGCCATCTGGGAGGACCTGACTCCAGCGTCGCTAACGCAGTTAGCAAGGACGACGTATTCATCAAGCCCGCGAGAACGTAATCCTCGGCTCGCACGATGAGTCGTTGTGGAGTGTGCATGCATGCCGCAAAATGCAGCAGACTCAACACGAAGAGGATCGACTGTCGTGGCCGCATCATGCGTGATGACTTCTGGTGTCCAACATGCATCAACGCCGTCGCCTTCAATGGCGTCCATCGACCTACTTAGCATCGGGGACTTCGTATGTCTGACAAAGCTGAGGTGTGAGATGAGGTGTTGTACCAGATATTTGTGGCCGAGACTCCGCGATGCGGCTCAAATTGAGGGACACCGGCCCCTTTTTTGGTCTGGAAGCGCCGGCCGCAGCGGCCTGGACCCCGATGACAGTTTCACAGTCCTCCTTTTGTCGCATTCAACCACGGCCATGCCATAGGGCTACACACGAGCCGCGAAATTACCGCTGAGCATCACACCCTTCATCAGCTAAAGAGCTGCACGAAGGTGTTTGTAGGCTGCAATAGCCCCTCTCAGCCTCCTGCACGCGCCATGACCACGACTTTTAGTTGGATCGCCTTGGCACAAGGGTGTGGAATCTGCACCCCGAGACGGGAAGGACCTTTAATTTGGTCTTCGCTTGCAAGCATGCCGGCTGTTTCTCCCGGTTCTTGGGGTGGGTGGATCCCAGATAGGAAGACCTAGACGAGCGGCAGACTAGTTAGGACTTCAGTTGATGGTCAACACCAGGGGTTCTCTGTTCTAGGGTTGAATCAAACCTTGCTCTGGACGTTGTACGGGGTTCTTTGGAGTTCCGGTTGTTGGTATCTACCCTGCCTGTTTGGAAATTAAATATCAGTTCAAGGTTTATAAATTTACCTGCCGTTCAGTTGTGTACTTTACCTTGGGGTGACAGGGGAAACTAAGTTAGAACAACTACCCCTTGTTGCCCCGTCAATAAAAGGGGGAGAGGATCACGTTCGAGGATGTTGTCATTGTTGCTTCATCAGCACCTCTGCCAAGTCACAGAGTAAGGTACTTCCACTTGTCTTTTCCGCTCTTCAGTGGTTGCTACCATCAGTCGTACCAAACTGCATTTGGGCAGCACCGCCCACCATGAAGAGATAGCTCTACCACAACCTCTGGAGATGACGTTTCACTCTTAAGCCTCCACATCTGCACGAACCCCCTCTCCGTCTCCGCGTCCGTCAATGCGACAAACTGGTCATTAAATGGCGAGGGTGTCACCGCATTCGCCGAACCCCCTGTCGTCGTGGTGTCGGTTAGGAATAACTGCTTCTCAATGGCACCGGTATGTAACAACGTAAAGGCGCTGATGTATCCCGGTGTCCCGGTCGAAACACCAGAAATAAAGCATACCAGCCTTGATCAACGGATGAATGACCCCTGACCAACCTGGCTTCCCCGTCGCTGCATCCACCTTATACTGCGCAAGGCATTGGCCGCCTCAAGCACGACATAGAGATACCCCCCTTTTGAGTGCACGGCCACATGACGTGGGTTACTCCTGTCGACAGGCCCCGCAATCACATCCACCAGGTCCAACTCCCCCGTGGTTTTGTGTACCGCATACGTCCAAAGAGAATTCGCCCTTGCATCGGCCGAGTAATAGAATCGTCCATCAAATGAGATGGCCATTCCATGCATCCCCATGGCGCTGATGCCGTAGGTAGCAGAGCTGTATGTGAGATTATAGGTCACGGCAAGTAGGGTTCCGGTGGCGGGATCGGCCGTGATGGCGTTTCCGCAGCTTGATGCGGTGCCGTAGACGTTGTACGGAGGCGTCGAGGCACCCAGGATGAACATCCCCGACACTTGGGATACATTGATGCCAGATGCCGGTGTACCTGGCTCACGAGGGGGTGCGGGAGGCAAGGGAGCGGAGCAGTTCCCTATCAGTTTGACGGCCGAAGAGGGGCTGAGTGACGAGCTGTTGTTTATCGTGTAGGAATATCACGCGTCGGATACTATGGCGCTGCCATAGAGGGCCCTATTGTTGTGCGAGAGGGCGATCCAGCTGTGGGCGCTGGAAGCGGAGATATTAGCTATAAGTGTTAATGCAAATGTGGCATCGTCGAACTCCAGCGCGTAGAGGTATGGCCCTGAGAACGTTCCAACAAACAGATGATGCTTCGCTGCTGAAGCAAGTGTCAGCCATCCCGAAACCGAGAAGAGGCACTTCATCTCAAAGCAGGTAGAAATAATTTTTAATCTTAACGAAGAGGAAGAACCTGTCGAAGCCAGAGAATCGTAAGTAATATTTTGACCTCACCGGGTAAAAACATTTTCACTTCTTCCTATCATGCGACAGCTTACAACGCGAGGTGAGATTCCTGCATATCCAACCCCGAGAAAATGGAACCCTTCTCTCGCAGTTGGCCAGCTGCATCGGCACAGGGTATATTGCTAGACCGGCCGCGCATTCAGACCCGCTCGTAATATAAACTCAGTCGGCATTGGATAAGGATCCGTGCAACACGTTTTTGTTCCTCGCTGACATAGGCGACATGGAAAAGTGAACTACGAGATGACGCTGGTGCTCTTGGAATTCGCATCCTGAATCCATGCTCGGGCAAAGAACCCGAGCAATCAAGCGCAACAAACCGCCGCTTCGCTGACAACGTTCCAGAATGCAATGTGATATCATAAACAATATATTAGCCAGTGTCAACAAATATCCCCAACTCCGCAAATATCTCATGTCCCTGAACACCGTTTCTATGCAAACCTCCCAGGAAATACCCATTACAATCTACCATACCTCGCACGTCGGCTCCTTGCTCTTACACTTGAACGCCTCCCTGAAGCCGCGGGAGTTTGCTGTAGCCCCAATAATTCTTGCCGTGCCAGGAGCATGCTCTTCGTTGTCCCAGCCATTATCGTTGTACTCCTCAGTGAAGCTGCTACACCAGGTGTTGGCAAAGAAGACGTAAAACAGCTGGTCGTGCGTTAAATGCTCCAACCCGGGCAAGTTGGCGTCAGGCTTGCCGTCCATCTTTTTCATGTTGCGCCAGGCGTCATAGGCCGCCCGTATCCCACCGGCATCGGCCAGGTTCTCGGCGAGGGTTAGCTCCCCATTAACTTGCTCGGTAAGTCCACCTGGAACGGGCACCGTGATGTTGTTAAATTGGTCGACGATGCACTGGGCGCGACTTTGGTAGTTGGCAGTGGTGTCGTTGTCCCACCAGACATGATGGATGGAGTTCTCGTCGAACTTGATGCTGTTGGGGTCGAAGGCGTGGAAGATCTCGTGCCCGATGACTGAGCCGATTCCTCCAAAGGTGGCATATGATGGCAGCTCGTGGTGAAAAATGGGGAGTTGAAGGATATTGGCGAACATGTTGACGGTGTTGTAGTAGGGATGGTAAGCAGCGTTGGCGGAGTAGCTGTTTTGGTCCAGGAGACCTCGATCGGTAGGCTTCATGGTCGATGCGTATTGCTGGTTGGATTCATGGCGGCGCCTGGCCAAGACGTTGTGGAAGAAGCTGCGGGTTATGTTGACGTCTTTGTAGTACGATGCCAGAGACTCGGGCGAGCGGACATCGGGATTCGAGGTCCGATACCCGACGTTGATCAACATGTTCTCGGCCTTCTTCACGGTTCGGTTCCTGTCATCGATTTCCATCCACATAGCCTTGCCAATGTTCACCGCTACCTGAGCCTTCATCTTCTCGGCAATGGACTCGACTAATGTTTTGGCGTCATCGGGAAAACGTGCCGCCACAAAGAAGCGAGTGATTACGTGACGGAACGTCGCTTCAGTATGGGACAGGCAGTCCACCCACGTTCTCTTTCTCGTGGTATCAACGTAGGGGACCAGGGCTTGGACAGTCCTGTAGGCCATCCACGCCTGGACAGTGGTTTTGGAGAAGTTGTCAAAGATCTTATCATAGGCCACCCAGTAGGCCGCCGTCTCTGTCATAATAGTGGCGTCTCCGAAGTCCGGGGGTGCAAGGGCGGCAATGATCCATTCGAGGTCGAGGACAGGAATGGAGTCCGAAAGCTCCTTCACCGTGCTAAAGTTGATGATTTCCTACCAGCCAAGGTTAGTTCGAACGATGCCGAGTGCCCCAGAGGTCAATGAAAGTGCTTACTTCAGTCATGGAACTGGGTGGCACTGCAGCTCCCGAAAACGCGAACAGGTGCGCATCAAGTTTAACCACGTCATTGGCAATGAGTTGTGCGGTTGGCTGTGAGATATTGGTGGGGAGATAATAAGCCAGGGCGGTCGCGATGTCTGTGGCGTAAGCCTTCATTGCCGCTTCGTCGGAAAAGACGGAATGGTTGGTCTGTGAGGAGTCTGGGCCTGCAATTTTAAATATGACCGATTTCTGTTGTTTTCGATGTCAGCACCGCAATTTCGACCGAACTTAATTGGAAGGCTTACCGAGTCTTTAAAGATGTTCGCACCCGCAAAAACTTTCAAGACAGAAGAGATGCCGAGATCCTCCATGTAGTAGACAGCTTTCGAGAAAGCCGCGTAGTCGTCTGCGCCGATGGTTGACTTGAGGTCGGCCGTGTTTATCGGCCAAATGCTGTCCTGCTCGGCAATAATGGCCTCGAGGGGTGCTGCCCCCGCTGCTTCGATTGCATCGTGATCCAAACACGTCTGGTATGCCAGCTTCAACATGTCGAAGTTGCTCTCGTCAACCTTGTCGGTGGTGTATGTGGACTTCCACGGGACCGACTGGTACTCGACGGCCTTGGTGTAGGGGAGCTCGAGAATCTCGCGTAGCACACGGGCGTTTTGCTCCCCGATCATTGCGAGGGTGCTCTTGTCTTCGACATTCTGTTCGGGGTATCGGTAGCAAACCACTGGTGCGTGTCAGTCAAACTGCCCGGGTTGGTGTCGGCGGAGTCGCCACGACTCACTCTGCTCAAAATCGGTGCAGGGATCCATTTTGTCCCAGTTTGGCGCCATCTGCCATAGGATATGCGATGCAGCCTCCAGACAGGCTGGCGTCAGGCAAAGGGAGCTGTTCGCCATGTTCACCATGTTTGCGTTGGGCACGTCGGGCACGCGAATGTGCACGGCAGGGGGGGGAGGGAGAAAGTGGAATGGGTATGACGGTGAGACGAGAAGAGCGAAACCCGGAGTCTGCTGACTTTTCCGCTATATAGGTGCATCAAAAGTCCAGAGGATCACCAACGCGACCGAACTTCGAGACTGCAATCTGCGATCCTTCACAAAAGGTCCGGGTAGGGGCTGGCGTAGCGGCCTTGGCGATGCGGGCTGGCGACGCGCAGGCAGTGATCTTGGCTCTCGGCGTTGATGCATTGGCGAATCGAAAGACGCTAGCGGCCGATTGTCCCCAGCATCTTACATAAGTTTGAGTGGTCTGCCTGGAGGGCTGAGCAATGTGGAGCTCCGAGGGAAACATACCCTGGCGCAAGAGGATTGTCAGCCCTGTCAGGCGTGCATTTCTCCCGTCTGTTTTGGCCATTTTGGTCGAAGCGCCCCTTGACACAGGGGGTTGGGTCAGCACTGGGCTCAAGCGGAAGCTTGGCATATGCTGTCAGGCGCGTCAGGGTTTGACGCGCTGTCCAAGCTTGACAGCCACTCCGTTCCGGCCCAGGGTTACCTCTTCCGTGGCAAGTCGAGAACACAAACGCGGCGCATACGGATTCGCCGATCAGATGTGGCGTGGCGATCGTGGTCCAGTGCGAGACTTGGAAATTCTTTGCGGTCAATGATTGATGACCAGTGGCAATGTTCTCAAAAACGAATTTGCGAGGTAACAAAGAATGTGCTATGTGGACGATGTTCTGGGATGTAATCCACGAGTTATCTCTTGAGGTAACCAACCCGTCTAGTTGCTGACGACCTTGACTCTATATTCACACCCCACCTCGGTATGGCCATTAAGAAGAGCAAGGAGGTAGACTTCGGTTTTCATGATGAATCACTTTTACCGAAACCTCGGGTGCGCAAACTCGGAGACAACATGCAGCGAGTCTCGGTTAAGACCTATGGATTAGCAAAATCACTTCGATTTCAACTAACATCTGATTACCTACTTCAGTCTGACGAGGCTCTGGGCTAAATACATTCAGGAATGGGTTTTTCGCAACTATTGAAGCGGTTATCTGCGAATGGGTTTGCCTTCTTTGCTGGCATAACAGCTTGGGGCCCGTATTAGCGAAGGAGGACGACAATGTTGTGTTTTTACTACTAGAGGGCTCCTTTCTAGGTAGCCATCGCGACTGGAATTCGGTTTTTAGGCAACCGAACCTTGATATGGGGGATTGTGTAAAGGAATTGCCAGCATAAATCCCAACAAAGAAAGTAGTGCACTATTCTACACACCATAGCAATTTTATCATAGGTATCTATTCTATTCCAAACCTTGATTTTTTGGGGGGTCCCTACCAGACATTACAAACCCCAAATTAGTTGATCTCTACGCCACCAGTCGCACCAAGAGCCTATGCAATTGTCAGTTCGAACCATTGTGTTTCTCATGAAATAGTGAGACACACCTGCTTGATATCACCATAAATCGCAAACTGAACGGCGGTCATTGCCCCAACCATGACTAAACGGGTGCTGAAACCAGCATAGCTGCCCCGTATACCCATCTCCCTGCCGATGTTCCAGAGACGACGGAGTGTGCCTTGTCCGGGTTCGCCCTTTTCTTTGTTGATCTTGCTCAGCATGGCATCTGCCGGCTGCGAGACAAATGCGGCGGCGGCACCGGCAATAAGGCCTGCGCCAATGTTAATCCCCGTGGTTGCTGCTCGGGAGACAGTTGACTTGTCAGCCCACTGGTAGGCTTGGTCGATAGCCTGCTCGTACACGACGAAGGTCGCCATTGTGTATGGTACTCTGTAGGATGTTATCAGTGCGCATCGAAACGAGCGGCCCCGGGGAGGAAAATTGCTCCCACGGGCAAATGAAGGTACTCACTGTTTCAGCATGATCGGGCCCAGCCCTGCGTATAGCCCCCGAACGCCCTCCTCTCTCGCAATTCTTGCGAATCCATCCAACAGCCCACGGCCAAAGTCGGGCTGCGAGACCAATCGGATGCGGACAGCCTCAAAGGGACACAAGGCAATGTCTCCGGCCATTTCAGCCACCGCTGACGATGCCAGGTAAACAGCATGCCGATTATTCGATGCAGTTTCAAGTCCAATCGCATCAATGATACGTGTTTTGGCATACTCGTATCCTCCGAACTTGAACGCACCCTGTAAGAGGTATCCAACAACTGTTGGTCCAAGGCCAATAGTGAGAGCACTCGCCCCTTCACTCGCTACAACCTGCCGAAGTCCGCTCGATAGACCGCGTTTCTCGTTTGCAATGGGGTTGAGCTGGATCCTTGTTTTGACACTGGGGGGAAGTTAGTATCCGAGTCTAGAGTAGACGGGGGCAATGAGAGATCAACTCGCCGGCCCGAGGGTCGTTCATGCTGTCAAGTGAGTGCATTTGCAATCTCGCGCAGGGGTTGGGACGGAAGTGAACGCTTACATGTCGACGGGTGTGAGGATGGCGTGGGTGAAGGAGCAACATACTGCGCCTGCCAGAGCGTATCTCGAATACAGGGCCATTCCGTCGAGTTGGTGTATTGGCTTGGCTGTTGGAGGCTCAGATATGTATTGTGGTGATGGTGTCTCGACTGCTGTGATGAATGACGACTCGGACGAAGAAGCCTGCGGAACAGATGACTGCCCTGTGATGCTGTAGACGGGCACAGAGGTTAGTCCCAGAACCGGGTACTGGAAATAAGGACGCTGCATTCCTCACAATCTCCATAGGCTTGGACTGCTGGGCAGCTTGAGGATGTCTCGAAGGCCTTCTTCGGACTTCGCGACGGTGGTTCTCCTTGCTGGGGCCCTGTTGTTGAATGCGTCCAGCACACGTAGGTGCTCCTTCTTCAATGCCTCGAATCCTTCGTCCAGCTCCTTGTGCCACGGGTACAGGACGAAGACCTGGAAACCGAGTGCTGATGATGCGACCAGGAAGTTGGTCATTGAAATAGCCCGTGTCACGAACATTGTGGGCTACGGATGGTGTTCCTCTTGGTTGTCGGTTCGCTACGCTAATGCGCTCGGATCGGCTGTCTTTAAGGGACCGAGATTGAGCGGGATTGAAATAATTGTGGTTCTTCAGGGCGGGTTGCACATAAGGAGTGCTCGGGGGTTGTTGGTCATTAAGTAGGTGGGTATGTTGCTCAGCTTTGGCTCAGTGAGTCACAAAAGATGTGGCGACCCGGGCAAAATACAAGTGCCGGGGAGTCTATGGGGACGAGATTTGGCGGACAGATGGGGTGGCGCATTGCTTGGTATGTGATCCTCAGGGATGGGTTGCTCGGCGGGAATCGGAGCTCGCGTAAAAAGTTCTTTGGGATGACACATGGGAAGGGGGAGTGCATGTTTCCACGAAAAGAGTAGACGAATGTCCCGGACAGGGGCACTGGCGCCTCAACCTTGAGCACAACCTCTTAAGGGGCTCCCCCGAGCTGTCAATTCCACCCTTTGCGTTCTGACTGTTACTCGCAACTTCTCCCCGAGCTCATCTCCGCCCCCTTAATCCTAGCTAACACGCAAGATGTCGCTCACTCCAAAGTACAAGACTGTGCCCATTGACCGGGACTTGATCCCGAGTCTCGGCGAGGCCAGGGCGCAGGTGCTTTGGATCGGCTGCTCGGACAGCAGCGCCGAGGAGGTCGCATCTCTCAATCTCCTGCCCGAAGAGTCCATTGTGCTCCGGAACATCGGCAACATGTTCCTCGACGACGACCCTACCTGTTTGAGCATGGCGCAGTACGCTATCAACATGCTTGAGGTGAGCCACGTCGTTGTCTGCGGGCACTACGGCTGTGGGCTCGTGAAGGCGTCAACTGATGCTGGGTTGAGTGATCCATGGCGAAGGTACGTCATTCCCGGTCCCCACGATGTGACTGGAATCCCTAGCTAGCAGCCAGCTAATACCTTGTAATCACAGCAAGCTCGACGCCTTGCGCTCGGCATGTGGACGTGAGCTTGGCGGGTCGACCGAGGAGGATCGTGACAGGGCCTTCGTGGAACAGAACGTCCTCGCCCAAATGCGCACGCTGCCGGATGTTCCCGAGGTGGCTGCCGCAATGGCCAGCAGGGGTCTGAAAATCCACGGAGTGGTGTACGACCTGCGCACGAACGAGGCGGTCAAGCTGGAGGTACAACAGTGAGGGAAATAAAATGTCACAAGATACATTCTGCACTTGCACTTTTCCCATCTCCATTCTCAGTGCAGTACTTGCCATTCCTCCATTCGGGTTGCGCGTTTCACTGGGCGGTCGCTTGACCTTTATTTCGCGGTTTCGATGCCGGTCCAGATCGGTGTCACGCCACTTGGGTGTCGGTCCCGCGTGGGTCCTTCCCTGTGGTCTCGGATCGGGTCCCGCACCCCTGAAAATGCCATGCAAACGGCCGAATGGCCCCACAGCAGGTGGAGATAGTACTGGACGCTGACGCAAGGCTGTCCTAATGCGGTCTTTTGGGAATAGTCTCATGTCGCCAGCACTCATCAACTCGGGTGATTGCGGCCACCCGACCGCGTAAAACCAAAATTTCGAAAAAGTGGCCTGACTTTTAGAAATCGTGCCTTGCGGGGATAGTTCGGTCTCCACTTGACGGGTAGGCTGCCTTTATTTTCTGTCTGTCGTTGTCGAGCTCATCTCGGCGCGTGCTTTCGTTGCTGTAGTTTTCGTCGCAGGAATTACCACCCAAACTCCACAATCAGGGTTTTCGGTCTCCGTTGGGTTGCGTGCAATAGAGGGGGGGATGCTTCTCGCCCACGAGGTCGACTGCATAGCAAATCCACGACCTGGGCTCCATCCCTGTCTGTGCGCCTGGACGGCTGCTCTAGATTGGGTCCCATCTGGTCTACACTGCCGCTCGGTTCGTTGATGCACCGAAGGAGATTCCTACAGTCCACTCATCCAGTCCATTCCCGGGGATGCGAGAAGGCGTATTGGAATTGTGAAAATACCACCAAGTGGTTATGTTTGGGATGAACTCAGGGAGCATTCTCATTATTAAGAACGACCATCTACGCTGTTGGGATATCATATCAAACGCTACCACAAGAACTATGCTGTCCGCGTCCGCCGCACCCCTCATCCCGTCATTTCCACCACTCATGCGCCCCGATGAATCCCGTGTCCGAGTGACGATAGTTGCGTTCACGACCGAGTTCATCAATCTCGGCCACTTCCTCGTCCGTGAGGTTGATCGAGGCCGCTTTGACATACTCATCCAACCTCCCACTCTCGCTTGTTGTGGTGATAGGAAGGGTGCCTTTCTTGAGTGCCTAAGCAAGAAGGACCACGCTGCGATCCTTGGTGCCGTATTTAGCGGCTATCCGTGAGAGGACATCAACAAAACGCTGGGAACGGATGTCCTTCACCGTGATGGGAGCCAGTGTCTTGAAGACCGCGGGGTAGATGCCCTTTCTGCGCATCCAGTCAAGGTACCCGAGCGGCGGACCTTCGGTCGAGATTTCATCGGGCGAGGTTTTGTCGAGCGAGGAGGTGGCATTGCGCGAGGAGGCCTTGGGCGAGGCAGGCGGGGGCGGAGGGGGCGGCCGCTGGAGGTGTGGATGGTACTCCAGTTGGTTCAGGACCGGAGGACTAGTGCATTCTTCGAGGATGGCCTCGATGTGTTCGCGCTGGAAGCGGGAGACCCCAATGGATCGAGTGTAGCCATCGGCTTTCAGCTGTTCCATGGCCTTCCAAGCCTGCTTTATGTCGGCGGTAGTTCCGGACTCAATCCGGTATGGGTCGTGGAGGAGATACATGTCCACATAATCGAGCTGTAGCCTCTTCAAACTCGCCTTCATTGCTGCGGGGATGCCGGCCCAGCCATTAGTTACCTTTGTGGTGACGTAGATCTTGTCACGAGAGACGCGGCTCTTCTTGATGGCGATGCCGACCGAGATTTCGGTGTGCCAAGAATCTGACGTATCGATATGAACGAGACCTTTTTGGAGGGCGTGATACACCATCTCAACGAGATTGCCATCGACAACAGGGTTGTCTAGCCTGGAATAGGTCTTGTTGAAGCAAAAACAACCTAGGTGCTCGCGATTGCAGCCGTAGCGGTAGCAGTGCTCGAGAATGTCCTTGTGCCCGTACCAGTACGACCCGGTGCCGAAGCCAATCTGCGACGGAACACGCCAGGGCATCAGCACATGAACAGCGGGGCGGGGGGTCGCCACCATACAATGGGGATGTGATGGCCGTCAGTGAGACGCGCCACTGACAAGGTACGCGCGGGAACGACCTCCCCGGTAGCGGTCGCGGTCGCGGTCGCAGCCGACTCAGGCGAACTGTAGCCCCCTGTGCCGGTGGCGATCGAGGCGGGCGACGCCGTGTCGGAGTCGTCCCACACAACGATTGGGACGGGCGCGGACGAACCGGGGGGTGCAGAGTCCATTTTGCTGGTTGGGTGTCCGTAGTAGCCGATGACAGGGCCAAAATGCTAACAAATGAGGTTGAACTGGGCAGCTTTCGCAGAAGGGCAAGCTGTTCGACTCGGCGGGCGGAAATGGATTCGAATGCCTAGGCTGGAGCTGGAAGATTCGACGGGCGCTTGAAGGGGAAGTGGAAAGCGTAGCCGATGGCGATGGCGAAGCAAGTGCGTACCGACCCTCGGGTGCCACCAGTGCCAGTGGAGCGATGAGGATGCCGTGAGAGGCAAGCGCGCTCCACACCGCAACATCAATCTAGGGACAAAGCAAGAGCACATGCGACAGAGTCAGACTAGCTCTCTCAACCATCACGGGAAGGTCTGCATCCGAGTGACCACTGCTCTTGGCCAAGGAGAGAGTAGGCATCTAAGGTAAGCCTGGACGGAATATTAATTAAGCTAGGTACCTCCTCACCCCAAGTCTCACACAGTCTTACTGGTACCATTCTACCGTTATCCCCCTTTCCCCCTTTCCTTTCCCTCACCATCAGACCCTCCCAAACATCACCCCCATCAAAGCAACAACGACCGCCCAGCTGACAACTCCATCCCAAACTCGCGCCGCCGAACTCGTGGTATTCGTCCCTGTCGGCGCAGCTGTCCCGGTCGCACTTCCGGATGTACTTCCCCCATGGGAATGCGACGTGCTGCTGCTGGTGCTCGTGCCGGAGGGCGAAGATGGAGTTGGAAGGATCGGTGTTGTTGTTGCTGCTGGCGGGGATATGGTGGGTGGAGGCGCAATAGGAGATGTCCCCGTCCCTGTAGCTAGGGGCGGTGGGGCCGGATATGTCTGTTCCGGTCCGTTGAGGGTGGTGTCAGTGCTGAGGGTGGGTGGGGCGCCTGGGGAGTATCTCGATCCCCCGTACTGGCCTGCGTCCGTGGAAGTGGGAGGCCCGGGTTGACCAGGGGGGCCGTATCCTTGGACACTGGCGGTTGTTGGAGCAGGGGAGGGAGGTGGTGGGGTGTAGAAGGTCCCTCCGAAGGGCTCTGGGGGGGACACAGCCAACAAAGTCTCATTGGATTTGCATTTGTATGCATCCAGGGCTTCCTGTTTGGCGTTCACGGCGCCCACCATGCCGTTTTTGCAGTGCTCGCCGTTGTTCTGGGAGCAGTAGAACACGATGGGGTCAGTGTTGTTGATGAGGACGCGGAAATAAGTCGACTGTTGCGTGCGTGTCAATCTTTGTGGCATATACAGGCTAGGGGGTTGGGATGAAGTTGGGTGGACGTACATTCTCTGACTGAGGTTCAATGCTAGGTATAAAGCCAGAATAGAACCCGCCTGTCTTCGCCGGCGCGCACGCGGTATTCCAGTCCCCCATTACCACGCTGTGGTTGTACTGTTCGAAATGAAATTCCAGGATGTCGCCTACGTTAGCGTAGACAATCTCGGGGCTGAACTTGAAGCCATTGGCCTTGATGCCGTAAAGTATCAGCCCATTCGCCGAGGCAGAGCCCAGGAGAAGGGTGAGCGTCGCCGCGGTCAGGGTACTTCTGGGAGACATCGTGGCTGTGTGGACGGGCTGAACGTATGGTTGCAATCGGCCATCAACCCGATCCCCGAGAGAGGAGTCTCTGTGGTTAAATAGAAGATCCTGGATCGTCCACAGCCTCGAGAAAACGTGCACATATCCCTCTGTATGACCCACCCCCAGCCCCCCAATTTGGGCTCGATGGCCTGCCACAATCCCGGCAGCCGTTTTACCTCGCACAGCCGAAAGTCAATAGTGCCCCCCGTGTAAGACGTGTCTCGGTTAAGGGGCCTTTCTTGCTAGCAGGTGAGGCATAGCGAGATCATTGTTGTAGTACGGCAGCAGGTCGACCTTCCACAGTCTGTTGCATGTTACCAGAAGCGGAGATGCCTTGGTGTATAGGTAGTACGGCTCTTGTTGGCGTCGTTTTGGGTAAGGGGGCTGTGTTTGTGGGGATTTCACTCGGGGTGGTTGAGATTCGGAGCGTTATTCCGTCGACGGGAGTTCCCGGACAAGTGTGGAAAGGAGTAACTTAGATACAAGGCATTTATCATTTCCGGCCCTGGTGATGAAATAAAAGGGCGGAGTCGGCTCAAAGGCTGGGTATCTAAGGTATGTTCGCGAGGTACGAAGGGAGTCTATCGGAGTGTCACCGTGTTACCAGCACGCCCCGTCTCTCACGACGTCCACCTAGGTACTGCGCACTTTGACAGCCTCCATGTCCCCCTGAAACTGCACACAGCATTGATTTGATCTCGATGGTTGCTGGGTGGATGGAAAATGAGCGTTCGAGTTGTTTTCATACTATGCACATGTCGTGGTGCTGGGGCACTTTCT
>Ga0247780_1000593_pt1 | contig 32566 bp, 13 predicted proteins | sample UWRJL079202R5_FD_179927 | JGI IMG/M metagenome (GOLD analysis project Ga0247780, IMG submission 179927) | Plant litter microbial communities from Arlington Agricultural Research Station in Wisconsin, United States - UWRJ-L079-202R-5 | ecosystem: Environmental > Terrestrial > Plant litter >... | reverse complement strand
TGAGTGCGGTTTGTCCGTCTGGTGTAGACATGTCCACATCGGCGCCATTGTCTATCAATGCTTTGACAACTGGGCCGCTTCCGGTCCGACAGGCGTCGAAAAGGGCCGGTTCACCCCCTGGACCACAGCGGTTGATGTCCGCGCCATGGGTGATCAGGAGCTCAACGAGAGTTCTAAACCCACCCCGCACAGCTGCTACTAAAGCGGACGTTCCGGTAATGTCCAACTCTGTTCCAGGGGCAACCCCTAGAACGTCCACGCCTGCCTCTAGAAGAAGCCTCGCAGCGAGAGTCCTCCCCTGCGTCGCTGCCCGAAACAATGGCTTTTCGCCGTCACTGCATGCGGCTTCAGCTTTGGCGCCGGCGGCGAGTAGAGCGCTGATTGCAGCGCCTGACCCCCAACTCACTGCCGACAAAAGAGCCGTGTTCCCCTCTTCGTCTACGGCCTCGAGATCGGCGCCATAGTCGATCAGCTGACGGATGATTTCCACTTTCCCAGGGTCATCAGAGCTTGAAGCCCCTATCAACGGTGTTTGTCCCGTTTCCTCGCATCGGGCGTTGACGGAGGCCCCCCTCGAAAGTAACATTGCTGCAGCCTCTGGGCTGGAGCTTTCACCCATAACCGCAGTCCATAATGGAGTGGTACCTTTGGTTGGAGTCTCAGTTGACGCCCCGTTGTCGAGTAGAAGCTCAATCATGGCGACATGATTGATCGCCGCGGCGGCCTGGAGGGGGGTACTTCCGTAGTGGTTTTTCGACTCGGGATCTAGGCCTAGCCGAAGAAAGCGTCGTACCGTGGCAATATCCTCGAACCATACTGCTTCGCATATTCTTCCTTCATCATTTGGTAACTCTTGGACACTCCTCTCGCTTTCCTCCTCATCCTTATCGCCCTCTTCGTCATCTTCCACTTCCCGGCTCTCGGCGGTGTTCTTTGACTCTATAAGAGCCAGTGCAACCTCCATCCAGCCTCTGCTCAGTGCAGCGCCCGACGGATCCTGACCAGTGGCGTCTGACAAGTCAACCTGTGCCCCTTTCTCCAGAAGAGCCAAAACCAGGTTGTGGTAGCCATACCATGCCGCCCACCAGAGCGCCGTGTGACCCTTAGCATCCTGTTGATTCACAATGGCACCCCCGGAGTCGAGAAGAGATTGTACGACCTCCTCGTGATTTCCTTGCGTGGCAAGGGTAAGGGCGGTGTAACAGCCTGAGTCCTGTGCTGTTATGTCGACTCCTCTTGAGATCCAACGTCTGACCTCCATTGCCCTGCCATGATTCACAGCAGCAAGAAAAGCAGCAGAGGCTGCGCCAGCGTGAGGTGGTATAAACAGGGTTTCGTGACCCATGTAGTTGTTCTCTACGGCTAGATCCCGGGGCGTTCGTCCATGGCCGTCTTTAGCCTCCAGGTTGGCGCCTCTAGCGCGAAGTTGTGCCACAATTGATTCAGCTCTAGCTTCAACGGCGAGATGTAGTGGCGTGACCATGCGCTCTCCGCAGGTGACATCGGCGTCGGCATCGCGATCTAGAAGAACACGAACTACCTGTTCGAGATTCCTTTCCGCAGCGCGACACAGCGCAGTGAGTCCATCCGAGTCCCTGGCATCGACCAGTGCCCCCAGATCTAGCAGTTGCCCCACGCAAAGTATCTTCTCATTCCAGGAAGCCCAAATCAGTGCTGTTGTCCCGGAGTTGTCCACGGTCAGAATATCTGCACCTCGATCCGCTAGGAGCTGGATGGACCTAGCGGACCCTCGCTGGGAGGCAATCAACAGAGGCGTCCGCCCTTTGCTGTCTCGTCCCTCAGTTGTTGCCCCAACGATGGGCAACAAATCCATAACCTCGAGAGACCTCTTCCGAGCGGGTGATGCAATGGCATGCAGTCTTTGTGGTCCCTGTCCTCAGTGCCCGCTCCAGCGTGAATCAATACTTCGGCGGTTTTACGCGCGTCGTTCAGGGCTGCAATATGCAGTGCTGTGTGGCCTTCCGCATTATTCGCGTCTACTTCGGCACCTAAATCTAAAAGAAGCTTCACGACGCTGTGCTGCGCGGCTGCCGCTGCCGTATGGAGCAATGTATTTCCAAATTTGTGACAACGACGGCCGATCAAGTTGGGATTCCCTTCTCGCAAGATGTGTGCTAGCACTGAGCAGTGCCCCCGTTGAGCGGCCCAATCCAACGCGTTGCATCCGGTTTCGTCCTCGTGGGTCGGATTCGCGTTGATGCGCAATAGTAGCTCGACGTTGGCGTGATGTCCACGCTTCGCAGCTTCAATTAGTTCGATATTTCTGTCAAACGTGGGCGAGGAGACATTGCACCTCGCCTGAATGAGGTCGTTGATAGCCGCTTCCCTGTTTGCTTCGTCCATTTCGACGGCTAACCAGGGTAAGGTGGACAAGGTACCTTAGAGTAAAAAGCAAAGCGGGAGCTGGGGGCTTGACAGCGAGTAAATGAGCCGGCAAGTTTTTCTTTGGCGATATTGGAGGGTAGGTAGATAATGCTAGGAGAGACTCAGGATTGCGGACTTCCCTTGGGCAACGACGCCGTGGCCAAACAAATGGCCGCCCATCACGTGGACGGTGTACCTCATTGGGAGAGATCCAGCCCGACAGAGGGGTTTTCTGTAGGCAGGCGCGACCGCCCGCCACAGCAATTCGATGGAATTGGCCAGACCAAAGGGGGACCAACGTATCGTTCTCCATAGGGGAAATTTAAAGTTATAAATTCACCCGCATCACTGCAGGTTATGGATGAACGGGAAAGTTCCCCTCCATTGTTTCAGTTGATAAACCCTACTAGTACAACAAGTCTGCCGCAATCTTAGAGCCTAACATGTGCATTCAACTTGGGACACATAGGTTGGAGACTTCAATGTTGATACCTGGGTTTATTTGTAGGGTTATTGCTATAGTAAAGGCAAGGTGCCCAATTATTTAAATCCGACTATGGCGGATTAGTCGCTGTCTCAGTTTACTAAGCACTCATATGCTTTATGGAAATCTCTTGATGGAAATTAACTTGGCTGACTGAAGGGAGTTTCTGGTGGCTCACGGTATTTATTACTAGACTGACAAGGCCGAGAAGCAAAAGTATTATCCTGTGTTGCCAGTGCAAAAGGGGGCGAGTTCCTAAATCGATGGACTCGGAGCCTTCTCTCCGGCGCTCAATAAGAGAAAATTGTTTCCCATGACCAAGGAACCGATTACTCGGAAAATGACATGACCAGACAAGTGCACAAAACGGAGATTCTGGCAGTCTTGGTGGGGGTCTGCACGCTGCATCATGCGGCTCCCTTGACTCACCAAGACGATGGCGCGATAAGCAGCACAGCCTTATGAGCGGGGAAGTGGTCGGACCCCTTTTTGGCCACAACCCTTGCCAAGATAGGAAATCGCGGTTCCTTACTGCATCTCACTGCCTTCGCAACTGCAGATGGCTTGGGCGGGGTAAGGCCTAGCCCATCTGTTCGCCATATCGGCTTTTCCAACCCTCCCCGCGCTTTTCCTTTTTCGTCGACTGAGGCTGCCCCGTGGATCCTGACAAGTCTTCGGTCCGACGGGTTGCAGCTTCAGCTCGCCACAGGGAGCGCCTCTCTTTGCACTTCAGTATTGTCCAGGGTTACATTGTGGCTTGAGCAGGACGAGTCTCGACCTCTCCATCATCCGCCAACGAATCACGATATCGACGGTCAGCTAGCCACAGACATTCGGCACTTCCACAATATGCTCTTCATTGCTTCCATACCTATTAGTACGGAGCAAGTAGGTACATTGCTACCTTTCTGCCACAAAGCGGTACAAGCGAACTCTCGGTGTTTCGCGGTTTTCTGCTATCGGTTGTAGGTTGAACGACTTGTAGACGATGGGTCTTCGACATATTACCATTCTCTTTGTCTTGGGTACCCGCTGATTGCGCGTCCTTGATTGCGTTTGTGGTGGGGGGTGCTGAGCAACTGGACATATAAGGAGGACAGCTCCCCTGAGCTCGTGGCTACTTGTTGCGGCGAAACTCAACATCACCAAGCACTGCATCATCTCTAATACACCCCTTTTCACCCAACCTATTAAGCACCGCGCAAACCTCGCATCATGGCCAGCGAAGTCAGAGGTGACGGGCGTGTCATCGCCCTAAACATCACCAAGCCTGCCCCCTCCCTCGATCTCCACGGTTTCCAATGGCGCGGTTCCGCAGGCCTGGCGATTGAAGAAGTGGAACCCGTCGAAGATGAAGTCGGCGAGGCTCCTGCAATGCAACTCTTCAGCCAAACCGCTGAAGAACCGCACCGAGTCAAAAGCCAGCTAGTGCTCGACAGCAACCAAGTACCACCGAAGCAGCAAGTGGCTCCTGCCCGCGTTGCCCGCGTTGCTGCCGCTCCTGTTGCTGCCAAAGATGACACTTTCCCTCTTGACGTCCTCGAGGGTACTTGGGCGGGCAATGGGTTCAACTCCATCTTCGTCCCGTTGAGTAAAAGTACGGCCGGCAAGATGAACATCAAACGCGAGGATGGACCAGACGATAACATCCTCATCTTGAACCTGACGACAGAGCAGTGGCAATTTGGACCGAACCTCGGCAAGGTCCCCAACCGCGGACTCGGCGAGCAAGACACCATTGACCTCGACGCCTTGGCGTATAACCAAACCGTCCAGGACGTGACCAACCCGTTGACTGGCAAGCCCGACAGGGTTGAGACCAACAAGACCAGCATCCATTTCGAACCTGGAGTTTTTCTCCGCGTCCCAGCCTCCAACTTTCATCTGGGCGAGATCGCACGACCCAGCATTGTTCGCATGGCGTCCATCCCCCACGGCACCACCATCAACGCTCAGGGGCTAGTCCCAGGCCCCCAGGACAAGACCGTCAGGCCCAACTTCGACCCTCTCGACACCACCCCCTTCAGTATGGGGCAGCCCTCACGCAAGGTTGAGGGTTTCTTCACATCGATGATTGCGGATAAGCCCAACGGTCTCCGGGTGCCCAGCGACCTCAAGCTCTTCAACAACAAAGAGCTGCCCGGAGAGAAAGGAAAGTTCGGCTCCGGTCGGATCACAACCGAAATCATCAAGAACCCGCACCTCGTCCTAGCCAAAGCCGTCGAGAACCAAACCATCCTCTCGACCACGACCTTCGAGCTCTCCACGGGAGTGGGCGGCGGCCGCGACCAAAGTATCAGCACTGCCAAGCTGAACGGCGGCGGCACCACCAACATCTCCTTCCTGCACGGCTTCCAAACCCCACCGCCTCCCAAGGACGACAAGAACCCAGGCAAAGTCGCCCCTAAGGTCAAGCCCAACCCCAAAACGGACAAGCTCCACATTACCACCCTCCCGGCCGACAAGTCGGGCTCGCCCAACGGCCACGCCGAGTCCGTGACCAACAGGTGGTGGATCGAAAAGGTGCAATACGACATCGTCGTCCCCCCGCTGCTAGAAGGCGAGACCGCCACGCTCTTCCCGAAGATGCCGACCGTGCCCGCCCTAGGTAGGGGTCCGGCGGGTGAGCCCTTGACGCAGCCGTCGACGGCGCCGACGCCAAAGTTTGCAGTCACGGCGCCCGCGGGAGGCCTGAAGAAGGAAACGAACATCAAGGTGGAGGGCATGCAGCTTCAGTATTCGCAGACGGTGAATCTGAACTTTGGACCGGAGGACGGCCCCATGCTCACTTGGCCGCATGTGAGTGTGGCGACGTTGGTGCCGGTGAACCCGCAACCGTGGCAGATGAAGTGAGTTCGGGACTTGGTGGTTTAGGTGTGTCGTGTGTCGTGATGCCGGTTATGTTTCTTGCCGTCGCGTGAACAGGACAGGACTTCGATGTTTGTTTCAATCTGTTTGTTTCAGTCTGTTTGTTTCGGTCTCGTTCGGTTTGAGTTAGTACTAGCTACTTCCGAGGTAATAGCTTCAAATGGAACCCACTTTGCCATGATATGCTCGGTCGATTCACCTTTTTAGTCTGAGACTCGGTACCTGGCTCTCCATCTGATGCTAAGGTGTATCTCACTCATCATTCCCTCGTGTTGTTCAACCCGCACTCGTTTCATGAGCGATGAGTCGCTCATGTTGCAGGAGATTGACATGCAATATCCGATGTCCCGACAAAGACGACAAGTACAGCCACGAACGCGGCCGTGGCGCTAAAAATGTGCTGCACACTTGCGGACGTGATGATACTCAGAGAGAAGGAAAACAGGGCGGTAAACCCAGCAATGGCCCCAAGACGGCCTGGCATCGTCTGTATTGCATACAAAACAGCAATTCCGGCCACTGGAAGGAGAGAGGCGATGATCACAGACAACGTTTTGAGAACTCGGAATATTCCTTCGTCTGAATATCTGATGGTGTTTTGCGTGTAGCTCTCTGCCCCGGCTGCCTGTGTTGTGAATGTGAATATAACTGATACCCATAGTCACTTGTACGAGGTTGGTAACTCACGTGAATGTGTCTCCCTACGACATCGTGGTAGAGCTGAACTAGCGCGACTGTATATTTGTTTGTGAACTTGGCCTCGGCTGATGGTGGCGCGAGACTGGCAAGGTCATCCATGTCTGGATTTCGCCAGATATTGCGGTCAGGGCCCTCGAGGAAGACATTCCCCATTGATGTCCTCCCCATCCAGTCACTTAAGGCCCTCACCTGTCCTGGAACCGGCCGACCGAGCTCGAGGGTCTGGCGGTGACGGACCAAAGCTTCTTCTGCGGTGCCTGTTAGCTGCGGTGCCGAAAAGATGCTAATTTCCAGAGCAATACACACGATACTCCTTCAACTTTTCCCTAATGGTGAGAAGGGTTTCGAGTTGAGTGGAATCGTTGCCTTCTAGTGCGTCTTCTTTGCCAGATCGCCTCAGCTTATTCCAACTGAGGGCGTAACGTTCGCGATCTTTGTGACCTGATTCCTTGTCCTCCTTCTGGTAAATACGCAAGTCTTCTTCGAGGGCTACGAGCTCTGCCTGTCTGAGCAATAGGTCCTGGGCGGACAAGGCTCCGAACTTGCGCAGAATTGCAGTCTCGGGAAAGGCGCCCATTAAGCTGTCCAGGGCGTCGTAGCCCTAGGCGGGCTTCAAAATCCCGCCTTGAAGCTCAAGGTCGTTCGATTCGTTACTCATTCTCTGGTGTTGGCGTAGGTGTTTTCAATCATTCCTTGATGGGTCATTCCTTGACGGATCGTCTTCTTCTGGTGTTTTTTGGGCCGTGTTGCGATAAGAGATGGTGTGGGAGTGCTTGGTCCCAATTTACATCTGCACTTTCCGTATCACTTTCTAGCGTGCGCCCGACTTCGTCGGCCCTCCCTGCCACGCCTCGCAATTACATTGGGCCCCCAGAAATTGCTGCATGAGTTTAATGCCGCCATCGGCGGGCGGGCTGTTCCTTCCACAGATTGCATTCCTCACCCTCCCTCCCCATTCGATGCATTGCTTGGCGCACTTGCGAGACGATACATTGACCTCAGACTAGCAACTGCATGCGAACTCGGGTTGCCACATCGGGAAGCTAAGGCCCACGTCACGCATCGAAAAAGCACTTTCAAGGGGTGCAAATCAATGACTGACGACGCAGAGCCTCGTCAAGCAGCAGCAAGCAGCCGACCTCGTATAATACCTGGGTGGGCCTGCATGGTTTGCGCCCTGAACTCCGAGGGCCAGGCTCGCTGTTTTGCTGAACAAGTTGCGCAGGCGTGGCCATCGCGTCACCCTGTCACAAACCCACCAGCAGATATCCCAGCATTCCATCGGAGCTCCCAAGGTAATGGTAGCCTCTACTTCACGGCGCCCTGGCGGCGTCACGATTGAAAGCCGACCGTCACATCACCGTGACCCGCCCCGCAACCAAGGCCCTGATTTCTACTACCCAGAGGACCCGCCATCCGCAGAATCGGAAAGCTCTTTCGGCGACGCGCAACAATACCCATCATCCTCATCCACAGATTCTTTCTGCGCTCAACACGCTCAACCTCATGCCTTGCGTTCGGGCGAGTGGCAAGATGAATATGCCACCGAACAACACCATTACTCCCACCGCGGAGACGCAACGGCTCCGTATGATGCAGAATGTTATGATTCGGCCGCGAACGGTCGCCAAAGTCACATCGCTGACGATATCCCTTACTACTGCCAAGAACACAGTACCTCCGGGCCTCCGGATGACGACTATACCTTGTCCGGCAGGCCGCAGCGGGCAGGTTGGGCGGATCAGGGACATTCTGGCTATGCGTCCACTGCAACTTGGGACGATGATGTTGACAGTCTTGCCTAGGCATTGGGTGAGGTGGACGTCTCACCATATTCCGACGATCGCTGGCAAACTTGGCCTCAGGGAGTCCACGATCAGGACAGTCCTTACACGTACCCATCATATGCCGCCAGGCCTTCTAATAATACCCGAAAGGTGCACAGCGGCCGACGTTCCAATGAGCGACATGGGGGCAGCGCGCCATCCCGTCGGGCCGCATCCCAGGAGGTCGAGCTCAGTGGTGACGTCCTGGTTATAACCCTGAAGAGCGGCACGGGGCCTGGAGTCAATGCGCGTGCTAGGGACGATCCGGTGAACGGTATGGGACATTTGGTCAGCCTAAACATGATACGTAAATTGGGGCTGGACAAGCGCGACCTTAAAGGGGAACCTCAAAAATGTTATCCTGTGGGAAGAGCCGGAAACAATCCTCTCATGACACTTGGCGTCGTGGAATTGCACTACCGCCGCGCATCCGACAAATACTACACCACAGCCCTATTCCATGTCGTCAAGATAGTGCTAGTTGACTGCGATGTCCTTCTTGCGACCGGAAATTCTACAGGGAACTCGGTCATTGCTTTTGTTGGGGCGAAGAACCCCATCACTCCTGGCAAGTCCTCCCTCCCTTCTCCAATCCGCTGAGCTCCTTACACTGGCTGGGGTTCCCGTCAACCAACTAACCTTCACCTGGCTGGGTATAGAAGAAATTGAAGCACAGGAGCGCGCGAGAGAAGAACAAGAGAGATACGCGATGATGGAAGCTTTAGAGAGGGAGGAGGAAAGGAGGAGAGAAATCGAAGAGAGGAGAGAAATGGAGCGGCAAAGGAGAGAAATGGAGCGGCAGAGGAGGGAAAGAGAGGCGCGAACAAACTCAAGAAACCCGCATTCTTCAAGGAGATAATGTCATACCAAGTGAAGTGCGAGGCACCCGGACAATAACAATGAGGAGAGCTACACCCCGTGAGACTAAGGTAGGTAGCACTGCAAATGCAAATAAATATCTCGACATGCAGTCTAAGAGGACACCGGCAGATACAAAGGACGGTATTCTTGCACCATCGGAATCAACTCTACTCCTACAGCCAGGCGGCCTACATCAAAGTGTCGTTTTGGCCTCGCGAAGCCGTGGCGATGTTCATATAATTTCAGCGGCCCCTCCCCCCACATACCGGCAGCATAGGTACCTACTTACCTCATGTAGCCGGCGTCGCATCTTCCCCGCGGAATCCGCTCAACTTTTGGTTACTACCTACCGAACCCAGGTATATAGCCGTCGCGGTAAGTGGGGCCGAATGGCCATGCTACAACTGTGAGTAGCCTTTGGAAGTGAATGTGATGAAAAGCCTCCAATCGGACCTTCAAGCTCCCCGGGGCAGTTGCACAGGTGCAATCGGCGTTGAATCTGGATGTGACTTTACTAGACGCTCTATTATATATAGAGCCCCCGTGCATTCTTACAAATAAGCAATGACTGGATAAAAGTTCGGTTTCTTCGACCGGGCTTCTCTACAATGCCTCAAATGTCTCCCTTCATCGCAACACTGTTGCTTCTCCTCTCTACATTCGATGGAATCCGCGCAGCCAAACCATCCCCTGGCTGCGGCAAGACCACCAACTTCGTCAGCGGCAACTACACCGCGACCATCAACGGAAAGCAACGCTGGTATCTTGTCAAAGTTCCCTCAAACTACAACACCACACACCCGCACCGACTAATCTTCACCTTCCACGGCCTCCTCGACAACGGCGCGACCGTCGCCAACGGCGAGAAGGCCTACCTGCCCTATTATGGCCTTCCACCCCTCGCTGACGACGGCACCGGCGCCATCTTCGTGTCTCCCACCGGACTCAACGCCGGCTGGGCCAACACCGGTGGGGAAGACATCTTATTCGTCGACGCCATGGTCAAGGCCGTTGAGGACAGTCTCTGCATCTACCAGAACCTGCGCTTCTCCACGGGATTCAGCTACGGCGGCGGAATGTCCTACGCCATTGCCTGTGCGCGCGCCAAGCAATTCCGCGCGGTCGCCGTGCTCTCGGGCGCCCTGCTTGGTGGCTGTTCGGGCGGGACGGATCCGATTGCATACTATGGCCAGCATGGGCTGGGCGATCCGGTGCTTGTGATTGCGCAGGGCAGGCAGCTAAGGGATACGTTTGTGAAGAATAATGGGTGCACGGCGCAGACACCGCAGGAGCCGAAGGCGGGGCAGGGGACGATGGTCAAGACGGGTTATAAGGGCTGTAAGGAGGGGTATCCGGTGACTTGGATTGCGTTCGATGGGTCACATATTCAGACTCCGGCTCTGAAGGGTGCGAACCAGACGTTTGCTGCGGTGGAGACCTGGGAATTCTTCAAGCAGTTCAAATAGGGAGGAAGGTACGAATCTCTGCCTGTGGCAACGAGTCAATCTAAGATCCGCAAGTTCTCCCATTCGCACAACTTCCAGATGCTGGCGCTCATCCTCACTGTGGCTTGGTCATTTTGATCCCATATTACGAAACCAGTACTCCGAACATATCGTTTGGAGCCATCGTGGATAGCGAGGCCTCCCGCACCACACTCCCAGCACTGCAAATTGCATCGGCTCATTACGTCAGCGGTGCTCCTCCGCGAACACTACTGGAAGCGTAGTTCGTGTTCAGTGAAGCTATCGTGGCGCAATGAAGCCTCCAGGGCTCCGAACAAGGCCTAGAAGCATGAGCTGGGGCCTATTGGGTTCGGCCGAGCTATGCTCGTGTCTACCGGTCGAGAGGGAAGCCGCGCCAATACGCACTGAAGATGATCGGGATGTTTCTCGCAACCCTCCAGGATCAGCGCTCCTTCCCAGCCGTTTGGTACCTGAGGCATCAGTAAGGGATGCCCCACCAATTGTTGGCCGCTGATTGGCCAGCTCGCCAACACCCGCATCCGCTAAACCACAAACGTCTCTGGTTCCTGCATCTAAAGCCGCGAGTCGAAGACAGTACCAAGGAATCATCTCTGGGGCAGTCAGAACAAAAATTGCAAAGCATAGAACAAGCCTCAGCGAGGCGGTGCTGCCACAACGCGCGTCCTGCACTGTCTAATATCACTGGACAGCTCGCCAATGCTCCCTGTCACCAGCGGAGTGCTGACGTTGACCTGGGGCTCATCCACCATGTCGACCCGATGGCGATTGCTTCAAGTTAGCCGAAGAAAAGGCGCGGGGAGATGCGAGCGATGGGGCGAGTTGTGGATGTCGGCCACTGACACATAAAGTTCAGGCGCATTCTTCACTTTTATTCTTGGTTTCAGTCAAACCAGTCGTTCCTTGTGGTTTTTCACTGTCTCTTTTTCTTCAGCAACCTCTAAAATGCGACTTTTGGTCGCCATCCACCTCAGCCTTGCGGCTAGAGCTGTAGCGCAAAACTTTGTGCCAACGCCCAAAGACACCAAATCCGTTCCATCCAAGAACTACCCCGGCGCATCGATCTCATACAAGCAGACCGATTTTTGCGAAACAACTCCTGGCGTTAAATCGTTCAGCGGTTACGTCAACCTCCCAAGCACCCTCCTCGCCGACGTCCCCGCCAACTACAATGCCAGCCTCTTCTTTTGGTACTTCCAGGCGCGCAACGACGCAGCCAACGCACCCATATCCATCTACATCGGCGGTGGGCCGGGGTCGAGTGGGATGGACGACTCGAGCGGGTTCCCGTGCAAGGTGCAGCGCGATACCAACAACACCGTGCTGAACAAGTTCTCGTGGAACGACAAAGTCAACATGCTGTACATTGACCAGCCTGTGTCGACCGGCTTTTCCTACACCACGCTCGTCAACGGCATCCTCGACCTCATGGCGCCCGCCGGGTCCGAGGCGCAGTTCAAACCCATCGAGGATCCCACCAAATTCGTGCAGACGAACCTCACCACCATCGGCGCCACCCTCTCACTGCCCGACCCCAGTGCAATGGCGTTGACAACCATGCAAGCGGCGCGCACCATGTGGCATTTCGCCCAGGTCTGGTTCCAGGAGTTCCCCGAGCACAAGACGTCCCGCCCCGACATCAGCATCTGGACCGTGTCGTACGGCGGCTACTTTGCGCCTGCCATCTTCGCCCACTTCGCGCGCCAGAACGACCGCATCGCCAACGGCACCCTCAGCGACCCCAACGCAAAGCCGCTCACCCTCGGCGCCATCGGGCTGCAAAACGCATGCATTGACGCCGAGGCCCAGGGCAGCTTCTATCCCGAATTCGCCTACAACAACACCTACGGCATCCAGGCCTACTCTAAGGACATCTACGAGCAGGCCAGCCACAACTTCACCCGCCCCGGCGGCTGTCTCGACATGATCCACGCCTGCCGCGCCGCCGGCGCCCTCGGCGATCCGCTCGAGACCGGCCTCAACACCACCGTCAACAGGTTATTGTTGTACCCTAAAGTTGCCCTCAGCAATTTCCATGTTCGTGCGTGATCCTGAGCTGCTCCTGAGCTAGGGTGAGCTATAGGTGAGCTAGTGTGGCCCAATTTTAGACCCTCGACTAAAGTTGCCATCCAAACATGTTTATGCACCAAAACCAAAGGAATCCCAAATTCGGGCAAGCTGGAAAGTTATGTCCTAGGATTGAGACCGCGGGCATATACTGGTACATAGTGTAAGCGCTGTTGGAAGCTGCTAAAAGGTCACATTGAGCCCAAATCCTGGGCCACGGTCCCGAATTTTGGCCTAGAATATACTAGTACATGCCTTGGGATGGTACACAGTACCCCAGCTCGAATTTTAAATGGTACATGATATCCTAGCTCCAAATTTGTGATGGTATATGATATATCAGTACCGATGGGATGGTGCATGGTACCCCAGCTCGAAATTTAGGATGGTACATAATATACTAGCACCGATTAGATGCTCCACAGTATACCAGTACATGCCCTGGGATGGTACACAATATTTACTTTGTCCTATCTGAAGTTACCCTACGCTGCCGATTCTCCGTGCGTAAATACTATAATGTGTGACGAATAAATTCGGTATGCTGTAGTGCAGGTTGCCAAAAACGGCAATTAGGGTGAGCGTGACGAGACCAACACTAAGAGGCCTAAAGGCACAAGTTAGGGTGGCTAAATTAGTGTAGTTGTTGTGTGAGGAAGTAAAGTTCCTCACAAGTCTGTGTCAGATAAACAGCGATTACCAGTTTGTCAGAAAAAAATGAACGTTCCGTGCTTTTTAATGCAGTGGTAATGCGCGACAGTCTGCGCGCGTGGGGGGGTTATTCTCTAAGCGCGCCGCTTATCGATAAGCCCTATCTAATCTAACCCTAACCCTGGGTGTACGGTCTGCCAGCCCTGGTCACAGTGAGCAAAGATAAGCCAGCCGGAGCAAGTCCTGGACTTGTTAATATATTTAAATAAAATGCTTAATATAATACTTAAACCAAAGACATTAGATCTAGTAAATGCTGTTATACTTAGTCTCACCAAGCTCAGATCTTTTTTTTTTAAGAATAGCGCCTGCGCTAACCTCCCCCAGGTGGCCTGTGCCCATGTACTGTGGGTCCGACCTCAAAAACTTCTTAAAAATAGGGTCTGATGCCCATTTGTCGCAAATCGTAGGGTATGTCATTCGCTACACACTTTTGTAATAACTCTTTAATTCTGGGTCCACCTTTAACTGTATAATAAAAAATAAGATATGCTAAAGATGGCCTAGTTTTGGAGATTCTAAATCTGAAGTCGGATTTCATTTTGGAGCAATATTAGCCGAGATGCAACTAAAAAGGAAACTAAGTTTTTCAATTTTCTAAACATTCAAAAAGGATTAGGGGGTTTAAATCCTTACTTAATTGATAAAAATGACTGGATTACTTAACCCACTGGTTATTTTGAAAGGCCTTTCTCAGCATATAATTTTTATATTCTTATCTTTATTATTTTATATAAAAGTTTTGAAAAAGGAAAAGAATAGCAAAAGTAAAAAGTTTTATTACATACATTTTATTATATTTTACCACTAGATTATATATATTGTAAAAAAAATTATATCACCACAATGGCCACAGTAGGGCCTATATAATGGTGATTTTAGATATGTTTATATATTTTTATTTAAATTAATACTCCATTAAATATCGTGAGTTCTTTTTATACTATTATAACACTTTATTATATTATATCCCCTAAATTACCAATTAGAATAAGAATTACATGATTAGAATGGCCGTAATACGGCCTACGTAATAGTTATCATAGTTTATTTTATTTATTATTAGTTAAATTAATTTTTCATTAAATATCTTTTTTTTATTTTATTCTTACATCACTCCTCTATATTATAACCCCTACCCCACTTAATAAAACGAAAATTGTATTATTATAATGGCCGTAATGCGGCCTACGTAGTTGTAATTTTACATTATTTTATTTATTATTATTTAGTTAATTTAATATTATTTTACGTAGTGTTTTTCGATTTCATTATAACACTCCTTAATTATATAGCCTAAAGTCCGTGCACTATAATAAAATTAGATCATTAGATTCCAAATTATAAGGCCTACGTAATGGTGATTTCAGATTATGTTAAATATTAGTATTTCAATTAATCTCAATTATTTTACGTAAAATAATATAGTTTTTCACAATTTTACACCACTTATAGAGCTCTGGTTATAATACAAATGATCCCGTTAGAAAGCCCTATTTCAGGGCTTTCAAAAGATGGCTTGCACGTAAATTTTAGCCGCGTGTTTAGCTGGATGCACGGCTTTAAAGTAGTAGAATTACGAAAAGAGGTGGAAAAGTGGGGGCTTTGGTGACATACCCTCCACTTTTGAACAAATGGGCCTCAGACCCTTCGGCGTTGTTGGTTGGGGTTGCGTTTTGATTGGCCGGCCAGGGGTGGTTCGATTTTGTAGCAGGGGAGGTACAACGCCAAAAGGGTCTGAGGAACTGAGACAAGTTATACTACCCTAAAATCGACGACCACCCATTACCATAGTGTGACGACCTACACGGTCAACATCGGGCCCAAAGCGGCCCGATGCAGGACGACCAGTGGGAAAGGACAGTGCGACCAGCGTCGCACTGGGCCAAGGAGCAAGCGACTCGGGAAATTCAGGACCAATCAATCGGGCCTCTGTGACAACCGCCTCTGTTGTCAGTCGTACCAAATGGTACAGAGGCCCCCCTCCGGTGAATGTACCATCGCGTTATAGATACCATCGTCGTGTCCACGATGGAGTGAGGGACCTCTTGGTTCCTCACGCTAGTAATTCATTGTTCATTGCGCTCAATTGTTCGGAACCTCTAGAGCGACGCTCTGATTGACAGTGAAACACTCGAGAGTTGTGGTAGCCTTCATTTCAATTATCTTGCCCCTACCGCCTTCAGGAGTCCTTCCTGCCGTCACTGTCTTCACCTCCGGCTCACCTCGGTGAACCCCGGTCAGGACGTAACACATAGCCATATGATCCCTCATTACCTTTAATCAGTCCAGATCAGCTCTGACTCAGCTTCGGCTAATATCTACTTATTAAACCAAGCACACAGCGCAGCCTTCCTAAAAAGTGCAACTTTTACCGAAGAGCCCAAAAATAGTCCCCGTGTAAGAGCAGGGGCCCAGAACTAGGACATCCGAACCTCCGTAATACCCACCACCCAAACATCAAATGATTTGTCCCTCCTTCTGTTTGGGAAGAATTACATTTATTAATAAGCGCAGTACTGGCGACGAGAGATATGTGTTTGGGAGATACCTTTACTAGTCGTCGTATGTTGGAAGATAATGGGGAGGGTGGAGCAGGTGGATAGTTTGAAGGGGGTGGGGATGGGTATTGGGAGGTGTTTTTGGAGGCGGATTTACGAGAGCGGCGATGTAGTGGAATTGTGGGAATGTAGGCCTTCTATAGGTTTAACAGGTGGTATGTCTAACATCGGTCTGAAGGTACTTGAAACTTGGAGTCGAGTATTATCTTACTGTAGAATTAAACCGTGTAATTAGAATAACCTGCCAACTAAAAGACCAACTAATCAACTCAAAGCTCTTATCCAGCTCATCGTACCAGAACCAGGACAAGCAACACAATCAACCAGTTTCAGCTCGTACTAACAGAAGTTGTATGCGGCGATTGATATATAGGAAGGACTCTCTGGCGAAGCCATAGAGTGAGGTTGGCTTCAACGGATCCATTCATCAACCCCTAGCCCGACTAGGGCAACGGCCCCTAGCTACCAACGTTACAGTACTTCAACATCCAGGCCCAATCGCTTGGTTAAGAGCAAGAACGATGTTATGCACAGGGGTACCAACCTCCAATTTCTTCCCCCCTAGAAAGAGATCCGGCCCGTCGAGACGGGCACTGTCGTGGCTAACGCAGTGGGCGCATCCGCTATGGGAGCAACTACCATGGAGGCAGTAACTATGATAACAGTCATTATGACTCTCGCAATGGCTGCAATGAATGCATTTCAACTCGTTGCTAGCCTCCGAGCCCCATTCGGTTGTTACTTTGACGTCGTATTCCAGGTCTGGAATGGGTATCCCTGCGGGAATCATGATGGTGGCGCGCTTGTTGGGAAACTCTAACTCGGTCCAGCTTGTTGTCTCCTTTCCAAGCCCCAGTTTTAGCCCTAACTTGCGCTGCAGCCCCCTTTCGACGACAAAGCGGCAGAACTCGTCCAAAAACGCTGCATGAGCCGACATGTCGGGGGCTTCGGTGGTGGTGTATTCGTACGACTGCAAGCGACTGTCGTTGTTGACGAAGTAATTTAGGCCTCGGAATTTTGGAGCTAAAATGGGGGCCGGAATTGGATGCATGCAGCGGATGGCTCCGTGTTCTGGGACGTCTATATCTTCGAAGACAACGATCTCATTGTCAAGAATGTTGAAATGCTTGTGGATGAGCCGGATGCAGACGCCAGTAGGGACATCATGCCTGCTTAAAATCTTGCGGAGCTCGTCGAGGTCCTCGGCGTTGACCTTCGGTACATCGGCAACGTCTAGGATGTGCGGAAGGCCGTTGTAGGTGCTGGGAGAGACAAAGTTGATTTCGAAAGGTAACATCATGCTTTGGACGCTATGCGGAGGTTTCGTACCTGGATAGGGTTCGCTCTGCAGACCAGACCACATTAAGAAGCTTTATGACTGTTAAAAGCTCCCCTATCCTGAACCACCTTGGTAGCCTTGCCAGGTCTGGAATAGATTAACACACCCAATGTAGCCTTAGCAGTTGACAATTGGTGGTTCTATCGCTTTAATCCAGTTTAGCCGCTGGAAACAATAAACCACTTCGCCTAAACCCTACGCCCACCTGGTTACACAGCTGCAAGATCCTTGAAACTCAACGCCCTGTGACTGTGTACGGCTCAATATCTGGATAAGCCTCATTAATACGTGTGCTGGAAGCAGTTATTAGGCTGTTATGCAGTGGTTAGCCGCATATTGATACTAACCTGATAAAGTCTCTTGTGAATAGACGGCAATCTCTCTAAAGCTAGGAGGGCTACACGTTCTCAGGTTGGACTTGGCGAGAGTGCCTATACTTTAGCCTAGTCGGCAACCTGATGCCAATAAGGAACGGGTGCATCGACAATTTCTTTACTCCTGTCAAGCTTCGGGCTTCAGCCAGAATGGGATCGTGGACGGAGATGTCTTCCTCCAGTTCGCCCCAGATGGGTGGGACGACTTCCTAGGTTTTTGCGTGGACGGACCTAGTACCTGTGGCAAGGTAGCCTCGTGGGGACCGTGGAGGAGTTGCAAGCACAGGCCCAGGTGATGACGGCCGCCGTCGAGCTTGTGGCACGGTCTACGGCGGCCCGCCACGGGGACTCTATTTTTGTTAGATTCAGGTCGCGCGCGCTGACCAAGCTCCTGCAAACTTTAGTTGGCAATGGTGTGCCATCGGGCAACCGGAATACTAGGTCCCCTCAAGTCTATACAACACTGGCTCCTACGGCCATTTCCATATGTTAAACCAAGGCATACTTCTTTCTTAGAGTGCACTATCTCCGAGGCTCCCGACACGCTGAGCAAAGGAAAGCGCAACTAGGTAGTCGTGGTGGTGCGAGGACCCAAAACTGGGTCCTCGCAACTCCATAGCCACTTTGGACCGTGGCAACTATAGCTGAGGCAGCCCAGAATAATGACCCCCTCGCTCAGGCTAGCTCAGTCTAGCTTAGCCTAAGGCAGCAACTGCTCAGTTTCGAATAAGGAAAAGGAAATCCGTGCTGTTGATTTTAGGGTAGTGTAATGGCTGTTATTAAAAGGGCCAAAAAGAGGGGCCTTAGAGCAAACCGCTTTTAGATTAACTCTCAAACGGTTCGGAGGAATCTGAGCGATGTAAAACCTTTGGTCGCCCCTGAATCTCAACCCTCCCCGGTTTACTCACCCACCAGTGTGCTCCCCGCTCTCCAAACGCCTCGCCTTCGCGCGTGAGCTTTCAATCTCACCACCAACTCCATTAAAAGACCTCTTTCCCCTCACCTCACCCCTCGAATACTCCTCGTCCAGACTCCCGCCCTCAGACGGCTTATCGTCACACTTTAGAAACCCATTATTACTCCCTAACCCGTAAAATGACGCCGCAGGCAGTGACGGCCCCGAATTCGAGGAGTCCACACTTGTCCTAACCCCACTGTCAGACATTAACCCCGCCACGTCATCCACAGACGGCGGGTCAGGTTCCCCTTCCTCGGGTGGGGAATCCTTGGCTAGACTCTATCGCAGCGGGAAGCCCCACGCGTGCCCGAATATAACGGCTCTGTTAAGCGCGATCTATATCGGGCTGTGTAATCCGCGACCGAAAAGGAGTGGGAAAGTAGCGGGGAGGAGGATTTAGACTCTATTACTTTAGTCGAGCAGTAACGTTTGTGATAAGCGAGTCGTACAGATAAGCGAGTCGTACAGATAAGCGAGTCGTACACTCTCCACCACCTAACCACAACAATCCTAAATTACACAACCATAACACTAAGAAATAACAATAAATAAATCGGAAATAGATGAATTAGACGATTCTGCAGCCTCCTTGTAAGTGCGCGTATTATGGCTAGCCTTACCGTACACGCCACAACACTGAATCTTCGTACGAGACTCCCTGGCACTACTACCACTTTATCGTGTTTCTTGAGCCAACTGCTCACCCACAGCCCTCTGATCCAGTAAATCCTGTGCCTCTTGTACCGTAAGTGACCCTCCAAGCCATACACGCGTTTTTTAGCTCTCCGTCGCTTACTAAGCTCCTTATTAGCCTTTTGTAATGCGGAGACCTCCGTACGGAGAAGAGCCACCTTGTGTATCACAGCCATTATACCTTTAGCTAATCGATCCACAGCCATTAGCATTGATATTAGTGAGCTACCCTGATGGTTAGAAATTCGATTTTTAATAATCACTGATTTTAAAGTGGCCTCTTAAGGGTTGTGTGGCGTTTGGGAGACCTAAGGTAATAGTGCGGATAGGCTTAAAGTTAGGGGTGTTGGGGTTGAAATACGCACATCTAGCTTAGATATTACCCTCTCTGGGTCGTACAGTATAAGACCTGTACTAGCAAACCCCCCTTAGATGTTTTTTTCTGTAATTAAAGTAAAGAAAGCCTCTTTAAACATATAGAGAAATTTTAACTTGTTACTATATTTGATATTTATCCGTATTAACTTTTTAATTTCGCAGCTATACGCCTTTTTTAACGGCCTAAAACAACTAACATCTAATGGCTAAAGTAAGTATAAAGAGTGCAGAGGTATATAAAGTGTGATAATGTTATGCTCTTAGCAGTAAGATTTAAAGTCTTTGGAATAGTGGTTATCGTAGCCGTTAAGGATTAACAGCCGATATTTGCCTGTTACGACCTTTACTCTCTGTATGTCGAGAGAGATAACGTTAGATTCGGTACTGGTTAGAGAGCTCGGTTAGGTACGAGGCTGCAGGCCAGAAGAGGTAAAAGAGGCGGTAAAGAAGTAAGTCCTTACAGACGAGGAGTTTGATAACTTAACGGTAATCGTATATTATTATAATACATAGTAACATGCACGGTAACTATATAATAAGACATAATTAATAATAGTTTAATTAATAAAGCGAATACTTATGTGAAGAACTAAAAGGATTCCTCATATTATTATAAATACGATAATAGCTATTTATATTAAAGAGTAAGAGGTAACTTATAACTTAATTACTGTAATTACCGTCTTCCTTTACTAAGTAGAATAATTACTGTTTTAGTATACTTACTGTAATTACTCTTTACCTTAAGTAATTAGGGTAATTATATAGTGCTTAATATAATATCTATATAGTGTTTCACTGTGACGACCCTGCAGGCTGTCACTTGGGCCGGAGCGGCCCGACGAATCCCCTGCAGAAGGAACAGTGCGGAAGGATGGTGTACACCGTCCAGGCGCACTGGGCCAGGGGTGCAAAGACCTGAAGCCCTTACGACTAATGAGGTGCTGCTTGCAGCATGCCAAGTGCTTACATCGCGAGCAGGAGAAACCTTACGAGCAGAACGCTTGTGCGGTGTAAAGTGCTTGTATAACGAGCACTTGCGACGTTATAAGTAAGGTACGAAGTACCTTTTAGTTAGTTAGTATAAGTAGTTATGGTTATGCTTATAACTACTGTAAGGGACTCTAGTTCCTCACGTTAATATTTAATTATTCATTTATATCTTACTGTTTAGACTTACCTTTATACATTATAGTGATAATAACCTATAGTAATATTAAACCTCTTATTTAAAAGTGTTAATTTAATAAACCGTTTTCGGAACACCCCTTACCTATTAGCGTCTTACTATACGTTCTGTCTTAACCTACGCTAGTCCTCTTAAGGCCTGTGTTAAGTGCAGGTTGTAATACGATATTAGCGTTACAGTTTTGAACGCTGTTTGTTAGATTCCTAAACACTACCTCTCTCCTATTATTAACATGTCGACCTCTGGTAAAGGAAAGGAGCTGAAGGAGGTGTAAGCTTAACTTTAGCTTCTTATTATTAACGAGTTAGCTACACGCCTTGAAGATTTAAACCTTAATTAGCAGGGATTAGTTAAGGAGCTTAATAAAGCTTTCCTTAAAGATATTAAGAGCTGTATCGGTCTTATTAAGAAACTCCAGGCTTAACTTAACACTGTCGAGCTGGAGAATAACGACCTTAAGGGCTTATAAAAGAAATAAGTGAAGCTCCCCTTACTGTCGTGCTTTAAAGGAGACTTTATATAACTGGAATTTTAAATAGCTTAGCTTTAGAGTTATGTTACCTATTATAATAAGCAGTTCTTTAAAGAAGAAGGAAAGGTTAAGTTTACCAGAGCCTTACTAAATAGAGTAACCGCTTATTAGTATAAACCCTATGTGAAGATAATTAACGACCTTTTTATAAATAAAGCACGAAAGGAAGCCCTTAAGATATAGGCTTTTTTCGACGACTTTAACGTTTTTATTAATTAGCTCCAGACTAAGTTTAAAGAACTGGACGCTTTTAAGTAGGCTAAATAACACCTTATAACCTTAAGATAGACGTCTTTAGTCTTTAAGTTCTCTATACGCTTTAAACTAAAAGTTATAAAAACTAAACTTAGTTAAGAAACCTTAATAATACTATTCTGGAGTAGTCTAAAGGAGCACGTTATAGGAGATCTCTATTAGGAAGACTAACTGGATTAACTTTAGGAGTTAGTTAAGATAGTTATTAAAGTTAATAATTAGTATTATAATTACTATTATTAAAAGAGCTTTTAAAAGGAACGAACTCCTTACTAGCTGGGTAAACTTAAAAAGGGGAACTAGTTAACCGTAACAGGTCACTACCCTAGACTAATAGACATTAGTATAGTAAACTGTTAGAATCGACTTAACCACGATAAGCTTTAGTGATAACAGTAATAGAAGCAGTTTAAGGACTTGTCTTAAGTCTAGTGTTTTAACTGTAGTAAAAAAGGCTATATAGTATAGTAATACCTGTCGCTAAAGTAAGTTAATTAGAAACTAGTTTTGGAAGGAGGGAAGTATGTTAACTTTAATATAGGAGACGTCTATATTAGGATGGCAGGTAATGAAGAAGACTGTACCTAGATAAATAAGTGTAATTTAAGAGATAAAGAAGAAAAGGAAGAAAAACCTTAAGATGTAGTCTACCTAGTCCTTAAGGGTGTTATGGAAAAGTTAGCTATAGAGGTGCAGGTTGTAGAAGATTAACTTTAAGGTGGAAACTTAGAACCGTTAAAGGTGTAAGTTATAAAAGACTGACTTTAAAAAGAGATATTCTAGTTAGCTGTTACAGGCTTTGAAAACCTTACTCTGTAAGTTTAAGAATTAAGGAAGTTTAGAAAGGACTTTAACTTAGACCTTATTAAGATAGTGGAGGGAGTTAAAGAATTAGCCCTTTAAGTTACTTAAGTGGTAAAGTAAGCCTTAAAAGGTGAAAGAGAATAAGTTGAGAGAATTGAACTGGAGAAACGAAAGTTCTTCTTAACTATACCCCTTAAGACTTTTAAACACTTTAAACACACTAATTAAATTAACACCCTTACCTCCTTAGAAGAAGGATAGCTTAGATAACTACCCTGTATTAAGGCTAGTATACCTTAAATTAATACCCTGAGGGTCTCTTAAAAAGGCACGAAATAAGTATATTAATAAAGGGTTTAAAAGCTGAAGGAGAAATATTAAAGACTAATAGACGAAATAGAGGACTTACGAGTTAAAGGCCTTACTGTAACGTTTAAGGATAAAGTAGTAAAGATTAAGTTATAACTTTATAATAAAGTTCACTTTATTAATTAATTTAAATACCGACTTGTTAAGGAAGGCCATTTTATAAAAGAATAAATTAAGTTATTATTACTTAAGTTCTAAGAGGAAGTGTAAGAGAAGTAGTGTATATAAAGGTAAGTGGAAGAAGAAAAGAAATAAAGTATTACTTTACCTACTTTACCTACTTTATACTTTATAACTGTAACACTTATAGTTAATATTAATTACCTTAATTATAAGGATATACTGTAAATTAACTGTGTGTATAACGACTATACCCTTAACTAGTATAGCGGACTTAAAGCCCTTTATAACCACTTCCTTAATATATAAAAGTAAAATTATACCGTTATTAAAGTGGAATTGGAATTAGCTTATTACTAAGTCTCCTACTCCCTAATAAGAGAATTTAGTAGTAAGTGAAAGGTTACCGTAATTAACTAAGCCTTTATTATATGCTGGTAAAAAGGGGTATTTAATAATTACTTAATTATAACGTGCTTGCTACATCTTAATAGAAAAGCTAGAGAATAGTAAAAGTAAGAGGATTACTAACGGATTTAAGAGTAAAAAGATATTATTATAATTTAGTCTTATAAAGCATATTATTAACTTATTAAAGACTTTAGGAATATTAAACTGTTTAAAGTTAACTGGACGTTAAGGCGTGAAAACTTAGGAAGGGTTAATCGCTAGGTCTACTAAAGCTACCTGTTTTTTTAGAAGGAATTAGGAAAAGGTTACAAGCCTTTTAAAAGGGCTGAAAACTAATAGTTTACTAATTAATAAAAACCTTAAGAAGAAGAAGAGGTATTTAAAGGTTAGGTTAGATAAGACTTTAAGGATAGATGATTATTATAACTTAAATGTTAAAAGAGTATAAGTATTATTCCGTTAGTGTTAACCTGATAAACGGGAGAGGGAGGCCATTTAGGGTAAGAGTAGTGATTAATAATAAGAGTATTTCTAACTTAATACACCCTCTATTAGTTAACTAAAGGAAACTCCTTAATTAAGAGTATAAAGAGATTATTCCCATTTAGAATGGAGAAGGAGGCCTGTATTAGTATAATAACAGTAAAGTTACCCACTACTTGCCACTTTTAATTAAAGTAGATAAGGACGAATAATAAGTAGACTTTAACGTTACATTAATTATAAGATATAATATAATCTTAAATCTACCTTAGTTAGAAAAGTATAACCCTGTGATTAACTGGAGGAGTAGCTACTTTACCTTTAGTAAGTCCTTTAATAGTAATCACTATTTAGAGAAAGTTAAAAAGGTACCGAACTGCTTTAAAGATATATAAAGCATTTAAAAGCACGTTAAACCTTTAGAATTAAGTATAGTTTAGGTTAGGTTTATTAAGACGGTTAAAGGATTAGAGAGTCTATTGTATTACCTAAATAACGATTTAGAAAGTGGAAAAAAGTAAGAAGTTAATTTATAGATAAGTGAAGAAGTTAACTTATTTAAGGTACTTATAGAGTATAGGAAGTTTACCTTATTCTGAAAAAAGATATTATAACTACTAGATTATGGATTATAGGATTATAAAATCAGGTTAAAGCTGGGAGTAAAGCTCTGTAACTTCTAACCTTATTACCTAAACCCTTAATAAGCTAAGGCTTTAAGGGAGTATATTAATAAGAACTTGAAGAATAGGTTTATTATGGAGTCCCAGTCCCTAATAAGGTACCTAATGCTGTTTGTCTTAAAGAAGGGAGATAGTAAATTATATATAGTTATTAATTATTAAACGTTAAATAAAGATACGATTAAGAATTATTACTTATTACTATTTATTATAGAAATGTAAGAATAAATTATTAAAGTAAATTAGTTCTTTAACCTTAATTTCCCTATAAGGTTTAACTATGTTAGAGTAAAGGAAGAGGATAAGTATAAGACAGCTTTTTAAACTTATAACGGGTATTATCAGTACTATATTATACTAATGGGATTAATAAACGCCCTTATGACCTTTTAAGGCCTTATTAATAGTGTTTTTTACCCCTTCCTTAATAAGTTTATCTTTATGTATTTAAACGACATTCTAATCTATTTTGAAACTTTAAAAGAATATTAAAAGTATATATAATAAGTTTTAACAGCTTTTGAAAAAATGAAGCTGATAGTAAACTTAGAAAAGAGCTATTTCCACATTTAGGAACTAAACTATTTAAGGTTTAGAGTAACCTTTGGAAAGCTTGAAATGTAAGTGGAGAAGATAAATGTAATTAAAGACTAACTTACTCTGAAGAATTAAAAAGAGTTATAAACCTTTATTAGCTTTATAAACTTTTATTAATGTTTTATTAGGTATTTTATAAAGATTGTAAAACTACTATACGAACTTATAGGAGAAGGTAAACTGTTTAAGTAAATTAATAAATAGTAAAAGGCGTTTAAGGACCTTAAGTATACCTTTATTATAACATTAATCTTAACCCTTTCTAATTTCTTAAAGCTATTTTAAATTAAGATAGACTCCTTAAAATTTGTAATTAGTAGAGAACTTAGCTAAGTTTAAGATAATAGAAAACGTTACTTAATTACCTTTTTATTAAAAGGGATTTATTACCTAGCCTTACAATATTTAATTTATAATAAAGAACTAATAGTAATTATTTAGTGTTTTATTAAGTAAGTACTGTATTTAAGCAGTATAGAAGAACTGGTTTAGGTCTTTTTAGATTATAATAACCTTTAGTACTTCCTAATAAAGGAACTTAATTTATAGTAAGCACGATAAGTAAAGCTGATAACCCTGTTTTACTTCCAGATCTATTACGTTAAGGGAAAAGATAATAGGTAAGTTAATACCCTTAGCTGGAGATAGGATTATAAGGATACTAATCTAACCTTAATCCTTATTATTATATTTAACGAAGTAAAGAACAGCACGTTAAAATATATATTATAAGTATTAAATAACTAAACGCTGGAATAAATTATTAACATCTGTATAAACTTATAAATAAAGTATAACATTTATTAATAATAATAGGACTTTTAAGTAAGAAGATTAACAGAAGGTACCTGTAAGTATAAGTGCCCCTTAGGAGACTTCTTAAGGTATATATAAGACTGTAGTAAGAAGTGCCTAATACACTTAAATTACAATAAAACTGGTTATTAGCTAGAACAGCTATTAGAAGGTGTAAACAGCGCACTTAAGCTAAGAGTAAAGCTTTAATATTAAGAGAAACCGTACATTTATAACTTAGATAAATAGAAGGAGTACGTCTAATAGGTCTATAAGTCCCGACTTAAAAGATATATAGGCTAAGCTAAGACTCTTACACAGGCTTAGTAAATATACACCTTCCCGGGAATAAAAAAGCTAGTTAAAGAAGTAATTAATAACTGCAATATCTGCTATTAAAAGCAGAATTAACATTATAAACCTTATAAACTTCTTAAACTACTCCCTATACTACAGATATTATAAAGTTCTATCTTACTTAATTTTATCACTAGGATCTTAGAGTTTAAGGACCCTACTATAAGAGTTACTTATAATTAAATCCTTATAATAGTTAATAAATTAACGAAATAAGCTTACTTTCTACTAACCTTAAAGGATATAATAACGGAATAACTTACTTATATCTTTAAGAAAAAGGTAGTGTCACGACACCTCTAGTTAGAAAACATCGTCACGGATCGAGATAAACTAATTATATCGAAATTTTAATAAAGGCTAATGTAAAGAATAAGTGTAAAAAGTAAACTTTCAACAGCATTCCACCTATAGATAGATAGCTAAACGGAGTAAGTTAATTAAATGCTTATAACGTATTTTTAAGTTTACGTTAACTTTAAATAAGATAATTAACTTAAACTGTTACTAACAGTATAAATAGCTTATAATATAATACTAATTAAGTTAATAAGTGTATTACCATTTTTCACTAATTACAGTAAGGAGCTTAAGCTCTGTTAAAGCCCACTAACTAGCACCTCTTAAGCTACAGTCCGTGCAGATTAGATATAAGAACTGTATAACTACCTACAAGCTAAGCTTAAGTTCATATACGAACGAATAAAGAAGTTTACTAATAAATATTAAACTAAGTAACTAATATTTAAAGAAAGACTTTACTATAATGGTAAATAAGTTAAAGGACCGACTCTTTAAGAGGGGGATTATATTTACCTTTTCTTACGAAACTTATATTTAAAACGGCTTAGTAAGAAGCTTAACTTTAAAAGGTACAGACTGTTCCAGATTAAGAAAAAGGTCACTACCTTTAATTATAAACTAGACTTACCCACTAATATAAAGGTGCGGATTAAGGTTTTTCACGTCTTACTTCTAGAACCCGCCTTAAAGGGAGTTCCTCTAGAAAAGAAGATTAAGGTCGATACTGACGAAGATAAACATAATGTTAAGGAAGTTATAAATTTACGAAAAGGAAAGAATACGTTTGAGTATCTTGTTAAATAGCTAGATTACGGCCCTAAAAGTAACTTATAGAAGCCTGTTAAAAATCTTAAGTGCTTAGACCTAATTGTGGAGTTCTACTGAAAGAATCTAGACTAATTAAAACTACTTGTAAAGAAAGAGTGTAAAGTAAAGGTTAAACCAGTTAATATAGCCTTAAGGGGGTAAATTAACTAGTTTACTTTAGAAATAAAGAAAATAAGATAAGGTTTAACATTTAAAACTGCTAAACTGAAGAGTAAAATTACTGCAGGACTTAAAGCTTAAGAAGCGGTAAGAAACTCCTTAGTAGGTGTAGAAGGATATTTATTAAAGTTTTAACCAGGGTTGAAAAACCTTAAACCTAATAAAGAGGCTAAGCCTTTAAAGCTCCTAATAAGCTTTACATAAAAACGAGTGCTGTTAAGAAAGGAAGTTAGTAAAAGAAAATAAAAAATCACCTTAAACCCTCTAACCCTAAGGGGTAAGGATTTAAAGTAATAAGAGACTCTTATAAGAGTTAAACCCACGACCTTTTACTAAAGGAAGTTAATATGTTACTATTATATTAAAGAGCCGTTCTGTTTATTAAAAGAAAAAAAAAAAAATAATAAACTAAGTTATAATGTAACTGTATACCGCAGAGACCCAGCTAAGAAGTTCCCTTAATTAAAAGACTTTACGTCCTTAAGAGGGGCGTCTAGTCTAACCTCTTTACCTTTCTAGAACTCCAGCAGTTCTGTTTTATAATTAAACGCTTTCGCAGCACGATCTTTAAGTTAAGACTATTACTTATAAAGACACGCTAAACGTACTAATACCTTTTAAAGCTTAGTAATAACCTTATGTAGTTATTAAGTAGCAGATTTAACTTATAAGTTAAGGTCTTACTTCTTAACTAAAAGGGTTTTCAGCTTTACCTTACCCACATTAAAAGTGTCACATTAAGAGGGGCAGTGCCTCTCTAAACAAGTGGTTATAACTGTTAGACCTGTTTAAAACCCGATAAATAAGTAAAGGGATAACAGACTTATAAAAAGAATAAGGGGACATTTTACTATTAAATATATATATATAAGCTGTAAGGTTTAAATAATAGTTAGTACTTTTACCCTATTCCCGTTTTAAGACCTAAGAGCTGGACACTTATTACATAGTGAAGTAGTAAAAAGAGAAACTTACCTCTTAAGTCCTTTATAAAAAAAGAACGTTAAAGAGGGGGAATTATGTAACGACCTTACAGGCCGTCACTTAAGCCGGAGCAGCTTAATAAATCCCCTGTAGAAGGAACAGTACAGAAGTATAATGTACACCGTCTAGGCGCACTAGGCTAGGGGTGTAAAGACCCGAAGCCCTTACAATTAATTAGGTGCTGTTTATAGCATGCTAAGTGCTTATATCGCAAGCAGGAGAAACCTTATAAGCAGAACACTTACGTAATGTAAAGTGCTTATATAATAAGCACTTACGATGTTATAAGTAAGGTATAAAGTACCTCTTAGTTAGTTAGTATAAGTAGTTATAGTTATACCTATAACTACCGTGAGGGACTCTGGTTCCTTACGTTAGTATTTAATTGTTCATTTATGTCCTACTATTCAGACTTACCTCTATGCATTATAGTGATAACGACTTACAGTAATATTAAACCCCCTGTCTAGGAGTGCTAGCTCAGTAAACCGTCTTCGGAACGCCCCCTACCTGTTAGCGTCCTGCTATACGTTCTGTCTTAACCCACGCTAGTCCTCTCGAGGCCTGTGTTAGGTGCAGGTTGTAATATTCACACAGTAGCGTCTATAAGGATACATTGGTTTAAGCTGGTTATAAGGTTAACTTATAAGTCGTTACATAATTCTCTCTCTTTAGTGTTCTTTTTTCATAAAGAACTTATAGTAAGACTTTCTTTCTTTTAAACTTGTAATTATACCTATTAACGCGATTAGAAAACAGGATAGGAAACAGAAACCTTCTTTTACTAACCACTGTCTTAAAAACGCCCTTTTTATCAGTACCTTTAGTATTGTAATACTAATTTAACACTCTCGTTACACACACCCTAACCTTAAATGTAAGGTTGCCAGTAAAAGTGACTTTTATAGTAACTGTATCGGGGTTAAGGGTTACGCTTATTCTTGTAACGTTTACGGTAATATCTTTATCATTTTTTAAAACGTTTTAAACGAGAAGAAACACCTTAATAAGAAGTGTAACGTCTTTTCTTAACTCCAGGGTAACCTAGTTAAGCTTTACCATTTAAAGGATTAGTAAAAGGGGTTAGCTCGTTATATAGATAAGCTTTTTAACTATAAACTGGTAATTTAAGATAAGGAGGAGCGATAAGTAGGGCTCCTGTAACCAGAGGTAGCTGCCTTAAGTTTTATAGACGAAGTGCTTAACTAAGGTGCTTTTTTAAACGGTAGCTTAATCGGGGGTTTATTATACCTGGTGGTAACTATATAAGTTAGGTTTATAAAATAAGGTTTTAATAAATGAAATAGTCTATTAGCGTAGTAATTAACACGCTTACATAGTATTTTTTATATAGTACGTTTAAGGCTACTGTATAAAGAACTCTTTAAGAGGTGGTTATAGGTTTAATTCCTACACGGATTACTAACAGGGGTTTACATGTTCCTTAAGAGGAGCCCTTCATATAGTTCATATATATACTTACTGCTTTTTATGTAGTTAACAGTATTATTACAGGATTCGTTACGTTAAGGCTTTTATAGGTTACTATCTTTTTATTACTTAAGGCTAATCTGGATTTTTACGATAAAACTTCTTAATTAGGTCAGGATACTATAGATTAATAAAGGGCTCTTGAAAGTTCGATTTAGAGCTATAATCTATTTATTTAATAAGATAGTAAAGTTTACGTTTTTTCCCTTTTATACGATACTGTAAGTCTAAGATTTCTTTAACGTCGAATTCCTCTTTATCGGCTTTAACCTTAATCTGTTTCTTAAAGGGCATACCTTTTAGTGCTAGCTTTAAAAAAGAGATGTGAAAAACCTTAGTCCGTACCTTTATTAAGATAGGTAGGTTTAATTTGTAATTTAAAGTAACGACCTTTCTTTTTACACTGAACGGTCTAAGTGTCTTAAAATCTAGCTTATGGCTTAGTTATTTAGTGTGTAGATTTTATGAAAAAAGGTAAACGGGGTCCTTCTTTTTAAAAATCGGCCCCTTAATTCTTTTATTATTATAATTATTACGTATCTATTTACAGGTAAACTCGAGTTCGGCTTTTAAGTGCTTGTGTAACTGTTAAATCTTATCAGTACAGATAACAGCTTATGACATACCTGTTAAAGGCTTTTAGTAAAGCTTTAGCTTACGCCTGTAAAGTATAAAGAATGGTAAAACCTTTATTAACTTAATAACAGTGTTATTATAAGCTATCTGTACTGTAAGTAACAGCTTAAGTTAATTATCTTATTTAAAGTTAATATAAGCTTAAAGGTAGGTCTTAAAGATCTAATTAACTTACTTTATCTGTCTGTTAATCTGTAGGTAAAAAGCTGTTAAAACCTACTCTTTACACTTATATGTTATATCAGTCCTTTTTAAAACTTAAAAACCAGCTTATCTTAATTAAAAACGATACTGTCTAATTAAAGATAATAGAAAGCAATATACCATTTAAAAAGGTAAGTAAGTTACTTTAAAGTTATGTAAATAAAATATGGTAAAAACTGTTGTCTTGTAGCAGCTTACGGGCCTGTACTACAGCGCCTGAGAGCCTGTGAAAGCTTGTAGTACAGGCTTCCTTCAGGGAAAGAAGTGCGAGTACAGTGCTCCGAAGGAGCAGTGTAGGTACGACAGCAGTGCTAAAGGAAGCAAACGAAGGCCTGCAGTGCAGTGCCAAAAGCCGTAGTTTAAAAGCCAAGTACAGCGCCAAAGGCGCTGTAAAACAACGTGTTGCAGTGCAAAGAGAGTTGTTATTAGGCTGAAGAGCGGAGTGTTGTGCTTGCTTCCTTGAACTAATTACAGGAGAATAGAGGGCTTATTATAGGCTGTAGGAGCTCTTGAATGAAATTCCAGAGCCTTCTACTACTAATACTAGTCTCACCAAGCTCAGACCCTTTTTTTGAGAATGGCACCTCGCGCTAACCTCCCCCAGGTGGCCTGTGCACATGTACTGTGGGTCCGACCCCAAAAACTTTTCAAAAATAGGTTCTGATGCACATTTGTCGCAAATCGTGGGGTATGTCATTCGCCACACACTTTCGTAATAACTCCTTAATTCAAGGCCCACCTTAACTCTATAATTAAAACAAACCATGCTAAAGATGGCCCAGTCTTGGAGATTATAAATCTGAAGTCGGATTTCATTTTGGAGCAATATTAGCCGAGATGTAAGCAAAAAGAAAACTAGGTTTTTTAATTTTCTAAAAGTTCAAAAAGGATTAGGGGGTTTAAATCCTTACGTAATCGATAAAAATAACTGGACTACTTAACCCACTGGTTATTTTAAAAGACTTTTCTCAGCATATAATTTTTATCTTAGTATCTTTATTATTTTATCCAAAGATTTTGAAAAAGAAAAAAAAACAGTAAAAAGTTAAAAAATTTATTTTAACACTCCTGTATATTATAGCCTATACCCCACTTATTAGAATAAACTTTATATTATAAGAATACCCGTAATGCGATCTACGTAGTGGTAATTTTAGTATATTTTAATTAAAATTGCTGGCGTCGCTTCGTTCGTCATTCCGCGACGGCCCTTCGCTACGCTATAGGGCGCTCCATTCCTCACTTTCACTCCTGGCAATTTTGGCGTGGGGTATTAAGTTTATTTAAATAAGTGCAGCGAACAAAGCGACAGAAACCTGCCTGGAGGCCAATACATCTATTTAAAGAGATAAAAAAATAATTAAAAATAAATCCTAATTTTTAAAGCTTTATTTTTTAAGATTTAAAGACTTTAGTTTATATAGTTTACAGGCTTTCTTTTATAAAGTTTACAGGCATTCTTTTACAGAGTTTACAAGCTTTATTCTATAGAGTTTACAGGCTTTATTCTACAAGGTTTACAGGTTTTATTTTACAATTTACAGTTTACAGTTTTTTTTCACTTTCACAAATGCAATTCGAACTGGGAACCTCTTTAATTAATATTACGCTATTTACCACTATACTATTTCTATTTCTATCTGTGAAAAACTAAAGGTTTTTTTTAACTTAACTGGGT
>Ga0247780_1000592_pt1 | contig 32631 bp, 42 predicted proteins | sample UWRJL079202R5_FD_179927 | JGI IMG/M metagenome (GOLD analysis project Ga0247780, IMG submission 179927) | Plant litter microbial communities from Arlington Agricultural Research Station in Wisconsin, United States - UWRJ-L079-202R-5 | ecosystem: Environmental > Terrestrial > Plant litter >... | reverse complement strand
CCCCTGACAATGGAAGCTTTCCACCGTGGCATGTAACCATTGGTCTCCGCTGTCGCCTGCAGTAATCCTCCCATGGGTTACTATCTAACGGCTTCGACCCATCTTGTCAGGAAAGAGCAACCAGAGTTCAAACCACTCATTCCCTCCTGGGCTTGGCTCGTTTTATTTCGGTGGTTTGTGCCTTCCGAAGAGGATGACCTGTCACCCGTCGGGCACTGTTGCACCCGAAAAGAACTCAGGTCGGACTTTTTATGGCACTTGGGCCTCTCGGGCGGTTGGCCTGTCGAGTGTCTCGTGTGTCGGTGGCCATCCTGAGCAATGAGCTGTTGTTTGGCGAACCCGGGCCGTCCATTTTGTTGGGTAAAATGGGCAACACTCACAAGGCCCAACCCTCCCGACGTCAAATGCTTATTTCGGGCGCTGCAATATTTTGTGTCTCTTGGAGGCTCCAGGAATTCTCCGATCGCCAGGGCCGAGTCCCTCGAAATCGCAAAGTCGGGCGTGCACAGCATTGATTAGGCTCCATCGCTCTGGTCAGATATCACCCCCCGGCGTCAGCTCCTTAATTTGCGTTCGAATCTCACCAGTCAAGGGAGGGCCCAATCCCAACCGGCCCGGTGCTTCGATCCAGCAGCCGTACTGGCTGGCTGGGTACCTACCGCCTGCGAGATGGCCCACCTCGCAGATGCCTGGCACCGCTTGTCGCCGCCGCTGGCAAGCAATGCCGTGCAACAAGACCGGTATCTCCCAGGGAGAGTCAGGCGAGAAATTTCCCGGCAGTTGATGCACACAACCGCGCCAGGGCTACACGGTTCCACAAGCCCAGCGTTGTGCTGGAACGCAGGTCAGTTCGAAGCGCAGAATTGGGCACGTCCTGCCCATCAAAACGTGCTGTCCCACAAGCCGCTGTCTAAGACCGATCCTCCTCGATTTCACCGGCGTCAGGGAGCTCAAGCAGCGGTGTATGTGTCTCGGCGTCCCTCCCCCGCGTAGTTTGTTCGGGCCATGGGTGTCATTCTGGCCGACACCACCCGCTCCCATTCTCGGACGCCCTTTCCGAGGGGCCACATTCCCCGATCTCATTCACGGTGCGGAGGTATGCCAGGCAGTCGATACACTTAGGGTGGGGGGGGAGAGGCGACCAGGCTAACGGCGGCCGACAAGACCCTTTTCTGTTTCACGCCACACGGAAGCGTGCTGGCACACCCCGGCGACCGACTCTTCACCTTGCCAGCTCACGGAACCACTTGGTCAAAGAGTTTGGTTGAATGCTGCCTCGGGGCTTCCGATGGCCGCTTGGGATTGTCGACCGCTCATCTTCTGGAACCTCGTCCACACGTCTCTCCCCGTTTGGACGAGGCTCTGCCCCTGGCTCTGGGACCTTGATGCCTTGGATGGCAGCGGGTAGCCGCAGGCTCTACACTACGTGTCCAAGGGAGGTGGGAGACTCGAAGGCGTTGCCTGGACGGTACGGCATCTTGCTGCACCCGTCTAACCCCCCCCTTTAACAGGCCTTCCCAGACCTTTCTTGGTTGCAATTGGGGCATTGCAATCGGGGGTGGAGCGACTGGCGATTGCGCTCCGGGCCAGTTCCGCCTGTCACCTGTAGCTTTCCTAACGCCACATTTTCTTTCGACTTCGTCCGATCGGCGATCACCATCCTGGTGCCATACGCCATCAAGATGGACGGGGTCCCAGGATCCATGGAACCCCCAAAGACGGTCGAGTCAACCATACCGCGGTGTTGATGGGGAAACTGGCCTCCCAAATTCCCCAAGAAGCAGCCATCCACCTCCTGTGTCTCCCTCGGGAATTTTGCCGGCTTGCACAAACTCGGTCTCGTGGGAAGCCCAGGTTCGACGCCGTGATAGAACGCTTATCCCCGCCCGTGCCTGCAGCCGTTGCCGGTTTGAGATGCCGGGCAAGCTTCTCGAGGAGGCACTAGAACGTAACGAGGCGCACATGAGCTTCATGGACGGTTATGCACAGTACCTTTGCTCGCCAGTCAATGAGAAGCGGGCGAAACTGACGGCATTCCGGCCGTCACGGCTGCAAGCTGCGGCCGCAGACCAGCCACTGCAGACAACAGACCGCAAAGAGCCGCAACTAAATGGTATTCCCCTTACATTTCGATCATACCGTGCCAAGGACTTACAACAGGCCGCCTCCTAACGTCGTCTGGCACCGTCCCTGGGCGGAGTGTCGATGTCGGCTGCCCCCCATCTTGCAAGCTGGCGTTTGGGGACTGAATGACGGAAGATGGTACGCGGTGGGCGGTGGGCGGTGAAGAGACCTGGAGTGACCACGTGTGTCGAGTCAATAACTGGTCTCCGTCCAAGATAGCTAGATCCTGGCAGCTCTCGTTCTTTGTTCTACCTGCCCGGCGAAAGTCGCTCAAGCAGGTAACTGAGCGGCACCTGATGCAGCCATCCGCGGCTTGCTTTCTGTCTGGCAGGAGCCCCCCAAACAAGTCAGTGCCCTGTATGGCTTGCCCACGAGGCTTGCCCGCCCTTCGGTTTGCACTGTCAAACTCATCTCTGTGTATTCAGCCACGATTTGCGCCGGGGTCATCTGGGCGCCTGGGAGCACCCCTTTTCCTCAACGCGCCGACTTTGGCAGATACTACCCTTACGGTTATCCCTCGGCTTTATCTTTTTTATCTTCAGGCTCCGGCAGTTTACGAGACTCTCAGAAAAATCCATTGCCGAGAGGTATCACGGTTAACCCAGCCCCACACACCTTGACGGAGGTCTGTCCCGCAGCCCGGTTTGTTTGGGTGCAGATATCCTATCGACACACCAGCGTCGTCAGGAGGCAAGTACCCTAGTTCTTGTCTTTGCGCGCTCATTCCGCCCTTTTCACCGCAACTCCGCCCTGTCGACGACTATCGTTCTCAAGCTCCGTCGGGCTTCCCGGCGCTAAGCGTACTTGTTACAGGTCACTTTCGGCTCTTAACTCGGCCATCAAAAGAGCGGTGGGTTTCTAGACCTCCACCTGTCCACCGTGCTCGATTCCTTGCAAGTTGGACAAAGAACACGCACTGAGAGTGCCAAACTAAGAGGTTAGAGACAGCCCACCACTCGGGCCACAGGGGACTGCATCCCGGCTCCCGGACAGAAAGGGGGGCTTCTTCGGTTCCTTGTCGTGGACAGCAGTCGGTTGCGCCTATAGCTCACGAGGGAACTGCTAAATCTTTGCTGTTTGCGCCCTGAAGAGGAGGCTTTAGCCAGTCCCTGGTCCTCTCGCGTGCTGCAAGCCCTGGCTAGGTTCATAACCACTACCCCCATTCTCCCAGTCCACCTTTTTGCGCCATCATCGCAGCTCCTACTTTTCGGACTGCAGAAGAAACCACGAGTGCCCGAGACAGCCCCACAGAGTCTTCACCGCTATGGTATCGGTGGCTTCCCTTCTTAACCCGGACCCTCCACGGGCTCCGATGCCATCAACTCTCCAGACTCCCGATTCTTCAGTGCGCCTGACACTATCTTCACCCACAGAGGAAGCAGCCCAGACCTCAAAGTCAGTAGACGCCGCAGAGATGACCCGTGATTCTCAGTTGCCTGGAAGATCTAGGTCAAAGGGGGTTGTCAACTTTCCCCCTTTTGAGGATGTCGACGATGCCGCCATGCACGAAATCCGCCGGTTTCAGATTCAAAACTTTGGATCCATTCGAGGAACTTGTCGCCGGATACCATACAACAGCGGCAAGAAAGACTTCTCCCAGAAGACCGGGAGAGAGAGCTTCGAAGGTAGTGCATGACAGTTGCCGGATGTCTAGTTGCCTCTCGTATGCTGACGTTGTGGTTGTAGTCTTCCAATACGAATTCCGACTTCCAGGAGAAGACAGCATCTACACCATCATGTGGGACTACCACATCGGTCTCGTTCGTATGACTCCCTTCTTCAAGTGCTGCAAATACTCCAAGGTTGGTCCTGTTCTGTCTCCTGCTCCATGCCTTAGACGGCGGCTGACGAGACAAGACCACGCCAGCAAAGATGCTCGGGCTCAACCCGGGTCTGAGAGATATTACTCACAGCATCACAGGAGGCTCCATCAAGGCGCAAGGTTAGTATCTGGACGCAATACCGGGCAGGGCATGAAACTGACGTTCCTCAGGTTACTGGATGCCATACCGCTGTGCAAAAGCAGTCTGCGCCACATTTTGCCATCATATCGCGGGCGCTTTGATCCCGCTTTTTGGTCCCGATTTTCCATCCCAGTGCATCCCGCGGGAGAACCCGAGATTTGGACACATGGTGATCGATCCAGCTATCACTGAAGTATCGACAAGAGAAGCACGGAAATTTCTCCATCTCAACTCGCCATACGGCACACCCCTAACGCCCCCACGGACGGAAAGTATCAGCCCTCGATCAGGTCAGCCGTTTCTGTACCCAGTCGGGCACCGCATATACAATCCTGAAGACGGCCGTTGCTTCCCATACACGAATGGGCTGTCTCCCGTTATGTACCAGGGCGGGTCGGGCATGGAAATTGATAGACATCCTGGTACCAAGCCATCCCTTCAGTACATCTACCAAAACCCAACGTCAACATACCGCGGCGGCGCGGACGCAGCGCAGGCGATCCCTCGCTCCGCGGATGTCCATTCTTCCAGCTGGACTGCAGTCAACCGACAGGCTCCTTACTACCACACACAACAAACTCATGAATACTGCGGTAGCAACCTGGCTGGTGGTGTTGGCAGCCTGCAGGAAGGTCCTAGCCCATATCTCTCCGCTGTCCCCACAAGACGTGGCAACCGCCAGCACCCGTACAGTCGCTATCATGCCCCGACATCATTTGCTCCGCCAGATCATCGACTAAATGAGCCCAGCAGCGGCGGATACGAGCCCAGACGGAGTCCAGCCACGAGCACCTCAGCCACTATTCTAGGTGACTCCGAGCCGGACAGCGGTTGCGCCCTCCCCAGCCCAGTCGCCAGACATGTTGCTGAAGACAGCCGTACTGCTGCCGAGAAAGATGCCGCGTTGATGTTGATGACTCTAAGGGTGCCAGGTTCTTCTCAAGGGGCAGGCTCTCCACCAAGAGATGCCAGTTCCCTCGATCAACGCACCGTGGGCCGGAACTACACTCCAAGCAGCGGCAGCGAGTGCACAGCCATGGCCATATCAAAGCCGCCATCGCCGTCACCGATGGCTTCTCGGATCACAGCGCCTTTTGCAAGAGGAGAGCCCAGGACGAAGAAACGCAGGGCCACTTTGACTTGATTTTGTCTCCTTGGATGAAGCAAGTCCATTTCTCCTTACTGCCTTCGATCACTTAGTTTTGTTTTGTTTCACGATGATATTGCCAAATCATGACGAATACGCCGCTGCTATTGCATAATTGCGGAGTTCGTGGATTTGGTCATATTCGCATTGTATTTGCTTGTCGGAGTGCATAGAATCCCCAGTCGACCTATGTCGTTTCCTCGGTATCTATTTATTTTTCTGCAAACAGGCTGGCTAAACGGACGGGTCATGACGGAATGAATGGGCTTTCTTGCCATAGGTTGCATTAGAGAAGGTGTTCTCGCGAATTGGGCAAGGAGTTTGGATGGATCCAAGTTTGTCTTGCGTTATTGTCTGGTTGCGAACAATCGCGACAGTGGGTTACGCTGGCAAGTTCAGTTGGAAATGCTTGCCCGCATTACTGTAGATAGCAGTTGAGCGAAGACTTTTTTTTTCTGTAACCGAGATTCTTCCCTCCCGTTCTAGTGGTGTATGCGCTGCCAAAGTGTGATTTTCAGTCCTGGGTATCATCAATTCTTTTCGTTGGTCTCTATACCCCCTTTTCCCACACACAGCCATTTGTCGCAGACACAGAGGACTCCATGTCCCTACATCTCCACGTCCCTAGACCTCCAAGTACGTAGTTTCGCCGCTGCTCCTAATCACCCGTCTCACTTCCCTTTCCCAGCCACGGCCGCCTTCTTCTCCTTGAAGTCCTTCACCCACGCCTCCGCCTTTGACCGGGGTACCACAAAAATCTTGAGCAAATCATCCACCACCTCCACCGTGCTTGAGCTCAGCACCTTGAGCAGCGGCACCTTCTTGCCAACCTTGACCAGCCCCCCGGCCGCCGTCTCCATGTAGCATTCCACCCCCGCCGTGGAGTACAGCCCCTCGCGATCCCACGGCGTCGGGAACACGTACGCAAAGTGGTTCTCGAGCGTCTGCGTCTCGTTGAACCCCTTGATGAAATCCATGTCGTGCTGCAACGGGTACAGCAGCAGCGTGGGAAAGCTCAGCGAGCTGGTTGGGTCGTCCTGATCAGGGGTGAGTTGGATTTTGGCGTCCTCCATCTCGGGCGTTTGGCCTGTGCTGCGCGTGCGGATCCCCCGTGCGCGGAGCGCTGTTATCAGGAGGATCTCACGTTTCCGGGCGAGGGTTTCGCGCGCGGTGTCGGTTTTGCGCTTTGCGTCTAGCTGGGAGGCGCGGGTGATGATGGACTGGGCGACGGCGTTGAGGGCCGTGTTGGAGGCGTCGATGGCGAGGCCGTGGGCGCATGCGTCGTCGGCTTCGGCGATTTTGTCGAGGGCGAGGAGGGCTTTGGCGGAGCGGTAGAGGGCCTTGACGTTGCGCGGGTTTAGGCGGAGGGCTGAAGCGCAGTCGAGGGTGCAGCTGCGGAAGTTGCGGAGCTCGAGGTGACAGGCCGCGCGGTTGCCGTAGAGTTGCTCGAGGAGGGCGAGCTGGCCTTGGATTTCCTCGGGGGCGTCGTTGGGGTCAGGGGAGGCAGGTCGGGCGGTGGTTGCTGTTGTTGATGCTGTGGCGCGACGTTTCTCCTCGGCGGCGAGAAGGGAGATACCCTTGCTGTAGAACTCCTTTGCGTCGGCCCATTTCTTCCTGCGGAAGCACTCGTTGCCTTGCTCCTTGAAGTTGGTGGCGTTCTCCAGTGGTGTGCCATCGTATGCGAGGGCCTGGAGGGCCTGGATCTCCGGGTTGTCCTCCCCGTCGCCGAAATCAGCCATATCCGTCATGAACATGGGATGCAGTTTCATCTCCGCTACTGTCTCGTCCACTGTCATGGCCCGTCCTGGCGGCATCGAAGCGATGGCCGAAATGAGATCCCCTGGATCCGGCACGGCGCCATCCTGTGTTGCTGCGGCGGCCTCAGAGCCTCCAGACAGACTCAGCGATGAGGCAAGATCTTTGGCGAGTTGGTCCATCCTTTCCTGTGCCGCACTCAGTCGGTACGCTCCCTGCGCCGTAACTGAATTTCTCCTCTCACGGATATGTTCTGCTTCAAGCGCTTGCTGCCCACTCAGGCGGAAAAAGTCTGATCAGATCACTTGATCTCAGATTTCTTCCCAAAGCACCGATAGATTAAGCTGCAATCGATAGGTGTATATTTCCGAGATATTTGACAACCTTGAGCTTCGGATGTGAGTGTTGCGTGGTGTGGCGAGTCACAACTTCACACAGTTCAAAATTTGTGGAGGTTTGGTGTGCGGCAACTGCCTCACCCCGCTTCTCGAACCATCTACCCAACAGCCGGTCATCAACACCAGGTATCCTTCTCTCCAGCCTCCCCCTCCAGAGACCAATCGTTTGGGCTATATTCAATGTTAATACTCAACGCTGACCTGACACATTAATCTCCTGAATGCAACAAAAGGGCCGTTGAGAAAATGTACTCTACTTAGCCCCGAGATGCAAGAAGTCTTTCGCATTTTTAATGCATGTATACATTCATCATCATCATCTGTCGTTATCTATAACCCTCTACCGGCCTTCCAATGCTATATAATACATCCAGATCTCTTCATGCAATCATAAATTATTCCTCGTCAAGATTGACATTCCATGCACATAGCAATCATAACTTGCGCCAAGCCTGATCAAAAAGGGATACAGGCAGATACCAAGACGCCGTATTCACTCTTCGTTGCCGTAGACTCCTGCTCGCTCTGGTATAATGCGCGACAACCCGGAATAAACCACAAAATACTGTGCCCGAGGGTTAGGAAACCCTAGGTGAGACTTTCCCACTCATACCGCAAATGAATCGCTTACGCCAGAAGCCAAGACATCTTCGTTCTTGAGGGCCTGGGTAGATGTTTCGCGGGTCTTGCTTCGCGTCACAGAGAAGCACTGGATTGCGCCTAGAATGGCAACAAATGTGCTTCCGTACCACGCCAAAGCAGTGCAATCCATACGCCTTCCCACGGCATATAAATAACCTGCGATCGGCGGAGCAACCATGCGGCAAGCTGCGCTAGCACTTGCAGCGAGGCCATTAACCTTGCCAAGGATTGTGGGGCTCGGTGTGGCCTCCTTGATCAAAATCAAAAGTAGCGGGTAGACAAGAATGCCGAAAAAGTTGCGGACTGTGAGGTAGAAGTAAATGACCGGGTAAAGGAAGTTTTCGGGTATAAAAAGCAGCGAGGGCATGATGATGTAGGCGATCGGGTGGAAGACTGTGACAAAGATGAAGAGACGATATACGCCTATTCGTTCTGCCATGATCGGGAAGACCAGAGCTTGCATGACCAGAGCAATGACTCCCTGTATCGCCATAATCATCCCTACTGACTGGAGAGAAAACCCTAGGCCACCAGGCGAATAGAAAGGGCTCAAGTGGTCCAATACGCCAGCCGAGTGGCTTGGCGCCCGGTCATCCTCAAAAAAGATCGGCAAGAGGTGATCGTATGTCATCGAGTGGTATGTGAAGATGGAGAGCGCGAGAATCACGGCCATGATCCTCTTGTTTGTAAATATGTTGATCTCCGACCGTTTCTCCACGTTCTTGGTGGGCGCGGCCGTAGAAGTACTGTCGGCGGTTCGGATCGTCCCGTAATTCTCGTCCCGAAGATCGACGGCGGGTCGCTTCATCGCATCAGATGTCTCGATTAACGGCGTGTTCTCTGACAGGAAAGTGGTATCCGGAAGGAGTACGCGCGGCTGCATGTCGGGGTGCGTCTCCTCCAGGAGGAAATAACCGAGCAGGATGCTCAGCAAGAGCATTCCAGCACAGATGAGATTGGGCAAGAGGTATGGGAACCTCTCGAACAAGGAACCCTTCGGGAAAGTGTCGGGAAACGTTTCGTGGGGGTCAGCAAACGTCCCCCCTATTGCGGGGCCAATGATGGTTCCGATGCTCCAAACAAACGGCACTGTAATAAAATATTAGTCTCGGATACTAACGGACAGCGTGCAGTGGCGTCGAGATGTACATACTAATGGAGTAAGCTTTGGCTAATTCACGAGTCAGTAAAGTGGCACTCCAACAGCAGGGAGCAGGATGCAACTTACGCTCATGCTCAGGCTTTGTTACCAGCTCGCCCACCATAGTTTGGATGACGGCGATGTTTCCATTGAGCAGCCCGCCGATAGCACGGCCGAGCAATGCAACCCAGATGTTCGGCGCAACGCCAACCATGATCATGCTGAACATGGTACCGACGCAACCAACTAACAGGACTGGCTTCCGGCCAATTCTGTCAGAAAGACTGCCCCAGTACATGCCCATCAGAGCCTCGGCGAGGGAGAAAGAAGAAATCAACAGCCCAGCGTAAAACGAGGCATCATCTTCGTCGCCAATCTTGAACCTCTTGATCAGAGGCCAAGCATAGGGGAAAATTGATGTCAGAGCAATAGGCTCGGCGAGACGGACAATGGCTGCAATAAAAACATGTTAACCTTCCAAACAACGAGGAATTGTAGGGAGCGGGCTGGGGTTGACTTACCAAGAAGAAACAACTGGACGGTGGGGAACTCGTCTGGGTTCCGATGCCTCGAAGGCATGGTGAGACGCATTACTGTGACGCTGGCTGACTTATTACGCAACTCTCTTCGATACAGATGTGTATTGCACCCGTGGATCCGTTCGCGGGTCGTGATGCCACGCGAAGGAAGGGAGGAAGAAGGCGACTATAGAGTGAGGCGAGGAGCAGCAGAGAAAATATAGTTGCTTGCAAGCCCTAACCAACGGGGCAAGGGGAGTTGTCTAGGTGAAGTTTATGAAGAGGGGCCTATTCTGGGAAGGGGCTACTGCTGAGTATGAGGAGATGAGAGAAGAGGAATGGGGGGCGGACAGCAGGAGAGATGGTCTGGCGAAGCTTCAAATACATCAGTGGAGGATACGATACCTGTTTACATGCGAGCAGAGGCCAACGGAAACGGCCGGGAGAAAAAAAATAGGACCGCCGCGAGATACAGAAAAAATAACGGCAGTCCATGGACCGGGTCTCGACAGGGCTGTGACAAGTCTCCCGTTGTATGTTGCCGCATGCGGTCTGCGAGTTCCAGACACACGGTTGGCAGTCCATTGAATCCGTGCTCCAACTTTTTGCCTGGCACACCCTTGGAATGTGATAGGTATCATTGCCGCGTCTGCCCTGGGAGGAACGGAAGCTGGAAGGGACTCCCCGGTGCATACTGGAGGCCAGATTCCGGTGGGGTCGGCCCGTTCGAGGGGCAGAGAGGCCTAGAGGGGAGAAGGTCTTCGATACTTGAGCGATGTGCTGCCGCTTTTCTGATTCCTTGCACAGGCGCGAGGTCCAGTGGGTGCGGTTCGGGAATGCTATGGAGGGTTCGACGCTGCTGGTAATCTCTAGCTCGGACAGGGGTGGCGAGCCCCACCAATGAGCAGGGCTTAAGGGTTTTGTGGGGAAACGCTCTCATGCACCCGCTGCAACCATGCGCTGCACGCACCCGCTGCGATATCAATCTCGCACATTCGGAGGCTGGATTTCTGTTAATCATCGAAACCGTCACATTGGTCAAGGACGACACATCGTCCTATGTCGGAACGCTATCAGCATCAGCCCTCGGCGCAGAAATCGGCATCTCTGGCCTGGTTCTCTTTTTCTGTGTGTCGTTGCGCGCATAGAAAATAGGAGCTCAACGGGCCCAGGCGGCTGCCTCTGCTTCCGCGGTCCGTGTGCTTGACTGCCGAGACCTCGCAAGCAGAGCGCATTCTCAAGGATAGCGCTGCGAAGCTCCGCCGAATGAACGACGCCATTGCTATCAGTAGCCATGTGTCATTACGTCAATGACAAGTTGATCGCCTCACCTAGACCCCGAGTGGAAAGATGGGACAAGCGAGGCGGCGCCAGGAGCCGAAAGAGCCTAAAGCCAAAAGCTAAAAGCTCGTTTCTGTGGCGGTGTGTCGGAACAGAACACGCATTCGCCATCGCCGACACCGGCAAATGTCACCTCAGGATGGTGAGATGCCGTGCTGCGAGCCGCAGCACAGACGCTGCTTGCGGAGCACGCAGAGCGTTGCTCCCGAAGATTGCAACGCTGCGAGATAACCACGCTCTTGATGATGAAACCACAAGTTATTTCGACCGACTCAATGGCGAGCCAGAAGCTTATCGCTGTGCATTTCTAGTAGCTCATGTTGGATTTTAGCCATGCTGATAGCTATCGCAGCTCACACCATCTCAGTCCCTACCTTATGCAAGGCGCGTATGCACGGCGTTATCCTCCTGCATGCAGCTCTCCGGCTTCCACGACGTCTAATCGCTCGGGCAGTCTACCAACGAGTATCTCCCTCAGAGGCCGACTGCCTGATGCTATTGTCTCCTCTGGGGTTGATGTGGTGATCGTTGCGTACAGTTAGTTGTACGGGATCAAGTGGTTACCGGTCTACAGATCCAGTGAGACGAGGTTCACAAATTAGGAAATACCAAAACATTGCCACAAAAAGGGTAACAAGGAAAGCTTTAGCCTGGGCTTGGCAGACATATATCTTTCAGCCTCAACTGTGCCAATAGCACTCAACTTGCCCCTGTGGATCCTACGCGTCTCGTCGCGCGTCCTGATAGATGTGTGGTGCATTCACCCATGTCCAGAGTTCCAGGCCCGGATGTTCCAAGCCAGTATACCTTGAGATGTTTCGCCCAAACCTCGAACCTGGGTCCGTTGCCTGCAAGCGGCCTGTCAACCGACGACCACTCCTACCGTACCCGGCGAGCCAGGGGGCCTCTTATATGATCGGTATATATGTGGCTCAGCATCTATCCCGGACCGAGTGACAGCCTCAATGCAAGGCCAGCACCATCAGTCCGTCTTGCATATGCAGTCAAGATGCAACACCCAGGCATCTCTCCCACCACGCCTCCCTCGCCGTCATACCCCAGCCGAAGTTTCACATGCTTCACCGGAACCCCGACCGCTGTAGCGACGCACCTTCTCAGTCCCACACCCGTCATCTTGCGCAGATCGAAGGCTGCCCCCATGGCGCCCCCATCACCGAGAGCTATCAAGGTGCTCCCTGACGGCATACCTCCCCAGCCTTTCAGCCGTGAATACGAGGCTGTCTCCGAACTCGGAAGCTCAACTCCAATCTGGACTTCGGTGAGCACCCTATCGCACACACCAGGCTCGGCGGGCACCATCCGGCACATATTAGGGGCACACACCCCCTCTCCCGCACCCCAAAGATTCTTCTGGTAGAGAGGGATGCGGAAGTCCGCCGCTGGCCGTCGTTTCCACCGACAACAGAGGTTCCCCTCTTCCCCATCCTCAATAAAGTCCGCAAGTGCAGCAGAAGCATGCGATTCTGTGTCGACCGCTAGACGACCAGTGCTCATCTTGCCATACTTTGTCGGCCAAGGAGTCATGAGAGCTAGTGGTCTAATAAGATACCCGACATGCGAGATCCCTTCCCAGCTACGGCCGTCGAATAGTTTCGCGATACTGCAGCTGGTTAGCTGGCGGTTCTTATCTGGCGGGGCAGAGCCAGAATAGCGCGGCACAACGTACTACCGTACCGGGATCGAGCAGTGAGCTCGGTATCTGGGTCTCGTTCTGTGGGTATCCCAAGAGAGATGCTCCTTCCAAGCAAGGCCATCTTCAAATGTGCCGCGGTGGCGGAACTTCTCTTCGTTCGCGATGGGAACGGGGATCCAGCCGCCAAAAATGGAGGCGATAAAGCTATCGCCCAGCTCCATTTCCAGGTCGCCGCCAAAGTATGGCTCCGTCATGCGTCTGTTCAAGGCGCGGAAGTCCCGCCAATACATGACATGGCCGATCCTGAACCACAGTGCTATCATTAGATGTGCACGATGATGTTACATGTTACACGGCAGGGAGGAGGGTGTGACGACCGTTGAGAATTCGCGATTCCCTGGAGAAACCAAGATTTGGAGCTTGACTCACTCGTGTAACATGGTCACGGCAGCCATGAAGGCAGTGAACAGGTACTCCTCTCCACCGAACAGCCCCAGCGTCCGCAGCTCGCTCAGGCGGGAAATAAACTCCTTCATGATAAGGACCGTCATAAACCGGCTGCTGGCGCCCTTCTTCCGGGCCTCTTCATCCGCCTTCATGACGGCCTCGGGACGGTCCTGGAGTGGTGTGTCTGCCGTCGGCCCGTCTCCGGCTTTGGAACGGTGACGGCAGGTATAGCCCACCCACCCGAACGTCGAAAACATAGTTGAGTTGAGGTTCCATTTGACATAGCCCGGTAGGTTTGTTCGAATCTCTTGGTCAGTCGAGGCGAGCCAGGTTTTTATTAACCGCGGTGTAGCCCAAGCCGCTCGGTGGTGTCGCACTATCACTTCTGGCGTTGTGAGTGTTGTCCTCCTCTCATAGTCGCTTCGGCCCGAGGGTTGCTTATTTGAGTGGTCTTTTGGGGGATTTGGCCCTGGGTAGCCAGGGCGGAAGATATCATCGATGCAGAACTCAGAAAGCCATGGAAGGCCAACAGTCTCCAGTATGCGACTAGCTAATAGGAGCGGTTGCTGGAGTTCGCGCCACAGCGCGTCGGCTTCACCGTCCTCGTTCGGAATAACCCAGTCTTTGAATATCGGGTGGATCGATCCCTTGAGGCTCAGGGGCGCATACATTCCGGTACCTGGTTGCGGTCAGCGTTGTTGCGAAGAGACAGACAAATGCGCCAAGTGACCTTCAGCTTGGCCGAGACATCTCTGGTAATTTGATATGCTTACTTCTAACGCCACATCTTCTTAGCTCGTCCGGGTCCCAATCTTTTGGGATAGACCCCGATAAGTAAGAAAATGGGATTTTCGTGGTCATTGCTTGGTTGTCATTTTCATCGTGGGTTGTGATGGAGATCTTTCGCGTGCTTCTGTGGCCAAGCAGAAGCTGATATCCATTTACAATTAACCTACTAGAACAAATCCGGAATTGTAACCTTTTTCGCGAATCTATTTCTTTGTTGTCGGCCGATACATTCCAACGGCTCCTGAATGCGGAATGAAAACATTCGCCCCTTTCAGAACGCCACAAGCGGGATCGGCTTCCAGCTCAGCCTTCCGCTTCGGCTGCTGCTCTCGTCTATCAAACATCTAACAAGATCTCGCCCAGCTTCACATCCTGTCTACCTAGTGTTTGTACTCCATCCTCCCATCCCCAATGACCTTCCAAAACTCCTCAACAATCTCCTTCTGTCCACTACTCGCACCCCTCACCGCGAGGTAAATCCTCGAGTCCAGCGCGGTATCCCACACCCCCGGGTTCCCGCTCACCATCCTCCCCCCAGCCTCACTCAAGATGCACCACCCCGCCGCGACATCCCACGCATAGCACCCGCCCTCCCAATACAAATCCACCTGACCCGCCGCACACGCACACAGATTCAGCGCCGCCGACCCCAGCGACCGCAAACTATGCACCATGCTTCCCCCTCCCTCCTTACTCGCCGTCAGCGCCCGGAATGTCCGTGCCTTGATCTCAAAGTTCTCTCCCTCCCGCTGCGACCCCCACTCAACCGCCACCAGCGCAGTACTCAGATCCCCCAGCGGCGGCCCGACCTTCCTCCCTCCGCTTCCCTCCTCCCGCCCCGCAAGCGGTAGTCTCTGGCGCGGACCCCGTCCGCTGCCCTCCGCCAGCGACGCGTTGCGCTGCATGTAGCCCCCTGCGCCGCGGATGCCGGTGAAGAGCACGTCCTGGAAGGGGTTGTAGACCACGCCCACAGCGGGGGCTCGGTCCTGCGCGAAGCCGAGGCTGATGCAGGCGGAGGGAAAGCCGTGCACGAAGTTTGTGGTGCCGTCGATGGGGTCGACGATGAAGGTGGGCGCGGAGGTGACTTTGGTCTCGCCGGCGATGTAGGTCTCTTCGCCTACGAAAGAGAAGGCGGGGTAAGCTTCGCGGAGGCGGGTGGAGACCATGCGCTCGACGGCTTGGTCGGTTTCTGTCACAATGTCGGCAGCTGGAGGGGTGTTAGTTTCTGGGGGGAAGGGGCAGGGGGAGGGGGAGGGAAGGGGAGGATACAGTTCATCTTGACCCCGGTTGAGATGTCGCTGGGGTTGGCGGCGAGAATCATGCGCCCTGCCTCGAAGGCAACGGCCACGAGGGTGTCATGGATCTTCTGGAGGTCGATTGAGTCCGCCATGGCTGTGGTATGATGTTAGTAGCTAAGAGAAAGCAGTGTCCAGAAGGAAAGGTAGTATCCAGAGGTAGAACAGGAGCTTGAGAAAGTCAATGGAAAGATGACGCCAGCGCTTTGAGCTGTTGGAGGCAGCTTGGCTCCCCGCAACTGTTGAGGGGAAGTGGGCGAGGTGGGGTAGCTCCAGCCCTATGATAGACCGATCAATCTTAAACACCGGCCGGAATAGGCCTGCGTTTTGCGTTCTAGCCCAAAGGGCGAGCGAGACCTCTAGTTGGGCCTGAGAACGACGTTGAGACGAAAAATGTAACCATGGCTGCCGATATATCGGGTCCATATGTACCCCCAATTTCCGATTCCTTTCAGGGCCTATCAGCTCCGATTCAATTGGTGTTAAGTCAGAAGGTCTCGATGTCTGATACAAACTGGTCCTCTCCATATAGTGCTTGTAGTCGGCTTGTTAGGACGTAATATCTCGTTCCAAAAATCCTTACTGGTACTCTGGAAGTACATAAATACCCAGTCCTTAATAGTAACTCCCGTTTTCCCGGAAACCAACCATTGTCCCTCCAGCCCAGCGAGACGAGGATATTCATATGTTCACCCGCGTAGACCAACCCAGAATAACAAAAAGGGCAAAGAAACCACCACCTCATACTTTAGGTCGTCAGTCGTACCCCAACCACAGTCATCCACCACCTCCTCGCATTCTTATAGGTAGGACATCTAACAGAGCTCTTTACACATTCTCGCGGAATACCGACTTACGTTCCGTCGGGCTATCATCATCCTTGGCCCCCTTTCCTCGGGCCATGGAAGTGTCGATCGGCCGCGGGCTCACTCCCCTCAGGCTCATGTTACTCGGCTCAGCGCTGTCCGCAAACGGATTTCCCGCCGTCAAGCCGGGCGACCGACTCCTAGCCCTCCCGCGCTCCTCGTCGTATCTCCCACTGGTAGCTCCGGGATCTGTCGCTAGGTTCATTTGGTAGCTGCTGCCGCCATAGCTGGTATCGCCGCCTGGTATGTTTGGCGTCCGCAGACCCAGCTCCTGCTCCTCGTAATAGCCCCCTGGCCCGCCATAACCGTCAGCCTCATGGCCAACACGCGAGTCCCAAGCCTCATCAGGGTCGAGCGGTCCTGAGGCGCGGCCGCGAGGAGCACTGCCGGGGTTTCCTGATTGCTCGTAGGCGCCGGCCGCGGTGCGGTTGTTCCGGTTCTTGAAGGCGCGCACACGATCGTTGAACCACCCAACGACGCCACCAGGTGCGGGTTGAGGGGGGCCGTAGGGCGCGGAGGAAGACGATGACTTGATGAAGGGGACGTAGGAGCTAAGCGGTGGAGGAGGGAGCTAAGTGGCGCGAGGAATAGGTTAGCGGCCGGGAACATCGGGGAAGGGAGTGGGGCCGGCGGATCCGCGATGGCCATCTTGCGACGAGCACGCGCCGCCGAGAAAACCAAAGATGGGATGGTTTGAAAGGGGGGTGGCGGTATGCGTGTAGTATCTGATAGATTGACTACGTCACGGAAGAGAGGAGATAACTCACCCCAAGCCGTTGCGCTCGTAGCCTTGTGAAGACAATCCATCCAACACCTGCCCCTATTGCGAGGAATATGATCACCACGATGGCTACGCCGGCGGGATGCATCGTTGCCGTGGTCGTCGGTCGTTGCAGAGGTTAGGTGCGAGTCGGGCGCAAGCTGAGACAACTGGGGGCGCGGCGTGAGATCACGCTCGGATTGTGGAGGAAGAAAGCCGGTTGACGCAGGCGGCGCACGTTGACATTGGAGATGGGGAAGATAACTTTTTTTTCTTTACTCGGGCCGGGTTGTTGGCTGTCAGCTTCGCGAAGTGGAAAATTAAACCTCTCCTGTTCTGGGATGTTGGTGGGAGTTGTCCCAAGCAAGGAAGCTTGGATGGACGGGCGGCCCGGCAAGGTCTGGGTGGCTTGGTGGGCATCCCACCTAGCAAAGGGCGAGCCACCCCGCTGGAGCGTCGTGGATAAGCCCGCCGAGGTCCCGCAGAATGCCCCAATCCCTGTCCGTCTTTGGCTTCTTTCGCCGCATCGACAACCTTCCACTCTGTTTGCGTCATTGCCAACCCCTGCTGCCCAGCCCAGCCCTACAAACTGCTGTGCTCGGGTATACGAGCAACACAACGTGCCTGAGTTCGTGGTTACCTATGTGTCCTCGGGGCTCCTCAATACACCCCATGCAACGCAAACCGGAGAGACCAGCAAGTGCTGACGGCCAAATCGCACGAAGGATGAGGTGAGATCCAAGGTGGGTGCTCGGCCATCTTTGTTCGCCCAACGTCGCAACCAGTCTCGCCAAGTCCAGCGCAGACGTGATGCATTCATTCATTGGAAGCGAGCCAGCAGCCTGTCGGATTTCTTTTTCAGCCCTGAGCAGTGTCTCTCGCACAACTGGCTGTTTTTGAATCCGAACTGCCTGTCTAAGCCTCCCTGGCTGCGTGTCGCACGTGTTTCAACACCCCATCAGTCCAGTCTGCGCTCTTCGGAAATTTCTCGATATTATTGGGCAGAATTTCTCAGCTGCTGATTAGTCAGAAAAATATATCTTGAATATCATTATTCACCTTCCCTCCTCAAAATCCCAACAAGTCTAAGGGGTATCACGTAAAGCAGAGATCCCACCTCCCCCCTTTCCTCGCAAATTCCAAGCCCTCGACAAACCTATCCAACCTGCACCTCCCCAACCTATCTGAGCCACATCCTTTCATAGGCATGACCCGGTCGTTCACCAGCACTCTCACCCACTCCTCACCGGGCACCCCTATATCGGCACACGTCATCTTCTCAACATACACCCTACCCCCGAACGGCACCGCCCAGCCCGCCGAGAAGCCGCCGTTTTTCATGGGACCCAACAGCGTCGAGTTCGGCATGACTACGTCATCGTATACCCGCAGCGCCCCGAGGATACCCATCATATCATTGTCATGGCTAAAATCCGCATAGAGCCTCTTTCCTAGGGGAAATGATTCCTCGCGCCCGTCCAACGTCCGGTTCGTGCTCGTCTCGTCCTCCACCGCCCTCCCGGTAAGCCGCGCCAAGAGCTCGTTCACCCAGCCCACGCCTTGTGTCGGTCCGAGCGGATTACCTGGGCCGTAGCCATACCACTTCCCCAGGCTCTGGTAGTAGTCGTACTCGGCCCACTCGTCGACGTCGAAGAGGTTGCAGAATGGGGAGATATCAGCGCCCTGGGGGGAGGCCACGGTCTCGTAGGGGCAGAGGTCCATCAGGAGCGGCACTTCACCGTTGGTGATGTTCACGCCGAGTAGGTTGCGATTGAGGCGCGCCGCGATTCGTGGAGCAAACTCGTCGAGAAAGACGGATGCCGCATCGGATCCGATTCTGGAGTACCGGCCGATGGTGAAAGGGGCGCAGAGCTTATTGTTGAGTGTGTTGTTAGCACCCAGGCGCTCTGGGATGGTGAGGATCGGGTAGGGGAACGGGGGAGGGGAGAAAGACGAGTTGGCGACGAGGGCCTGATGGAAGCCTTTAGCCCAGTTCTCAGCCGAGTGGATGACGCGGTCCTGTCCCGAGGCACGGATGAAGGGCGGGCTTTGCGAAATCAGGGAGCGGTAGCGATTGTAGAACTTGACCCCTGAGCGAGCCAACTGCTGCTCGCCGAAGCTAGTGAGTTGATCGGTGCCCAGAGAGTACCTGTAGAGCTTGATGAACTCATAACCGGGACCGTAGCTCTTGGTCCAGATGTGGATCTTGGCAATCAAGGCGCGGTAGACGACCCCCTTGGTGAAGGTCGGGTCGCGGGCGCCGTGCCGGGAGAGGACTTGCGCGAAAGTGATATTACACTGCCCCGGAACATCGGGACCGATCTCCGAGGGGGCAGCGAAGTACGGTGAGTACTGCCCCCATTGGTGAGAGACTCCGATTCGACAGCTGTAGCCAAATTCAGGGGTATCGCAAACCACCGGGCGATCAGGCTGAGCCGGCTGAGCTTTTGCGCTGAGCGCTGCGTTAGAAGTCTGACAATACCCCTTTAGGAAGTTCTACTCACAAGAGAGACCAGGCCAAGAAGGACACAAGAGCCAGAGCCGCGGAAACCATCACGGCGGTGATGGCTGCCCTGTACCGCCTGTACCAAGTTTCATTTTCACCAGTACCTGCTTCGTCACTGGGGAGCGACGAGTATATGATCTTCTTCCCCATCAAGGCATTCCGAAAGAGCCCCCGCCAGTAGTTGGAGCTGAGGGAAAATAGCGGCCCCATCCTGTCGCAAAGTTTATCTTCGGCCTAGGAACCCGTAGTGCTGATTTTAGCAAAGTTTATCATCCGATGGCTTTGACAGCACATGGCAGCCATAGCATACTAGTAGCTGCTAGTATTGTGACAATATCTACACCGCGACGACGAGGCCGAACTCATCGGCGTGAATTCTCCCCGCTCCCAATGTTCTTGGCCAGTTCTTGGCCTCCCTGACAGCTGACAGTTGGCGACCTGAAACCCTGCCCCAGCACGTGCAGGCGCTTGGTGCCTGAAAGCGGGGCTGCCTCTTCAGCCAACCGCGCTCCGCTGGACTGCCGAAAACAAGCGGCCTCCAGAATCCTTCCAGAAGCTTTTTCAGCTCTCGACTCGTTGACGATCCACAAGCCACGCACAACAGGGGCTTCGGCTACGAGATGCGCGAACGAACGAATCTCGGACTCTACAACGGTTCTCGGTAGTCAGTCACTTTTCGATCAGCTTCAGCCAATACGGATAATGTGCGAGTCACTTGCCAGAGGTCGCCGTCCCAGCTCTGTACGTAACCTACCCATACTAGGCAAGTTTTACGTACTGCCTACCTACGTAGGAGCTAGCTCATCGCATTACGCCGGAGGAGCGGAATTCAGCCCAAAACAACCCCGGACTTCTATCCATTGACCTCCGACGGCGCAAACAGCCCCCGTTTCCCATGCCTCTTGCCAACATACTAGGTGCCGCATCCCCCGGACCCAGGACCAACAACCCATTCAATCCGGTCGGGCCAGCTTCAGCTATCAATAGCACGCAGCAGCAACAGCATGACAAAACAAACCCCACCATTACCCACCCAAGTTTGGTACCATTGGGGTCCCCATCCGTTCGGATCCCGTCATCCCTCACAGCCACCCCCGGTGAAACACAAACTCTGTACCACCCACCACACCACTACCTACCTGCACGCACACACACACACACACACACACAACAAATTCATCGGGGCGGGAAATGCAGCCGCACGCAAACCAACCTGCCTTCTCCCTCTTTGTACGCCATACACCAACTAGCAGGTCCCGACGCGTCAGCCCAGTGATCTCCCTTCAGCACCGCTGTCCTGTGCCTACGCCGTGCCTGTGCCTCCCGACATGTGCACCTGTCGGAATCAGTTGCCGCCCTGTGAAACCCCCCAGCCCACACTGACTAGTGACTGCTCCTCAACTAGGGTCTGTTTATGTATTACTACATACCGCAGGTGTACAGCAGAGCAGTCGGTCATGTCAAAACTTGTTTGATGCGAGCTCGATGATAGCTCGATGCAGACAGTAACCACCACGAGAGTGAGTGAGTGAGTGAAACATAACACCCAAGCAGTCAAGCTGCTTGCTTCAAGTTCTAAAGCTATGTGCTATCCTAAACCACCGTGTCTCCAATGCAAATGGTATCATAAATAACAGTGAAAAAGCCTCCCATCCAACCGTGCTGTGCTGTAGGTAGCATGCCCAATATCCGACCCTCCAAAGTTGGTAGTTTAAATAATAAAAAGTGATGCAGGGGCTTGGCCCCCATACCTATGAGAATGAAGTATTCCGTGCGGAGCCTCCAGCCCGGCGCATTGCCTTTTCCTTCGCATCATCATCATCCCATCTATCCAGTAGGACGAGGCTTTACCCACGCTTTATCCCAAATCGTTATACACAGAGTTAATACAATCCGGCTCAAAATGCCACCCCGACGCTCTGCGGCCGGGGTCCTTGAATGGTCGTCTTTACTCCGAGGCCCCCATTCGTCTGACCCCAAGTAAACTTCGCCACCCGCTCAATGACGGGTGTGTGCTTTGGCGTGCTCTGCACGATGGGGCTGGACATTGTGGTGGTTGGCAGCGTCTGGCGCTCCTCCTCCTCCTCTGTTGTTGTGGTCTCCCACGTCCTGAGAGACGATGAGTCGCTGTCGATACTTCCGCGCACCGGCGCAACAGACTGGTAGAATCCCTCGTTGCCACGGATCGGCCTCGGCGCGTTGGTGACTGAGTTGACACTCATGTCCCGGCGGTGCGGGAAGTCGTCTTTGCCGTCTGCCCCGGCAGGGAAGAGCCAGTTAGACACGCGGGAGAAGGACTTCTTCTTCCTGAGGGGGGGGCGCAGAACAAGGGGGAGCGGTGGTGCCAGTGGGCGCTCGAGGTAGCGGTCATCGGATCGGTAGTTGCGGGGGCTAGGAGAGGATTCTTGCCGAGTGCGAGCAAACGGGGGGTGCGAGTTGAATGCGGCGGCGGCAAGGCCCCGAGAGGGCTGGTCATCAGTGTTGATGGCAGTTCCGCCGTTAATACCCTGCGCCGGGGCAGTGTGGGGCCTGCCGTCGGAGCTCAGCCGCTCAGCGAAAGACGGCCCTGCGTCAGGGAGAGCCGGAATGGAGGGCATAGGCTCGAGCTCTACCATATGTTAGCTTTGTCTGGTCTCAAATAGCAGACGGAGTGAAGTTGGTCCTACCAGGTATACCATAAGCAGTCGATGGGCGACTGTTGATATAGATGCTTTGGCGCTCAATGATGGACTCGATTTCAGCCTCCAGTTTCTGCTTCTCAATCAGCGCACTGGCAATGCGCTCGACGATCTTGTCAACGTTCGGAGCCGGCGAGGTGTATGCCCGAGCTCGGGACTTGGTCGGAATCCTTGGCGGTGTTATAGGGTTCTCGGACGAGATGGACCCCTCGCGAACGGGTCTCCGTGGGATGTGGAACGACATGGAAGAGTAGTTCCTATCATGACCAAGCGTTGCGCTGCTCCCATCCCACTTGCTGCTGGCAGCAGTGTGGGCCCGCGGCGGCGGTGTGACCAGACTGTCTCGGTCGACGTCGCCATCATCAAAGTAGGGCAGCAGCGGTGACAAAGACTTATCTTCAGCCTCAAAACCTAGCTCCAGCGGTCGAAAGGAAAAACGCTTCTGCACCGGCTGCGGCTCGGGAAACTGAAAAGACTCAGAGTGGAGATGGCGGAAGTTAGATGGGCCGGATATCTTCGGCCTGTGTCGTGATGATGATGACCTCGAAAACCATGGCGTCCCGGAAGTGCCCCTTGACCAGCTGCTTGACGGACGTGCCCCTGAAGTAGATCTCCCGATTGTCTTCTCATAAGTACTCTCATTCGACCAGAGCGGTTCTGCTGACGGTGGCGGGACATAGGCGGGTTGGTCCCGGAGGACGATTATAGGTTTGTCAACGACTGACGGCGTCAGCAAGGGCGCCCTGTATCCCGAACGGCCAAACTCACCCGGACGAGGCTGCTCGTCACGACCGCAACACGCAGAAACAGAAAGAAGCCATGATGCATAGGTCTCAGACAGCATGCTGCCTAACGACCTCATAGCTTGCTAGGGAGGTAGTGAAGCTGGTAGGTAAGATCGGTATGAAGAGCGATGTCGTGTGAAGCAATAAGTGGAGGAATATGAGGATCTCGCCTCATGCCGCTGCCGTGCTTAGCGGCGTTGATGAAGAAAAGACACACGCCCAGCGACCAGCGACCCGAGGACAAAGGAAACGGATCGAGGAAACAGACATGGTTCGCAGGCGGGAGGCCGGAATAAGAGAAAAGCATATGATCAGCCGAAGGCGCCGCCGAGGAGGGCCGGCATCTTTTATTTGGCTTTGCCGGCTGAGCAGCTCGCAGCGTTGGCCGCTGGCTGACTGTGAGTGCTCCATGCTCCATACGTACTCCATGGGTACGGGTGTGCAGCAGAGCCAGAGGTGAGGTTGCATAACCGGCGCTGATAGGCTGGCGTGGCCCAGCCGTGGACCAGTTGGCGCTTACAAAACCGGGGGCCGGTGATGTATCGGATGGCGGCGCTACACACCAGATTGGTCGGCCCACAAATCGCGTGCTGCGAAGGGGTGCCGCACTGCGAGTCAATGTCTCAGTCTTTTCTTGGATGGGAGCGGCCAGCGGCCCTCTGGGGGAATCGCATTGCCACAAATGCCCGTGAGGGGTGCCCCGTGGGCTGTCCAGATTGGATCCCCTGGTTTTGCGGGTTTTGCGGTGGGATGCGCTGGGTTTTGGCTTGTGATTCCGCTCTCGTTATCGTTAGTCGGGCTGGTCTGAAACTGAGGATCCGGCACAGAACTGAATGCGCGAACACAGCCAGAGGGCAGGGGACGCACGATGCGAATGCAGAACATGCGAAGCTGGGGTCCACGGTTTTCAGGATGCCCAATTTCCAAATGGTAGGTACCTGGCAGCCCCCAATGCGGCCACTGGGCGAGGCCAACCGCACGCGCGCTGGTGGCCAAACAGATGCGAGCGACCAGGGCAGGATGCGATCTAGCCTCGATTGCCGCAGTCCGTGATAATCTTGCTTGTCGCCTTGCCCCTCTCGCTCGCCGCCCCCAGACTGCCTGGTGACATGTTTCGATCGCAAACCCGACAGAGCGAGTCAACCCACGTCTGCAAGGGACCAAGACACAAAACGGGTAGGGCGTCCCTCCCAGAAGCAATCAGACACACTACCACCACGGCGGATTGGCCAGCCGAGTGAGGGCCCGTCCGGAAAAGGAGGTGCCCATGTGTTTATTGCCCCTTCGAGCCCATCCTATCGTTGCCTGCCCATTCGCCGTCGGTCGGGCAAGCTTTGTGGAGCGGGATGCGAGGGGCAAACCACACCGCAGCCATACGAGCTGAGCGCGATGGAAGCCGCAGCGAAGAACGAAGCTGCGGTGCGGCGATATCGTCATCCCGAACGAGACGTGGAGCTGCATTGAGCCGACCGTGTTTTTAGCGCCCATCGACGCGGGTATTGAAATACTCCAGGTCAACACGCCGCTAGCATCTCGTGGCGCTGCAACAAGACACACTTCCCGAACCCGGCGTTAGTGCACTCTAGTGAAGCTGTAGTAGCGCATCGCAACGGGCACGAGAGCTGAGATCCAACTCGGCGCGGGCATTTGTCCGGTGTCTGTTGTTTGTCGAAGCCTTCGTACTTGGGAGTGAACATCCGGGCTGTCCCCCACCTCAAAAATGACCTATTCTCTTTTGTCATAACTCAGCCAGCTGAGCATTTGCGTATTTGAGCCATTCACAGAGCTCGGAAGCTGTGGGCGTTGCCATTCAATATGGGTGGTCAAATTGATGATCAACGATTTGGGTGGAGTGGGGAGTTGTGAGCTGCCCCCTGTGGGTTTGTGGAACCTTCTCTAGACCTGCACTACTAGAGAGCGCCGCAATCCTCAGCCACAGGAGGTCAACGGGTGCGGAGAATCAAAAACTCCAGGCCACATCGCGGTTAGGCTCCAGATTGTGGCTTGCAGTTCTTCCTTGCCTGGTCTGGGGTGCCGGGGCTCGGTAAGGCGAAGCACGGGCCACTCGCTGGTTTGATGCGACGTGTAAAGTACAGCTTGCCTTCGCGAAAGAGCTAGTGTTCGCACAAAGAGCCCAAACCCAAATTCTTGTCCTTCGCAACTCAACCTCTCGTTTGCCGGAATCGAGACGAACAGAAGAGTGCAATAGCAATTTCATCACTCGAACCAAGATAATCCGCCAAACTCGCCCACCATGCAGGGCCAACCGATGCCGGCCGGCGGACCTGGTGGACCTGGCCAGATGCAGATGCCCTCGCCGGAGCAGATCGCTGCGATGCAGCGCCAGATTGCTATCGACGCCGAGAGGGCTGGCATGACAGTTCCGCAGTTTATCGAGCAACTCAAGAGGCAAGCGATGGAGCAACAGATGAGGATGCAGCAGCAGATGCAGCAACAGCAAGGCGAGGGCGGGGAGCATCAACACCAGCATCAACATCAGCAGCAGCAGCAGCAGCAACAACAGCAGGGTGTAGCACAACCCATCGTCCCTGGGCCCCCGAACCCCGTTGCCTTGGCTCTCGCCAAGTTCCTTCGTGCCCAGGACCTCAAGCCGCGCACAGTCATTCTCAATGGCGACCGGAAGGACATGTTCAGAGGTAGGAAAAGCCCGGCGATCCAAGCTCAAGCAATGGCAATGTTGGCTAACCCCCGTTTGTAACAACATAGTCAAACGGGCCCTGCGAACTCTCCAGTCCCCAGCGTACGAAAAGGCGCGCAAGAAGAACCCTGCGCTCCCGGAGATCACAGACCGTGCCACACTTGAAAACACATTCAAGCTGCTGCCCATGTCGATGCTGGCGCTACGTGTGTCTAAATCCGACCCGCATGAAGGCCATGACCATGCGCCGAAGAAGGGCAAGCGTGTCAAGGGCCTCTGGACGGTGCGCATTGAGCAGCAGCAGGACGCCGATGACGACATGTACTATGTATGGCTCTGGGAGGGTAGCCAACTGATGCGGAAGGTCTACGCCGCTCTCGCGCTGCTACTTATCTTCACCGTCGTCCTCTACCCCCTGTGGCCCCTCAAGATGCGCCAGGGTGTCTACTACCTCAGCTGGGGCTTCCTTATCTTCCTCGGTCTCTTCTTCGCCATGGCCATCTTCCGTGTTATCCTCTTCTGCATTACCTACTTCGTACTCAAGCCTGGTTTCTGGCTCTTCCCTAACCTTTGGGAGGATGTCTCTGTTGTCGAGAGCTTCAAGCCTGTCTGGGCCTGGCATGACGTAAGCCGATTGCTTCCCCTTGCACTATGACCAGTAGCTAACAGATTGCAGCCCAACCCCAAGAAGAAGAAGAAGTCCAAGGCTGTTGGCGCAGGATCTGCTGCCGCTCAGTCGACCTTTTCAGCTACTACTGGCCAACCCGCCCCCGCGACAGCAACTACGACCGCTACGGCCACCCAGATCGCAACAGAGCCGCGCCAGCGAAGCTATCTGTCCCCCAGGGTGGAAGAACTTGACGACGACTCGGAGTAGCGGAATCTGTCGTTTGAGGGTTGAGAGTTGAGAGTTGACATGAAGGTGGGCGTTTTGGCGTGCAGCTACCAGGGGTGGCGATTAGTTGTCTTTCTCGCGGCACATTCCCCCCATAGGTCGTTGCATGGGTACACAGAAAAAGAGGTTGGGAATTTAGAGCGGCCTGTACTATTACCGATGTTGTTTGCTTGTCGTTTAATGCATCGTTCCACAACCGGGCTGCTGTCCTGGAAGCGGAATTAGACAGAAAACATACCTGATTAGGGGCGGAATTGTAACTGAGAGCGAGTTGTTGATCTAGATCTACATCATTTGGCCCCGTGGAGCATTCATCAGGCCGCAGAACTTGTCGCAAAGCCACCTCCTCCCCCAACGACAATCGACCAAAAAAGAGCCATCCCGAGCAAAGGGGCAAAATCAATGCCTCACCAAGAGCAACTGATCACCTAGCCCAGTGGTTTGCACTGGGAGAGCAAAAATATCGACGTGGGCATGATTCGAACATGCGCCCCCGAAGGGAATTGATTTCGAGTCAATCGCATTAGACCACTCTGCCACCACGCCATGTGATAGGAGATGGAGAAATGGATCGTGATATCCGCTTATGGTGTGGATGTGTTTTGGCACCGGGGTTGGTTGGCCATGTGGGCTGGTGAGGGATTGTCCTAGTGCCACCACAGACGAGGATTTGGGTTGGAAGAAACTGTAACTGTGATCCACATGTTTGGGCACTCGGCAAGTTCCTGCCCAACTGGGGGAAGATGGGTATTGAGGTCTCATTGTGTACAGATATTGTTGGACACGAGAGGCTGTGGGGATTGCTGTGAAGGGGTCACGGGCCGCCATGTGATAGTTAAGAATCAAAGGAACACACTCGCCCCGTTTAATAGCTGGTATTGTTGTATTTGAGACACTCCTACCGAGTTAGCTGAACAGCAAACCAATTTACTCCCTTCTTTTGGAACAAAACTTCATGGCAAAGGCACAATGGGCAAGCATATCTTGAATTCAGTCAACAGTGTAGAAATTGCATCAGCGTCACACAAAATCACATCCAGCTACACACTAAGCAAAACACAAACATGCTTTCCCCGAACGTGACACGCAGATGAACACATCGCTCTCGCTATTTTCTTTCACGGGTATTCCCCCTTCACGCCCTCTAGATACTCGGATACCCTGTCTAGGTATAGAGCTCCGCGGTCAGGGTATTGAGAGAAAGACCCTCGATAGCAATATCGGGAACGTCAATCAAAAACTGCAATGGCATCTCGACGAGATTTCCGCGTACACCGCTAAGCAGGTCCTTGAGCTCGGAAATACCACCAGGAAACTCCTCGCGGACGACATGCCCGTAGTCGACCTTGCCCTGGCTGTAGCCCTCATCGGCCTTCTCTTTGGCTTCGCCAGGCACGACGAAGTGCTTGCTGAAGAAGCCGTCGTAGTCGTCCCAGGTACGAACCTTATCGTTGGGTACCGGGTGGAACGCGCGGGTGAAGATCTCGGTGTTCTGACGCGCTGTCTGGAGCCAGAGCTCGCGGAACTTGGGGTCCATGGGGTCGCGGACTAGCAGATCTGCAGGGGAGCCCCAGTCGTACTCGTTGGGGTCTCGAGTTACAGGGGTCCAGTTGGAGTTGGGGCGGTCGCATGGTTGGTCAGGGAGCAAACCCAGATGGCGACGATAGAGCTGCCGGCGGAGAGACGTAGCAAAAGCGGACGCCGTATAGACATGGCCACCCATCGTGCTGCGTACCGGCGTGGGATCCTCAATGACGACGGCGATCTCGCTGTCGTGGTTACCGAGCTGCGATCGGTCGTTTAGGTTTGCGGAACCGCAGATCACAATCTGGTCATCAGCGATCAGAACCTTGGTGTGAATGTAGAGCTGTTCCGAGACGAAGGCATCGAGCTCCGACTCGGGCGACCCGTTCCATGGGACGCTATGCAGATCGGGACCGGAGTCCATGTAGCAAGCCGAAACTGTATCCCAGGTCTGATCGGAATGGTGGCTCGCCGCTTCTTGGTAGCGCAGGTATTGGCTGTCGGGGCCACCGCCGGTATAAGCTGAGTCGTTGGGCTGATATTGATCCCCACGCTGATACTCGTTATCGAAGTCACGGCGGGCCGACTCGTATGAAACACCGCTCTCCTTCTCAACTTTGCCCATTACCGCACTAGTGTTGATGCGATCATAGTTGCGCAAGTTGTAAAAGTTGATGTATCTGTGCGGGTCCTGGACGCCCGACTTCTTCAGCGTCTCGATGATGCTGTAACCACCGCGGTTAATGCTCTCGTACTGGAACTCCATGATGGCACGAGTTCCAAGTGCTCCCTCCCCTTTCAAATCTCCCGCGAATGCGGGAACAGCGGGCATGAGGATTATGACCTGGAAATCTTCGTGGCCTTGATGGGCTCGGACAATGCGGTCCACAATGGCACGACCAATCTTATTGGCAACAGGCCTTTGTTTGTCTGACGTAGCCGTGATGAAGAACTGGTTCTCAATATATACGAAGTGGCGGGCATTCGTAATGACCTGGATGTAGGCATTGGCGATAGAATGCTCCGTATTGAGGCCAGAGGACCACTTCGATGAGCTTCAAGCGGGTTAGCTTCGCCTTGCCATAAGTCATACCAGATGTTGTTTTATTACCTCCGACACAGTTGGATATGCGCACCGTCACTCGGCTGGAATGGTGCCACATGTTCGCTTTGCTCCTCGTCTCCGAGCATGCGGTGCATGCGGCGGGAGAAGTGATGCTGTAAGCCTCCGAAATACTCGCCATCGGGAGGTCCGCCATGCGACGGTTTCTGAAGCCGGATATATTTGCCAGCATCACGGTTCGTATACTTGTCATCGAAGATGTAGTTCCTGTGATCACTTAGCATTATCAACGAGATGGGATAGTGGAAGTGGTATACCATCGGTCCACAAAGTGTATCGCCAAGCTGTCCACGATCGGCCCGGAGAGACTGATGCTGATATCAGACCAGCCCATTCTCGAGCTCTTGGTTCGATCGACTGCTCTTCATCAGTTTTATCTTCCATAGCTGGGAGTACGGATGGTGCCCACGCTTGTTGTTCTCCCACTTCTGAACATCCTCAAAATCGTAGACTCGGGCGTTATTGAAGTCTTGGCCGGGAAAGACAATGTCGTCGATGTTGCCCGGATGAGCGTCCGCGATCGGGTGACCTGTTCTGTTAACTTACGTCCTCGCCAGCGCAGCTGCAAACATACTATTGGTATCATATCTCCCAAAGCCTATGGCGCCGATTAGTAACAATGCACGCGAGCATAACCTGAGTTTATGCTGAACTCACACATATCCAAGCCGCCCATGAACGCGAGTTTGCCGTCGACGAGGCACAGCTTCTCATGATGCGCCCAGAACAATACCATATCATCAGAACCTCCATAAAGGGCCTTGAGGGTATCCTGTGAGGCCTTGACGAGGTCGCAGCTCTTGAAATTCAGGTTCTGGAAACTCGACGTCAGGCCCGAGAGGATCTCGTTTCCTCTAGGGGTATGATCAGGGTGTCTGAACACCTTGATATTCTGATGCAGGCCCTCAAGTGCGTGTTTGGTGTGCTATCGGAATTATAGTTTAGCCCCTGATATGCACCCCAACAAGCATTGGGCGTCTTACCGCAGAGTCCACTGAAATACCGTTAGTCATGCCGTGTATCTAGACACCACAGGATAATTTACGATGCACTTACGCGTCAACGCTTGGGGAACCTCCTTGTACACAATCACGTAGATCATCACGCCCCGTTCGGCGGCGGCTTTGAGCATAGTATCGAGACGATACTGGGCATTGCGCGCAGGAGGCCGTCGCAGATACAGCTCGGGGCTGTGGGTTTCCGAGAGGGACTCGTCAGTTGCCAGCAAAGCATGAGCCCACCGAAACCATGGAAACATACCTCAGCCACCAGTCCAAAATGTAGATGGACTCGCGGGCCTCTACAGCGGGGGTCAGTAACAAGGGGCTTAGCTTGCGTCTCGACACAATATGCGCAATATTCTTCGCACGAACGACGAACCTTCGAGGGCTATAGAGACAGCCCAGAAATAGGAGGCGCCGTCGACATACCACTTGGCATGACCGGAAGACTGCGGCGCAAAGGAGCAGTAGCGGTTCTCCCTGTACTCGGCATGGCTGTCATCCTCATGGCAGCCGTGGCCAATATGTGTATGCGAGTGTTTCTCCTCGCCGAACAGCTCGTCGAGCCCGCCGCCGACCTTCTCGCCGACCTTCTTAAGGAGGGTACCCAGGCCCATGGTGGCTATTGCTGCAGACGAGCGTTTGAGTGCGTGGGCAAGGATGAGTTGTTCCGTTCAGTTGAACTGACTGAACTGCGGGGCAACAGGGTGGTGCGGGGAGGGGTAGTTGGGCCGGAGCTCGGGTGGTTCTGAATGGACGCCGGATCTGTGAAAGAACAGACACGAAACGACACTCGAAGCTCGTGTGATGGTGGTAAACACCAGTCGGTGGATGTCAGAGGGTGAGTGTGAATTGGCACGGGAAACCGGGTGCGCAAAAGTTGGCACCCATCTGATTAGGCACCTAGCCACCTATCTTCGTAATCTGTCGAGTTCCTCCTCATCTTAGCTGACGGCAGCAGATAGCTGGAGGCCTAGTTGGGAGCGAAACAAGGGTTCCCGTCCGATGCATACACTATCAATCCAGTCCTCCTCCTTGGGCGGCTGGTGGTGCCGTCCGATCCAGGACAAAGACCAATTGGGAGCTTGGAAACTCCACAGCGAGTCATCGGTCATTGGGTCGAGGGATTGCGGTATTCTGCCGACCGAGACGCTGTCAGCTGAAAGCTCCAGCCAGCAGCGGCGCCCCAAGGCACCACCGCACCGGCTACCACAGCTTCAGGGCGGGACCTAGAGTGCCGAGGCAGACGCAGATAGGGCTGACAGACGGGACAAGATCTGACTTGCAGCGCGCATAGAGACTGCGCAAGGGACATCACGATACCGACTGCAACCCGTGATGGGGCCCTCGTGGGGCTCGTCGATGGGGCCGGGCCCGCTGATGGCGCCATTGGGCAGATCCGGCCGGGAGGCACCGATGACGGACATTCCAGAAAACCCGGCGCCCATCTCCAACGACCTCAACTCGTGCCCCTCGCAGGTGGTGCGTGCTTGGCATTACCGGCCTGACGTACAAAGTACAAGTAGACCCCCATCCCACCTGGGAGCGTCGGGGATACCAGCATGGGATAATCATGAGCGCGGCGACGCGGAATGCGCTGGGTCGTACCGCCTCGCAGCGTTACACAGCGTCGCGGCGGGTGTCTCGGCGTCGACGAAGAAGGACTGGTGATCCAGGCTGATGAAGGTGCACCGTAATCCGTACCACAGACGCTTTCATGCCCCAAGTTTAGGTGAGATGCAAGCTTGACTCACCGGGGCAACTGTCGCGACGACGGTGAGCACGGGGGGAGAGACCGGTCTGTCGATCCTCGAAAGGGTCCAGGGCCTCGAACCGCGGTTTTTGTTGCAGGTGTCTCGTGCAGACGTCCCCCCCTGAAAGGCACCGAGTTGAAAATGCAGTGCAAGGGGTCGATGTCGTCTCCACGGGGAAGGGAGGATGGAAGTGCAGGGGTGTGGGCCCCCGCGCTAGACCGTCCTGCGAGAGCAAGAGCTCCTGTGGCGTTCAGGTTTTGACTGCCGCAGGCGCTCGAGCCGCCGAAGCAAGCTGGAAAACCGGGAGAACGAATTCAGCCTTAAACCCCCTGCGGCACAGAGGTGTCTTCCAAGCCTGCAAAGAGGAAAGAAATGATCTCGGCAGGAGCTTGCCCCTGCTGGCGAGCTCTCTGCCCGCCAAAGCAGAACAGCAAGCTTCTGACCACAGAAAAGATATAACATATCACTTCTCGCGGGACCCTTCGTCGCATCCCTGGCTGACTCGCCCAACCCACTCCACGCCCCTCCCGGCCGCGACCCGACTGCGCTTCTGTCCCGGCCGACCGCCAGACCGACCTATCGTCTCCGCGACCAAACATTAGTTCTTCACGGTGGGCACAGCAGTTCCCATTTGTAGGTGCCATTGCCGGCGGTGGATGGGTTGCCGGAACCCGCTGCCCGGCGCCCCCTCACTGCATCTTCTCCTTTCCCGCATCCCCGTTTCCAATCCCCTCACCTGATGAACCACCCACGCGCACACCCTCACCGCTGCCTCGACCTCCCCGCCAGTTGAGACATTTTCACTATCTAATCCAAATCCTCTAATACGCCCCCAACCCAACCTTCGCCGCCACGTTCCGCACAC
>Ga0247780_1000590_pt1 | contig 32656 bp, 40 predicted proteins | sample UWRJL079202R5_FD_179927 | JGI IMG/M metagenome (GOLD analysis project Ga0247780, IMG submission 179927) | Plant litter microbial communities from Arlington Agricultural Research Station in Wisconsin, United States - UWRJ-L079-202R-5 | ecosystem: Environmental > Terrestrial > Plant litter >... | reverse complement strand
GGTCCATGCGGTTGAGGCCGAAGGCGTGGATGCGCACGAGGGCTTGGCCGGCGGAGGGGGTCGGGAGGGGGGTTGAGGGGTTGATGAAGAGGGAGGAGGCGGGGCCGGAGCCGTTCTTGATGTCTGGTGGGGGGGTGAGAGGGTTGGAGGGCAGAGGGATCATGGGGATGGGAACTCACCGACGGCTTTCATGAGTTTGGTCATCTTTGCGGTTGAGGGGTGAGGGGTTGAGGGGGGGTTGTTGATTCAGGGGTTAGTGCGCGGATGTTTTTGTAAATGTGGATGAAGAAGCTCAATGTGATGTTGTGAGAAACAGTAAGTACGTAGGTAGTATGTAGGTACGTAGGTAGAGGTATGCAAGATGTACGATGAGGGCATTTACAGCTTCGTGGTTTTAACAAGCGCGGCGTCAGTCATACCCCCGCTTCGGAACCCGCGATCTGTGGTGTCCGCGATCTATCGCCGAAGATGCCGATGACGTCTTCGAGACTGCTTACTGTTCGCCTTCACCTTCCCCGCAGCCGACAACCGCAACCCGCACCGCACCGCGACCGACGCGGGGACGGGAGACAACCGCCATCACCATGCAGATGTCTGAGCTATCCGCCCTCGGGCCGGAACGCTGTTGCCTGACAGCTCGGATTGCCAGCTCGTGGAGTTTAATGACCACCTGGTATGCGACCGAAGAATTTCTAGAAGTCTGGAGCAAACAAATTTGGGCAAACTTTGTGTTCCTCAATGCACTGGCATTTCCAATTTTCCACGTGAAGGGCACCCGCCGGGGAGAATTGCCCCTGCGGTGTCTCCGATACGGGCCGTTACACCAGGGACTCGGATGTGGAAATTGCCAGTAAAATCGGCACCGATAGATCGGCACGGAGCATCGCGGCCTCATCGCCACGGGTAAGGGTGTGCTCTCGGGCTCTTCCAGAACACGAGGCTTTCCAGGCTAGCAACCGGATGGCAGCCCGGCTTGCCGACCGAGATAATGTTGCTTTTGCCTCAGAACCAAGTCGTTAGGAAATCCGAAAAGCCTGCTTGTGGCAGAGGACCCACAGCAACCACGCGCGAAGGAAGCGACGGTGACACCAGTTGCAATTCACTATAAAAATTCAGCAAAAGCATTGGGCCTTTTCAGGCCAATCGGTCGCTTTGAAAATAGAGCAACGCCACATTCCAACGCTGGCAAACTCCACCTGCCTCACACGAGCACGATGGCTTCCGGACGCCGGGAAAAAGGAGGCAGAGCATTGCGTCTCGTTTGCGCTTTTAATAAGTGAATCTCGTTTGAGGGTGGACACTGCACGTGCGCTACGCCATACCTGTCAACGCGAAGTCTGGTGCGGTTTGGCATTCGAGATCGCAAGTTTCGCAGTGGGGTTATTCGCGCCTAGACTGCTTCATTTCCACCCCACTCGCATCGAAAGGGCGGGCGTGGACGTCTTGGTCGCCGGGGCCTAGTCCTGATTATCAGTGGCGGCGGTCGTCCCGTATTCTGCGGAATGGAACGGGTGGAATCGAGAAGCCCTAGGGAAGGGAACGTCGTGTTTTCTCAGCTTCCCCTTCTGGGCATCGGCGTCGCTGCTGAGGTGGAACATCGAAGACAATGAACCGCGAGCACTGGATTGAGTGTCATTACCGGATTGATTAACAGCTGGATCAGCAGCGAATCTGATGACGGATGTGGGTGTTGGGCAGGCGTCTGGGCAGACGCAGGTACACGCAGGCTGCGGCAGGTACAATGCGGGCGGCGGTCGCCACGCAGGAAATGAGGTACCTATTCGCTGCAAAAAAAAAAAAACCATCCTGGTCGCCTGGCCATCCATCTCCGAAAAGACGACTCGCATCTGCTGGCCCCTGTTGGCCAACGCTGCCAGATCCACACACCCCTTTTCGGCTGGCCCACCCCCCTCCACGCCGCCGTGGTTTGCGGTGGTCTCGCCCTCCCCCTGCCCCGGGAACGGGCGGCGATTCGACCAAAACAAGATCGAGCGCTGGAAGCACCAGGCGAAATATGGGGCGCCCGAGATTGGGTGTTCCAGGGCGCTCCCGACATGGCCGTTATATAACGAGATACCGCTCAACACCACTGCTTCCCGTTTCTCTTTCTCCTCACCCACCTACGCTCGCTCTAAACAAACCCTGACTTTTCAGTCAATTTCACTCGTTTTTACGAACCAAAGAGCCTATACCTCGCCCCCGCGGTCTAATCAATCCTCTTTCCGAGTAATATTACCACTCCCCGAACAACTCAGCCAAAATGAAGTTCTCCGCTGCCGCCGTTCTCGCCGCCGTCGCTGGTGTCCAGGCTTTCAGCAACGTGACCTACACCACCGAGGTCGTCACCGCTGTCACCACCTTCTGCCCCGAGGCCACTGAGCTCACTTATGGTGGCACCACCTACACCATCACCGAGGTACGATGGACAAACCGACGCCGAGACGCCAGGGGGCGTTGTTTGGGAGAGAGCCAGGGATATCGATATCGAGAGCTGCCGTGCCACTTCACCCAAACAACGAGCCTGAGCCGATCAGCGTCCTCCGAGCCCGAGATATTTAAGGACCTATCACTAACAATCACAGGCTACCACCCTGACCATCAAGGACTGCCCTTGCACCATCAGCCGCGCCGTCACCGTCGTCCCCTCGGTCGTCTGCCACACCTGGTACGTCTTGATCTTTGTATCTTTATAAAGGGCTCTGACTAACTCGCAACAGCGCCCCGGTCTCTAAGCCTACCTGGGCCCCGGCCAAGAACAACACCGCCCCCACCGCCCCCGGTGTTGCTGCCCCCACCGCCGCTCCCCCGGCTACCACCAAGGGCCCCATCACCGCCGGTGCTGGCAAGGCCGCTGCCCTCTCGGGCGTCGGTCTGGCCGGTGTCCTCGGCCTCGCTGCCTTCATGCTCTAAATTCCTCGCCTTTAACTCGGCACCTCGCGCCAAGCGACTCTCAGGGATAATGTCTAAGCTAGCATCTGGATGGATAAAGTAATGGAAGTCGCGGACGCGTGGGGAGGGAATTTCGGAGAGTGAAATGGGTGCCAGGGACGCTACGAACTGGCGACACCGTTGCAGTCCCTCCCTGAGGTGTTTGTTCCTCTCGGGGTTGGGCTGTGACACAATCGAGAGTCTTCTTGTTCTTCGGGGAATCGCGGGGTGTCGATGAGCTTCTCTCGCAGGGTAACGTGTGGGAGAAAATGTTGTTACCCTCGCATTCCTACGGGGTTGAGAGAACTTTCAAACCTGGAAGGGTTGGTTTTTGCTGGTGGGGGATTTGATATCTTGCAGTTTGTTGGGTATTGAGTTCTCTGATCATAGAAATATAAAACACGCCCTTCAAAACATCTTGCTCACTTTGCTTCGTTGTGATATTTGATACTGATATCCGATGTAGCCTGAATGTATAAGCTAGTTTTGAGATGAGCTTTTTGAGATGGCACCAGCGAACTGAGATGGAGCAACTTGAGACTAAACTTGATCATACTGATATTTCGCCTTTTTCACATCCTAGGTCCCGTCGCCGTTTTATTATTCCATGCATTGATGAACATCTTATACCTACGGCACACCGCAGCTTACCCGGTTTTTCTATCCCTCACCCGTGGCAAAATGTTTCACGAAAATCAGGGTCCTGACGGTTGATTTATCGACGAATGGATGATAAGCAGATGTTTTATGCCTCCTCCTCCTTCCCGCTGCTGCAATGCTGCACGTCAATTCATGCCGTGCGGAGTGCCATGTGTTATGCCGTCTCACCCTTTTCTTTTCTTTCTTTTCTTTCCCTTCTGGGCGCATGTACAAGTAGTTTGTTTCCATCGGCGATTTAGACCGGTTTACTTTACGGATCTGGGTTTTTAGGCCTGGACCACTCGTCGCTCACCCGAAATTTTCACATCGTCATCGCATCGCATCGCATCAGGAAATCTAGAACTTGGAACGGGGACCTTGAAGCTTGGAGGCTTGGATGGAAGGATTTTCACATTAAGCGCAACGCCAATGCCGGTGACTCTAATACCCAGTCTACTGCGATGTGCCTATCCATCCAACCGTGCTAGTGAGAGTAGGGACGCTTCGGAGCGAATCGCCCCCTTGGGCTGCCTTCAGCTTGAGGCGATTGTTAGCCGAGGTCGGTTTACCAGAGTGATAAGGTGATGATGGATGGATGCGACCTCGTATCGCGCGTGTCGTTCGTGGCGTGTTCGGTCGTGGCGATAGTTGGGTGGGACTGTGACGGTGGTATCTTGGTATCTTGGTATCTATGGAGTGCCGACCGGTAACTATCTCTGCGTGAGTGGATGGCTGGTGAACGATGAGTGGATAGGTTCGCAGGGAGAGAGGTTCCTTATCATCCGGCCCCCTTTGCCAGCTTTGACACTGACGTCTCGAGATCCCAAACTGGAAAAGTAAACAAGCAAAAGAATATCTCGCCCCGCTTGCCTGCCTGCAAGAAAGATGCCCCCCTCTCACAAACAATTGACATCCAGCAGCTTCCACCATCCAGCTTCTACCCCAAATGCCTCGCTGCAGCCCCCAATCCCAATCTTGGAAGAAAGGCCAGCGAAACCGCCGCCGTGTGAAGCACACACCCACGGGGCGTGCGCCGAGTAATAAGCGAGATTGGCGTCCACTGACGAGGGCCAGAGCGTCAAGCGTGTCGAGTGAGCGCTGAGTGCGTCCCTCCTTTCTGTGACCTCGGCGTTGATCCGAGGGCGGTAAAAGGGAGGGCAGGAGGGCTTTTTCCCGGGATTGGGTTATTAGTTAAGGGTGTTTGGTCTGTTTGATTTGTTTGACGTTGGGATCTGTGGCAGTGGGTGACGGCTGGATGACTGGATTGTTTAGTGGTGATGGTGCCTGCCGAGGCCGGTTGCTCTTCCGACTTGGTATCTGCACAGCTTCCTGAGCTGTTCGGCTTGAATCCTTTCAAGACCGGCAGCACCAGTCGTAGATTCATTAGACGAACAGAGAGCCGTTCGTCCTCGAGTCAGGCCACGCTTCGGCATCGGATGACACCGGTCGAGCGGGTGCCAATGGCCGTGGCTCTTTTCCCTCGCTGATCGGCCGGACGCGCCAGCGCGCTGCGTGCGGGAAAGCGGGAAAGCCGGGGTAGCGGAATGCGGGGGGTTCTCCAACACACACAACACATGACAATGCATGTCATCGATGTCCTCCTGATGAGCTGCTACTGCATGGGCTACAATACCCAGACCTATTGCTCATCGCACCACTGTCAATCATGACCGCAGCTTGGTCCCTTGACGACTAGCAGCATCACAGCACCGACCGACCACCCATGGACCATCCGCAGGATGAAGTGCAACGGCACTCGCTCGAGGACCCCGAGAGCTTCTGGGGCCATCAGGCCGAGCAGCTGCACTGGCACAAGAAGCCGTCGGCGGTGCTTGCACGGTCATCCAAGGCGCTAAAGAGTGGCGATTCGCACGATCACTGGGAGTGGTTTCCCGACGGCGAGATCTCGACGTGTTTTAACTGTGTTGACCGCCATGTGCTGGCCGGAAACGGCGATGCGCCGGCCATCCTCTACGACAGCCCCGTGACTAACACCAAGCAGCGGATCACATACCGCGGGCTGTTGGCCGAGGTGGAGGTGTTTGCGGGCGTGTTGCGCCAGGAGGGCGTGAAGAAGGGGGATGTGGTGCTCGTGTACATGCCCATGATACCGGCGGCACTGATCGGTATTTTGGCCATCAACCGCTTGGGTGCTATCCATGCCGTCGTCTTCGGTGGCTTTGCGGGCAATGCCTTGGCCCAGAGAATTGAGGCGTCGCGGCCTGTGGTCATCCTGACAGCGTCGTGTGGCATCGACGGCAACAAACCGCCCATTGCATACCGCGCTCTAGTCGAGGAGGCTCTGCAACTGTCGCCCTGGAAGCCCTCGCGCACGATTATATGGCAGCGCCCCCAGCTTGAGTGGCGGCCGCTCCGCAGGATGGATGGCGAGCGTAACTGGCAGAAACTGGTCAGCAGCGCCCGTGTCCGGAACGTCAGGGCGGACTGCGTCCCTGTTAAGTCCTCCGACGGTATTTATATCATCTATACCAGCGGAACCACGGGGCTGCCCAAGGGCGTCCTGAGGGAATCAGGTGGCCACGCTGTGGGCCTCCATCTGTCCATCTCATACCTCTTTGGCATCCACGGGCCCGGCGATGTTATGGGTTGCTTCAGTGACATCGGTTGGGTGGTCTCGCACAGCTACACGCTCTACGCCCCGTTGCTCACAGGTGCGGCAACGGTTCTCTATGAGGGGAAGCCCGTCGGCACACCCGATGCCTCGGCCTTTTGGCGCCTGGTGGACGAGTACAAGATCAACACCATGTTCACGGCCCCCACTGCCCTGCGCGCCATCCGCAAGGACGACCCCGAAAACAAATTCATCTCGGCTGTGGGCGGGCGCAGCGGACTGCGCAGTCTCAAAGCCCTCTTCCTCGCCGGAGAGCGGTCCGAACCCGCCATCATCACCATGTACCAAGACCTACTGCGGAAGTTCGGCGCAGAGAACGCCCATGTCATCGACAACTGGTGGTCATCCGAGTCTGGCTCCCCCATTTCAGGCCTGGCCTTGGTGCCGCACGCCGGCAAAGACAGAAAGACCGACACCAAAGCCCACCCACCACTACCCATCAAGCCTGGAAGCGCAGGGAAGGCCATGCCTGGGTTCGACGTCCGGTGTGTCGACGACAACGGGGATGAAGTCCCTCCCGGCAAGATGGGCAATATCGTTCTCGCCTTGCCATTAGCCCCCACGGCTTTCCGCACGCTGTGGGAAGACGAAGAGCGCTTCTACAAGGGCTATCTCAAGCGTTTTGGTGGGCGTTGGATCGATACCGGTGACGCAGGCGTGATCGACGACCAGAATTATATCCATATCATGGCGTGAGTGCTCAACCAGAGGAGATTTCTTCCCGGTTTGGTCCTTTTTGATCTTGTCGTGGGGGTCCTGAGACAGTGGATCCTCCTCGGACATGTAGAAAACCCAAAATGGAGAATGTTGGCTGATATCCAACACAGGCGCTCAGATGATATCATCAACGTTGCCGCCCATCGGTTGTCAACCGGTATGTCCCCCTTTCCCCGCCCCTCCCCCCTTCCATCTAACAACCCACCCCAGGAACCCTCGAACAAGCCATAACCTCCCACCCCCTCATCACAGAAGCATGCGTCATCCCCATTCCCGACTCCCTAAAGGGCCACCTCCCCTTCGCATTCGTAACCACCTCCCCATCCACCTCCTCCCCTGACAACCACCCCCACGAAATATCAGACACCCAACTCCTCGCCGAAATCCAAGCCATTATTCGCAAGCAAGTCGGCCCTATCGCCACCCTGGGCGGCATGATCCGCGGCACGGGCATGATTCCCAAGACGAGATCGGGCAAGACGCTCAGGCGGGTGTTGAGGGAGTTGGTGGAGAATGCGGTAAAGGGGGAGGGGGAGAAGGAGGTCAATGTGCCGAGTACGGTGGAGGATTTGGGGGTTGTGGAGGTTGCGAGGGGTGCCGTGAGGGAGTATTTTGAGAAGGGGAGGGGGGCAAAGGCGAAGCTTTGAGCTAGAGGAGAGTGCTGTGAGTGCTGTGGGAGTCTTGTTTGGTTCTGGGGGTGTCTCTTGTACGGGAACGGCTGCAAGCAGGAGCGCATACTCAGTACATGAGGGGATCTGCCTCAGGTTTATAGACTAAAACTTTTAACATATCTCATCCAGTTTGGCTCCTTGGCCATCATGGCTTCTAGTCAACCAAGCTACTCCATGCAAGGAGAGATCAATCAAATTGTGTCTGTTCATTCTTTCAATCATATACATGGTCATACTCTCGGTAATGTGCGCCTATCTAATGCCGTGGTATCGATGCAATCTAGCCAATGCTACTACCCAAGCTCCATCTTTCAGCCCTCGTTCAATGCCTTATCCATAGCTATCCGCCATTTCGGCCCCTGCTTCTTGAGTGCCCAAATGGCCAGGTTCCCAGTAACCCACGCAAACAGCCCAATCATCGTACACAGCCACCCATTCCCCATTATATCGAGAAGAGGCTGTGCGACAATACCACCAACGCACGAGAAGATGTTGCGTACAAAGTTGTTGACGGCTACACCACTGCTGCTGCGGCGCGGCATGAATTCCGTCAACATCGTAGTCACGGCGCCAAAGACCAGCATACTGCCGCAGCCAAAGAAGAAGTTGGCGATACAGGGTACGATCCATGGGAGCCTGTGCTGAGCAGTCCAGCCGTACCAAATCATGGCACCTGGGTAAAGCGTGGCGGCCAGCCACATGTTTTCGCGCATCCGATCCTCGGGGAGGTATACTAGATTGCCGTCAGCATCATAGCGGCCAGCCTTCTGTGCCTCCCGCTTCATGATGTAGTCGATCCACCTTCCACCCACAGTCGAAGCGGTGACGTACCCAAGGGACGGCGCGAGATAGAGGAGGCCAAGCACAACGGTGCTGAAATTGTAGGGTGCAACCGAGAAGGTGGATTGGATAGAAATGTTGAGGACGAAGAGCGCGCCAAAAGCGATGGAGGCCGAGTACACCGAAATAAGCACTGGCGGGTAGCGCAGGTACATGAGAACTTGAAGTGGCTCGGTGAAGAAGCGCGTGAATAGGAAACCCGCATATTTCGTTTTCTCCTTGACCGAGCGGGCAGTAGAGATTCTTCTGATCCCGTCCTCCCCCTCTTCTTCCGCTGAAGTGCCTGGGGGCGGCGGAGGGGGCTTGCGGCTAGCAAGCGTTTCTGGAAGACAAAAGAGGAGCATCAGTAGCATAACAGCGCCGTAAATGGTAAGAAACCACATGGTCGCCCGCCACCCGAATTTCTGGGCCAAAGCACCGCCAATGATAGGGGCGAAGAGAGGCCCCGTGAGGGGACCGAGATAGAAGATGCCCATAGCTCGACCACGCTCAGACGTCTCCCAGATGTCGGCGATGGTACCGGCGCCAACGGCCTGGACAGATGCTGAGGCTCCTCCGGCCAGGATACGCATCACGATGAGCATGGCGATGTTGACGCTCAGCGCGCTGAGGATAGAGAAGACAACGAACAGCGAGAAGGATACAATATAGATGGTCCGTCGGCCCAAGGTCTCGGAGAAAGAGGACCTGTCAGCGAGTCAGCGAGGCAGCCAGTGACGAGCAATCAACAAGACCTTACCACCACAGAGGGAAGATGGACATGGACAGCATGTACAGGGCCACTGTCAAGTTCACGAGGGTATCTGTTGCATTGAAGTCGCGCACCAGCTCTGGAAGCACAGCTACAGGCATGGTGTAAGCGAAGAAGGTAGAGAGAGCAAGAGCTGGGCGGCAAGGCTTACTTACGGTAGAAGATGCCAGAGCCCATCGGCGATGCGGCGGCCGCCAGGGCAACAATGGCGGTGATGATCCATTTTGTCTTCCGGGTGTACTCGTAGGGAGACTCGATCTCTGGTATGATGCTGAAGCGCCCAAACAGCCCTCTCCGTTGTGATCTGGGGACAACGGTGGCCGTCTTGGCGAAGGTTGAGACACGGCGGTCTTGCTGCGGCCGCCTGTCATCCTTGGGATCAGGAACTCCATTTTCCAGTCTTAGCTCAGCCGTTTCATCCACTTCGCTGTCCGAGTGCCGTGCTTTCTCCTCGCTGATGGGGCTATCAACAGCGAGCCCAGAGTCGTTGCTAGAGCCCGCGCGATCCTGACGAGACAGTGCTCCTGGCTCCCCGGCTGTGTCAAGCCGGACCGACTTGGCGGCTACCTTTTCACCCTCCGCGGCCATGATGCCGACACCGATGCTGCGGCGAGGGGGGTGGGAGGGAGTTTACGATCCCCACTTTCTATGACGCACACTCCGGCACGAAGACTCTGAGTCGCGAAGCTCCGTGGTATAAACATAGGATGTATAGGACAGGATACGTAGGTATTGTACAGAGTTATTGAAACTGACCAAAACTGAGAATGCCCAACAAGTAGGACAAGCGAAAGCAAGTAGTTGAGAGGAGGCCGAGAGACCGGCTCCAACGAGCCGGGAATAAGATCACACATTTAGCAGGGACGGAAACGGTTTACCTGGACGAGCGTGCCTCGGGATGGCAAGTCCGGCCCTGATTAGCTCCATGTACTGACTGACATAGTAGTCAATCTTGTGGACTCAGACTGGGAAGGTGCGTTCGAGGTGGGCCGGCATGTGGAAGGAGCCGCACATGATGGGACGAATCCGCCCTCAGTGGATGATGCCCCGGATAGTCCCCCGCCCCCCGCCTCGCCGGCATCGCGACATGAACGGGATTGGAAATATGGCACGTCAGGCAGCATATCCTCATGCGTCCGAGCTGCCTTCGCGTCCGACCCCCGGAGCGAGCGCAAACGCCGATTGACGCGAGCCCGGCTGTACGGCATTGGCGTTCGCAAGTCGAAAGTCGCAAGCCAACCTTGCCGTCACGCCTTTCTTGACGGCAAAGACAACTTATCATTAAACCGGCACCGCGCGCGGAATTGGCCTCCTATGCGCGCCGGAGCCGAGCCGGATCGGATGCGGTCAGCGATCAGGGAGAACAAAAAACCCGCCAAGATTGCCACGAGAGACAACACTGGCTTGCTGCACTCCACAAAGTCACACCCCCCCCCCCCCCCCCCCCCCCCCCCCCCACTGTCGGATCATCGCATGCAGGGAAGAAAAAGTTGACATCGGGGCACCCCGCCATTGATCGGTTCCTGGGAGTAGCTCTCGACAGCAACAAGTCACAAACAAGATGTCCCTGACCAACGCATCCCCGGCGGACGCCGCGCAGGCAGCCAAATCGGCATCGCACGTCCTGCAGACTCTCTCGGCCGAGGCGCGCAACGAGGCCCTGGCAGCCATCCACGATGGCCTAGCTGCGGCCAAGAACGAGATTCTGTCTGCGAATGCACGTGATCTCGAACTGGCGCGCCAGGCCGCTGCCGATGGCCGTCTAAGCCAGAGCCTCGTCTCCCGCCTCGACTTGGGTAAGGCGGGCAAGTGGGAGGACATGCTCAAAGGCATCCTCGACGTCCGCGGCCTCGACGACCCTGTTGGCCAAGTCACACTGCGCACCCGCCTCGACGATGGCCTCGAGCTCGAGCGAGTTACCTGCCCGATCGGCGTGCTTCTCATCATCTTTGAGGCCCGCCCCGAGGTGATTGCCAACATCGCCTCGCTCGCCGTCAAGTCGGGCAACGCCGCCATCCTCAAGGGCGGCAAGGAGTCAACCGAGTCGTTTATCGCTATTTCGCGCGTCATCTCCCAGGCCCTCGAGAGCTCCCGCGTGCCTAACGGCGCCATCCAGCTTGTCACCACCCGCGACGTCATCCCGGAGCTCCTCGCCCTCGACCGATACATCGACCTCGTTATCCCCCGTGGCTCCAACGAGCTAGTGCGCTACATCAAAGACAACACTAAGATCCCCGTTTTGGGCCATGCCGACGGCATTTGCTCTCTCTTCCTCGAACCCTCAGCCGACCCCCAACAAGCCGTCGATGTCATTGTGGACGCCAAGACGAGCTATCCCGCCGCCTGCAACGCTCTCGAGACGCTCCTCATTCACGAATCAGCCCTCTCAACGCTCCTCCCAACTGTAGCCAACGCCCTCGCAAACAAGGGCGTTGAGCTGCGCTGTGATGCACAGAGCAAGGCAGCTTTGCAACAAGCGTTGCCCAACCTTGCTGTCGTAGATGCCCAGGACAGTGACTACGACACTGAGTTCCTTGCCCTCGTCCTGGCCGTCAAGACGGTTGCCGATCTCGACGAGGCAATCATTCACATCAACACACACGGCTCTCACCACACCGACGTTATCGTCACAGCAGACAAGGAGCACGCCGAGAAGTTCATGTCCGCTGTGGACGCAGCTGGTGTCTACTGGAATGCCTCTACCCGCTTCGCCGACGGCATGCGGTACGGTTTCGGGACGGAGGTTGGCATCAGCACGAACAAAATCCACTCGCGTGGCCCGGTAGGACTGGAAGGGTTGATGATCTACAAGTACAAGATCAAGGGCAACGGCCACATTACGACCGTGTATGGGGAGGGCGAGGGGAAGAAGAGATTCAAGCACGAGAGCCTGCCGCTTTGAGTTAGGTGGTGGGAGCGAGCTCTTATGCATGTTGGAAATTTGATCAGGTGTAGATAAAAAGCTATATGAAGTCGTCTCGGAGAGATTAGACCGGCAAGATAAAAAGTTTCAAATTTATAGGCGGATTCGGCCCCTGGCAACTGCCTTGGCCTTGGTGATATTACCTTGCTCGGATGCGAAGTTGCACAAACTCACTTCCACACAAAGACACACGAAGACACAACCATGGGCATTCGGTCAGGTAGGTGTCCAAAGTGATGCATAAATCTAGCATTTCTCACCACCCACGCCACAACTCCACACCCTCGCATCACCCAACACTCAACACTCCAACAACCAACCGTATGTAACAGAGCCCTACAACAAGACCACCTATAAAGGGCAGCCAGCCGACGAAACCACACCGCTCCGCCCACTCTTCCAGCCCAGCCCCCACAAGAATCGTAGGTAGTTATCAATGGTGCATACAAAACAAGAAAATTATAAACCATCAAAACCAGTAGCGCCACCTTCTGCCATGTCTGTCATGAACCCATTCCAAGAGTATCTTGCGTAGTCAGTCATTCGTATCCCGTCATTCCCCCCTCGTGCCGCGATAACTTCCCATCTTCTCAATGGAGCTCATAAGGCCGTTCCGCATGCCCATTCCACTACCCGGGCGCGGCACGCCCGAGACATTCCCGCCGCCAATGGCCGCGCTCTTCGTCCGCTCGTGAGGCATCCTCCCAATTCTGCTCTCCGACGTCTTGGACAGCCCCAGTCCTGTTGTTGGCGCTCGCAGGCCAGATAGGCGGTTGGGGTTGAGTCGCATAGCGCTGCCCTCGACGTGCGTGGACCTGGCTGTGACAGGCGTACTGCGCGGCGGAGGTCCCATGCTCGTCCTCGCGGGTGTCCTATTCACCGCGGGAGACTCTGGAACACTGTTGCTATTGCCTCTACCCCTGACGACCCTCGCACCGGTGTTGCTAGGAGTAGCAGTGACGCTTTGGTTTGCAGCTTTCGCAACGTTATTCGCCGCCTCGACCGCGGCAACGGTTTGCATGTTCATCATCTCTTCTGCTAGCATGACGAGCTCACCCTTCTCCACCCTCTCCTTCTCGAGCAAGCGTCGTAGTTCGTTGTTGTCGTCCTTGACAGTCTTGATGACTGCCTCAAGCTTCTCAACCTCGGCCTCGAGCTCCCTAATGTGTGCAGCATCCTTGGCCTTCTCGGCCTTGCGCTCATCCTCGAGCTCCGCAAGCCGTGCGAGGTCGACCTTCGTCATGGTAGCGTCGCGACCGACACGCAGCTCTTCGTTTTCGTGCGCAAGATCGTCCACCTGCAGCTGCAGCTCGCGAACCTTCTTCTCCCAGCGGTTCTCGTAGCTCTTTTTGAGGGCCGCAACTTTCGACTCGTGCTTGCTTTTGTATAGTGCGTGTAACTCGCGCGCGACACGTTCGACGGCAATTTCTACCTCCTTGTTGGACCCAACAGACATAGGGCTACGCCCTCCGGATTCGGCGGTGGCAGCAGCCTCAGCACTGGCCTTACCCGCGCGCATGCCCGCCATTTTGCTCTCAGCATCCTGGGCCATCATCTCAGCGGCCTCGCGGCGCTTCTCGGACTCGTCCAGCTTAAACTCGAGCTCCTCACGGTCCCGCTGGCCCATTACAATCTCCTCCTTGACCTTACGCAGCACTACTTCCATCTCACGACCGCGTTTCTCCCAGCTGTCGCGCTCCGCTGCAAGCGAACCCTGGGTTCCCTGTACCTCGCGCAGCTGCTCCATGCACTCGCCCACCCGCTTCTCGGCATCGCCGACTGCTGTCTTGAGGGACAACACTTCAGCCTCCTTTCCGCTGAGCGACGCCCTGAGGCTGCTTATCTCGGACAGAAAGCCCGACTTGAGCGACTCTAGCTCCCGAGGCGTGACAGACGGGATGCTGCGCGGCGTCGGCATGGGTGGTATGTCAAAGTCTAACAGATTGACAAGATTATTGCGCTGTGGCGTTGCTGCGCTGTTAGGCTGGCCTCTGGCGGGCGATGGGTTGCCGCGCTGCGAGCCCGGATACCCACTGAACCGCATTTGCTCGGTAAAGTCCAGAAGGTTTGTTGTGTTTCCCGATTCGTACCGATCCGTTGCCGAGCCGTTTGCCCGCGGCGTCCGCATCGGCGACGGCTGTGGCTCCTCTCTCGAGGTACGCGGTGTTGCTCCGCCGCTAATCGTCGAGTATTTGGTCGGGTTGCTGCTTCGCATCTGGTTCAGCATGGTCATGTTAGGCACAGCGGAGAAATTGCTAAATGTGCTGATCATGGTATCGTCCATGCCTGCATGCTCGTCCTCGTCCTCGTAGCCCTGGTACTGATCTTGATGTTGTACCTGGCCCTGTGCTTGCTCGTCGGCCGAGGAGCCTATGAGCATTGTGTCATCCCCACCAGCCCCATTAGAACCAACTTCGTCGGCGAGCTCAGTGGCATCGTCCTCGAATATCTCAATTGCGTGTCTCAGCCCTTCATTGTCGCGCATGGCATCTTGCAGGCTCATACTGCGCTCCGGTGTGTGCCGCGGCGACGGTTCTGACGCCGGTGCCGGCGCCGGTGCCTGTGCTGGGGACTCATTGATGGCGGCGGCGAGCGCACTTATTTTGACTGGGAATCGCTTGATTGGCGACGACATCTTGCGGGGACTCTGCGGTAAGGGCGGTGGCACCATGTTTTTCGCGGGCAGTGCTGTCTCCTCAATGCTGCTGGTGGCGAGCGGATTTTGTTGCTGTTGCTGCTGCAGAATCTTGAGCGGTGAGAGCTCGCTGCCCGAGATCACGCGCGACATGGGGCGGGCCTTGGGAGGCGAGGGGCCGCGTGATGATGTGGGCGACGGCGAGCTGTTCTCTGCATTGTTTACGTGCGACATGAAGGGCGAGCTGCTCGGGGACGGGCTGTCCTCATTCTCGGCGTCGCAGCCGGGTGTCTGCGTTGTGGTGCGGGAGACGGACCGAACCTCGTAGGATTCGTAGCGGATGCTTGCCGAGGGAGTCGAGGAATTCAGAACCGCGCTCGGTGTAGGAGATAGCGGCGCTGCCTGCATCGTCGTCGGGACACTCAATCGGCCGTTGTTGGTTGTTTGGAGCACGTCGCCAAAAGAGCCTATGCCGGATTCAGGGGGAACGCAAATGTTGGGGTAGAGGGGTGGGTATGTGTTGAGCTGGTCACCAATGGTTTTATTCGCGAGCGTGTTGCTCCCGACCAATGGGAGCCAGACCGCCAGTTGCTGTTTACCGCCCTCGACCCGGCAACTGGCACCTGCGTCACGTGCTACCAGCTGCAACAGCAACTTCAACGCGTGCCGTTTGAAACGAAACGAAACAGCAGCGCAAAACTAGGTACCTTAGCATAAGAATGTCATTTGAAGGAGGAGATTGGCAACCATAATTGGCAATGCGCCAAACATTCTGATTCTATTTTCCGGATGCAGCGACCCTGAATCACGGTTCCCGTTGAGCTCGCAATTTCACATGGAGAGAGGACCAAAGTTGCCATAAAGAAGGTTAGGTTGATTGAGAGCTACGGAAAAGGTACTCGACACAATCCGTCCAAACTACAAGCGCTCCGCCGAGACACGTCAGAAACTGACGACAATCCTCGGCCCAAGCTGAACTTCACTCGCTATTAACAGTAAGAGCGTATAAGCCACCACCTTGGCACACCAGGCATAGTTTGGCATTGGATAAGATCTACCTCGCAGCCCAACCTTGCACCTATCGTTTCGAAGGGACTCTTTTTAACCTTCGTAAATCGTGACCGAATAAACAATAATCCAATATCCAAACGCACCGCATCTCCACTTCTTTTTTGGAAGAAACGAAAATAAGGTCATAAGCGTCGTTAGTAAGGAAAGAAAAAGGCTATGCTTGGTCCAGGTATCTCTCCCAATCGAGCAAACCCGCACATTTGGCACCGAAAAGAAAAAGAGGTAAACACAGACGTGAGCGACAGAAGATGCTCTCCTGCCGAGCGGTCGTCGGCGGGAAGGAAAGGACGATGCATTTTCCGCATGGTCGTCATATGCCTCCGCCTGAGGTCGTTACAGGCGGTGTATTTTAGCCGTAGAGTCGTCGGCGGCCGATGCCGCCTGTCGCCCTGCTTCGCAACAGCGCAAGACGGCCGCGACATATCCTCCGTGATTAGGTCCAACCCATGCAACCCATGATTTCATCAGCCATTTACAGCCATAGCAGGGAATCTGGACAAGAAATGAGAGGTCGTGGCTCGTAAGCGTGTCCTGAACAGGTGCCGTCAAGTCGTCTTGGGCGAATACAAAAAGAAACTCGGGAGGCTGAAGAAATTAGCCAAAGAATGTGGGCTTTTTCGTGTTCGTGGCTTTCGCGACACGTCATCTCTCTCATTATCTGGTTCCTCGTCGCTTAGATCCAGAATGCCGCAACGCCACTCATGAGCAGACGCAAGTGCGTCATAGAAAGTGTTAAGTCGGAGGTTACTGATCATCTCCGTCGCTGCTGCGTCGCGATTGCGGGGGCAGGCGCCATTGGGGCGTTGTAGGTTGGCGAGGGCATGGAAGAGCCATCATGCAGGGTTTTGCGGCGCTTCAGGTCGAGACCCATCCCCGCCCCACCGCTTGATGGTCTGTCATCTTCGTCATCACGGCCGCGCTTCAAGCCACTTGAGTTTCCGTTCATGACGGGCGGCTGAGGCGCGTATCCGTTCTGAAGGGACCCTGACATGTCGGCTTGGTTTCCGTACACATCATTCCCAGGGGCACCATTGGCTGTTCCACGGTCGCTGCTCATTACGCTGTAGAGACTACTTGGCTGCTGCCCAACTCGCGGTGGTGGCGTGTGATATCCCTGCTGGGAGTAATACGACTGCGGCGCTGCGGCTGTGCGGGGGGTTGCCCGGCCCGAGCCAGCCTGATGAGGGGAACCCGAAATCTCGGGCGAGATGTGGGAATGGTCATTTGGTAGCGAGGCAACTGGAGGGGCACTATAGTTATAAGAGCCACGGTTCGCATCATAAGCACCGCTGTCATGCGTGTATTCCGCGTCGTGTTCGTGCTCTGCTTCATCCTCTGCTGCTTGGTGAGCAACTCCCTCGCCCTGACCCGGGTGCATCATCCCATTTGATGGTTTCTGATCGCCTTGGTCGTTTCCGGTACCCACTGGCCTGCTGGATGGTGGGCCCATCTCGCTCTTCACGTAGCTGTTTTGGCTATAAAGAGGCCGCTCTTGCGGGGGGGCATTCGAGGATTGGTACGGGGATTGCTGGGCAGGTGGCGCTTGGTACATTTGCCGCGAGCTATCATAAGGTTGGCTCACAGGAGGGTAGTTTTGCATGCTCTGGATCGTGGAACCAGGCGGTGTTGTTGCGGGAGTGTTGGGCAACGAGCGGGCGTTGCTGAGGTTCGTGTCGATGGACATGGGGGGGGCTCCTTGAGGACCGTTCATCCCCTGTTGTCCCCACTGAAAGTTATCAGAGGCCATACCACCGCCCATGACGCTGGAGGCGCTAGTCGGTGGGGTAGGGAAGGTGTGGGCGCGGTCCAGCGAGGGACGACCCATGCTGGGATGAGATGGGAGCGGAGGTTGCGGCGGCCCAGGCAATGGGATCGAATGATGGTGGTGTTGTTGCAGAGAAGGCAGGCCGGGTCCAGGCTGGCCGTTCCTCATCTGGTTGGCATCCTGCTTGCGGCGCTGCTCTGCGGCGACAGCCATCACTTGGCTCGTGCGGTTCTGATTTGTCGGGTGGTAGAGCAGAGCGCCGATGTTGTGGACAAAAAGAGGGTAGAGTAACTCGGTAATCTTTTCCTTGTTCGCGAAATCCAGTGCTCTGTCAAAGGGAATCCTACACCGCTGTCAGCAAAAAGAGGAAGGAACCTTGAGCAGAATCAACTCACCACACGCCCTTCAAGTGCATAGGGCCAATCTTGACGACGTGCCGTACTTTCTCGCTCTTAAGGATGCCATCACGTCGCCCGCGGGTCATGCCTGCGACGTTCAACAGCTTTGTACCATTGATCATGTGGTTGTCTGTAGAAGCGAACTGTGAGCAATATTCAAGAATCAACGCGGCTCTCCAGGTGGCTTACCTTCTCTGCGAGCAACGCAAATTCCCCTGGCCTCTACTTGAAAGCACAGGCTCCCCTCGTCTTCCCAGAGCGTTGCTGTCACACGAGGCTTCATCCCAGGGGGCTGAACCTGGCCGGTTGTGTCGAAGCCCTGCGCAAATTGGCTAGGGGCCATACCCTGTTGGCTACCAACGCCGGGAAGCGGCAGGACAGGTTGCCCTGGGCCCATAGGGTTCGAGACGCCTTGTGGCCCAGTGGGCGGAGATGTCAAGCCGCTGGCATAACCGTACTGGCCGCCGTAGTGCGAGGGGGCATACTGGGAAGGTCCGGGCTGCAGAAGTGGTGGTTGTTGGTGGCCATAATGCGAGGTTACGGTTTGCGGCGGCGGTGCCGGGCCCGCGGCGGACATGTGTTGCTGATAATACATCTCTGGCCCTCCTGCATTCATTGCTTGGTACTGATCGTATCCCGTCGCTGGATGGCCAGTCGGCCCGTGGATTCCGTTTCCTGATGGGAGGTTGGGCGAGAGCGGCCCTGGAGTCTTGGGTCCAAGGGACGAGGCAGCCGACGTAAACGACGATTGTGAACCAGTGTGCGAACTGGCGGCTGACGAGATAGAAGCTCCCCGGGGCGACGAACTGCTTGACGAATATGCCTGTTGCGGTGGCGGTAAAGGCAGGGCTGGCAATCGCTCGTTCACATACAACGGACGCTGGGGGGCGTTGTAGTACGATACGTCGGTCGGTCCCCGGGTTTGCACTTGCGAGATCGACGGGAGATCCAGCTTATCGGTATTTCCTCGAAACTCTGCGGCTTGAGCTTGCAACTGCGAGGCCGACTCGAGTCACAATGAGCGACTCGCTTGTCGGACTGTTGACAGACTTAACTTCTGCGCCTGGTTCCAATTGGAGACCTGGCAGCGGCGCTTGGTGCTGGGTGGATCAATTGAGTCTCCTTGATCAATTGAGGGTCGTGTGAGCTTTCGAAAGCTTCGAGCAAAAGGTGCCGACAGGTAGGTTGTCTTTCGACAGCCCGGTGAGGAAAAGTCGGCGAGCTTTTTGTGTTAGAGTATTCCGTCAAGGGATATTAGTCGCGAGACGGCAAAAGACTGAAAATCGTATGGTATCAGAGTTCCGGCCTGGCCTAGACGAGAGGCGGGGTGGTGGAAGGCGACGTGTGAGAAGGTTAAGCTTGTTCACAGCTTGAAGATTGGACGATTCCGCGATCGTGCGACTGCTGCTGAGAGCTGCAGGTTGGTGGAGGAGGTGGGGTGGAGAGGAAACGGGAGGGAACCCTAGACACGGCGGCAAAAAGCTGTCGATGTCTGTTTCCTCTGCTGATGCGTCGTTCACGAAGCTCCTTGCGCGCGCGATTCTCTTCTCTCGATCTCTCGTTCGTTATCCCTCTGCCTCGGTTTGACGCTATCGTGTCGAGCTTCCAGTCAGCCAGGTGGATTCGGGGACTGTCGGGCTCAGCGCGCAACTGCTTATGCAGGTGGGATTAGCTTGGTCCTCTTAGACGAGACGACCTGTGAGGCGGCAAAAGGACGCAGGTCGAAAAATAAAATAAGATGCAGGCATGCAGCAAAGCAAATCGGGCGGGCAGGCGGTGGCAAGGTCAAGGATATGGAAGCTTCGTACCTTCCTCGCTCGCCTCTCGGACACTCTTTCCCTAGGGGGGGGAGAAATTAGGGAGGTCGGTAGATCGTGGGTGAGGAAGAGGAGGGAAGACGAGGAGGAGATGGGAGGCGGCTTGATTTAGGTGGTGGTGAGAAGGAAGGGGGCAGGTCGAGGCGGATGGCCGATCAGCAGAAAACAGACCCTAGGCCCCGTCTCCCGTCTGCTCTGTGCTGTACGTACTCCTCCCGGGGGTGCAAACCCTGGTCCACTATCCCGCCAGCCATTCAAGAGCCAAGAAACAGTACCGTAATCGTCTTAGAGTGCGACTAAAAAACATAAAATAAAAGATAAGTGCACATACCCCGGGAGAGGGCAGGCTGGGTCGTTGGGTAGTGGGCGGACAGGGTCGCTCTGGGCCCCAGACAGGGAAAGCACGAACGGAAGGCAAAGTGAGCGAACATGGCCCGGCCAACAAACCTTTTTTCCCTTTTCGACCGTCGAGCGATGAGGTGCTCGGTTTTCCGGCCCCGAGCAACAGCCCCCAGGCTGGCCGTCGTCGCTCAGTCTCTTGCTCAATGTCTTGCCTTTTTTGGTTTTTGGACTTCTCACCCTCCCCCACCACCGTCCAAAGTTGCAAAAAAGCTGGGTCTCCCAGCGGTGGCTCCGCTTCTTGTTTTTGGCTTTCTCGATGGGGCCTTTGCTCTCTGCCGCCCCCCGCCAGCGGTCGCCTGCCCTGCCTTGCCCTGGCCGCTGGTGCGTGCTCTTGCTTGCTTGCTTGCGGGCTGGCTCCGTCAATGCTCTGGACATGGACAGCATGAGGCAGAGAGTGGCCCCGGAGGTGCCAGGATGAGCCAAGCTAGTTGGGGCTAGGAGGGTTTGCTGTCCGGGCCTGGCTTCGACCGGGATCGACTGGCGAGCCAGCTCTGACTGGCGAGGTTGGGGAGCAGGGGGCAGCCTAGGCGGAGGGGAGGGGAGTAAGGGCGTGTGCCTAGAGGGCCGTGTAAGTGGACGTCGGTGGGACAGAGCCCTGGCCGACGCCAGTGGTTCAGTGCTTTACAAGGCCGGGGGAGGCGTGTGGGCAAATCCGCAGCGGGGGTGCGTCTGCAAGGTAGCACCAGGGAGGAGCTAGCTTAGCAAGTGCTGGGGGGGGCTCTAGACGGGGGTCAGGGTGAGCAGTGACAGTGAGCGGGCAGCGGGCAGCGAGCAGGGCGGCATGCAAAAAACAGGTGGTCGACGACCGCAATCCTGGCCTCGGCTAAGCCAGCTCAGCAGTGGTTAGGATGTCTGCCTTCTCAACAAGGGAGCGATTTTATGGATCATGGAGGTTGCTGTTAGTAAGGCGGCGTCAACGGGATTGGAAGGTCTGGGGTGGGCGTGTTTGCACCCGCGGCGCAAAGATGGCGGGAGCCGACAAGTGGAAGCGCCAGCTCGGTTCTGCGCAGTGGAGGACGGGAACTTTGATTCGGTTTTCTTTGTACTGTGTAGGTTCTTTTTTTCTCTCAACGTCCTCGCTCGGTGGCCCCCCGTCTGTCGCAGGCAGGTCCATGCCGCAGTTCGGCGCCCTACCACATGGGCGTTGTGCTCAATAACCTAACCGCGCCACAGATTTTACCCTTTTTTCTTTTCTTTTGTCGTCCGCCATGGGTTCGTTGTATCCATTGTTCGTCGTGCTTCCCATTGGATCCAACCTTCTCAGTATCTCGTGGATACCAACGGCTGCCTTTTGCTACAGGCTCGACTGATCTCGGAACTCGGGCTCTTCGCGATTTGTTCTGCTACGTGCAGCCAGATACGTTGTTGTGTACGTAGTTAGTGTCCTGGGAGTTGAGGTCACGGCCCATGGGATACCCACGTAATCCGTACCCGGGCTTCTGCTGCACCGTTATCGCACCGAAAGCCTAATTGCGGTGACTTAGGAACTCCGCTGAATTGACTTTCTTGGGCCATGTTTGTAGACCTGTCTTAAAGATCCGCGTCTGGACAATTGACTTCATAACGGACCCGAAAAGGGGCGAGTATACTGAGTACTTCGCAAAAGCCTGCAACAGATCCATGGTTCACCAACAAGCAACAAGGGAGTCTGGCACAGTGCCAGCGCGCCAAGGGATTTCCACCAGGCAGCAAGCGGCGAATCAGAGGCATTAGCGGGAAGCGCAGCCCAATCGTGTCGATATGTCGAAGAAAATTACAGGGACGGGCGAGTCCGTCTACACACCAGTTCGGCGCGAAGGCGTTGTCGCACAAATCCATATCCTTGACATTCTAGTGGGCAACACGGCAACTGCCACCTGCCAGGACTCGGTGAGTGGTAACTACCGACGGTTGTTGTCAGTCACTCCAGCCAAGATGCTCGAGAACGGCTGGCAGTAAAGTCTCGGATCGGCGGGGCTACCTTCGGCGACGTCGGACAGCAAAGCCAGAGGGAAACACAAGGTTGCGTTATTAGGCTCGAGATAGAGGAGGGTTGAGCGGTTCCGCAAACACACAACCCGTGAGTGGCGTATCATCACGACGTTGATATCAGCACTCCAGCAGGGGCCGCGGGAAGGACCTGCCAGCCCGTATTCGACATTTTGAGGGCTTCAGAGAGGTGTGTGTGTGTGTGTGTGGTGGAGGGCCAGCTGGAGCACAAGAGAGCAACAAACTGGAGTCGCTGGCGTTTCTCGCTTCTCGCTTCTCGTCCTCGGTTGAGCCACGTCGTTTTTGGTGAGCGCTTTCTACTCGAATCAGCCGCCGGCAACTGCTCGGACCCCTCTCTGGCCCGGGCATCATCAAGCTCTGAGCGCGGGTCGATTTGTGAGAATCATGGACCCCCATATCCGCGCGCCAGTCGGCCGTCTCCTGTGGTTGTGACTTGTGGCTGGACGCCGGGAGGAGCAGGTCTGAGAACCGGCACCGCGCAACAAAAGCAGGTAACCTTGTGCTGTAATGGGGAAGTGACTCCAGCCTTGCCTGTCCGTCGAACCCGTGCCGTCGCCTTTTGGCCGATCCACACGCTATTTGACCCGTCTCGCCTTCCATAGTGCTTCCACGCTCGCGCGTGGAAGACCCCCAGACTCATCGAGACGCTGCAGTCACCCATGGAGGCGCCGCAGGGCTACGAATTGAACCGATTCAGCTAGGACAAACCGTCGGCCATCTTCCCTTCTCTGCAAGGCCATTCGCAGATCGTCAGCCGAACGAGTGTTTCTAGTTCCTCGACGCTGGCGGCGGCACCAGCGAATAAGCGCTGCCCGCCGCCATATCGCGATTGCCGGGTCATATCGCCTCTTTTATTATGTCGGGTTGCTGGGAAAGCGCCTTAATATGGAAAATAGTGGCGTCTGGACGGCGAGGGGGTGTGCGTCCAGCGAGGCTGCCTTGGCACGGTTATGCACCCACGCCCTTTTCGCTCCCCTCGCTCGACACATCGCTGCAAGGCCGCCGGGCTAGGCCAATTTGGGCCTTCTCTTCGCGTGGTTTCTGTTGGTCATTGAAGGGGACGCGGGAGTCGGTCCAGCACCGGGAGGGGGAAGATGGAATGTATGAATTTAGCCAACGCTTACCGACGAAGTTGAGCGCTTCAACTCGACCATCGTCATCATGAAGTGGGCACTGTGCCGCCGTTAGTTACTAGGTTGTTTGCTGCCTGTGCAATTAGAGGGTTCAGCGCTCCGGACACAGGTAAAAAGCGCCTTGCTCAGGCCCCTTCTCCCGAGCGCCCCTGTGCGACGATGCTGTCAGGGCCGTGTTCGCGATATGTTGGTCCTGTCAGTCCGGGCCCTGCGGGGAGCCCGCTCGCTGCAAGAGCCGTAGCATTGCAAAGTATACCGCCTATCAGGGAGTTTCGCGGCGCCCACGGACGATCGACTTGTGTTTCTTTTCCCGTCCTCCGCGTCCGTGGACGGGCGAGCCGTTCATCGGAGACGTGCAAGCTCAGAACCCCGGGGCCAGAGCTTAGGTCAAGACGGCAGCCAATGCATGGGGCGCCACCGCTCAGTCAGGGTCGGCGCTGGGGATGCAGCCAGCAGCACGCGCGCCGCGTATGCACATGTACGGCGGGGAGGTGTGGTGGTGTCTTCGCGTGTGTCCGCACTCTGCGGTTTGTGGGCATGTGTACATAGTCCGTTGTACCCTGCTGCTGTGCGGTTTTCTGGAGTGCGGATGGTTTACCTACCTGGAGGTTGCCGGTTGCGCTATCGTCTGAACGCTGGCCGCTGCGGATCCCTGCGCGTTCCCACCGCAGAGATGCGCAGAAACCTTCAGAGGGAAAGAGGGGTGAAGAGAGTGACTTCCAGCTCGGCATCCACTTTTCTTTCGGGTCCACAAGGAAAGGGCGGCCAATGTTTTGGCCAGAGGCGACAAGGGAGAGGAACTCAATTGAGCTCTTGAGCTTGGAACTTCGAGCTTGGAGCTTGGGACACCTTAGAAACAGAGAAACGAAACTCTTAGGACTTGGTTTCATCCACACGACGGCATCGAATCTGGGACCGATACCCTCCTGACCGCCCATACCCTATCGCGAGTCCAGCACGCTGGGCTGGAAACATCCAGCACTGTTGGAGGTATTTGCATCGTACCCTGCACAATGCACGATGGATGCAAAAGTAATGTAAGGAGGCACGTAAGTCGGCGCGGTGCCACGCACATTACATGGGTTTCCAGGAGTTACCAACAAGACGCCGCGATCCGTCAACGTTCGTGTCGTCAGGCTTGTTAGGGTTTGCTGCCCCAGAGCCCAAGACATCAAGCATACATTGGCCTGCTGCAGGCGTCGCGCCGGCCCAGGGACGATTTCATCTTGACGGAGACCTGATGTCAGGGCGAAGATAAGGTCGAGACTAGCCACAACAACGCCAACGCCGCACCCTCGCTCCAGCGCCGCCGTTGCGGCAAACAAGCGACTAGCTCTGCGATATGCGGGCAACGCACCCACCGGCTTCTCCCTTATTAGCACTCCGCAGTGAGATAGGGTTTGTTCCTAAGTTGCGCATGTCAAAGACTGGTTAGACGGGCAGGGCAGTTCATCAGTTTCCAGCGCCAGGGAAAGGCAGGGAACCGGCAGCCGAGTCCCGGGGCCGCCGTCCTGTCCGTCTTCCCGCCAGACCCTCGGCTTACGGTCCCAACCTTCAGTTACTCGCCGTTGAACGGTTGATAACGGCTGATAACGGCATTCCGTATCCGACAGCTGTTGAGAAGCAAACCGCGTGAAAACTCTGCAATCTCGAGCCACTGTCTTGGGTGAGGAGGTTGGAGGCTGGGAAAAGGAGACCCGATGCTGGCCAATGCGCACGCACATGTGCCTTCGACCCTTGGCACAGTGCGGCTGACGCACCCAGGTGCCCAGCCGAATACACTTTGGGGGCTTCCTCAGTTACCCTTCAGGGGTCTGTCGGAAGCGATGGGACAGTGCGGAGCCCGCGTTAGTTTCGGTTCATACTGTCTTCGGGAAACTGGTTACCCGTCCTGGCCTCCAACCAGGCGAGCCAGGTTTCCCCACCTTGCCCACCCTAGTCGAGCACAGACCGGTCCTCAGCGAAGTGGACTCCCACAGCTCTCAAGCTAAAAATTCCATGAGAAAGTCAATTGCCCTCTGCCCTGTGGATTCCCAACCACGCCGCTTCTCCCTCCTTCCCCACAGCGTCATATCGTATTTTCAACGTCCCGAAGCAGAGCGCCTCTGGCAGAGACCCTCTCTCAGACCTTCGCAAGCATGTCTCATAGCCGACACGGTTCGATGGAAACACGACAGCTTGGCCACGTGAGCCGACTCCCTCCTGCGTCTCACAAACGAGAAACAAGAAAAAAATGGCCCCCTCCGGCGAGCGGGGTTGGTTGGGCTCATACTGGCGCTGACCCGTGGAGCCGTAGCACCCACGACCAGTGGTGTGGAATGGAATGCCTGTCTCCCTGTGTGGGGGCCGACAGCTGCGTGTGTGCATGCATGGGGTCGGGAGGTGTGCCCTCCATTCTGCTTCTCGATGTGAGGTTGAGAGCCCGCAGTATGTACGGCTCATGAGGCGCCATGCACGATTCCGGCAGAGCTCCCCTGCAATGCGCTGCGTTTCTGGAGACTTCAGACACTTTCTCCTGATTTCCCCGCCAGAGAACCGTTGTTTGGAAACAACATTCTGGGAGAGCCGCTCAGCCCTTGGGTGGTCTGATCGCCTTTCTCTTGGAAAAGGAGAGACGGCAGGTCTTTGCTCCCATCAACGAGCCCGGCTTGGCACACACCCTGCGATTACCGATTGGGATGACGGCTCCCTCAGAGCGAGGCTCCTGAAGTCAACCCATTGGCTCCGTTTACCTCGAGGACAGGGACCCCGATTGATCGAGCCAAGCTCGGCCGTGTCTCTTTGGCCTGGACCGTCCATTCTGGACACAGACGACGCGCCCCTCAGGAGAGGAAGAAGAGGTCGACTGACTGCGTGGCGACTGGTAACTTGCCGAAACGCCGCCTCGGTTGAAAGCAGCCGTCGTCGTCGTCCTGATTACGCTCGTGGCCGTTCAAGACTGGCTGGAACATGGAGTCACTTGACTCCTTGAGAATTCCCCAAAGCAAGATGGCGCAAAGCTGAGCGTCTGCGCCCGACGTTTCATGGAGCAACAATGCCACCCGTGACTTCTCACGGGGAAGCAACGTCTCTGATAGGGTCGGTGAGGTTGTTGCCCCTCGGAACAATGATCTTGTTTCCCCTTGCCTTGATTGGCGTCACCTGTCACCACCAACCACAATGGCGCACCTTCATCGTTTCACTTTTTAGTCTACACAGTACATCTCTTCAACGTCCTCAGGGGTGAGAGCCACTCAACCCGTCCCTTCTCTTTAGCCGGATCACCGGGAGCTTCGAGAGACAGAGACCTACTTGTCCCGACTCGCTGGAATGCATCAAGCAGCTTTGCCCAGGAGCAAAGGGGCACAGCTCATGCCAGATCCCTATCCTGACACAGCGTGCAGAAAACGTGGGATCTTGGTCACTCAGGGCATGCGGATAACGGTGGCGTCTCCCCAGCCATTAGTTATGCAAAGGCTAGAAACCAGTCATCTCTTTCTTCCTCAGGCCTCCTCGCAGCTCGGTGGCCCGGTCCCCCATCATGTGCGTATCCGCGGCATCTTCATACGTACGGCGACGGGAGTTAGATGCAGTCAAGTTGAGCCTCATGCCTCCCATCTGCATGGCATCGACATCGAACCTGTCCAGCGCCCGATCAACATGGGGTTTCACGCCAGCCACGACCATGCGCGTCCCATCTCCCCTGGCCAAAGGGGCCTTGAGGTCAACGCCTGCGAGATCAACCAGATCTTGCCTCCAACGGCTGCAGGCAATATCCGCTGGTTTATACCTCTCCCAATCTCCAGACAGGCCTGATGTTATATGAAAACCGGCAACCAGCTGCATTTAATCCACGTGTTGACGCGCTCCTCGCCAACAGGCTGGGACATCAACCAGCTACTCGGATTCGATGCTCGGGCAGCTCAGCACTGGCACCGCCATACACTAATCTTGTTAGCTTTTTTTCTCCGATACAGGTCAAGCAAACGTGCATGTTGAAACCGCAGGTCTGGTGCGCCAGCGCAAACCCACCAATGCACACCCTGTCGGGCCAGAACGTTCGGGGGGTCAGCTCAATCAGCTCGCAGAGACTCAGTGTTCCAAAACTGCGTTTAAAATCCCAGAACGTGTCGCTGCCCATGGTTTGCTGCGCTCTCACCGGACACAAGTTGTGGCATTCCTGACCTTTCAAGCCAAAATTTGAACTTGGGCCGGGGCGAGCAGGGATCCTGGGTTGAGAGGACTCAGCAACACTTGCATGAGGCCAAATGCACAGCGGTTATGTGCTTGTGCGTCTGTGAGACGTAGCCAATCACGGCGGTCCAAGGCGGCCATGGGCGGCGCCGCGATGGGGGTTCTCGGTGTTTCAGCTTGTCGCTTTTGTCGCTCCGCTCCCCTCCCGTCACGAGCCCGTTCCCTCTCGGGCAGCGCCAGACATTTTGCTACCGACCTCCCCCCAAGCTTCCGGCAGCCCCGCCTGTGGCTCACCGAACTGAAGCCCCAGCGCGCCGGTGAGGTTCCATGGCATCCTGGAAGCCCGAGCCTCCGCCGCCCTCGTCACACACATTAGCCTTCCCGTGATCTGCGAAAGTTTGGGCTCGCACAACTACGGATTCTATTTGTAGACGGGAGCAACTTGCATCGTGATCTTCCAGATCGCCGACCAGCACCCACTCTCTGGGAGTGGTGCCAAATGCGGAAGGCTGCTCGGGAGTCCACGACCGATTCTGCTCTGCTAGTTCCGTCGGAGGCGAAAGTGATAAGCCTGCAAACGTCTGCGAACGCCTTCTCGAGGCCGCTGCCGATTTGTCGTTGCCCGCCCGGATGCTAGAAACAGGCTGGGCGTCGCGATAGTAGTGCAAGGTGTCAGTGAATGCACAGGGCCACAGTGGCTACCCCTTCCCTGTCCGTTCGGGTTTGGCTTTATCTTCCCGCGCCAACTTCGAGTGGGATGCGGTACGAAACCGCGTTGCAATCCGCCCAATCAACGCCCACCACGTCTTCAAGCCCACACCACATCGAAAGCCCAAGGAGGTGGCCTGGCGACTCCTATCCATTCAATTTTCCGCAGGAGGGGGGAAGCTGACCTCGGGGTGACTTTTCTCGTCGGCACCTGCGCACCGTCCAATTGACTGAACCTGGGCCGGCTGGAGCTCGTCGCCAAAGCTGGAAGCCTCGCCCTTCGGTTTGGCCGTGGTTTCGGCGCTTTTGGAGGCTCTCAGCCCGTTTTCACCACTCGAACCCTGGACGGACCCGGGTCATGCAAATCATAGGCACTGCGTCTTCGCACACCTCCTCCTTTGCGCTCTCATTCGCCAGGGAAAAACCTGCATGTGCGGACCGTTTTCCGCCTTACATGGCTGCCAGGATGGGGAGGGTGGAGTGCTATGAGCGGTGGGGGATGCCAGTGTTCTGAGAGCCCAGTGCCCACAGTGCGGGCCGCGACATCCAAGAAGAGCGACATCGCGTCTCTGGTGGGTGCGCTGGCTGTCAGGTCTCGTCGGCTTGTCATTGCTTGCCGGCCGAACACCGGGTCCGAGGCTGCCCCCTCCCCCCAATCACGGCTGCAGAACGAGGGCCTCTCCCAGATGCACAACATCACGGTGCTGGGTCTCTGTCCAAGCCCATGGAGATTTTTCCCTCATGGCCTGAATTTAGCCTTTTTTCCTGTCCATATCAGCATAGAGTGTGCTGGGGCTCGTACCCTGGGTTCCTTCAGGCGCTGCTGCACTCGAACCCGTCTTTGCGCTCGATAACATGCAGGCTGCAGCGATGCTTGTTCTGGGTCGGCTTGGCACTCTGCCGAAGCGCGCTTACAGAACTACTTTGCGATTTATATCCGCGCAAAGTAATATATCGGTGCTGCGTAGTCCCTGCGGGCAACAATATGCTCCGGTCGTCCACCACGCAGTCGACTCGATGCTCACGCACGGCGGTATCTTGCGCGCAGCCGACATGGATGCCGTTTGGAGAAAGACGCCGACTGGCAGCCCGGCATCTCGACGCTCGTCGCTGTCGACGGGTACGTCCCCCGGTCATCGGCCTCGCACTGTGCGCTGCCAGGACGGGTTTAGCCCGGCGCTCACACCGCTACTTTGAGCCATTTAGAGCAACCCCTCCCTTGTCTGGGGAGTGTGGCTTTTCTGTGATCCAGACAGGGTTCGCCAGAAAGATCGCACATTCGATATCGCTCGAAGCTCTGCCGCAGCCAATGAATTGCCGCAGTGGAGGTCTTGGTCCTTGTCCGGCAATTATCCACGAAACCAGACAATCCTGACTGTTATGAGGAGTCCACGAACAGGTGCTCGCTCACCTTCGGCCTCCTCTTCGCTCGCGACATCCGAACCAGCGCTGTCTCGGCTCGCGTGGGAGCCTAATGGGAGGGGTCGACGAGATGATGAGAGAAACGTGGAGTGCTGTGGTGCAATCGCTCCGCCGTGTCAGCAAATTGGACAGTCGGATCTTGGTCAACTGGCTTCGTCCAGCTGTTAGCTGTGCCGCCGATGCATCAAATGCACCAGTGTCCCTCTCGGCATTTTCCTGGCCCTTCCCCGCCCCGGCCTTCGGCTGCCTGTCGCTGCCTCTTCAACATCCGAGGGGAGCAAGGCTCGTCCAGAGCAGAGGCCGAAGAGAGAAAAGTGCAATTCCCACCGCCCACACACCAGCTAGCTGTCAATATTGGCCCCGGGTTCACTATTCCGGTCCCGTCGCATGTGTTCTGCGGCAGCGGGACCGCCGGCATCGTGCTCTTGCCCTGCGATACGGCGCCGGTGGTTGGGGTTCTTCCTGTTCGGTGGAGTATCAGGAATGCAGAGGTCGACGGCTCGTGCCCCAAGTGGACCGATCCGCCCGCGCGCTTCCCCGCCAAGCACACCTCGCCATCGTCGTGGCCGTGCTTGAGAGGACGTCTTCTCTCACACGCCAGCGGGAAGCGGGAGAGTGCGTCGAGCTAGTCTTCAAAGCCCTCTCTCTGTATTGGAAGAGCCCGTGTGTCTGTCTCGGCGTAGCGTAGGTATGTGTGCGCTGTCGTATGTACGATTCACACAGCACCCGCAACTTTGCGAAGCGAGCGGAGTGGAAGCCTTCCAACAAGACTGTCTCCCGGGGTAGATATTCGCCTCCCCCACCTCGCCCCATCAACACATGGCGGCAGGTCGCCGCACACTTCTTCCTTTCTCGGAGGCAAGTGATGCGGGGCTACGAAGAGACTGCCGCCAGAGCTTCAAGCCATTACCAACCAGTACTTCACGGCCTCGGTCGCCTCCTCTCGAAGGGGACTAATTGGAGGACTACTCCGTACACTACTGCGCATGGTGAATAAGACAGCCGACGTGTCTCTGGCTCTCTTCCACGGTCCTGTCAGTCAGTATTCGTATCCTTCTGCCCAGAGCCTAGAAGGCGGGGAAGTCTTGCGCGATGGAGCAGACTCCCGTCACGGCTTCGATGTGCGGCGTCTTTGCGCTGCTTGTGCCCGACTTGTGCTTGTCAAGCGGCAGGCTGCATCGCATGGAAAGTTGGGTTCCCGGAATACCCACTCCTTCTGCAGATATTACATCCCTAGATCAACGAAGAGCGGACCGCACCACCTGCAGCAGCACCCTATGTGCGAGATCTCACGGTCCAAGATCCCAGATATTGGCAAGCCGGTCCGAAGCACACTACCGCGCCTGGCCCCAATTTCCCTGATATGGGACATGGCACGTCACCAGCACGGGCAGGCGGAGGGGAAGCTCACGACTGGCAGATGGAGGCTGTCGCTCATAAACGCACATCACCGTATCCTTGCTTGCAAATCTCGAGATGGAGGGGAGGGCCTGCCTGCCACTGTTGCTGGCCGGGCTGGCTGGTCCAATCCGCAGGCGATCCCGCACCTGCCGCTCCTGGCCTGGGCTGGGGCTGCCCGCAACGCACCCAACCCAGCGCCAGCGAGACACAGCCGGACGCAAGTATGATTCGCATATGCTGCCATTCCTGTCTGGTCCATTCTCAGCTCAGCTTGCTTCTGCCTGCCCGCTGCATCGTGCCTTGAACCTGCGTTGCCGAGCCGGGGCCCGGTTCTCTCCTGCGGCAATCCAACTGTACGCGCTGACGCAGCAGACAGCGCCCGGCGGCCGGAGTGGTATCAAATGTATTGTACATGACCGGTTGCGCCGCTCTTTCATCCAACCCGGTCTCTCTTGTGCAACACGAGCGGGCTTCGTCGACAAATGAAGAAGGGCAAAAAAAAAAAGAAGGGATGAGGCACGGCACATCCATCCTTCTCGCTCTCGCTGTCGAGCCAGCCACTAGGGTGGCTTGCTCGGATAGCTGACCGGCCGAGCAGCCCACGCCCCCGCCCCCTCGACATGCCAACGACGGCCAGAGAGGCAGACAACTGCCTATCTTCCTAGGGAGCTGGTTACTATCGCGGGCATTAATCCCGTCCCTTCCCATGCGCTCGCCCCCCTAATGCCAGAGCGGGACGAGGACCATGGGCATTAGGCGCCAGCAGCATCTCATATGCCCGCCGGTTCCACGGCCGGGGGTCTTCAACCAGGTGGGTGGGAGAGAAGTGTGCAGCAAAGACGCCATCGAAAGCCGCCGAGAAGACAATGTGAAGGGTATAGGTATACATGGTTCATTATGCCGTTTGGGGGCATTTATCCAAGACCCCCCCAGCACAAAGGGGACTTTCCAGAGCTCAGCGAGCTGAGTTATGGTTGATGCGCGAGAGCCGGCCGATCACCACCCGCGCCTCCCGTCCGCCACAGCGGCAGTGACGAGCAGTGAGCAGCAGCAGCAGCAAGCAAGCAAGCAAGCGGGCTATCCGATAGCCCATCCCGTCCCACGTCCGGCGAGCACGTTGTACCGTTTGCTGCTGTTGCTGGCAGTTGACACCTGCCTGCTGTCTGTATTTGGCACCTGCTTGGGCTGACTTTGGGTCGTTTCCCCGGCCCATGTCACCCACCCGCGACGCAGCGCAACCCACCCTGACCCCCCTCTTTTTTCTGGCTTCCCCAGCGCAACAGCAGCAGACCTGCCTGCTGGCATGGAACGGGGGGAGCGGGAAAGCAAGTGGCCTACGTTAGCGGCAAGGACGCGGCGACCAGGCCCGTCCTGATTTATCTCGATGGATGGGCTGGCTGGCTGCGTATGTACTACGTAGTAACTACGAAGCACTAGCTCGTCTTTTGTCCAAGATGGGGTTGCAGAACCGAACCCGTCGAAGGCGTGCTTGGCGTCGGGGACCACACACCCGCACCGCAGCTCGCATCTGAGATCCCCTTCTTCTTTTGGTCTGGAATTAGTAAGTGCACCGTTCCGTTTTTGTTTCTTTTTCCTCTTTCTCTTCATGCGGGCTGGGGTGGTTGGCAGGGAGGGAGGGAG